>Ga0134126_10000365_pt1 | contig 58533 bp, 57 predicted proteins | sample KB31752_FD_96881 | JGI IMG/M metagenome (GOLD analysis project Ga0134126, IMG submission 96881) | Terrestrial soil microbial communities with excess Nitrogen fertilizer from Kellogg Biological Station, Michigan, USA - KB3-175-2 | ecosystem: Environmental > Terrestrial > Soil > Unclassified ...
ATTCAGGGCGACCTTTTGGCAACTACAGGGCAAGCTTGGAAGCTGAAGCTGCTACCGTTCAGTGTTATCACGGGAACGGTAGTACTTTGGATTGCCATCTGGTTCCATGAAGTGCTTACCCGGCCGTACCTGGTTGCTCTTCTTTTGGCAGGAATTGCCATCGACATAGCGGGCGTCCTGCTGCCTGCACTTTGGATCTCCTGTCCGCGGTGCAATGCGCATTGGCTATGGTCCCTTTATAGGAAGGAGCCAGTAAAAAACTGGTATCGCATCATGCGGAATCTGGCCCGGTGCCCAAGGTGTGGATTCTATGGGTAATCACCGAACGCATTAACGCGGTACGCGCGTAACCGAAGTGTCCACCGTCTGGTAACGGACGGTGGCACTTCCCGAGGCTGGCACGGTAACCCGGAACGTCTGGTAGCCATTGCGCATCGCAGGGACGTTGTCCGCGCGCACGATTTGCATACCGCCGGTCAGCATGATGCGCAGCTCGACCACCGCCGGAGCACTGCGGGCGTTGGTGACTTCAACACGATTCGTCTCGTCGATCTTGATTGAACGCAGGTCGAACACTCCGGGAATGAGCGGCAGTTGCTTGGCCGAAGAGGGATCTGCCCTCCTCCTCTCAACCACGGCGGTCACCTGCAAGTCCGCCGCCTCGCCAGCGTCGATTTCAACTTCCTCGTTGCGAGCGATGTCCCGCAACGGGGCCTCCTTGACCAACAGAGGCACCCCACCTTCCTCGTAGAAGGTCGCCACTTGTCCTGAGGGCAGCGGCAGATCCAGATGATGAGCTTTGTCATTCCGGGTGCGGAGTATTTTGCCCAGCGGCCGGGGGTCGACCTTCTGGTTGGCTACGAGATCCGCGCGATAAAAGAGCTCGATTGGAATGCTCTTGCGGTCGAGCAGGCGCACCTGTTTGATCTGACGGCTCGCGACCGAGGTGCGATCGGGGACGCGATACAATTTCAGATCGCCGAGCTGCTCCTCTTGAACCGTGACAGCAGGAGCGGCGGCCGCCATCGCCATCGGCATTACAACGTCGTAGGCCTTCCGTCTCTGGGCAGTGACCATGATCAGGTTCGCACCGCCCTCGAGCGGACTTGCGGACACGATGTTCGGCTGCTCGGGCGTATCGCTGGTGGTGCCGCGCGGCCAGCATTGCGCAACGATCTGAGCGCCTGCGTCCACAGGCTCGACCTGCTCGTTCTCTTTGTTGAGTCGACCCGCGACCACTTGCGTGTGGGCCTCGAGAAATGAAGCGGTGTTACTGTTGGCAAGAGTGACCCAGGCGCCCAGGTCCATGGTCTTGCCATCAGCAGAGACGCGCGCGACGTAGTTCGCCATCCAGTCGAAACCATTCGCAAGATACGACAACCTGACTGTTGCGGTGATGGCTACGGGGCTACGGATCAAAGCCGACAAAGTCGGTCTTGCTCCAGACTCGAGACCGCGATCGAAGTGAAAGGTCTCGGGCAAACCGGAGCAACGTAAAGCCTCGATGCCCGCGGCACTCTTGAAAACCACACCCTCCGCATCAGAGACAATCGTGCCGGGGACCTGAGTGGCCTTGCCGGTTTTCGGGTTGGTGCGTACCAACCACGCCTGCTTGCCGAGGGTAGCCGTTACCAGTTCGGCAGGACTGAGCACCTTGGCGTCGTGGTTCTTCTCGAGCACCCCGGTCGGAAGCCCTGTGATGATCGCGGTCGCAGATTGGATGCCGTCGGCCACACCTTCAAAACGCAGTCGACTCTCGCCGGCGGGAATGGAAATGGCGCGGGTCTCGGTGATCAGAGCGAAACCGCCGAGCGAGTCGAGGTCCAACGAGTCCGAGTATCTGTTAGGAGCACGGTAGACCGTTACCGAAACGTCAGAGATAGCTCCGGCCGTCGCGGCGGTCGCCCACGCGACATGGACCGGACCTAACGAAGAACTGAGCACCCCCGCCGTCAGGAGCAGCCACTGTCCGAGGGACCTCCGCATGAGCGGCTCCCTCTAGAATCCGGTTTCGAACGTGGCTGTGACGGTTTTCGTACCGTTAGCCGGGAGGTCTACTTTCCACTCAGTCTCATCGGCGTTGCGACGAGTGCTCTTCTGACTTTCCTCCTTGATGGAGGTATCGCCCCACAATCCGGCCTGGAGCAATGAGACCGTAACGGGCTTGGGCAGCGCGTTGGTCAGAACGTAGCGCATCTCGGTCCGCCAATGGAAAAGGCCCAGGCTGGTGCGTTTTTCCGTTGTGGCCTGCACCTTGACGTCGAAGGCATCGCCGGTCGCCAGCGACAGCACCGAGCCCATCGGAGTGTGATCGATGCGGCTCTCGCCGATGAACTGTGGGTCACCCTGTTTGTCCCGCATATAGAACCGCAGGATGCCCGCGGGAAGTTGGTCCCCGAGCCCGGAATGCGCGCTGGTGGAAAACCGATAGACGGTCTTGGCGCTCACGGGCGTGCTGGATGAGCCCAGCCACTCGTTACGATATTCGTAGGCGTGCTCGGCGGGGACGCCGTGCACGTCAAGGAAGCTCACCTGTTTGGTCTGGAGGTTGGCGATAGTGGTGCGTTCGGTAAGGGGATACAAGTAGTAGTCACCGAGGCGCTCGCGGTTCCCTGACTCAGTTCCCGCTTTCGCCAGCGTTGGCCGCCGTGGCACGGGTCGGTTGAACGGGACCGCACCGTCCTCGGCATTTGTCTGGTTCGGCGTGCCGGCTACCAACAGCGTTTTCGCGTTGTCATAAGTCGTGCCGCTCGAGTTGGTCAGGGTCACCCAACCTTGTACGTCGATTTTCGAGCTGGCTTCATCGAAGAGCGCGACATAGTCCGCCCGCCATCCGAGACCCGGGGTAAGATAGCTCAGCGTGACCGGCACCGCGCCGCTCTTGGGGCTGTTGAGAGTGACCGACAGAGTCGGATGTGCTCGCAGGTTATCGGGAACCTTGTCGAAAATGACACGTGCTGGCAGGCCGTCATCGCGCAGCACTTCGATATGGTCGCCGATTTTCAGCACCACTCCGCCATTGGTGGCCAGAACCTGCGCCTGCTCGCGTGTTTCCGCACCCGAGCCGGGATTGGTGCGCACGATGGTGACGGTGTGGCCCACCGCTTTTTCCATCAGTTTCGCCGGCGTCAGCAGGTCATAGTCGAAGTTCTGCTCGACAATGGTGAACGGCTCTTTGGAAGCCAGGGAGACCGTTTCAGAGCGGATCCTCGCAGAAACGTTCTCGAACTCGACCCGCTGCTTACCCCCGCTCAAGTCGATACTGCGGCGGTCTTGCACCAATGCGAGGTCGTTGGCGTAGATCGTGACGGAAAGGTCCTGATCTGCTGCCTTCGCGGCAGATACTGCGGCAGACGAGCCCAACGTGAGCGAGGCCAACGTAAGCGAAGTAAGGGTCAGGGCGAGCGAGCGCTTGTCAATATGTAACATACCCCGTCCGTGCGAGTTAACCGTGGACATGCAGTTAAACGGAGTTTACGCGACCGTGGGGTTAGCCGTGGAGCCGCAGCGGGCGTTACCGCAGCAGCCGCCGAAGCTCGGTGGCGTCTAATCTGTGTTTGCAAACGACCGTACCGTCCAGCAGCAGGACTGGGACGTCGAATCCATGGCGGCGCTGCAGCGTCGCATCGCTGTCGACGTCGACCACGTCGATGGGTGGGAGGGGGAAGGTGCGACCGAGCACCTGCAGCTCTCTCAACATCTCGTCACAAAGCTCGCACTCGTGACGATGGACTACGGTGATCCTAGTGATGTGGCCCGGCCTGCACTGAGTTGGCGATGAAGCGGACGGTTGCCGGAGGCACCTCCCCCACCGCGGTCACCTTGTGACCATCAATGACGGTCGAAAAGGCAGACGATGAGCCCACTCGCGCCGACTCATCCATCTGCTCATCACCGCTGGCCTGAGTCGACACCTGCGTCTCCTCGACAAAGACCGACACCGACGCCAGACCATCCGTGAACACCAAGTGGTCCACCGGCGACGACGAACCCGGCATGGTTTGCGCCTTGCGGATGGTCATCTTGAAGCCCGGAGGGAGTTTTAGCGCGTCCCAGACTACCGGATCCGCCATCGCCTCCTTGGCGGAATCCTTCGGGGGCGTGTCACTGCGCAGCCATTGGAAGCCATCGGTGGAGAGGTCAGGCTTGAACGCGGAATCCGGAATACGAGAGGACAACGTCAGGCTCGCGAACACCACTTGCTCGATGACGTGTCCATGCGCATCGCACAGCTGAGTCTTCAATGGCATTGCGGTTTTTTCGTCGATCCAGAGGCGGTAACCGTAGCGGTACTCATCCTTTGGCATGACCGTGATGAAGTGCGTATCACGGCCCAGGAGGCGGGTCTGCGCGACCTCCTTGAGATCGTAGAAACTGGCCGTCTGATCGTTGATGGTTGGAAACCCGCTCAGCAGCGATTCCTCCGCCGGGCGATTCTCAACCAGCACGGTGCGCTTATCCGGTAGATAACAAGCGAGGTTGGAGCCGGTGCGGATGAACTCCCGCCCGGAGCCATCGAGTGAAACGAGGCGCTCGGACACCGCGCCGTTCTGCACCCGGTGGATGATGCGAAGCATCTCCACTTTCCCACCTTGCCAATGAGAGAAGGTGCCGTCGTAATTACGGGCAGTGAGCGCCTGGTTCATGCGCTCGAGCCACTTCCCTGGCTCCGCCGCCAGCGCCGCCCCGGCCATTGCCAGGGCAAGCGTGAACAGACTGCCCAGCGCGAGCGTACTTCCCCGTTCGCTACTGCGGATTCTTCGCATCGTCTTGCACGTCCTCGGTTGGTTCTTCCGACCCGGCGGACGTGCCAGTGGTTCCCGATTCACTGGCCATAAAAGCCGATAGCAGATTTCGCCGCGTCACTGGCGAGGAAAACTCACTGTGGGCGACGACATAGTTGGCGAGCTCAGTGCTTGGAACCACCAGCCGCCGGCCCGGGCTCTTCGGTACGACATAACTATCCGGCTCACTCACCGCGCCCACCGGGACCACCGCTGAGCTACCGGTCATAGAGGCAGCTACCGTTGCTCCAGCCGGCAATACGGAGGTCTGCGCGACCGAGGGGGCTACCGTCACCTCAGGCGACTGGGAACGCAGCCAGAGGATCGAGACCGCAGCCACTCCAGCAACGGCTGCCGCGCTCACTACCGGCTGCCACCAGCGATTGTTGAAACGCTTCTCAGGCTGAGGCGTGGGCTCAGCAGTGAGGGTCGGCTCGGATGAGATGGCTGCGCTGACGCGACTTGCCAAACCCGCATTGAGGCGAACGCCACGTTCGGCACGGATGGCGGCACCGATGACGGCATACCGACCCCAACGCGCCTTCAGTTGTTCATCACGCGACAGGCGCCGTGCCAGCAACTCGCACTCGGCGGGCGGCAGCTCGTCGTCGAACATCGCGGAAAGCTGACTGTCGAGTTCCTCGTTCATCCCAGCTCCTCCACACGACCCAGGCCACCTTCGAACACCTCGCGCAAGCGACGGTCAATGGCTTCACGCGCCCGGAAGATTCGCGAGCGGACAGTACCTACAGGACAGTCCATCGCCGCAGCGATTTCCTCGTACGAGAGCCCTTCGAGCTCGCGTAACACAATTGCAGTACGCAGATCCTCGGGCAGCGCGTCTATCGCGGCATTCACCGTCGAGCGGATCTCATCCGTCAGTACGAGACCTTCAGGGGTCTCGGGATCTTTCATCCGGCCTTGCATGTCGTAAGACTCATCGGTGTTGTTACGGTCGAGGTCATATTCAATGGGGCTGCGGTCGCGCGAGACGACCGCGTTTTTCGCAGTGTTGATAGCGATGCGGTAGAGCCAGGTGTAGAACGCGCTGTCCCCACGGAACTGGGGCAAGGCGCGATAGGCCTTGATAAAGGCTTCCTGAGCAATGTCCTCGGCTTCCGCCGGATTGCGTACATAACGCATCACCAGCTTCACCAGTTTGTGCTGGTACTTGAGAACCAGCGCATCAAATGCTCCCTTGTCGCCACGCTGCACGCGGCGGACGAGGCTTAAATCGCTTACGTCGGCGCTCATAGGCGCCCCTGCTCCCACACAGAAGGTCGCCACATGGCGACGTGAATAGACCCTGAACTCTTCAGAAAGTTCAGGCACCTTGCCGCTGAAAAAGACCTGCGGCGGAAATAGCACTCCAGATGGTGCGCCCATTGCGAGGGTGTGACTGATTGAGTCTGACTGGCCGAGGATCGCCGTAGCGAGGGGCGTCCGCAGCAGGCGATCCTCGGCCAGTCAGACTCACAAACAATTTGGGGCCGGGAAATGGCTCTCAAGAGGCCCTCTTTGGCGCCGGATCATGCCTGACGGGGGAGGCATTCGCCATAGGTTAGGTACCGGGGAGACGAGGTCCCGCAGTGGCAATTCGCCGGGCCAGCTCCGCCAGCTCGGGCTCGGGAGGAGTCACCTGCCCGAGCAGGTAATCCACCAACAGCGGATCGGGCAACTCCAGGAACCGCGCGAAGATGCTGCGCTGCTCCGACGTGGCCTGTGACAACTCAGAACGCGCGAAGCGCTCCAAGAGTACGTCCAGCTCCTTCATGCCACGGCGGCACCGCCACAGGAGACGGCGCACTTCGAGACCCCCTTCTTCTACATCCATCAAGGCGTCCGCAGCGTGGCGCATGACGGCACTAGCTCTGGCGCTCCACCAGCATCTTCTTGACCTCCGCAATCGCGCGTGCCGGATTGAGATCTTTGGGACAAACGTCCGTGCAATTCATGATGGTGTGGCAGCGATAGAGGCGGAACGGGTCCTCGAGCTCATCGAGGCGCTCGCCGGTAGCCTCGTCGCGGCTGTCAATAATCCAACGGTAGGCCGCCAGGAGGGCGGCGGGGCCCAGGAACCGATCGCTATTCCACCAGTAGCTCGGGCATGAGGTGGAGCAGCACGCACAGAGAATGCACGCCGCGGGACGATCGATCTTCTCCTGCTCCTCCTTCGACTGCAAGCGCTCCCGGTCCGGCGGCGGCGGAGTTCGTGCTTGCAACCACGGCTTTACCGACGCGTATTGAGCGTAGAAGTTGGTCAGGTCGGGTACCAGATCCTTGACCACCGGCATGTGAGGAAGCGGGTAGATTTTGATCTCACCCTTGAGATCGAGCATGGACGTCGTGCAGGCAAGCCGGTTCAGGCCATCGATGTTCATGGCGCAGGACCCGCAGATGCCCTCGCGGCACGAACGCCTGAAGGTCAAAGACGAATCGATGCTCGCTTTGATCTGGATCAGGGCGTCGAGCACCATCGGACCACAGCTCTTGAGGTCGAGCTCGAAGGTGTCCACGCGCGGATTTTCGCCTGAGGTCGGATCGAAGCGATAAATCCGGAAGGTGCGGACCTCAGTGGCGCCAGCGGGCGCCTTATGGGTGACGCCTTTGCGGACCCTGGAGTTGGGGGGTAGTAGAAACTCAGCCATAGTGTTGCATCAATACGTGCGCGCCTTCGGCGGAATAGTCTCGACGTCACTCGTCATGGTGTTCAGGTGTACGGGCCGGTAGTCGAAACGGACTTTTCCCGGACCCTCTACCCAAACTAACGTGTGCTTCATCCAATTCTGGTCATCGCGGTTCGGATAATCCTCACGCGCCTGCGCGCCACGACTCTCCGTGCGGTTTTCCGCCGAGTGGATGGTCGCCGTAGCCTGCAGCAGCAGGTTCTCGAGCTCTAGCGTTTCGATGAGGTCCGTGTTCCAGATCAGCGAGCGGTCGGTAATCTTCACGTCGGCGAAGGTCTCGAAGGTCTTGGCAAGCTTCGCCATACCCTCCCGCAACGTATCGCCGGTACGGAATACCGCGGCATCGAGCTGCATCGTCTTCTGCATCTCGAGTCGGATTGCAGCCGTCGGCCGTCTTCCCTTCGCGTTGCGGAGCTTGTCGAGGCGCGCCACCGCCAGCTCACCCGCTTCTTTGGCGAGCGGCTTCTGCCGCGTTCCCGGCTTCAGGACCTGCGCGCAGCGGCGCGCGGCCTCGCGACCGAAGACCACGAGGTCCAGGAGCGAATTCGAGCCCAGACGATTGGCTCCGTGCACTGACACGCACGCGGCTTCACCAACCGCCATCAGTCCAGGGACCACGCAGTCGGGGTCGCCACCCCGAGCCTGAACGACTTCGCCATGATAGTTACAGGGAATACCACCCATGTTGTAGTGAACAGTGGGCTGTACGGGGATCGGCTCTTTGGTGACATCAACGCCAGCGAAAATCCGCGCGGTCTCCGCGATTCCGGGGAGTCGCTCGTGAATGACCTGCGGCCCCAGGTGCTCCAGGTGCAACTCGATGTGATCGTGCTCGGCACCGACGCCGTGGCCGTCGCGAATTTCCATGGTCATTGCGCGACTTACCACGTCGCGTGAGGCGAGATCCTTGGCGTTGGGGGCATAGCGCTCCATGAAGCGCTCACCCTTTGAATTGGTGAGATAGCCGCCCTCGCCCCGGGCGCCCTCGGTAATCAGACACCCCGCACCGTAGATGCCGGTCGGGTGGAACTGCACGAATTCCATGTCTTGCAGGGCAAGGCCGGCACGCAAGGCCATCGCGTTTCCGTCGCCAGTGCACGAGTGCGCGGATGTGCAGGAGAAGTAGGTGCGGCCGTACCCGCCGGTAGCCAGAATCGTCGTGTGCGCAGCGAAGCGATGCAGCTTGCCTTCGGTCATGTCGAGCGCCACGACCCCGCGGCACACGCCATCTTCCATGATGAGGTCGATCGCGAAATACTCGACGAAGAATGTCGCTTCGTGACGGATCGACTGTTGGTACAGAGTGTGGAGCATCGCGTGACCGGTACGGTCCGCGGCCGCGCACGTGCGCTGTGCGATGCCCTTTCCAAAATGCGTCGTCATACAGCCGAACGGTCGCTGGTAAATGCGGCCGGCTTCGGTACGCGAGAACGGCACCCCGTAGTGCTCGAGCTCGATGACCGCGGCGGGTGCTTCCTTACACATGAGCTCGATGGCGTCCTGGTCGCCCAACCAGTCCGAGCCCTTCACCGTGTCATACATATGCCAGCGCCAGTCGTCCTCGCCCATGTTGCCGAGAGCGGCGCTGATGCCACCCTGCGCGGCGACGGTGTGGCTGCGCGTTGGAAATAGCTTCGTAATGCACGCGGTCGTCAGCCCCGCTTCGGCAAGGCCGAGCGTGGCACGCAGGCCGGCGCCGCCAGCTCCGAGGACGACGACATCGTAAGTGTGGTCAATAAATTCGTATGCGCTCATGCAGCGCCTCCGAACGCCACCTTCAGAACAGCAAAGACGCCCGCTACGGCAACGAGCGCGTGGATGAATGTGATCACGACGAGCACCAGAGTTCTGAGTCCGCTGTGGACGTAGTCCTCAACGACGACACGCACACCGAGTTGAGAATGCCAGGTCGCCACAAGAATGAAGAGGATTAGGAACAGAGCAGTCCAACTCTGCGCCATCCAGCTGACCACGGTGACGTGGTCGAGCGACGGCAGGGACAGCAGGGACACCACGAACCAGATGGTCAAAGGGACCAGCGCGATGGAAGTCAGCCGCTGCAACCACCAGTGGTGCGCGCCCGATTTGGCGGAGCCGGTGCCCAACACCGTGCCCAGGGGACTGCGCAGGCTCATGAGTGCGCTCCCGGGCAGAAGGCCCAGTAAATGAAAGCAATAGTCAGCAGTACGCTCACGATCCCGACGATCCAGGCGCTGCGTTGCGACTGCTGGCGTTCCAGACCGCGGCCGGTATCCCAGACGAGATGCCTCACGCCGGCAACGAGGTGATAGGAGAAGGTGAAGAGCAGTCCGGCGTAGATCAGCTCGAAAACAGGTGACGAGAGGACTGCAGCCGCCCGCGTATAAGCAGCGTTGCCACTGGCAACCGACATCAGCCAGTACACGAGCACCAGCAGTCCGATGGACATGAGGACGCCGGTTACGCGGTTCGCGAACGAGCTGAACATCGTGTAGCGGAAGATCCGGTACACAGACACATGAGGTGAAGTAGGTCTTTGAGACATAAGATTTAGGTCCGCGGCGACGGGGCGGCGGCTCGAGGCCCGCCACGCGCGGCTTCCGGTTAGCTTAGAAATCGATGCAGCGACCCTTCTTTTCCCAATCTCCGTACCGCGTGGGCTCGGGACCACCAGGGCCGCCGACTTCACGCGGCTGCGTGGCAGGGGCTGGCAAGGCCTTCGGATCGGGGTCAGGATGGGCGACAGGAACAGCGGGGTGCGGAGAATCAGCGTTCTTGTCAGCGCGTTTCGGCATCCTGCAATTGTGCCAGAATTTGCGACTCTAGACCACCGGAAACCTGTGGAAAAACAATGTCTAGAGCCCCATCTCGTAAGGGACGTAAGTATGCCGTGAGTCGCTGGCGTCCATGCCATGAACGGATGACCCCAAGGGTGATGAGTCTATGAGTAACGAGTGGAATCTGACTGAGCTTGGCGATTTGGGCGTTCTGCGCTTGCAAGGGCCGGACGCCGTGCGATTTTTGCAGGGGCAAGTCTCCAATGACGTAGATCGGCTGACGCCCGAGCACTCGCAGCTGGCGGGCTACCACAACCCGCAAGGTCGGGCGATTGCGCTGCTGCGGCTCGTGCAGCTGGTACCGGAGGACTTGCTGGCCATCCTGCCTCGTGAGCTCGCGCCAACGGTGGCAAGCCGCCTCGGCAAGTTCGTGCTGCGGGCGAAAGTGAAGATCACGGATGAGTCCGCGAGCTGGCGCGTGGCGGGGTTGGTCGCGCCGCACGTATCCGCGGGGTCGGTTGGCTCGGATGCGCCTGCCTCCGAAGCGCCTGCCGCGAGTTGGGCGGCGAAGCAGTTCGAAGAGGCCAGCGCACGGGTGGTGACCACCGGCGAATCGACTTCGGTGGCCGCACAGTTGGAAGATGCCAACTCCGTTGTTGACCTCCCAACAGCCTCAGCACTGATGCTTCCCGACGAAGTCAACGGGCAGTCGCGATCCGACACGACCGCAATTGTGCGTGTTGGTGCGACGCCAGCGCGCTGGCTGATCGTTTCTCCCGCCGACCAGCCGTTCCAGCTATCGGGTTGTGCCCCGGGGACCAGAGACGCCTGGCGTCTCCTGGATATCGCTGCAGGTTTGCCGGCGGTCTACGCGACCACCTCGGAAGAATTCGTCGCCCAAATGCTGAATCTGGACGCGCTCGGCGGCATCGCCTTCGACAAGGGCTGCTATACGGGACAGGAAGTCATCGCGCGCGCTCACTATCGCGGGCGCGTGAAGCGCCGAATGCAGAGATTTGTCTCACTTGCGCCAGCACGGCTCGCGGTTGGTCAGTCCGGACAGTTGTCGGATGGGAGAGCGTTCAAGATTGTGGAAGCCGCATCGCTGCCTGACGGACGCTGTGAATTTTTGGCTGTAGCACCCACGTCCGTGAATGCACCATTAGCTGCCGACGAACACACCGAGGGCGTAGAGACCACTGTGGTCGGCATGGAGGTTTTACCGCTACCCTACCCGCTGCCGGATTAGCAACCGCCGGCCGGCTGCCTCACCAGTTTTGCTCGCGGCGAACGGTGGCTAGGAAACCATCGCACCATCCGGGCATCGCTGCGTTCACGTCGCTAAGGATCGCCGCCAGCTCGCGGAGCCGATCATCGCGCAATGTTAGATCGTATGCGTGCCGGATGAGATGGCGAAACCTTTTCAACTCCCGCAACCCGGCCAACGTGCCTTCTGGCAGAAAAGCCGGACGCAAGCCCGGTAGTTGTAGTGCGAGTCGGTTGAGAAGCTTCTCATGCCAATCGCCGTGGTGATCGAAGTGATTTTCGAACGCCTCGCAGATGTTCTCCAGCATGCGTTCGAATACCGTGTAAAAACGAGCCATCTCGTAAGCACAAGCCTCGAGGTGCCCGGGATTCGACTCGGCGATACGTTGCGAAGCCTTCCACGCGGCATCGGCGAGTACCTTTCGGTCGGCCGTCAGCTCTCGTTGTAGGATTTCGAGACCTATAGCGTCCATCGTTCGCCCGTTCGCTCGATCTTCGTACGTAAGCCGGTTTCGTTGAGGTTCAGAACGTCCACCCGGCGTTCGAGCAATAACTCGAGCTCACCTTGCAGCCACGCCTCGGAACGTCCGGCCGGCAAATCGGCCACCGCGATGTCAATGTCGGAGTACTCGCGAAAACGGCCGGCGTGGAGCACGGATCCAAAAACCCACACCTCGCATCCTGCGGGGAGAAGCTTGGCCAACGCCTCACGCAGCCGCCGGTAAGCCGCCGTTCGGGCAACTTCGCGCGCACGAGCGCGCTCTTCGTTCATTTTGGCGAGCAGAGTGGCCATGGTCCTATCACCGATCAGGCTGCTCAAGTTTAGGGCAGAGAGCCTCAGGTAGACAGTAGCCCCGCCCTCGGGTGAGCACCCGTCAGTAAATTCAATGGCTTAGATTGAAGCGCGCTACCGCTAGAGGTCGACGAGCTCGACCTCCGCGGGGTCGATAGGCCGTTCGAGAAAGCGGCCGCCAGTGCGGGCGAAGCGCTCGACCGAGTCGGTAGCGAGAAAGCGCGCCGTGCCCTCGCCCGCGGTGCGTGCCAAGCCCTGGCGCCCCAACAGCTCGCGCGCGCTCTTCGCTGTCGTCGCCGCAGAGTCGACGATGCGAACCTCGGGGCCGACGGCGGCACGAATCGCGCCGACGAGCATCGGGAAGTGCGTACAACCCAACACCAGAGTGTCTGGAGATGTGCTGCGGTCGGGCCGGAACATGGGAGCCAGATAGTGCCGGGCAACGCTTTCGGCGATCGGCCCCTGGTGTAAGCCCTCCTCCGCCAGCGCCACGAACAACTGGGTCGGTTGTGCAACGACCCGTGCGTCGTGGCGCAGCTGCACGATGGCTTCCTGATAGGCGCCCTCACGGATGGTGCGCTCGGTAGCAATCACCGCGATGTGTCCTGACTTCGAAGCTGCACAGGCTGCCTCCGCGCCTGGCTCGATGACACCAATCACCGGTATGTCATGAATGCGCTCGCGTATGGCGGGCAACCCCACGGATGATGCGGTGTTACAAGCAATCACCAGCCCTTTGACGCCGTATTCCAACAGCGCTTGCGCCGCCTGCAGCGCATAGCGGGCCACCGTCTCAGGGCTCTTGGTCCCATAGGGCAGGCGCGCGGTATCACCGAGATAGACAAAGTCCTCGTGCGGCAATTGCGCCGTCAAGGCCTTCAGAACCGTCAAACCACCTACGCCGGAATCAAACACCCCGATCGGGGATTCTTTCAATCGGCCTCCGGACGCAGGTGCGGGAAGAGAATCACGTCCCGGATGGATGCGGAGTCGGTGAAGAACATCACCAGGCGATCGATGCCGACGCCGAGACCGGCGGTCGGCGGCATTCCGTACTCGAGCGCCCGAACGTAGTCGGCATCGTAAAACATCGCCTCTTCATCGCCCTTATCTTTGCGGGCAACCTGGGCACGGAACCGGGCGGCCTGGTCCTCGGCATCATTCAGCTCCGAGAATCCGTTGGCGACCTCGCGGCCCGAGATGAAGAACTCGAAGCGATCCGTCAGGAATGGATCGGCGTCGTTCGCACGGGACAGCGGGGAGACTTCCGCCGGATAGGCATGCACGAAAGTCGGATCGATGAACGTGTGCTCGGCGGTCTTTTCAAAGATCTCGATCTGCAGCTTGCCGGGCCCATCGTGTGCGTTCACGGGGATGGCGAGCTTCTCGCACAGTTTGCGCAGGTAGGTCGGGTCCCGAAGGGACAGCGGATCGACCCCCGGATTGTTCTCAATGATCGCTTCTTCAATCGTCACCCGCCGGAAGGGCTTGGTCAGATCGTACTCGCGCCCCTGGTAGGTGATGTGCTGTGAACCGTTGAGCGTATCCGCAAGGCCGCGCATCGCCTTTTCGATCCAGTCCATGAGGTCGCGATAGTCGGCGTACGCCAGGTACAGCTCGAGCATCGTGAACTCGGGATTGTGACGGGTCGAAACGCCTTCGTTGCGGAAGTTGCGATTGATTTCATACACCCTCTCGAAGCCGCCAACGACCAGCCGCTTCAGGTACAGCTCCGGCGCAATGCGCAGGTACATGTCGATGTCGAGGGCGTTGTGATGCGTGATGAACGGCCGTGCGGCCGCGCCGCCCGGGATCGGCTGCATCATGGGAGTCTCGACCTCGAGGAAATCGAGCGAATCGAGGAAATCGCGCAGATACCGCACTATCCGGGTACGCGTGCGAAACACGTTCCGGCTCGTCTCATTGACAATGAGGTCGACGTAGCGCTGGCGGTAGCGGGTTTCGTTGTCGGACAGGCCGTGCCATTTGTCGGGCAACGGCCGCAGTGACTTCACCAACAGGCGCAGGCTGTCCGCGCGCACCGACAGCTCGTTGGTTTTGGTCCGAAACAGGACACCGGTGGCGCCGACGATGTCGCCGACATCCCAACCTTTGAACGCATCGTAGGTCTCGGCCCCGAGCGACTCCTGTTGCAGAAACAGCTGAATCTGTCCGGTGCGGTCGGCGATCTTGACGAAACTGGCCTTGCCCATGAGGCGCTTGAACAGGATGCGCCCACCGACACTGACGTGCGTGGGGTTGGCATCGAACCACGCGCCCTCATGTTCGCCGAAAGCGTCATGCAATTGCGCGGCGAGAGCGTTGCGACGGAAGTCGTTCGGGAATGCTGGGGCGCCCGCTTGCTGCGCGGCCTCGCGCAGTTGCGCGAGCTTGCCGCGCCGCTCGGCGATGAGCTTGTTCTCGTCGACCGGCTCGTCGCCGGAGCCGCTCCCGCCGCCCTTCACACTACCGCCGCCGTTGCCTTTCACTGCTGTCACCTAAACTCCCGCCTTCAGCGAGGCTTCGAGGAATTGATCGAGGTCGCCGTCCAACACCTTGTCGGTGGCGCCCACTTCGACACCGGTGCGCAGGTCCTTGATGCGCGATTGATCGAGCACATAAGAACGGATCTGGTTGCCCCAGCTCACGTCCGACTTTGAGTCCTCCAGCACCTGCGCCGCGGCGTTGCGCTTGTTGACTTCGAGCTCGTACAACTTTGCCTTCAGCATCTTCATGGCCGTCGAGCGGTTCTTGTGCTGACTGCGCTCATTCTGGCAGGCGACCACGATGCCGCTGGGCATGTGAGTAATACGCACCGCGGATTCGGTCTTGTTGACATGCTGTCCGCCAGCGCCCGAGGAGCGGTACACGTCTGTCTTCAAGTCCGCCGGATTGATGTCGATTTCGATGTCGTCGTCGATTTCAGGCGAGAGGAACACCGAGGCAAACGAAGTATGGCGACGGTTGCCGGAGTCGAACGGCGACTTGCGGACCAGCCGGTGCACTCCAGTCTCCGTGCGCAGCCAGCCGTAGGCGTACTCGCCCTTGATCTCGATGCTCGCGCTCTTGATACCGGCGACCTCACCTGGGTTCGAATCGATCACTTCGGCGGAGAAGCCTCGTGCGGCGGCCCAGCGCAAGTACATGCGCAACAGCATCTGCGCCCAATCCTGCGCCTCGGTGCCGCCGGCGCCCGCCTGGATATCGAGGAAGGCGTTGTGCGAGTCCATCTCGCCATGAAACATGCGTCTCAGTTCGAGGCGGCGAACGTCGGCCTCGAGCCGCTGGGCGTCATTGTCGATATCGCGCGCGGCGGCTTCGTCGCCCTCGCTTTCCGCCAGCTCGAGAAGCTCCGCCGCATCGGAGATTCCCTTAGTGGTGCGTTCGATCTCGCCTGTATCGGCCGTCAGACGTGCCCGTTCGCGACCGAGCTCCTGGGCGCGCTCCGGCTTGGTCCATACGGCGGGATCTTCCAGCTCGCGCGCTACCTCTTCGAGGCGCTCCTTCTTGAGATCGTACTCAAAGAAACCCCCGTAAGGAGTCGATACGCTCCCCGAGGTCTTTGAGCTGACGCTTGAGCAGATTGACTTCCATCGTATTGCCGTAGTGGGTGCAGAAATTCAGGGGATCACGAATGCTAGCACGGTGCACCTTGCGCGGGCAGCACGTGGTCCACCAGGAGCTGCAGGCGGCGCTCGCCCTGGTACTCGTTGATGTCCAGCCGATATACGAGCTGCACCGAGCCTTCCGGGGGTACAAAGCCCTCCCGCTCTTCAATGTGATTGAAGGCAATCGCATCAAAGGACCGGCCCGTTCGGGGTACTTCAACCCACATTTTCAAGTGGCGGTCGCCGACCACGCGGGTATTTCGGATAGCAAACACCCCATCGAAGGACGGCTCAGGAAAGGCCTGTCCCCAAGGTCCGCCTGCGCGGAGTGCTTGCGCGGTTTCGAGCGCTATCTCCTGCACCGATAGCTCACCATCTGTCTCCACCGTGTCAGCTGCGGAGCGCCCGGCCCATCGACCCACCTCGGTGTCGAAAGCTTTGGCGAAGCGGTCGAGTCGCGAGCGATCCAGCGTCAGGCCGGCAGCCATGGCGTGCCCGCCGAACTTGCTTATGAGATCAGGTTCTCGCGCCGCAATGGCGTCGAGCACGTCCCGAATGTGAATACCGGGTACAGAGCGTGCCGAGCCCCGGAGCGTTTCATCACTCGACAAGGCGAATGCGATCACCGGGCGTCGCACGCGGTCTTTCACCCGGCTCGCGACAAGCCCCACCACCCCTTGGTGCCAGCCTTCGTCAAATAGACAGACGCCGCTTCGCTGAACGAAATGTGGACCGGGGTCACGCAGGCGGGAGACAGCAGCCAACGCTTCAATCTGCATGCGGGCCTCTGTCGCACGGCGCTCTTCATTGAGTTGATCGAGGCGCGCCGCAAGCATTTGCGCGGAGGCTGGATCGTCGCACAAGAGGCACTGAATACCGATCGTCATGTCATCCATGCGACCGGCCGCATTGAGTCGCGGGGCAACCGCAAAGGCGAGGTCCGCCGCCGTGAGGTCGCCGGGACGTCGACCCGCCAAATCCAGCAACGCGCGAATACCCGCGACGCATCGGCCGGCACGGATGCGCTTCAGTCCCTGGGCAACCAGAACGCGATTGTTGGAATCCAAGGGCACTACATCTGCAACCGTCCCGAGTGCGACGAGGTCTAGAAACGAGGCAACACTCGGAGCGCCGGGCGGCGTCAACTGCTCCGCATCAAGACGACGACGAACCGCAGCCATGACGTAGAACGCGACACCCACCCCAGCAAGCGCACGGCTTCCGAACGCACTACCGGCGAGATTGGGATTGACGATGACATTGGCATTTGGAAGCTCGGCACCCGCGAGGTGGTGGTCGGTGACCAGCACGTCGATGCCTTGCGAACGTGCGTGCGCAACTCCAGCCGTGCTGGAAATGCCGTTATCAACCGTCACGATGAGTGTCGGCGAACGAGTGGCGGCAAGCGCGACGATCTCGGGCGTCAGGCCGTAACCAAACTCAAAGCGGTTGGGAACGAGAAAATCGACGGACGCGAATCCCCAGCCTCTCAGCGCACGAACCATCAAGGCAGTGCTCGTAGCACCATCGGCGTCGAAGTCACCCACCACGAGGACGCGGCCCGTGCGGTGCTTCAACAGCAGATCCACCGCCGCGGAAACCCCTTCCAGCGTACCGACAGGGTGCAGACGCTCGAGCGAAATATCGAGATCGGCAGGGGTGCGTACGCCGCGAGTGACATAAACGCGCCTGAGAACGGGATGCAGCTCGCCACTCAAGGAGACGACTTCCTGAGAAAGCGTCTCTCTACGCACAATGCGTACGCTCAAATCAAATCCCCCGCCTCGTGGTTGTGCGCCCGGCGACGACGGTAGTCACATGGACCGCAGCTCGTCAAGGACTGATTGTCGGCGGCGGCGCCAGAATTTCAGCAAATCACCGCGCTGGAGGCGTAGTTGGATGTCGTTCGCAATGAAGACGACTGTCGCAGTCGTGCCGCGGCGTAACTCTGCGAGCGCCGGGACGAGGAAGCGGCGATCGAGGTCGGCGAGCGCTTCAAACACGGTCCACTGGGGATTTGTGTGCAGCAGCGGAGTGATTTCAGCGACCAGCGCCATGCGTTGAATTCCAGGGTGGTCGCGAAGATCGGGCAAACGATCGGGCAGTGCTCGAGGCGCGGCGCTCTGCAGGCGCAGCAGCCCTGTCAGGTAAGGTTCAGAGCCGAAGAGCAAGTCAGAAGATGCAGCATCTTCCCGGGTCACCGCGGTGGAGGCGGCCACTGCGCCACCACCCCAGAGCCAGAGTGTGCTGACCGGCAACTCACCACGGCCAGCGCGCACCTCGTTCACTGGATGTGCGTGCAGCCACATCTCCAGCTCCGCGCCGAGGCGCTTCAATGCAGCTGAATCAGGCCCACCGGGCAGAGCGGCTTCGAGCTCACAGGCGAGCGCCCGAGCTGGCTCAGTGGTCACAGCGTTCACTGCACCGCGAGCGCGCATGACGAGCGCGCCCGACTCCACACAGTGCAATCGGAAGTGCGAATCAGCGAAGGTGCGGTTGAAATCCTCGGCGAGCACCGCGCGTTCGTCGGGAGAAAGCTGAAGGATGCTGCGGGGATCCAGGTGCAGGCTGGTCAGGCTCGCGATCAGATACACCGGAGTAGCGAACCATGCAGTCGCGTTAAGGTCAGCGGCTGCAGATGGATCACTCGCGGCGGCAACGATCGTAGCGGGAGCGGCGGGAGCGAGATCATCGCGGCGCAGCCAACGCGCAAGCCAGGGGCGCCAATCGCCCCCAAGCAGAGCTTTGCGGCCGAAACGGGCAGCCTGCTCCAACCCGGGTAAAGGGACGCTGGTGGCTGCTTTGCCATAACCAGCTTCGCGAGGCGGGCCAGCTTCCCGGGGTGGAAGATACAGATCCGAAATGATGATTACGAGCTCATGCACGGAAGCTATCGTAACGGCTCAGCAGCGCACATTGCGTCCTATCGCAACACCGTGACGACCGCCCGCACGAGCGGTATCGTACGGTGGATGAAGTTCACACTTGAAGCGAGCTCGCGGCTCAATCTCATCCGCAGCTATTCCCTCCAGGAGATCCGAATCGGCGAGCAGAGCTTGCGCGCGAGCTGCATCGTCACGGCGGATACGCTGGTGACTGATTGGGCGCCGGCGAGTTTCGCCGAGCTGCGGCCGGAGCACCTGGAGGCGATTCTCGCGTTGAAGCCGGAGCTGGTGTTACTGGGAACAGGCGCGACTCAACGCTTTCCACCAACGGAAATTCGCGCAGCGCTCACGGGACGGGGCGTCGGCCTCGAAGTGATGGATCTTGGCGCGGCGTGCCGCACATTCAACATCCTGGTGCAGGAAGAGCGACGGGCGGCGGCGGCACTGTTCTTGAGGTGATGGCGCGCTGCGTGGGGCTGCGGGATTCGTCAGCCGCGCCCGGATCGCCCCGCGCTTGAGTGGCGCGGGAAGCTATCCGGCAGAAGACACAAGGGGAGGACTATCAACCAATCGACAATCATTCGAAGCTGACAGACTCGAACGACTGCACTGAGTGTTTTTGTTCTTATTTCAAACTTGTTGCTCTTGTTTCGACTCCCCTCCTCCCTGTGTCTTCTGCCGGACATCCTCATCAGGCTGATCTGTCGTCATTCGACGACAGGGGCGCATGTTAAACACGTCACAGTTGCGCGTGCAAGCTCTTTCATTGCAAAGATTTTAAGTACGCGCGCAAGGGATCGTACACGAGCTGTCCGAGCTTGGAGCAGGTTGATTTTCAAGCGCTTAGCAGTGCCGTAACCCGCACGCGGCCAAGCTGGTACAAAAGCTCGGCTAATCAGCGCCTTACAGGGTATATGTAAAGTCGCCTCCGAGCTGTACCGTGGCCTTAAGCTCAGGCCGTACCGCCCAGGAGAGGCACAAACGCAACAGCGCCGAGCGACTGTCGCTCGACCCTTTGCTCCTTGCGCGTGAATCGAATCAGCTCCTGCTCACCCTCGGCGCCCACCGGGACCAGCAGCCGCCCGCCGACTTTCAACTGCTTGATCAGCTCCTCGGGTACGACCAGAGGCGCCGCGGCGACCAGAATCCCGTCGAACGGCGCATTGGCTTTCCAACCTTGCGAGCCGTCGCCGTGACGAAAGCGCACGTTGCGAATGGCCAGCTCTTTGATGCGCTCTTTTGCCCGTGTCACCAGCGGCTCGATACGTTCGATGGTGAAGAGCCGGTCGACCAACGGCGAGAGCACCGCTGTCTGGTAGCCGCAGCCTGTGCCGACTTCCAGCACACTCGTCAGCGGCCCTCCCTCGAGGAGCGCTTCGGTCATGCGGGCAACGATGTAGGGCTGCGAGATCGTTTGCCCGAAGCCGATCGGAAGTGCCGTGTCCTCGTAGGCGCGCGAGCCGAGCGCCTCATCGACGAAGATATGACGCGGCACGTTGCGAATCCGATCCAGGACTGAGAGGTTCGTTATGCCCTGATCGCGCAGGCGCTGCACGAGCCGGTCACGCGTGCGCGCGGACGTCATGCCGATGCCAGCGAAACGCACGTCAGTCATTGATACCTTCCAGCCAACTCTGCACGACCGGCAATGCGGCGTGTCGGGTCAAATCAATCTGCAACGGGGTCACCGAAACATAGCCCTGTGTAATGGTATCGAAATCCGTTCCGGGGCCGGCATCCTGCTCTGCTCCGGAGGGGCCGACCCAGTATACGGGTCTGCCGCGCGGGTCCTGTGCGGGAATGATGGGCTCGGATGGATGGCGGTAGCCTAGTCGACTCGGGCGGAAACCGCGAAGTGCGTTCAGCGGGACATCCGGCACGTTGACGTTGAGGATGAGAGCGCGGTCGCGCTCCAACGGCTTGGCTCTGAGCTGCGCCACGAGCAGACGCGCTACGGCCGCGCCGGTCTCGAAGTGACGGCCGCTGCCGGGCGATGTGCAAAGGGAAACGGCCAGCGTGGGCAAACCCAGAAACCGCCCCTCGACAGCGGCAGCCACAGTGCCCGAGTAGAGCACGTCATCGCCGAGATTGGGGCCGTCGTTTACCCCGGAAACCACTATGTCATGTTCGTAGTCGAAGAAGCCCGAGACCGCAAGATGGACACAGTCGGTCGGGGTGCCGGGGACGAAGTACACGCCCGGTTCGGCCTCGAACACGCGCAGGGGGACATCGAGGGTGAGCGAGTTGCTCGCACCACTGCGGTTACGATCCGGGGCCATGACCGTCACGGTCACATCAGCGAGCGTAACCAGGGCCTCCCGCAGGCGGCGTATGCCTTCGGCGCGGAAGCCGTCGTCGTTGCTGACCAGTATTTTCACTTGGGACGTTCTTTGCCGGCGCCCAGGGGGCCGCAGTAGGTTTGTGAGGGCGCGACTATACTGGAAGCACTGGCCCATGGGGTCTTCCCGGGCTTTCCGCGGAGGTAGCGTGAGCGCCATACCCGAGGACGAACAAGCAGCCGGCGACCAGGACGCACAGCTTTTTCGGGAGGCGGTACAGGATGTCAAGCGCCTCCCCAGCGGGGCACCGGTCGCTACTCGCGCGCGCGCTCCCCGCCCTTTTGCGCGCTTCAGCCGCGCGGACCGCCACTCCGTTCTGCTCGAGAGCCTCAGCGGCGATGCCGGCGATCCGGAGCTCGCAAGCGGCGACGAGCTGGTTTATCACCGCGCCGGAGTCCAGACATCCGTCCTGAAAAAGCTTCGCCGTGGACAGTATCGCGTACAGGCCGAAATTGACCTTCACGGGTTGACCGTCGCCGAGGCTAAGCAGGCGCTGCGCGAATTTCTGGTGACTTCACTGGATCGGCAGCTGCGTTGCGTGCGGATCATTCACGGAAAAGGCTTGCGATCGGGACATCGGGGACCGGTGTTGAAGGGTGTTGTCGGATCCGTGCTGCGGCGCGTGAAGCCGGTGGTCGCCTACGTATCCGCGCGACAGGTAGATGGAGGTACTGGCGCGGTGTACGTTTTGTTAGCCAACTAGGCGTCGTCGCTCTCGTCGACCAGAGTCTCGAAGTCGATGAGCTCGCGCAGAACGGTGGTGGCGAAGCAACCGCGGGACAAGCGAAAGCGCAACACCAAGGCGTTGGGCTCGAGATCGTAAGTGAGATCTCTGACGGTCAGGCGGAGCGCACGGCGCTCCTGTTTCATTCCGGCGTCCGCCACTAACGTGCACTCTTGAGGGAATTCCGCGCGGATGCGTGCTTCCACTTCGCCCGTACGCCCCTGCGTCGAAGGAGAGCCCGCGCCCCACAGAGGGCCGGTTGGATGGATGTCCAGCGCTCTGCAACGCTCGAGGAGAGTTGGGTCGAGTGCATCGACTGGAAAGATGCTGCCGCGACCGTCGAGGTTGGCGACGTCGCCGCTCTCGAGGCGATCCCAGGTCTGGTCCCCTACTCTTGCCGCAAGGACTGCGTTGAATACCAGGCTACGCGCGGCGGACAGGACGAAGCCCCTCTCAGGCGGCCGCAAGGCGGCCAGGCCGTCGGCGACCCGCAAGAGATTGGAGCCGTTACGCCCGAAGCGCTGCGGACCGAAATAGTTAGGAACGCCGCGTTGAACTATCTCAGTCACTCGGCTGGATAACGCAGCGGCATCGACATCGATGTTGCGGACGCGAATGGTGAAGTGGTTGCCAGCAAGCGCCCCACGCGGAAGTTTTCGCGAGTGAGTATGAGCTTCGAGGACCTCGAATTCGGGGTGACGGACTTCGCACCACGACTCGAGCGTCAGCTTTGACCGCGGCACCGTGAACCATTGAACCGCGACCGAACGGCGGTCCTTCAAGCCGGCGTAACCGATGTCGCGAGGGTGGCAGAGGCAGAGTTTGCCAAGCTCGCGCGCAACCCACTGGGTGTTCGCATTTCGCTTGCGCACTTTGAGGAGGACGTGTTGGCCAGTGCCGGCAGCACTGAAGCCGAGGTCCTCCTCCACTACGAAGTCTTCAGGCTCCGACCGCAGCGTGCCACGTCCCAGCGGCGCGCCATGAGCGCGCGGTGGGTCGAGATCAAGCCTCATTCAGCAAGACGACGGCTTGGGCCGCAAGGCCCTCGGCCCTGCCGAGAAAGCCCATACGCTCTGTAGTGGTGGCTTTGACGTTGACGAGCTCAGGGCTCACTTCAATGAGCTCGGCGATCTGGCGACGGATCTCCTCACGATGGGGACCCACCTTTGGCGCTTCGCACAGAACGGTCACGTCTGCGTTGCCAACGCGCAGTCCGCGGGTGCGAAGCATGTCCATGATGTGCCGGACGAAGCCTTTGCTGTCAGCTCCTTTCCAACGCGGATCGGTATCCTTGAAATGCTGGCCTATGTCGCCCAGACCCGCAGCGCCCAGAAGAGCGTCGCACAGCGCATGAAGGACGACATCGCCATCGGAATGGGCGACCACGCCCCGTGTGTGAGGAACGCGTACGCCGCCAAGCATCACGAATTCGCCCGGCCCAAACGCGTGTACGTCAGTACCCTGTCCAATTCTCATTTCGAAAACTCCTAACGCGCGACGGACGCGCTCTCGCGTGCGTTCAACAGCGCGGCGGCAAGCACCAGGTCGTCGGCACTTGTGATCTTGATATTTGCTGCGGATCCTTGCACCAACACCGAACGTTTACCCGTCCACTCCACCGCCTGCGCCTCGTCTGTTGGCAATCGTCCGGTCGCAAATGCATGGTCCAACGCCTCGCAAAGGACCATGTAGCGGAACATCTGCGGGGTGAGTGCGCGCCACAGACCGGCGCGATCGACTGTCTGCTCGACTTCGACGTTATCTGTGGCGTTTGCTGTGGAGGTGCTGCTAACTCGTTTCAACGTGTCGGCAGCGGGTGAGGCCAACAGCCCGCCGACACTATGACCACCCAGGCGATCGAGGAGGCGCTGCAAGTCGTCAGACGACAGACACGGCCGGGCGGCGTCATGTACGAGAACCCAATCGTCAGACGCGGCACGGCCATCTAGCGCCTCGAGGCCCTTGCGCACAGTGTGACTGCGCTCTACCCCGCCCGTGACACAGATCAACGCGGGTACCCGACCGGGAAGTTTGGCAAGGCGGTCTGCAACTTCGCCCCAGAAGGGATCCTCGGTCGCCAGCCCCATGACCACACCAGCGCAGCTCGGGTCAGCCAGAAACGGAGCCAACGCCCACTCGATCACGGTACGCCCCTGCAGCGGTGCGTATTGCTTCGGTTTTGTGGTTCCGAATCTGCGGCCAACGCCGGCGGCGGGCATGACGAGCCAATAACGCATAGGGACAGTTAGCGGGCTGATGGAGGGGCGGAAACCGAGAGCTGCACGTCAGTGGGCGGCAGCAGTCCGTGTAGGTGATCGCGCATCCGGTGAGGCCGACGGGGGCACCACCTGATAGAAGGTCTCGTGGGACGCAATCATCCCAAGATCGCTCCGCGCGCGCTCTTCCAGAGCTTCCAGGCCCGTCTTGAGATCGCGGACTTCCGCAGCGAGCTGACGATTGCGCTCGACGAGTTGGTCATTCTGGGTACGCTGCGTTGCCACAGCCCGTTTGAGACGATCCACCTCGCGTACGCCATCCTCGGATAACCAGACCCGGTACTGCAGGAGGAGAATGACAAGAGCCAAGCTCAGAGCGAGCCATTTCATGGGAGGAACAGCGTATCAGACAGCATGCGCCGCGCGAAGTAGCGCGGCGCATAAAAGACGCCTTTTTGACGATTGTCGGCAGGAGCGCCCCAGCGCGCCTGCCTGACGTCAGATCTTCACGGGAAACGCATCACGGCCGGCGTAACGCACTTTGCCGAGCTCGGCTTCGATGCGCAGGAGCTGGTTGTACTTGGCCATGCGGTCGGAGCGGGACAGCGAGCCAGTCTTGATCTGGGTGGCTGCCGTGGCAACAGCGATGTCGGCGATCGTATTGTCTTCCGTCTCGCCCGAACGGTGCGACACAACGGAGGCGTAGTGCGCCTTGTCCGCCATGTTGATGGCAGCGAGCGTCTCGGTGAGTGTCCCGATCTGGTTCGGCTTGATGAGGATGGCATTGGCGATGTGCTTGTCGATGCCCTCCTTCAGGATCTTCGTGTTCGTCACGTACAGATCGTCGCCGACGAGCTGGTGCTTCTCGCCAAGGGCCTTCGTGAGGTGCGCCCAGCCGTCCCAATCCCCCTCGGCCATGCCGTCCTCAATGGTAATGATGGGGTACTTACCGGCCAGATCCCCCAGGTAGCGCGTGAACTCCGCCGGGGTGAAGCCGCGTTTCTCCGACTCGAGCTCATAGCGCCCGTTCTTGAAGAACTCGGATGAGGCGACGTCGAGGCCGAGGTAAATGTCCTTCCCGGCCTTATAGCCGGCCTTCTCGATCGCTTGCAGGATGATGCCGAGCGCGGCTTCGTTGGACTCGAGGTTGGGGGCGAAACCACCCTCATCTCCGACAGCGGTCGACAGGTCACGCTCGTTCAGCAACTTTTTGAGCGTGTGGAACACCTCGCAGCCATACCGCAGGGCTTCACGGAAGCTCGGAGCGCCGACCGGGAGGATCATGAATTCCTGGATGTCGAGGCTGTTATTGGCATGCGCGCCGCCATTGATGATGTTCATCATGGGCACAGGCATGACGGGCTCACGTCCCTCGCCGATGGAGTGACTCAGATATTTGAACAGGGGCAGTCGAGCGTCGTTGGCGGCCGCGTGGGCCGTGGCGAGCGAGATCGCCAGGAGCGCATTGGCCCCCAGACGAGCCTTGTTCTCGCTGCCATCGAGCTCGATCATTTTCTGGTCGATGCCGGACTGGTCCTTGGCATCGTGCCCTACCAGGGCCTGCTGGAGAACGGTGTTGACGTTCTCGACAGCCTTGAGCACGCCCTTGCCCGCATAGCGCTTCTTGTCGCCGTCACGCAGCTCTACCGCCTCACGAGTGCCGGTGGAGGCGCCTGAGGGTACGGCCGCCCTCCCAGTGGCTCCAGAGTCGAGGATGACGTCGGCTTCAACGGTAGGGTTGCCGCGGGAATCGATGATCTCGCGACCGCGGATGGCGGCAATTCGGCTCATGGGGAGTGGGTCCTTAAATACTCGTCGGGGAAGCGGAAAGATACTTGAAGGGCGCCAGGCGGGCTATCGGGCCTGCGCCCGCCACGATGGGTTACAGCAACGATTCCTCGAAGGGCTTCGCCTTTACGGCAACGTCCAAAGCCTTGAGCGTTTCCAGGAGCGGCTCCATGCGTCCGAGGGGCCAGGCATTCGGGCCGTCTGAGAGGGCCTTCGAGGGATCCGGGTGGGTTTCCATGAACAAGCCAGCCACCCCGGCGGCCACGGCGGCGCGCGCCAGGACGGGGATGAACTCCCGCTGTCCACCGGAGGCAGTGCCCTGCCCTCCAGGCAGCTGCACGGAATGTGTCGCGTCGAAGACCACAGGGCACTTCGTGTCCCGCATGATCGAGAGCGAGCGCATGTCGGAAACCAGGTTGTTGTACCCGAATGAGAACCCGCGCTCGCACACCATGATCGCCTCGTTACCGGTCGAACGGGCTTTGTCGACGACGTTCTTCATCTCCCAGGGCGAGAGGAACTGTCCCTTCTTGATGTTGACCGGCTTGCCTTGCGAGGCCGTGCTCACTATGAAGTTGGTCTGGCGACATAGAAAGGCCGGCGTCTGGAGCACGTCGACGACCGCGGCAACCTCCGCGAGCGGTGTGTCCTCGTGCACGTCGGTCAGCACAGGGACACCGACGGAGCGACGGACGTCCTCGAGGATCTTCAAGCCTTCGTCGATACCCGGACCACGATAGCTCGCGCGTGAGGAGCGATTCGCCTTGTCGTAGGAAGCTTTGAAGACGTAGGGGATGCCGAGCCGCGTAGTGATTTCCTTCAGGCGGCCGGCGATCTCCTGTGTCAGCGTCGGGCTCTCGATGACACAGGGTCCCGCGATGAGGAAGAAAGGCCGGGAGATGCCGACTTCCTGTCCGGCAAGCTTCATATTCAAGCGCCCGCAGCCTGCGGCAGCTGCGCCGCGCGATGCGACCGTGCGGCACGGATAAAGCCGGTAAACAGCGGGTGTCCGTCGCGCGGCGTCGAAGTGAACTCCGGATGGAATTGGGTCGCAACGAACCATGGATGGTTCGGCAACTCAATCACTTCCACCAGGCCATCACGTGAGAAGCCCGAGAAACGCAGCCCTGCGTGAGTGAAGCGATCCAGGTACGTGTTGTTGAACTCGTAACGGTGACGGTGCCGCTCCATGATGACGTCCTTGCCGAACGTGTCCCGCGCCCGGGTGCCCGCGCCCAGCAACACCTCTTGCGCGCCCAGCCGCATGGTGGCGCCTTTGCTGGAACCCTCATCGCGAACTTGCACACCCTGCGACTGATCCTGCCATTCGGAAATCAGTGCGATGACCGGATGCAGACTCGCCCGATTGAACTCGGTGCTGTTGGCATCGGTAAAGCCGAGCACATGACGACCGAATTCGACAATCGCGACTTGCATGCCCAGACAGATGCCCAGGTACGGAATACCGTGCTCACGCGCGTAGCGCACGGCCTGGATCTTGCCCTCGATGCCGCGCTCGCCGAAACCACCCGGCACGAGAATCGCATCCATTCCTTGCAGCATGTGCGTGCTGTGCTGCTCGATGTCGGTCGATTCAATGTAGTGGATGTTGACGCGCGTGCGGGTCTTGAGGCCGCCGTGCATCAACGCCTCATGGAGTGACAGGTAGGAATCACGGATCTGGACGTACTTGCCGACCATAGCGATGTCCACCTGGCCATCGGGGTTGGCTTTGGCGCTCACCACCTGGCGCCACTCGGTCAGGTCGGTGGGCGGCACTTCGAGCCGCAGCTTGTCGACAATGATGTCATCCAGCCCCTGCTCGTGCAGGAGGATCGGAATCTTATAGATGTCGTCTGCATCGACACCGGAAATCACCGCACGCTCTTCGACGTTCGTAAACAGGGCGATCTTCCGACGCTGCTCCTCGGGGAGCGGATGCCTGCAGCGGCACAACAGGACATCAGGTTGGATACCAATGCCGCGCAACTCCTTGACGGAGTGCTGAGTCGGCTTGGTCTTGATCTCTCCCGAGCCGCCGACCACCGGCACCAGTGTCAGATGCAGGTACACACAATTGCCACGGCCGAGCTCGACACCGAGCTGGCGGATGGCTTCCAAAAACGGTAGCGACTCGATGTCGCCTACGGTGCCACCGATTTCGACCATGCAGACATCGGCACCGTCGGCGCCGAGCTGGATGCTGCGCTTGATCTCGTCGGTAATGTGCGGAATGACCTGCACGGTGGCGCCGAGATAATCGCCGCGGCGCTCTTTGGCGATGACTCGCTCATAGATGCGACCGGTGGTGAAGTTACTGTGTCGTCCGGTGACGGTGCGCAGGAAGCGCTCGTAGTGGCCGAGATCGAGGTCGGTTTCGGTCCCGTCCTGCGTAACGAACACTTCACCGTGCTGAAACGGGCTCATGGTGCCCGGATCGACATTGATGTAGGGGTCGAGCTTGACCATCGCGACCTTGAGGCCACGGGCCTCGAGAATCGCACCTAGTGAGGCGGCGGCGATGCCTTTGCCCAATGAGGACACGACACCACCGGTGACGAATACAAAACGCGTCATAAATGTTAGCCAGGATTTCCCGTCGCTGAAGAAAAAACGCTGCCGTGAGGGCAAACACGACGGAACAGTAGGCTACCACAGAATGGTTTCAGCGCTAAGGCTGTTTCACGGTTTCTTCCAGCGCAGGCGTCCGCGGCGGCTTGCGTCAGGCGTCGCCTGCACCGTTTCATCCAGCAACAGGTCGGCGACAGCGATGAGTTGGGCGGCAGTGGGCGTGACTGAGTACAGCAGCGGGAGGCGCGACCGCTCTGCCGCTGGCACGTGAGCTTCCTGCAGTAAGTTCTTGAGAGCACGGCGCGGACCACCACGCCGCGGCGAGAGGCGCTCACCACCGCTGCGCCAACGGATCGTCAGCGCTTCGGGAAGCGCATCGAGGTCGACGGGCCCGCGGTCATCGGGGTCGAGCTCGAGCTTTCCGAGATTGTCTGGCAGGTCGCACGCCGCAGCGTCGCGCCAGTGCCAGATTATTTCCGCCCGGTCGTGGCCTACCCCAGCGGCGTGAAGCGAAAGAAGGTCTCCTTGCCGCTGCACGCGTACGCCGGCATGCGCGGTGCCCCACTCCACAAATGGGCTTGCATCGTGTCTGGCCTCGAGCAGCGGACCGGCGATTTCTTCCAGGCGTCGCGTATCAGGTGCGAGCCAGCCAGCCCGGGTGATCCAGAAGCGCAGAGCGTTGCGGCGACGGGACGGAGGGAGCGCACGCAGTGACTTTACCGATAGCGATTCACCATAACTTGCCCGATCGACTTCCGCATGAGCCAGCGCATCAAGAAGCGATTGCGCTTCCGCCGCGTGGCGCGCCGAGCGCGACACGGCGGTTGCCGCGCCGGGCCAACGCTCGTAGATCAGTGGCAAGATGCGCCGGCGGAGATAGTTTCGGTCAAGGCGTTCGTCGACATTGCTGTCGTCATCGATCCACGTAAGTCCCTCCTCCCGGACCCACGCTTCGAGTTCCACGCGTGAACGCGTCAATAACGGCCGTGCGAGCCAACCCTCCGCAAAGCGCGTAAGGGATGGCATCGCCGCAATGCCCGGCAAGCCGCTGCCGCGAAGTAACTGCAGCAGGACGGTTTCGAGCTGATCGTCCGCGTGGTGGGCCATAAGAAGGACCTCACCCGGCGCAAGCGTGCTTTTCAGCAATCGATATCGAGCATCGCGAGCAGCAGCTTCGAGGGATTCACCGCGCGGGCGCTCGACTTTTGTGGTGAGCACCTTCAATGGCACACGCAGGCTTCGAGCAAGTGCACGGCAATGCCTGGCCCATTGCTTTGAAGCAGGACGTAAACCGTGGTCAACATGCACGGCACGCAGATGCGCAGGTTTTGCCGGAGCCTTGGCGAGTGCGGCCAGTAAGGCGGTGGAATCAACACCGCCGCTCAAGGCAACACACAGGCAGACACGCCCATAGTCCGCCAGATCAGGGCCGGGCAACAGCGTTGCGACGCGAGCCGCCAGCCATGCAGGGCCGAATTTATCCGACTTGCTCACGTGCGGTACGACCCCGCAGTGTTAGGACGAGCTCTCCGAGAACACACCAAAGGAGGCGATTTTCTTAGCGCGGGCCAGCTTCAGCTCCTCGCGAGGAACCTGCTCCAGCTCATCGAGGTGGCGTATCAATGCGCTCTTCAGACTCGCAGCGATAGCTGCCGCATCACGATGGGCGCCACCGAGGGGCTCCTCGATCACCTCATCGATGAGGCCAAGCTTGTTGAGACGGTCGGCTGTCAGATTGAGCGCATCCGCGGCCGCCTCCTTCTTGTCCTGGCTCTTCCACAGGATCGAGGCACAGCCCTCGGGCGAAATGACCGAATAAGTGCTGTACTGGAGCATCATCAGCCGGTCGCACACGCCGATGGCAAGCGCTCCGCCGGAGCCGCCCTCGCCCGTCACCACCGTGACGATCGGCACGCTCAGCACGCCCATCTCGAATATGTTGCGAGCGATAGCTTCGCTCTGCCCGCGTTCCTCAGCGCCGACTCCAGGGTACGCACCCTGCGTGTCGATCAGAGTGATGAGCGGCAAACCAAACCGCTCGGCGAGCCGCATGAGGCGCAGCGCTTTGCGATAGCCTTCGGGCTTTGGCATGCCGTAGTTGCGGCGCACACGCTCCTTGGTGTCGCGTCCTTTCTGGTGCCCGATGATCATCACCGCGCGGCCTTCGATCCGCGCCAGACCCCCGACGATGGCCAGATCATCGGCAAACATGCGATCACCGTGCAGCTCATTGAACTCGCTGCAGATGGCGCCGACGTAGTCGAGTGTGTACGGGCGATGTGGGTGGCGTGCGAGCTGTGTGATCTGCCACGGAGTGAGGTTCGCAAAAATACTCGTGGTGAGCTGTCGGCTCTTGGCCTGGAGGCGTGAGATTTCCTCCTGGATGTTGACCTCGGACTCGGAAGTGACGTGCTTGAGCTCCTCGATCTTCGCTTCGAGCTCGGCGATCGGTTGTTCGAAATCCAGAAAGGCAACGGCCATGAAGACTTTTACCGTAAATTCAAATGCTGCGTATTGGTTAATTGGCTGAAAGTCGCCCGGGGCGCGTTAGCCCAGGCGCTTTCAGCGGACATTACTTCGTCGTCCGCTGGCAAAGAGCGCGGTCTTTGCCAGCTGCGCATCGGAGAGTTTACTACACCAGGAGTGCGGACACCCCTAGTTCCCGGACATGCCGGCGGCTATCGGGGGCGGCGCGCCGTACAGAACCTGGACGCCGCCGCGTCCGACGAGTGACTCGAGCTGCTCGAGCAACTCACGGCTCGCGCGCACAGTCCAGTCATTTCCCAGTGTGAGCGCACCGGTCGCGGTGGTCGAAGTGTATTCGACTGTGATAGGACAGGGGCCCGGACGCCACGGTGCGAGCACCTCCGCAAGGCGGCCGAGAAGGACCTTGGAGTTCCCGTTTTGCGGCCATTTGAGAACCAGGCGGCGCGCCTGGGTTTCACGGACCTTGTCGAGCTCTGTCAAGCGCTTGGCCGACAGGCGCCAGGAATCGCTGAACTCATCGAAGCGCAGCATGCCGTCCACCAGAACGAGCGCGTCCTTGGTGATGAGGTCACGATACTTTTGAAATACATCCTCAAAGAGGTTGACCTCGATGCGCCCCGTGCGGTCATCGAGTGTCAGGATGAAGCGCGGCCCGCGCTTCTTCACCTCGTCGATGAGTCCGGCGACAGTTACCGCCTTACCGCCACCGAAACGCGGCCCATCCCCTCCGATGGGACGGTCGCTGATGAGATCGCCGATACGATGTGAGACCAGCCGTGCGAGACCGGCTTCGAATCTGCCGATGGGGTGCCCCGTCAGATACAAACCGAGCGTCTCGCGCTCACCCGTGAGACGAACACTCTCGCTCCACTCGGGAAGCTCGACAACCTTTACGACCGGAGCCGGTGCCGCGCGGTCATCGCTCATGAGGCCGAACATGTCGTTCTGCCCCGCATCCTTCGCCTTGGAATTCTGATCGCCTAACTGCATGGCGGCGGGGAGGCTCTGCATGAGAGTCGCCCGATTCATGCCGAGGCTGTCGAGGCTGCCGGAGCGCAACAACGCTTCCAACACGCGCCGATTGACCTTCTGCAGGTCGAGCCGGCGGCACAGATCCTCCAGACTGCGGTATGGGCCGCGCGCCGCGCGCTCTTGGATCAACGAGTCAACAGCACCCTGCCCCACTCCACGTACCGCGCCGAGACCATAGACGATGGTGCGCGCGTCGCTCACAGCAAACTCATAGCGCGACGTGTTGACATCGGGTGGTTTGACCACGAGCCCGATGTCCGCGCATTCCTGGATGAGCGTCACCACCTTGTCGGTGTGGTCCATGTCGGCCGACAACACGGCGGCCATGAAGGCAGCCGGATAGTGAGCTTTCAGGTACGCAGTCTGGTACGACAGCAGTGCGTACGCGGCGGAGTGCGACTTGTTGAAACCGTAGCCGGCGAACTTCTCCATCAGATCGAAGATGTAGGCGGCCTGCTCTTGCGGGACGCCTTGCTCGGTCGATCCTTTGATGAAGATGGAGCGCTGTTTCGCCATCTCCTCGGGCTTCTTTTTGCCCATCGCGCGCCGCAGCAGGTCGGCGCCGCCGAGCGTGTAGCCCGCGAGCACCTGCGCGATCTGCATCACCTGCTCCTGGTAGAGGATGACGCCGTAGGTCGGCTTCAGCACCTTCTCCAGACTCGGGTGCAGGTAGTCGATGGGGCCATCGATCTTGCCGTGCTTGCGGTCGATGAAGTCATCGACCATGCCCGACTGCAGAGGACCGGGGCGGAACAATGCCACCAAGGCGACGATGTCCTCGAAACAGTCCGGTTGCAGCCGTCGCACGAGGTCCTTCATGCCACGCGATTCCAGCTGGAACACCGCGGTGGTCCGGCAGGTTTTCAACAACATGAAGCTCTTCGCATCCGTCATCGGGATCGCGCCGACATCCAACGGCGGCTCGCCCTTTTCAGCGCGGACACGATTGATGATCGCGAGCGCCCGATCGATGATGGTGAGTGTGCGCAGTCCGAGGAAGTCGAACTTCACCAGGCCGGCGGCTTCGACATCGTCCTTGTCGAATTGGGTCACGACACTCGCGCCATTCTCATCGCAATACAACGGCGCGTAGTCGGTCAACACCGAGGGCGCGATCACGACGCCTCCGGCGTGCATGCCGGCGTTCCGGGTGATGCCTTCGAGCGAGCGCGCGAGGTCGATGAGGTTTTTGATTTCCTCTTCGGTGTCATAGAGGCGCTTGAGCTCGGGCTCTTTGGTGAGCGCATCGTCGAGCGTGATGCCGAGCTCAAAGGGGATGAGCTTGGCGATGCGGTCGACGAAGCCGTAGGGGTGGCCCAGCACACGGCCGACGTCGCGTACCACCGCCTTCGCCGCCATGGTGCCGTACGTGATGATCTGAGAGACACGCTCGCGGCCGTACTTATGACCTACGTACTCAATGACGCGGTCGCGTCCGTCCATGCAGAAGTCGACGTCGAAGTCCGGCATCGAGACGCGCTCAGGATTGAGGAAGCGCTCGAACAGGAGGTCGTACTTCAAAGGATCGATGTCAGTGATCCCGAGGCAAAAGGCGACCAGCGAGCCCGCACCGGAGCCGCGTCCCGGTCCTACAGGAACACCATTCCCGCGCGCCCACCGGATGAAGTCCGCGACAATGAGAAAGTACCCGGCGAAGCCCATCTGACAGATGACATCGAGCTCGATGCGCAAGCGCTCGCGATACGTGGGCCACAGCGTCTCCAGCACTACCCCCAGGCGCTCCTCGAGGCCCCTTGCGGACTCCTCACGGATGAAGTCCTCGGTGGTGATGCCTCCCGGCACTGGGTAAGGCGGTAGACGAGCCTCGCCGAGCTTCAACACCAGGCTGCAGCGGCGAGCGATCTGCACAGAGTTGGCGAGTGCCTCGGGCACGTCCGCGAACAACACAGCCATCTCCTGCGGCGAGCGCAGATATTGCTGTTGCGTATAACGGCGCTGCCGGCCGGGATCAGCGAGCAGCGCACCGTCATGAATACAAACGCGCGCTTCGTGAGATTCGAAGTCGTCCTGCTTCAGGAAGCAAACAGGGTTCGTAGCGACGACCGGCATATTCCGCCGAGCTGCTAATTCGACGGCAGCGGCGATGTAGTTTTCTTCGCCCGGGCGGCCGACGCGTTGCAACTCGACATAGAACCGGCCCGGAAAGAGCGCAGCCCAAAAATCCAAGGCGCGCTCGGCGTCCTTTTCACGACCATTGACCAGCGCGCGACCGACGTCTCCTTCAGCGGCGCACGACAGCGCGATCAAGCCGTCGACATTTTCGGCCGTCAGCCAGTCGCGATCGATTGTTGGAATGCCGCGCAGCTGGCCTTCCAGATAAGCGCGGCTCACGAGGCGTGTGGCGTTTTTGTAGCCGGGCTGCGATTGGCACAGCAGCGTGATTTTCGAAGGCTGCACGCGGTCGCCGTGCTCCCTCACCAGCAGGTCGACGCCGACCACGGGCTTCACACCTTTGGCCAGCGCGGCGCGATAAAACTTGACCATTGCAAAGAGATTGCTCTGGTCGGTTACCGCCACGGCCGCCATGCCGGCGGCACTCACCGCATCCACCAGATCCGGCACGCGGACCACGCTGTCGATCAGCGAGTACTCGGTGTGGAGACGTAGATGGACGAAGTCAGCAGACATCAAGCGAAGGTCCTGGCCGGCGGCTGGGCGCCGGTGCCATTCAAGCTTTGTCGTCCGTGCCCGTCAAGAGCGGCAGACCGATTTGCGCCTCCGCCATCAATGCGTCAAATGCCACGCGCACTGGATTGAACGAACGCCGGTGCAAGGGTGAGGGCTCGCGCCCGCGGAGCGCTTCGAGATGCGCGGGCGTGCTGTAGCCTTTGTGCACGCCGAGGTGGAAGCCCGGATAGCAGCGATCCAGGTTTTGCATCATGGCATCGCGACAGGTCTTCGCCAGAATGGAAGCGGCGCTGATGGCGGCAACGCTCGCATCGCCTTCGATGATCGCTTCGACGGTGCAGCCGAGATTCAAGTCCTCGAGGCGCGGGATCTGGTTACCGTCGATCTGGATGTGCGTCGGGCATACCGGCAGACCTAACAGTGCGCGTCGCATGGCCAGAAAGGTCGCGCCCAGGATGTTGAGACTGTCGATCTCATCGCGATCAGCCCACGCAACCGACCAGGCGAGCGCGCGAGCGCGGATGATGGGAGCAAGCCGCTCGCGTTCCTCTGCCGAGAGAACCTTTGAATCGGCGAGGCCTGCGATGCGGCGACGTGGATTGAGGATAACGGCAGCGGCAACGACCGGGCCGGCCAACGGCCCCCGCCCCGCTTCGTCGACGCCGGCGATGCGCGCGGGAGCACGGACGCGCTTCACGACGTGCGTCGTAACGTCCAGTGAGGTTTGCGCGCGGTCCAACATCACTGCGGCACCGCCCCATACACGCAATCCAAGATCGCCCGGGCCGCGCGATCGGCGCCACCTCGACGCAGGCTCTCGTGAACGACGCGGAACTCGCGCAGTAGCTCGGGTAGCGACTCCCGATCATCGAGCACGTCCAGTAAAGCGGTACCGAGCGACTCGCCAGTCACCTGCTCCTGAAGGAACTCAGGCACCAAGCGCCGGCCGATCAGAAGATTGGGTTGCGAGAAATATGGCACCTTGACCAGCCCCAGCCTGCGCAGCAGGAAAGCAGTGATGGCGCCGAAACGATACGCCACCACCATCGGACAGCGCGAGAGCAACGTCTCCAGAGTGGCTGTACCCGAAGCGACAATGGCGGCATCGGAGGCGGCGAGCACTCGCTGCGCCTGGCCGTCGAGAACATTGATTCGAGGCGCGTGAGGGACATCCGCGATTCTTCTTTCGAACGCCTCACGAACACGATGCGAAGCCATCGGTGCTACGAATTGAACGGCCGGCCGCGCTTTCGCGATCCACACCGCAGCGCGGACAAAGTCGGAGCCCAACCGCTCCACTTCGCCAAGACGGCTCCCGGGAAGCAACGCGACTACTGTGCCGCTCTCCGGAAGCCCGAGAGCGGACCGCGCACCTTCGCGATCGAGCTCCAGCGGGATCTGATCGGCGAGCGGGTGCCCGACGAACACGGCGGGGACGCCGTGCCGCTCATAGAAGGCCGTCTCGAAGGGCAAGAGACACAAGATCAGGTCACACGCGCGTCCGATACCTCGCACACGCCCCTGCCGCCACGCCCAAACTTGCGGCGCCACATACTGCACAGTCTTGCATTGGGCGCTGCGGAGTCGCTTGGCGAGCCCGAGATTAAACGCAGGCGAATCGATCCCAACGAACACATGCGGCCGGGCAGCGCGAAACCGCGCCACCAGAGAGGCCCGCAGCCGGATCAGCCGCGGCAGGTGCGGGAGAACCTCCGTCAGCCCCATGACGGCAATTTCTTCTGACGCGGCCCAGGCGTCGCACCCGGCCGCGATCATTTTCGGGCCCGCCATGCCAAAGAATTGCACGTCGGGCACGCGAGCCCGCATCGCAGCGATCAAGGCCGCGCCGATCTGATCTCCGGAAGACTCACCGGCAACGATGCCGACGCGCAGCGGCTCGCGCGCGCCGGTCACCGAACGATGCTGCGCGTCGACGATGCAATGAATTCGGCAAACACCCGCACTTCGGGCTGGGTCTCACCGAGCGCGCGCAGTTTCTCCATAGCTTCGGCGAGCTTGAGGTCGCAGCGGTAGAGGATGCGGTACGCCTCCCTGACGTGCCGGATCTGCTGCTCCGTGAACCCGCGACGCTTCAGGCCCTCGGAGTTCACCGCGTGAGGGATCGCAGGATTGCCCGCGACCATGAGATACGGCGGTACATCACGCTGAGCGATCGTGCCGCCAGCGAGAAAGGCGTGAGCACCAACCTTCACGTGCTGATGCACGGCGGTAAGGCCGCCCAGCGTCACCCAATCGCCGATCTCCACATGGCCGGCCAGGGAGGCGCAGTTGGCGAAGACGGTCTTGTTGCCGACCTGACAATCGTGCGCAACGTGCGAATACGCCATGAACAGATTGTCACTGCCAATCCGGGTGACACCTTTGTCCTGCGCAGTGCCGCGATTGATGGTGCAGCTCTCGCGAAACACATTGCGATCACCAATCTCCAGACGCGTGGGCTCGCCCTTGTACTTCTTGTCCTGCGGGGCATCCCCGATGGAGGCGAATTGGAATATGTGATTGTCCGCGCCAATGACGGTCGGCCCGTTGATCACCGCATGCGGTCCGACCACCGTCCCGGGCCCGATCTGGACATCCGCGCCGATGATCGAGAAGGGACCAACAGTGACGTCGGCAGCGAGCTGGGCTTGCGGCGATACGATCGCTTTCGGATCGATCACTTGCCGGTCTCCGGCGCCACCATCATTTCCGCGTGCGCGACTTCAGTGTCGCCGACCAGGGCCAGGGTGTCGAATTTCCAAATCCCACGCAACGCGCGCTGCACGGTCGCCTTGAGAATCAACTGGTCGCCCGGAATCACCGGCTTGCGAAAGCGCGCCTTGTCGATGCCGACAAAATAGAAACGGGTCTCGTCAGTTGGAATGACGTTGGAGCTGGCAAAGGCCAGGATGCCCGTGGCCTGGGCAAGCGCCTCGATGATCATGACGCCTGGCATCACCGGCCGGCTGGGAAAGTGGCCTGGAAAGAACGGTTCGTTGTACGTCACGTTCTTCAGCGCGGTGATCGACTCGCCGAGCTGGATTTCCAGGACGCGATCGACCAGCAGGAACGGGTAGCGGTGTGGCAGATACCGCATGACCTCGTTGATATCAAAACGAATCGGTTCAGTCATCATCCTCTTCCTGCTGCGGCACACCTTCGGCGGCCTCGAGTTTCTTGACGCGAGCTTCGAGCCGGTCGATACGCTTGAAGCGCGCCACCATACGGCGCCAGACGGTAGCTTTCTCCAGCGGAATTCCGCTCGAGTATATGCCGGGCTCGGTAATGGAATGGCTCACCATGGTGGTGCCGAGAAAAACCACATCGTCGCAGATAGTGAGATGGCCGCCGATGGCGACCTCCCCTGCGATCTGGCAGCGCTTGCCGATGGTAGTGCTTCCGGAGATTCCTGTCAGGGCGGCAATTGCCGTGTGTGCGCCAACATGGACGTTGTGCGCGATCATGATGAGATTATCGAGCTTGACGCCCTCATCGATGATCGTGTCCTCCACCGCACCGCGATCGACGGTGGTGTTGGCGCCGATCTCGACATCGGGACCGATGCGCACCGTCCCCACCTGCGGCACTTTGACCCAGCGGCGCTGCTCGGTCGCATACCCAAAGCCGTCGCCACCAATCACAGCGCCCGGCTGCATGATCGTGCGCGCCCCAACTTGCACCCCATGGCACAACGTGACGTGCCCGGCGAGGTAGATATCCTCGGCAAGCGTAACGTCATCCTCAACAATACAGTGAGGGCCGATGTAGGTGCGCGGACCCACCACGACGCGCTCCCCAATGACGCTCAACGGCCCAACATGCGCTGTCGGATCGATGCGGGCGCTCTCGGCCACGACCGCCGATGCGTGCACCCCAGGCGGTCCGTGTGGGCGCGGGTGGAGCACCTCTGCCATTCGCGCGTAAGCGGCATGGGGATTCGAGCAGATCAGCGCGGCCGTCGGGCACTCAGTCGCCGTGGCCTTATCGCATACGACTACAGCCGCGCGAGTCTGGGCCAGCTGGGGCTTGTAGCGGGGGTTGGCGAGAAAAGATAAGGAGCGCTCATCGGCATCCGTGAGCGTAGCAACGTGATCGACACACGTGTCGGGGTCGCCGCGCAGTTCACAGCCGAACCGAACGGCGAGTTCCCCAAGAGAGACGGCCATAGAATCAGGCTATCACTTGAGTCATGGGTTCGCCGCGGCGAACCCAGACGCTCATTTTGATTGCGGCTTCGGCGCGGGCGCCGAGGTCTTGGCAGACCCTGCGTGTTGTTGCAGAGCCGTGAGAATCGCCGGTGTGATATCGAGTGTCGGCGTGGAGTAGATCACTCCATCGGCAATGACGAGATCGAAATTTTGCGCCTTGGCGTAGACGCGAACCTCATCGATCAGTGTGCGCTGCAGACGGGACATTTCCTCGTTACGGCGCGCGTTGAAGTCGTCCTGCACTTCCTGCTGCTTACGGGAAAGTTCGCGATAGCTGTCGCGCAACTCTTTCTCGGTGCGCTGACGCTGATCCTCCGTCATGGTCGCCCCGTCCTTCTGGAGTTTGTCTTCCTTCGTCTTGAGCGTCTGCTGCTGATTTTGCAGGTCGCGCTGACGCGGGGTGAACTCCGTGCGGATGGCTTCGACGACAGTCTTCGCCTGTGGGGACTCTTCCATGAGCTTGCCATAGTCGACGACGCCGATCTTGAGCTCGGCTCCGGCCCCCCACGCCGGCATCACGGCAATGGTGCCAGCCAAGGCGACTATCCAGGCCAACGAATGGGTGCTGATCAAGCGCTTCACGGCAATACCTACCTCAATAACTAACCGTAGTTTTGGCCGCCTTCGGCAATCATGGACCCCGGTACGGGGACCCCCCTTGCCCGGGAACGGCGGGTGGATCCGGGGCCTGAACACAGGCTCCCTCGGACTCTCGAACCCCGTATTATGCGCTAAAGCTAGAACGCCTGCCCGATCGAGAACTGGAAGACCTCGGTTTCGTCGCCGTACTTGTAGAGGGCATCGCCGTGCTTGGCATTGAGCGGGACACCCAGGCTGAACCGGAAAAGCACCAGCGGGGCCAGCCACTGCACGGCAATACCCACCGAACGCCGCAGGTCGCTCCACTCCGTCAGGCGGTAGCTCTGCGGGGTCACCCCGTCCGGGCCAAAGAACTGCACCTTGTTACCGGTCTCGTACACGCCGCCAATGTCAAAGAAGGCGCTCACGCGGGCGGCGCTGCGCCACTTCGCCGGCATCGGGAAGATGAGCTCGTTCTGGCTGGTAATGCGCATATTGCCGCCGTACGGGTTGCCGAACTGGTCCTTCGGACCCAGGCGGCTCTCGCGGTAGCCGCGGACGTTGTCGGGGCCGCCACCGAAGAACTGCCGGTACGGAGGAATGGACGTCGTACTTCCAAACGGCTCGCCGTAATCGACGGCAGCCGTGGTGACGAAAGTAAGCCCGGTAAACAGCGGGAAGTAATGCAGGTAGTTCGCGTTCGCGACGTAGTACTTGACGTCGCCCCCCGGAGTCGTCGCCGAGATGGAAGTGGACAACAGCGAGCCCCGATCGGCGAACAGCGTGCGGTTACGGGTATCCCAGTTCCAACCGGCGACCAGCTGTATGTCCTTGAAGTCGGTGCCGTAGAACACGTAGTCGTTGTTGAAGGTGTCGTCGTGTCCGACCCGATTGTACGGATGGCCGTTGCTCTGCACCCACTGCACCGCCTGGATGGGACCGGTGGAAGAGCTGGTCAGCAGGTGCGAGCTCTCGAACACCGCACCGAAGCGCACGTACTGGTACTCGCTGAGCGGATAGGCCCAGGTGGGTCCCAGGCTCAAGGTCTTCGATGAGAAGTTCGAAGAGGACGCGACGAACTGCGCCACGTCGCGATAGGTGACGGAAATCGTGCGCTGCAGGTTGTCAACCGTGGTGTATGGATTAGTCCACGCCACGTTGTAGACCTTGCTGAAAGCGCCGCCGTTCAACTCAACGGCGACACGCTGTCCGGTGCCCAGGAAGTTGGCATCCGAATAGCTCGCGTTCAACTGGAACTTGTAGGTCTCGGAGTACCCGATACCGCCGCCCAGCTGGGCGCTCGGGCCCTCCTCGATCTTGTAGTTCACATCCACCAGGTCCGGCGCGCCGGTCACTGGGGTGGTCTCGAATTCGACGTTCTTCACGTACGGCAGGCGCTGAATACGCTGTTTGCCGCGCTCGAGCGAAGTGTTGGACATCCAGCCACCCTCGAGCTGGCGCATTTCGCGACGCAGGACCTCGTCGTTGATGCGGTTCGAGCCGGAGAAGGTGATGTTGCGCACATAGACGCGGTTGCCCGGGTCGATGAAGAAAGTCAGCTGCACGGTGTGCGTGGCGTTGTCGGGGGTGGGCACCGGCTCGACCTTGGCGAACGCATAACCATCGCGCCCCAGGCGGTTCTGGATGAGCTCCTGGCTGCTGGTGATCAGCTTGCGGTTGAAGATCTCACCGGGTTGGACCAGCAACAGACCCTCGAGCTCCTTCTTCGGCACCACGAAGGTGCCGGCGAGCTTGATCTCGCCCAACTTGAAGACATCCCCTTCCTGCACGTTCACCGCGATGAAGATGTCCTGTTTCTCAGGAGCGATCGCCACCTGCGTCGACTCGATGTTGAAGTTGGCGTAGCCGCGGTCCATGTAGAAGTTACGGACCTTCTCCAGATCACCCTGCAGGGTCTCGCGCGAATAGCGGTCGTCCTGCCTGTACCAGGACAGCCAGTTGGGCGTCTTCAGCTCCAGGGTCTCGAGAATTTCCTTCTGCTTGAACTTCGTGTCGCCCACGATGTTGATTTCGCGGATCTTGGCGCGCTTGCCTTCCTTGATGTCGATCGAGATCTTGACGCGGTTGCCGGGCTCCTCCTCGACTTTGTTCTCCACGCGCACGCCGTACTTGCCGCGGCTGAAGTACTGGTCGGTGAGGTATTGCGTGACATCATCCAGCACCGAGCGGTCGAAGGTTTTGCCGGTCGCGAGGCCGACGTTGCGCAGCGACTTCTGCAGATCCTCGGTCTTGATGTCCTTGTTACCCTTGATCTCGAAGCTCTCGATCGAGGGCCGCTCCAACACAACCACCACCAGGGTGTTGCCGTCGCGCCGCAACTGCACGTCGCGGAAGAAATTCGTCGCGTACAGGGCGCGAATCGCCTCGCGCACCCTTTGTGCCGTGAGGTGATCGCCGATGTTGACCGGCAGGTAGTTGTAAACGGTGCCTTCGGAGATTCTCTGCAGGCCCTCCACCTTGATGTCGCCGACGACGAAGTCGGACTCGCTGGCCGTCGTCGTGCCCTGCGCGAGGGCTGCCTGGGACAGCGACAACGCTTCAGCGACAAACAATGCGACCGAGACCACAACGACGCCACGCTTCATGCTGTCAACCACCGATTTTCGTGCTTTCAATGTTCTTTACGACCGTTATACGAGACCGCCGGAGCTACTGACTTAGCAGCCTCGGGTGGGGCCTCGGATCCCCTGATCAACTCAACTAAACTGACGCGCGATATCGTTGAAAAGCGCCACACCCATCAGAAGGATGAGCAACGCTATGCCGACCTGCTGGCCGAAGGCCTGGGCCCGCTCGGACAGCGGGCTGCCTTTCAGCCACTCGACGGCCTGAAACAGGATCTGCCCGCCGTCGAGAATCGGAATGGGCAGCATATTCAGAAATCCCAACGACAATGAGATTAGGACCAGGAATTCCAGGAAGGATTCCGTCCCGGCCTGGGCCGATTCACCCGCGTACTCGGCGATCGACAGCGGCCCGCTCAAATTCTTTACCGACACGTGTCCGGTCACCATGCGCGCAACCAACCGGCCCTGGACCATCGTCATGTTCCAGGCTTCCGACGAAGCGCGCACCAAGGCACCCCACACCGTGAAGTCGGTGTGCAACAGAATGCTGTCAGCAACTGTAGCCGGGGGCGTCATTACTTTGACATTGATGCGCCCGACTCGCTTGCCGTCGCCGCCATCCTCGCTCGCTATGTGCACTGGAACCGTGTGGTCGACACCGGCTCGATTGTAAGTAATGTCGACAGTGTCACCAGGATGCGCGCCGATGCGCTCAACGACGTCCCGGAAGTCCTTCACCACCGCACCCTGAATGGCGACGATACGATCGCCCTGCTTCAGGCCTGCACGGTCCGCCGGACCACCGGCAATCACGGAGCCCAGGACAGGCGGCACCGGGGGCAGCCAGAACTCGAAGCCCAGCCCGCGAAATAGTTCGGTCGGCTCAGTAAGCTTTACGCGCTGCGCACTATCCGGAACGTCGAGGTCCGCCACACGCGTACTACCGTCGCGACCTCGCACGGTGAGCGCAGCATTGCCTCCGGAGCTCATTGCGTCCAGCAGGCCGAATACGACATCGCGCTGGCCTGTGACTGTGGCGCCGTTGATGGCCTTGATCTCGTCACCGGAGCGCAGGCCGCCCCGGGCGGCCACTGAGTTGAGGGTGACATCGCCGACAACCGGCTTGGTCTCGGTGGCGCCCTCCCAGTAAAACATGCCCCACAGCACGATGATGGCGAACAGGATGTTGAATGCCGGTCCGGCCAGCAGCACCAGAATGCGCTGCCACGGCGGCTTACGGGTGAAGGAGCGCTCGAGATCGGCCGAAGGAACCGGCCCTTCGCGCTCGTCGAGCATCTTTACGTAGCCCCCCAACGGAATGGCGGCTACGACGTACTCGGTGCGATCCGCGCCCGCGACCTTGCGCAGCAGAGGCTTGCCGAACCCGACCGAGAAGCGCAGGACCTTGAAGCCCAGGCGCCGTGCGACCCAATAGTGTCCGTACTCGTGCACCGTGACGAGCAGGCTCACGGCCACAATGAACCACACAGCTTCCCAGATCACACTCATGCGTGAGCGCCCCTCATGACCTCGCCTGTTGGGGTGACTTCGCGCGAGCCGAAAATCCGCTCACGGGCCCGTTGTCGGCTTTCCGCATCAGCTGCAAGAACATCCTCGAGAGAGCCAATGCCCCCGCCGCCACTTCGTGCGACCACGGCTTCAATGACTGTTGCGATCTCGAGAAAGTTCAATTGACGGTCCAGGAACGCCTGCACGGCAACCTCGTTGGCGGCATTGAGTACGGCCGGCGCCAGGCCGCCGACCCGTGCCGCGGCCTGTGCCAGCGCGAGGCAACGGAACTTGTCGGTATCCGGAGGCCTGAAATCCAGGCGGCCGGTCCTGACAAGATCCAGGAATTCTACACCGGAGGCGATTCGATCGGGCCATGCCAGAGCATGGGCGATCGGGGTGCGCATGTCGGGCGAGCCGAGCTGGGCCAGCACCGAGCCATCCAGATACTCCACGGCGGAGTGGATGATGCTCTGCGGATGCACCACCACATCGACCTGCTGCGGCGGCAGGCCGAATAGAAGACACGCCTCGATGAGCTCCAGGCCCTTGTTCATGAGGGTCGCGGAATCAACCGAGATCTTGCGCCCCATCACCCAGTTGGGATGCGCGCAGGCCTGCTCGGGGGTGGCGCTCGCGATCGCCTCACGGGTCCAGTCGCGAAACGGACCTCCGGAGGCGGTCAACAATACGCGCCGCACGCCTGCAGGAGCCGTTCCGACCCGCAAATCGTGCGGCATGCACTGGAAAATCGCGTTGTGCTCGCTGTCGATCGGCAACAGCGTTGCACCGCCCGCGCGCACCGCGTCCATCAACAGCGGGCCGGCCATTACGAGCGACTCTTTGTTGGCTAACAACAGACGCTTGCCGCTGCGGGCGGCGGCAAGCGTCGAAGGCAGACCGGCGGCGCCGACGATCGCGGCCATGACGGCATCGACCTCCGACAAACTCGCGATCTCAGTGAGGGCATGCGCGCCTACCAGAATGCGTGTTTGAGATCCGGCAGCGTGGGCACGCAGCTCGCGCGCGGCGCTTTCGTCCGCGAGCGCGGCGTACTGTGGACGATGGCGCTCGATCTGTTCCGCAAGCTTTTTGACATTGCGGTTGGCACCGATCGCTACGAGACGAAAGCGGTCCGGATGACGCGCGACCACATCGAGAGTGCTCTCGCCGATGGAGCCTGTGGAACCGAGTACGGCGACGCCGATCACGCAACCACCCCCAGCATAGTGAGCCCGAAGAACAGCACCGGAGCGGCGCCCGTCACGCTGTCGATACGATCCATTACGCCCCCATGACCGGGAAAGAGAGTACCGCTGTCTTTGACCCCCGCGAAGCGTTTCAGGAGACTTTCGGTGAGGTCGCCCACGATCGAGAAGCCGACCGCTGCCAAACACAACGGCACGAACGTATAGAGCGGCACCGCGAACCATACGCTGCCGGCGACCGCCACGATGGCGCTCAGGGCGAGCCCTCCAACGACGCCCTCCCAGGTTTTTCCTGGCGAGACATTGGGAGCCAGACGCGTGCGGCCGAAACGATGGCCCGCAAAATACGCGCCAATGTCCGCGCTCCACACCAGCAACAGGGTGAACAACACCCACTGCGCGCCGCGCTGTGGATCCAAGCGTAAACGCACGAGCGCAAGCCACGCCGGAACGAGAGCGAACACGCCGGCAAGGCCTGCCGACCATGGCGCAACGCTGCGAGGCGCGAAAATGATCCACGCCAAAGCGACGAGCCACCAAACCAAAGCGGTGAGCAGAATGACATTCAGCCCCTCAGGCAGCGACGTCGCGTACCAGGAAGCGGGCAACAGTACGGCAACCACCACGACGTAGCCCGCACGCGACAGGCCAAGGTGCGCCCGCAGGAACGCGGACCATTCCCATGCTCCCGTCAGAACGAGCGCGGTCATGACAATGACCGTGGCGATGGGCGGTAGCCACAACAGCACGCCGAGGAACAATACGGCGAGCACAACAGCGGTAATGATCCGCTTGCGCAGAGACTCGGTCACGATTTACGGGTGCCGGAGGCAGCGGGCGCGGCGGCGGGAACGGCTGGCGCGGGAGTGACTTGCTCGCCAGTCTGGCCGAAGCGGCGCTGACGAGTACCGAAATAGGTCAGAGCGGTCTCGAAGTCCGCGACCGAGAAGTCAGGCCAAAGCCGGTCGGTGAAAAACAGCTCCGCATAGGCAGCGTTCCAAAGAAGGAAGTTGCTGATCCGTTGCTCACCACCGGTGCGGATCAGCAGCTCGGCATCGGGGAGCCCCGCCAGCTGCAGACGTCCGGCGAAGAGTTCCTCGTTGATGTCCTGCGACCTTAATGCACCGCTTGCACTTTCCCTCGCAAGTTTCTGAGCTGCTTGAACAATATCCCAGCGGCCCCCGTAGCTCATGGCAATCTGAAGCTTCAGGCCCTGATTGTTTTCGGTGCGCGCTTCGGCGGCAGCAATCCTGCCCTGCAAGCGCACCGACAGCGTGTGACGATCGCCAATGAAGCGCACCCGCACCTGATTGGAGTGCAGCTCGGCAATCTCCCGATCGAGCGCCTCCACGAACAGACCCATCAGGCTCGCGACTTCCTCGACCGGCCGGCGCCAGTTCTCACTCGAGAAGGCAAACAGCGTCAGCGCCGTCACCTTACGGTTGGTGCATTCGCGAATACACATGCGTACTGGCTCGAGGCCGGCCTTGTGACCGGCCGAGCGAACCAGGCCGCGGGCGGCGGCCCAGCGTCCGTTACCGTCCATGGTGATCGCGACGTGCCGGGGCACGATGTTGGGCGCTGCGCTCACCATCAAACCTGCATGACCTCCTTCTCCTTCGCCGTCAGCGCCTGCTCGATGTCGGCGACGTGTTTGTCGGTGAGCTTCTGCACCTCGACCTCGGCGCGCTTCTCGTCGTCCTGCGAGATGAGCTTCTCCTTCAGCAGGCCCTTGATGTCGGACATGACATCCCGGCGGACGTTGCGCACGGCCACGCGGGCGCCTTCGGCGTCCTGTCTCAGGATCTTGGTGATGTCCCGGCGGCGCTCCTCGGTGAGCGCAGGCATCGGAATACGGATTATGGTGCCGGCGGTCATCGGGTTCAGCCCGAGGTCGGACTTGTGGATGGCCTTCTCAATGGCCTGGACCATGGCCTTTTCCCATGGCGAGACCACCAATGTACGGCCGTCCTCGACCGCGATGTTAGCCACCTGGTTGAGCGGTGTATCGGTCCCGTAGTAGTCGACCTTCAGGTGCTCGATCAGGCTTGGGTGAGCCCGGCCGGTGCGCAGCTTTTTCATGTCGGACTGAAAGGTCTGCACACATTTGGTCATGCGCTCGCGCGCGTCTTTTTTGATGTCATCCAGCATTGCTGCCAACTCTCCAGCTATTCGAAGGTGACCGTCGTGCCTACGTCCTCGCCGCGGACGATGCGCGTCAGGTCACCTGAATTGTTGAGATTGAAGACCCGCAAAGGCAAGCGGTTGTCGCGGCACATGACAATGGCGGTGGCGTCCATGACGTTCAGCTTGTCGGCCAGGACCTTGTCAAAGGTCAGATTGGTATAGCGAGTCGCCGCCGGGTTGCGGATGGGATCGTCGGAATAGACGCCGTTCACCTTGGTCGCCTTCAGGAGAATGTCGGCGTTGATTTCGATGGCTCGCAGCGAGGCGGCGGTGTCGGTGGTGAAGAACGGATTGCCCGTACCGGCGGCGAAGATCACGACCCGGCCCTTTTCCAGGTGGCGCACGGCGCGGCGGCGGATGTAATCCTCGCAGACCTCGTTGATTCGGATCGCCGACATGACGCGCGCATACATCCCCAGGCCTTCGAGCGCGTCCTGCATCGCCAGCGAGTTCATCACGGTAGCCAACATTCCCATGTGGTCCGCTGCGACCCGATCCATGCCTGCGCGCGCCAGTCCGGCGCCGCGAAAGATATTGCCACCACCGACCACTACTGCGACCTGCACACCCATCTGCACGATTTCCTGCAGCTCGCCGGCGATGCGTTTCAGCACCGCAGGATCGATGCCGTAGTCGGTGTTTCCGAGCAAGGCCTCGCCCGATAGCTTCACCAGGATTCGCGTGTATTTGGACTTGGAGCTCATGAGGGAAACCGCCTGCGTGTTGTGCCGACTCAAGATGGAAAAAACCCCGCGCTGCGGCGGGGTTTTCTCTTGAAGACCTGCTTGCCCTCAGTGCTTCTTCGGGGGTGTTGCGCTGGATACCTGCGCCATCACCTCCGCGACGAAGTCCTCCTGCTTCTTTTCGATCCCGGCTCCGACCTCGAAGCGCTCGTAGGCCGTCACTTCGGCCGCGGGCTTCGCGCCCTTGAGGAGCTTCTCGATGGTCATGTCGGGATCCTTTACGAACGCCTGTCCCGCGAGCGTGATCTCCCCTAACGATTTGCGCAAGCGACCCTCGACCATCTTGGCGACGATCTCCGGCGGCTTGCCCTCACCCTGAGCTTGCTCAGTGAGAATAGCGCGCTCTTTGGCGACCACATCCGCAGGGATCTGCGCCTGGTTCAAGTACTTCGGATTGCTCGCTGCAACGTGCATGGCAATATCGTGCGCCAGAGTGGCATCGCCACCCTTCACTGCAACCAACGCACCAATGCGCGTACCGTGCACATAGGCGCCGAGGTGGTCAGTGGAAGCCAGGACAGTGAATCGCCGGACGCTGATGTTCTCGCCGATCTTTGCGACCAACGTACGCCGCTTCTCTTCCACGGACTCACCGCTCGGAAGCTTGCTCGCGAGCAAGGCCTCGAGCGAGGCCGGCTTGCTGGCCAGGGCCAGAGTGGCCACGGCCTGGGAGAAAGCGCGGAAATCAGCTTCGCGCGCGACGAAGTCGGTCTCGCAGTTGACCTCGACCAGCGCTGCCGTTTTGGCATCGGCCGACTTCTCGACAACCACGACACCTTCCGCGGCTACGCGGGAAGCTTTCTTATCGGCCTTGGCCAGACCCTGCTTGCGCATCAGGTCAGCGGCCGCGTCCAGGTCACCTTTGGTTTCGACGAGCGCCTTCTTGCACTCCATCATGCCCGCGCCGGTACGCTCGCGGAGCTGCTTGACTGCATCTGCTGTGATGTTCATTGGCAAAAATCCTAGGCCTCGAAGGGAAGGAGCCACCTCACTGAAGAGGTCGCAAGGCTCCTGCCCGTATTCAAACCCTGATCGCAATAAAACGATGGCTGCCGGTTCGATTACTCGCGGCCACCGGGCTTGCGGCGACCACCACCAATGGGACCACGGCGCGGGGGAGTGACCTGCGTCGGCGTGGGGCCAACTGCGGCCTGAGCGGCAGCTGCGACCTCCTCGGCGAGATCCTCGTCCTCCGCCGTCGTCGGGGCGCCCTCGGCGACCTGAGCAGCCACTTGAGGCCGGCGACGTCCCGCACCGCCCTTCTTGCGCAAGGCAGCGGCAGGCCTCGGACGGGCGCCACGAGCCGACTTCTTGCGCGGGTTGCCGGCTTCGTCGAGCTCGACGAACTCGTCTTCTCCGACCGCTACAGACGGCACCGATTCCTTGCCCTCGAGCACGGCATCCGCGACGCCGGCCGTATAAAGGCGGATGGCGCGCATGGCGTCATCGTTGCCAGGAATCACGTAATCGACGCCGTCCGGGGAGCAGTTCGTGTCGACAATCGCCACCACGGGGATACCGAGCTTCGTGGCCTCGTGAATGGCAATCTTTTCGTGGCCGACATCAATCACGAACAGAGCGTCCGGCGGGGACTCCATGTTCTTGATGCCACCCAGGCTCCTTTCGAGCTTGTCCATCTCGCGACGCAGCTGCGTGGCTTCTTTCTTGCCGCGCTTGTCCAGCGCGCCGGAAGCCGCCAGGTCGGTGATCTCACCGAGGCGCTTGATCGACTGGCGGATGGTCTTGAAATTCGTGAGCATTCCGCCGAGCCAGCGCTGATTCACGAACGGCTGTCCCGATCGGGTGGCTTCGGCCTGCACGGCCTCGCGGGCGGATCGCTTGGTACCGACGAACAGCACCTTGCCGCCATCGGAAATGACACTCTTAATGAAACCCGCGGCCTCTGCGTACAGGGGCTGCGTCTTCTCGAGATTGATGATGTGAATTCGGTTGCGTTCACCGAAGATATAAGGGGCCATCTTCGGGTTCCAGAAGCGGGTTTGATGTCCGAAATGGACTCCCGCTTCCAGCATCTGTCGCATGGACACGCCGGACATACTTAATCTCCTGCTTGGGTTGAGCCTCCGCGTATCCCTCGTGGCCACCCTTGAAAGTCACTTCAGGGGCACCCAGCCACAGGAGGTAGCCGATACGCGTGTGGGGTTAGTGTGAATACAGTGCGTTGCCAAAAAAGGCCGCGCTTTATACCATGAAGACCTCGTCCGAACAACGCCTTACGCATTATTGGCGCAGCCGGCAAAAACCACGCTTTTTGCCGGCGGCCTTACAGAGTAATGTCCGCGAAAATGGCCGCCAGGCAATTTTCGCCCATAAACAATTTTCGCCCATAAACGAATATGCACGTCACGATCAAAACTCCCGAGGAGCAGGAAAAGATGCGGGTCGCGGGCCGGCTGGCCGCGGAAGTCCTGGACATGATCGAGGAGCACGTCATTCCGGGGGTGACCACGGATGAGCTGGACAAGCTCTGCCACGATTACATCGTGGACGTGCAGCGCTCCATCCCTGCGAACCTCAATTACCGCGGGTTTCCGAAGACCATCTGCACTTCGGTGAACCATGTGGTGTGCCACGGGATCCCCAACGATAAGCGACTGAAGGCCGGCGATTTCGTGAACATCGATGTGACGGTGATCCGGGACGGCTTTCACGGGGATACCAGCCGCATGTACTTCGTCGGTAAGCCGCCGCCGCACGCAGAGCGGTTGGCAAAGACCTGCTACGACGCCATGTGGCGAGGCATCGATACCGTGCGGCCGGGTACGCATCTGGGCGACATCGGCCACGCCATCCAGAAGTTCGTTGAGGAGCGCGACTATTCCGTCGTCCGCGAGTATTGCGGGCATGGCATCGGACGCATCTATCATGAGGACCCGCAGGTGCTGCACTATGGCGAGCCGGGTACCGGCCTGGAGCTGCGCAGTGGCATGACGTTCACCATCGAGCCGATGGTCAACGCGGGCAAGCGGCACGTGAGACTGCTGCCGGACGGGTGGACGGTGGTCACCAAGGACCATTCGCTATCAGCACAGTGGGAGCACACAGTGCTGGTGACGGATTCCGGGTTCGAGGTGCTGACGCTGGGGGCCAAGGGCCGACAGCACTAGGAGTGGGGCGCCCGGAACTGACGTGTAGTCGCGAGCAAAAGCCGCGCCTTTTGGCCGCTGAAAGCGCCGCAGGCGAATTTCAGCCGATAAGCCAACATGGCCTCAAGTGACACTGACCTGACAGAAGAAGCACTCCCGGTAATTCCCTGGAGTGCGCCGTGGCCGCTGCTCACTCGTCTGCCCGCACTGTTAGCCGAAGCGCAGGGCTCGCCTGTTGCTTATCGCGAGCTGTTGCGACAAGCCCATGAAGAGTTGAAGGCCCGCTTTCTTGCGGAAGAGCCCGTCGAAGGCCTCGTGCACGCCCGGGCCGCTTTGATCGACACCGTATTGCGTGAGGTCTGGCGCGCGCAAGCCATCGCAGACATGGCGTCATGGGCGCTGGTCGCCGTAGGCGGTTACGGCCGCGGCGAGCTACATCCCTGTTCTGACATCGACATCCTCCTGTTGGTCCCGGAAGCGCCCTCGCCCACCGGGCGCGGGATGGTCGAGCGCCTGGTCACCTTTTTCTGGGATATCGGGCTCGAGCTCGGGCACAGCGTTCGCACCGTGGAGGAATGTGCGCAGGAAAGTGCTGCCGATGTTGGGGTGATGACGACTCTCATCGAGGCGCGACTGGTCGCCGGTAATGAGGAGTTGGTCGCCGCGATGCGCGTCGCGCTGGGGCCCGACCGGGTCTGGCCGGTGAAGGACTTCTTCGAGGCCAAGGTACGCGAGCAGGCCGAGCGGCACCTGAAAGCGCACGACACGGCCTATAACCTCGAGCCCAACGTCAAGACGGGTCCCGGGGGCTTGCGCGATATCCAAACCATCGGCTGGGTTGCGAAGCGGCATTTCGGCTCCGATACCCTGGATGGCCTGGTCACACGCGGCTTTCTCACCGCCGCGGAGCTGCGCCGGCTGAAGCAGGCGCAAGCGGTGTTGTGGAAAGTGCGATTCGGCTTGCACATCGTGACGGGCCGGCGCGAAGACCGGCTGCTGTTCGATCATCAGATCAAGCTCGCGCAGACCTTCGGCTACGAGGATGCCTCCTACACCCTCGCGGTTGAGCAGTTCATGCAGCGGTACTACCGCACCGTGATGGATGTGAGCCTGTTGAATGAGCTGTTGCTGCAGCTGTTCCGCGAGGCGATTCTCAATGAGAGCGAGCCACCGCGGCCGCTGAATCCGCGCTTCCAGATGCGCAGCGGCTCTCTGGAGGCGGTCAACGACGACATCTTCGTGCGCACGCCTTCGACGTTGCTCGAGTTGTTCGTCCTGCTCCAGCAGAATCCTGACGTCAAGGGCGTGCGCGCTTCGACCATGCGCGCCGTCGGTCGCAGTCTGTGGCTCATCGATGAGGAGTTCCGGCAGAACCCGCGCCACCATCGGCTTTTCCTGGAGATTTTGCGCTCGCCGGTCGGAGTGACCCACGAGTTGCGCCGTATGAATACGTACGGCGTTCTTGGTCGTTACATTCCCGCTTTCGGTCGCATCGTCGGGCGCATGCAGTACGACCTGTTCCACGCGTATACGGTCGATGCGCATACGTTGTTCGTGGTGAGCAATCTGCGGCGTTTCGCCATTCCACGTTATGACCACGAGGTGCCCGAGGCCTCGCGGGTCATGCAACAGTTGCCCAAGCCGGAGATTGCGTATCTCGCGGCTCTGTTTCATGACATTGCCAAGGGTCGCGGCGGAGATCATTCCGAGCTCGGCGGCGTGGACGCCGAGGCCTTTTGTCTCGAGCAGGGCCTCTCCCCTTACGATGCGCGGCTGGTGGCCTGGCTGGTGCGCAACCATCTCGAGCTGTCGATCACCTCGCAGAAGCAGGACATCAGCGATCCGCAGGTCATCAACGCGTTCGCACGGCGCGTCGGTGACGAGAATCACCTCGACTATCTGTATGCGTTGACCTGCGCGGATGTGCGCGGCACGAATCCGAAGTTATGGAATTCGTGGAAGGCCTCGTTGTTTCATGACTTTTACGATCGGGTGAAGCGGGCGCTGCGTCGTGGGCTGGAAAGTCCCATCGATCAGGATCAGCTGGTGCGCGAGACGCAAGCGGCGGCCCGGCGGCTGTTGGCCGAGAGCGGGGTCAGCGAGACGGATGTCCAACGGACGTGGTCGCGATTTTCGGCGACCTATTTCTTGCAGCATTCACCCGAAGAGGTGGCGTGGCATGCGCGGTTGCTGGCTGAGCGGGACCCGGGGTCGGATGAGCCGCTGATTGCCTTGGATCCTCGCAGTGTGCGCGGGACCACCGCGGTGTTGATTTTCTCGCGGCCGCGGCGGTATGGCTTTGCGCGCACTACGGCGGTGCTGGATCAGCTGGGGCTCAATATCGTGGATGCGCGGATTACGCCTACGGGGGATGGGTTTAGTCTGGATCTGTATCACGTGCTCGAGGATGACGGGGCGCCGATTACGGATCGGGATCGTGAGAGTGAGATTGAGCGGGCGTTGTGGCGGTCGGTGCAGCGGGCTGACGATGCGGGGTTTGCGGTTTCGCGGCGGGCGCCGCGGCAGGCGCGGATGTTCAATACTCCTACGCAGATTGCTGTGAATGTGGATGAGAGGAATCGGCGGTCGGTTTTGGAGCTGGTGGCGGGGGACCGGCCGGGGTTGTTGTGCGATGTGGGGAAGGTGCTGATGGAGCAAGGGATTGAGCTGCATGCGGCCAAGATCATGACCGTGGGGGAGCGGGCTGAGGACGTGTTCTATGTGACGGATCTGGAAAACCGGGCGTTGGATGGGGAGGCGGCGCAGGCGTTGAAGGATCGGATGAAGGAGTCGCTGGATCGGCGGCAGCCGTTGTAGAAGAAACCTACTTGGGCAAGCGCAGCCACGTGGTTCGCCTGGTGCGATCGGGCGGTTCGGGTGGCGGCGATCGGTTAGAATTGCTCTATGAATCCTCGACTCGAATTACTGCATGCATACCCGTTTGAGCGGCTGGCGCGGCTGAAGGCGGGGGCGACGCCGCCGGCGGGGCTGGCGCATATCGCTATGTCGATTGGGGAGCCGCAGCATGCGCCGCCGGGGTTTGTGTTGGAGAGGCTGCGGGCTAGTCTCGATCAACTGGGAAGTTACCCGGCTACCGCCGGCTTGCCGGAGTTTCGAGGGGCTTGTGGGCGGTGGTTGGAGCGGCGCTTTGGGTTAAAGGATGGGAGCGTTGAGGACAACATGGTGTTGCCGGTCAACGGAACCAGGGAAGCGTTGTTTGCGTTTGTGCAGGCCGTCGTCGACGCAGGGCGCGAGGCGCTGGTGGCGATGCCGAATCCGTTCTATCAGATTTATGAAGGGGCGGCGTTGCTCGCGGGGGCTGAGCCGTATCTGATCGACGCGGGGGCGGAGACGGGGTATACGCCGGATCTGGAGGCGGTGCCGGAGGCGGTGTGGCGCCGGTGTCAGGTGTTGTTTCTGTGTAGCCCGGCCAATCCGACCGGGGCGGTGCTGTCGCTGCGGTATTTGCAGCGGGCGTTGGAGATTGCGGAGCGGTATGACTTCGTGATTGCGGCCGATGAGTGTTACACGGAGCTGTATCTGGATGAAAGCGCTCCGCCGCCGGGCTTATTGCAGGCGTGCCGGGCGGTGGGGAATGATCAGTTCAAGCGCTGCGTCGTGTTTCACAGCCTGTCGAAGCGGTCGAGCGTGCCGGGGTTGCGGTCGGGTTTTGTGGCGGGTGATCCGCAGATCCTGAAGCGGTTTTTGTTGTATCGGACGTATCATGGCAGTGCCATGGCGGTGCCGACGCAGCTTGCGAGTATCGCGGCGTGGCAGGAGGACAAACACGCTGCCGACAACAGGCGGCTGTATCAGGAGAAGTTTGCGCGGGTCCTGCCGATTCTGGCGCCGGTGATGAAAGTGGAGAAGCCGGCGGGGGCGTTTTACCTGTGGCCGGATGTGGGCGGGGATGACGAGAGGTTTACGCGTGAGTTGTTCGCGAAGAAGAACCTCACGGTGTTGCCGGGGAGTTATCTGGCGCGCGATAGCGGGCGTGGTGCGAATCCGGGTGCGGCGCGCGTCAGGATTTCGCTCGTGGCGGGCGTGCCTCAGTGTGTTGAGGCGGCGGAAAGAATTCGGGATTTTGTGCGGGGCGCGTAGCCCTGGCCGTGCGGCGTTGAGCAGCGGCCGGGCCGAAGGCGCCTGCGGCCTAACTTTGACGTAGGAAAATAAATCGATGACGAGCGGCGATCTGCAGACACTTCGAACCACCATTGATGAGGCGTTTGAGCGGCGGGCGGAAATTACTCCGAAGAACATACCGACCGCGGTGAACGAAGCCATCGAGGAGAGCATTGCGCTGCTCGATTCGGGCCGGGCGCGGGTCGCGGAAAAGATCGATGGCGCCTGGGTTGTGAACGAGTGGCTGAAAAAAGCCGTGCTCCTCTACTTCCGCGCCCACGACAACGTCGTCATGGACGCGGGATTCACGCGGTTCTATGACAAAGTGCCGCTGAAGTATGCGGAGGCGACTGAAGCCGAGTTGCGCGCTGGCGGTGTTCGCGTGGTGCCGCACGCCGTGGTGCGTAAGGGCGCGTATGTAGCGCCGAATGCAGTGTTGATGCCGAGCTATGTGAACATCGGCGCCAATGTTGGCTCTGGCACCATGGTCGACACTTGGGTGACCGTGGGCTCTTGCGCACAGATCGGACGGAACGTGCACCTGTCCGGCGGTGTTGGTATCGGGGGCGTTCTCGAGCCGCTGCAGGCCAGCCCGACCATCATTGAGGATGACTGCTTCATTGGCGCCCGATCCGAAGTGGTCGAGGGCGTCATTGTCGAAGCCGGATCGGTACTGTCGATGGGAGTCTATCTCTCACGTAGCACCCGCATTTACGACCGGACCACCGACACCATCATTCAAGGTCGCGTCCCGGCCGGCTCTGTTGTGGTGCCGGGCACCCTTCCCTCCTCCGACGGCAAGTACGGTTTGTACTGCGCCGTGATCGTGAAGCGAGTGGATGCGCAGACCCGCGCAAAAACCTCGATCAACGAGCTCCTGCGCACGGTGGAGTAAGATCACGGCACGAAGTCGCGCTCGGACCCACCGGCGCGATCCACGTGCGCTCGATAATTACACGAAGTTCGTGTATATCGCATGCGTGAATTACACGACTACGACGAGGCGATGCGTCGGTATCTCGCGAAGCAACCGGCTGACTTCGAGTGGGTCGAGGGACGGCGTCCGACGCGCGAGGAGCTCAATGAGCGCGCCGGTTTTCGTTGACACCAACATCCTGCTCTACGCGCGCCAAGCCAGGGAGCCTCTCAAACAACCGGTAGCGAGCCAGTGGATGGAGCGCTTATGGGAGGAGCAGCGTGGCCGCATCAGCGTGCAGGTACTGAGCGAGTACTACATAACGGTCACCCGCAAGATCAAGCCGGTGCGAGCGGCTGAGGATGCGTGGGACGAAGTGCGCGATCTTTTCACTTGGAATCCGCAAGCGACGGATGCGGCTCTCTTCCTCCGTGGACGTGAGGTGGAACAACGCTATCGCCTCAGCTGGTGGGATTGCCTGATAGTCGCTGCGGCGCAGCTGCAGAACTGCGCACTCTTGTTGACCGAGGATCTTCAGCACGGCGCCATCTATGGGGACGTCACCGTGCGGAACCCGTTTGTACTGCCGGTTTCAGAAGAGGCGGAGGCATACGCTGTGGTGCGGACAAGCACCCGTGCACATCCGCGCCGCGGCAGGCCTCGACGAAGAGCATGAGACACACAACCGACGTGAGCCGATGAGCTGGGAGAGACTTCGCGAACGGGCAAAGCCCTGGCTTTTCGGCGTGAAATCCCGACGGCTGTTTCTGCAGGTCGGCGTACCCTGGAGCGCGGCACTTCTGGTTGGCCTGGTTTCTGTGTTGTACGCAGACTGGAGCAAGGAGGCTTCCGACGTTTTCCTCGGTTGGATTGCCGGTCGCCCCTGGCTCGCCTTCGTCATTACACCGGCCTCAACCGTCCTGGCCCTATTTCTAACCCGGCGATGGTTCACGGGCAGCGAAGGCAGCGGGATTCCGCAGGTGATTACGGCGCTCCATGCACGGCGCGCGGAAGAAGAAGACACCCTGATGCGACGCCTGTTCGGCCTGCGTGTTGTCGCTGGGAAAATCGGCATTTCACTGATCGGTTTGCTCGGCGGCCTGACAATCGGCCGCGAGGGGCCGACGGTGCACATTGGCGCGGCAATTATGGCGGAGTTCCGCCGCTTCTACCCTCATCGCCACCCGCAACTCGAACGCCGGCTACTGCTGGCGGGGGCGGCGGCTGGGCTATCGGCCGCATTCAATACACCGCTCGCCGGAATCATCTTCGCCATCGAAGAGCTGGCGAGGGATTTCGAAAGCCGAACCAACGGCACCATGATCACGGCCGTGGTGTTCTCCGGCCTGACTTCACTCGCGCTCGCGGGTAATTATCTTTACTTTGGCCAGATCAACGTGCCGGAAAACCTGGGCGCTGCGTTCATTCTGCCGGTTGTGTTGTCAGCGGCGCTCTGTGGACTCTTCGGCGCGGTGTTCAACCTGGCGCTGCTACGGTGGCGAAGGTGGATGCCGGGCTGGCTCATCGCGCTACGCGAACGCATGCCCCTGCGTTACGCTCTGGCGATTGGGATCGTGATAGCGGCGCTTGGTTTTGGCACGCAGGGTGAAACCTGGGGCAGCGGCTACGACCAGGCGCGTCAGCTCATGACAGGTAGCGCGCCCATTTCGGACAGCTACGCGCTCACCAAATGGGGCGCCATGGTGGCGACCTATATGGTTGGCATTCCCGGCGGACTCTTCTCGCCGTCACTGTCGATCGGCGCGGGACTTGCGCAGTGGGTGCACGCAGCGTTCGCCTGGGCCCCCATGGCGCCGCTCATTGCGATATGCATGACGGGCTATCTTGCCGCTGTAACGCAGTCGCCCATCACATCGTTTGTCATCGTGCTGGAGATGACCAACGGTAGCAGCATGGTGATTCCCATGATGGCAACGGCGCTGCTTGCCTCGCGCATCTCCGCCATCTTCACGCCGCCCCTCTACGAGGCGCTCGCGAAAACCAACTATTTCCAGGTGGCAACCCTTCCTGTCGGCAGCTTTCTGCAAAAGAAGCCCGTGCCACCTCCGGGCGCGTAAAGCGGCGGATTCGGTTAGCTCAATCGCGCCAGCAGAGTATCCACGGGGACCGGGCTCTCGGCTTTCACCCGCACGGTCAGACGCTCCTTGGGATCGGAGTCGCGCGACAAGGTATACCGTGTTCCGGCGTACAGGCGATCGAGGAAAGTCTTGAGCGCGGGTTCGAGCTCGGCGTAGGCAGCATCCGTGTTCGGAGCAGCCAGGCGATCATTGGCAAAGAACTCGAGGCTGTTGCCTGGCAAGCGCAACGCGCCCTCGAGGTCAGAGTCCGCACTCATGAGTTGCGCCGCCTGGAGAGCCTTGCGCGCGACTTCGGCCAGACGCTCGGGCAACTCGCCCGCGAGCTTACGCTTGCTGTAGTACAAAACCCCGCGTTGGTGCCCTGTTTCATCGAGGGCGTAATTGCCCTCGTGAGCGATGAGCATGACACCTGGGCCGGCCGGGACGTGGCTGTAGTCGGCCACATCGATGAGCAGGTCCTCCAGGGCATTCTGCTGGATCCAACGATGGTAGACGGGAATGAGCTTGAGGATGTCGAGCCCCTGCCCGTCGGCAGCGAAGAACTTGATACCGAACTTACGTAGTTCCATGGGCTCTAGGCCACCGCTTCGGCGGCTTCGGGCGCGGCGACAGTCGCCTTTGCCTTCGTTTGCACGCGCTGCTCGCTCAAGCGCTGGTGGCAACTATGGACGGCCTCGATAAA
>Ga0134126_10000366_pt1 | contig 58464 bp, 49 predicted proteins | sample KB31752_FD_96881 | JGI IMG/M metagenome (GOLD analysis project Ga0134126, IMG submission 96881) | Terrestrial soil microbial communities with excess Nitrogen fertilizer from Kellogg Biological Station, Michigan, USA - KB3-175-2 | ecosystem: Environmental > Terrestrial > Soil > Unclassified ...
CAGAAGAATCAGCAAAATCTTTTATGAGACCCGCGCGGAGGCGCGCGCTCTGCCGATCTATTTTAACTATGTGCCGGACTATGGCGCGAAACGCTCAGGGATTGCCGCAGACGGAGTGAGTGTCCGAGGCCGACAGTTAATCGGTCCACGACACTTCACCGTTAGAGGAGACACCAGGAAGCTCTATCTCGAAGCGCGAGAGCACGAGTCCGTGGTGCACTGGCGGCTGTTTTATGGATCTACCATTCTATCGTACGACACGGTCTGCCGCCTCGCCGAGCGCCTGGAGAGAGTGCTTGAACAAGCGACGCGCGCGCCGACATCGACCATCTCCTCTCTGCGGCTCACAGGTCAGAGGCCTACACCATGAGGCGCTACTTCCTCGCACCTCATGTCTATTCATGCCTCATCGAAGGCCACGCGATATTTTTTGACTTGAAGTCCGACCGATTCTCAGCTCTGGACAGCTCGAGCGTCTCGTTGCTGGAAAACGCGGTCGATGGGTGGCCTGGCGGGCTCTGCGCGGATCCCACGGCAGACGAGGAGATTGATGCCACAGCCTGTCTTGGGGAGCTCGTAAGTCAAGGGCTCCTGACGGAGCACGGACGAGTTGGGCAGTCTGCTACTCAAATCTCCCTGACACCGGCGCGCAGGGATGCTCGTAGTGTTCAGACTCCTGCCCGAATGACTCGCAGCTTGCCCATTTTCCGATTCTTCGTGGCCTGGACGCAGATGTGGTGGATGACTCGTTTCTGGTCCGTCGAACGGATCGTCGCGCACGTCCGTGAAAGGAAGGCAAGCGCGCGACCCATCGCACAGGAGGTAAATGAGGATGACTATTTGGACGCTGTGCAGGACTTTCGCCAGTGTCAACGGGCAAGCTGGCTGCGCAGCGGCACTGGAATCCGTGAGGCCGTGTGCCTGATTCAATTCCTGTTCGGTCTCGGTCTTTCGCCAACATGGGTGTTTGGCGTACGCCTGAAGCCATTCGCGGCACGGTCCTGGATTCAGGCCGACGACCTCACCTTGAATATTCCCGCAGAACAGGCGCGCCAGTTCACGCCTATTCTCGTGGTGTGATGCGGCTGTCGTGACATCAGCGGTCGTCATCATCAGGATCTATTTCAACAGCCTGCACACCGAGGGCGGGCTGTGGTCGAAAATCTCCAAACCGTGCACCGCGCTACGACTCGCTGACGAAGCCCTGCAACAAGGCATTCAGTACGCCCTTGCGACGATCGGCAGCGCAGGATTCGTACGTGGCGCACGCCATGTAGAAGGTTATGCGACAGAAACGGCTTCGGCGCGGCTGCCAAGCTGTCTTGAGCTGGTGGGTACTCCCGAACAGATCGATCGCTTCCTGAGCTCACAGCGCAGCGCCCTGAAGGATGCCATCCTCCTCAGGATGTCCGGGACTGAGGTGCTCGAAGGCAGCTCGCTCACATGAGCTACTTCTGGCGCGACGTGAACTATCTGACGCTCGTGTGGGCGGGCATCTGGCGTAAGCCGCCCCGCACTGTTTTCACCTTAGGCTGCCTCTCTATCGCCTTCCTGCTCTTCGGACTATTACAGGGGGTCGACTCCGCATTCTCTCAGGCACTGTTGCAGCAAAGGCTCGACGTCCTCTTCGTCGATCCACGGTTCCAACAGCCACTGCCGATGGCGTATGCCACGCAGATCGCCAGGATTCCCGGTGTCGCGCAGCTCGCCCCCGTGGCATTCCTGCCAGGCTCCTATCAGGACCCGAAAAACAGCGTGTTTGCCATAGCTACCTGGCCCGACAAGTGGCTGGCCATCCGACCGGAGTACCTCATACCCAAAGCACAATTGGAAGCAGTCGGACACCTCCGCACTGGTGTGATCCTCACCGACTGGCTCGCCAGGCAGAACGGTTGGAAGGTGGGGGATGCGGTTACGCTCGTCCAGACACCCGTCCTCACCCGTAACGGCGACACGAACTGGACTTTTCAGGTCGTCGGTGTCATGCGCGATCCTGACAGTACGGTCCCGTCCAGCTATATGCTCGCCAACTTGGAATACTACGATCAGGCGCGCGTGACCGGCAGCGGGACCGTCAATCGCTTCCTGGTGCGCGTCGACGATGCGCGTCACGCCACGCGGATTTCGCGGCAAATCGACCAACTGTTCACTAACTCGAGCGTCCAGACTCGAACCCAGTCGGAGCACGCCACCATAGAATCTGCGATCGCGGCCCTTGGCGACATCAGCTTCTTCACCCGCTCGATCATCGCGGCCGCTTTCTTTACCCTCATTGTGGTGACCGGCAATACGATGATGGAGTCGGTCAGGGAGCGCACCCGGGAGATTGCAATCCTACAGGCGCTCGGATTCACGCCGGCCAGAGTCCTGGCCCTGGTTTTGGCAGAGTCTCTGGCACTTTGCCTGGCCGGTTCGATCGTAGGACTCGCGCTAGCCGCTCGGGTTTTTCCGTTCGTGCGGTTCTACTACGTGGGCGACTCGCCCCTGCCAGCGATTGTGATAGCGACAGGTCTCGGCCTGTCGGTTGGCGTCGCACTCATTATCGCACTCATCCCAGGTTGGCGCGCGATGCGGCTCAGCATCGTCAACGCCCTGTCCACACGGTGAGGTCATGACATGGGATCTCTGAGACAGATCGTTGCGATGACCGCGATGGGCTTGCGCGGCATTCCGCTGCGGTTGGGAGCGTCCCTGGTCATCGTCATTGCTTTTGCAGGTGCGGTGACAGTTCTGATTTGCGTACTCGCGCTCGCTGGCAGTTTTGTCAAAACCGTCGGTCGCACGGGCCGGTCCGATAGGGTCATTGTCCTCAGCCGAGGCGCGGAAAGCGAGACGGTGAGCTCGCTTTCCCGGGAAAACGTGGCAACCATTCTCGACACCGCCGCCAGCAAACATAGCCGTGACTCCAAACTGATCGGGTCGGCCGAAGTCATTGCGTCGGTCCGACTCGCCGATGGACGTACCGGACTAGACACAGTGGTCACTCTGCGCGGAGTCAGCGGCAACCCGCTCGATCTGCGTCCGGAAATTCATCTGGTATCCGGACGCATGTTCAAGGCCGGCTTACGCGAGATGATCGTGGGACGCGCGGCGCAGCGCCGGCTGGCGGGACTGGAAGTCGGCAGCCGCGTAGCGCTTCCGGAAGGCGACTGGACCATCGTGGGAGCCTTCGAGAGCGGGCAAGATTGGCACGAGTCTGAGCTCCTGGCAGACAGCGCCAGCGTGTTAGCCGCCTTTCAACGCAATTCATTCAACGCCGTGACGGTGTCGCTCGATTCCACCGCTGCCTTCGACGACTTCAAAGCTGCTCTGTCGAGCAACCCAACGCTATCGGTCGATGTGGCTCGCGAGTCCGATTATCTTGCGGTGCTGTCGGCTCCGACAACCAGGCTGCTGAAGGCGGTCGCGTATACCATCGGCCTCTTGATGTGCCTCGGCGCCGCCTTCGCGTGCATCAACGCAATGTATTCAGTCGTAAGCGCTCGCACAATTGAGATCGCTACATTGCGTGCTATCGGTTACAGCGCAGCTCCGGTGCTGATCTCCGTGATCACCGAAGCCATGCTGCTAGCGCTGACCGGGGCCCTCATAGGCGTGGCGCTGAGCTGGTACGTTTTCAACGGGAGCTCCGTCAGTACGGTGCCGGAAAAAGTACTCTCAACCATCAACTACACCATGACCATCGATCAGGCACTCATTGGCCTGGGTATTCTCTGCGCCTGCGCCGTTGGCTTGATCGGCGGGCTGTTTCCAGGGCTGCGCGCTGCGCGGCTCCCTATAGCCGCCGCGCTACGCAAGGTTTGACGATGGATCCGCAGACAGCTTCGGCGTCATTCGAAGAGCTTTCGGGCACGTTCTTCTGTAGTGCCGCCACCGCATGGCCGGCCATCGCCGCACGCACACCGTCAGCTCAGTTCTTGTGCTGGGACGATGCGCTGCGCGACGTGAGGGCACGGCTGTGTCAGCTCCTGGGAATCGACACTGGAAACATCTGTCTTTTCCATAACACGACATCAGCGCTGCAGAGAGTTCTCTGGCGCCTCAACAGGGAGCTCAGGCCGCGCTCCGGTCATGCTCTCTTGACTACCGATCTCGAGTTCCCTGGAACAATTGCCGCCGCCCACGACTATTGGGACGGACCCATTGTGATCGCAGAGATTGCGCGTCTGGCATCGGAAGGACGCAGCTCGGCGGTGACGGAGGTTCTTCGAGAAGCGCTCAACCGGTTCGAGCCAAGAGTTTTCTGTGTCAGTCACGTTGCACGGGCCTTCGGCTACCAGTTCGAAACCCCAACTCTGCGGATGGTTCGCGAGCTTCTCCCGGAGGCCGTCCTGGTCATCGACGGTGCCCAGGCGGTCGGAAACATCGCAGTCGATGCCGAAACACTGCGGGAAGTCGACATTTACATCGGCTGTACCCACAAGTGGCTTTGCGGCCCTCCGACGCTGGGGTTCGCGGTTGCCAACCCAAAGTGGCAACTCTCGGATCCGGCGCAGTCCTATTCAAGCTTCGCGGAATCGGCCGGCGCAGGCAATCTCGACACCTTACGCGGCACGAGCGCAACGTTGCACGACTTCGAGGACAATCCCAATGACCTGTCACACTCGCGCATGCGTGAGATCGAGGCTCGCAATCGCACCCTCGCAAAGCTCTTCTGCTCGTTGCTCACGCGCGCAAATTGCGCCTTGCGACCGGTCGGACAGCTGCCTGAGACAGATGCAGCATGGCCTTTGAACGGAATCGTGGGGCTGGCCGGCGACGTCGGGTCACTCATGCTCACAGTCGACACTTCCGGAGATTCCTCGAGAATCCGAACTTGCGCCGAATCAGGTCGCGTGATGGCATCGTTGATTCGCTCGGAACCGCTTTGGTCGGCATGGCGCACCACCAGATCCGGATCGAACGTATTGCTGTGTCGCGCCCAACAGCGGTCCGTCCGTCAGACCCGCCACAAAGCAACAGCAACTTACTCGCCGATCCCCCAGGAAACCATTCTGCGGTTCTGCTTCCACCACTTCCACACCGCCGCGGACATTCGCAAGCTTGCCGAGAAGCTGACCACCGCCGGTCATCGCCCAAACTCACTACACGCGCTGAGCAATTAAATCCAGGGAGAATGGCGATGCGCAACTTTTGGCCGCTCGTCGTGATGGCCATCATGTGTCTGGCCACTGCCGCAAAGGCGGCGGCGGCATCGGACAACTCTGGCCACTACCTGTTCGCCTGGTCTGGCGGCCTCACGGACGATGGTGAGGACTTCATCGCCGTGATCGACGCGCAGCCCGATTCACCCCATTATGGTGAGCTCCTCGCGTCCGCCTCTTCCGGAATCGCGTCCCAACAGATACACCACACGGAATACTGGATGCCCGAGAGCGCCCAGTTGTTCGCCAACGATCACATGGCCGGAGAGACGGTCGTCCTGGACTTGAGCGACCCGCTCAAGCCGCGCGTGCGGGCGCGCTTCCATGACCTGGCGGGCTTTAGTCATCCACACTCATTCCTGCGGCTGCCGAATGGGCATGTGTTGGCTAGTTTTCAGTTCGCGGGAGAGTTTTCGCATGCCGACATGACAATGAGTGACCCCGCCGCACAACGCGGGGTGCACGGGGGCCTGGTCGAGATCGACGAGGATGGGCACGCGGTTCGGGCAACGTCGACCGCCGATGACACCCATGCAGACGATGCCCTGATGGCGTACAGCCTGCTGCCACTGCCGGATCTGGATCGCGTGCTCGTCACCAACTCGGGCATGCGCCGCCTCGATCCGACCGGTCACACGATTCAGCTATTTCGGCTTTCGGATCTGAAGCTGCTCGCAACGCAAGCCTTGGATCCAGGCGCGGGCCATTATGGGGAAACCAATCCCGAGGAGGCCCGGCGGGGCCCCGACGGCGCCGTATACGTGCAAACCGTTGGCTGTGGGATAGAGCGCGTCAGTGAGCTTACCAGTAAGCATCCTCACACTCGCCTGGTGTATCAGTTTCCTGGATCCATGTGCGGAGTGCCGAGCGTCGTGGGACGGTTCTGGATTCAGTCGGTTCCTATCCTCCACGCCGTCGTAGTACTCGACTTGACAGCGCGAGGTGGACCCAAGGAAGTCTCACGTGTTGAGCTCAATGGGCTTCGACCTCACTGGACCGGCTACGATGCGCGCACCCACCGGATCGCTGTCTCCGGGTACGACGACCTGAGATTCTATCTTCTCACCTTTGATCCCGACACTGGCGCCGCGGCCATCGACCGGGCATTCCACGATCGCAACGGCAAGCCGGGATTCGATACCGGTCCGCAACAATGGCCGCACGGTTGGAAGGGACCGGCTGAGACGCACGGCATCGTCTTTTCCAGGTAGAGCTAAGGGGACAGGGACGTGAGCGTAACCTTACTGCTGCTTCAGTTGAGCGTCATCCTCCTGAGCGCATGGGCATCAGGAGCGGTGCTGCGCGCTCTTGGGCAACCCGCTGTCATAGGGGAAATCGCAGCCGGCGTGGCCCTGGGTCCCATGGTGTTCGGCAAGCTGGCGCCTGATCTGCAGAGCACGCTGTTTGAGGCCGGACACCTGACGGCCGTAGACGGCATCGGCCAGATCGGCCTCGTACTGTTCATGTTTTCCACTGGCGTCGAGCTACGCGAGGTACTTTCGAACAAGAAACAGCTCATGGCTTCCGGGTCGATCGCCGCAACCTCATTTGTTATCCCGTTCGCCGTCGGTCTCGTGCTTGCCGGCTACCTTTACAAGACAGCGGCGCAGCCTGGAGTATCGCCCTGGCTGTTCGCATTCTTCATGGGATGCGCATTGTCCACGACCGCGCTACCGGTCATGGCGCGGATACTCAAGGAGCTGGAGATGACGCGCAGCGAGCCTGGCGCTCTCGCCCTCTCAGCTGCGGCCATCGCGGATATACCGTCGTGGTTCCTGCTCCTCGCCGTTACGACTGTGATGCGGGGCGGGGACAACACCTCACTCGCCGTTCGAGCCACGCTGCTCGTTGTGTTCACGGCCATGATGCTCTTGTTACTCCTACCCTCCCCGAGACGACTCATGGGTGCGTACTTGGCAAAGCCACGCGCTCACGCCGTCTGGCAGGGGTTGCTACTACCGGGGGTTGTGTTATGCGCGGCCGGCACCGAAGTGCTCGGCGCTCAGGCGGCTTTCGGAGCGCTGTTGTTCGGCGTATGCGCGCCCCGCCCGGCCAATGCTGCGAGCGGCGAACCCGATCCGTTTGGTACCATTGTACGGACCCTGCTCCTGCCGGTATTTTTTGCTTCGACCGGCTTGCATGCCGTCATTGCCGTGCGATCCTGGGAAAACGTTGCCCTATTTGGGCTGATCCTCATTGGCGCAGTGGGAGGGAAGCTCGTGGGTGCTGCAATCGGCGCACGCCTGTTCGGCCATCCCTGGCGAATCACTTTGAGTGTTGGCGCGCTCCTGAATTCCCGCGGCCTGATGGAGCTGGTGGTCATCAACATCGGTCTGCAGGCCGGCATCATCCAACCCTCCTTGTTCACCATGCTGCTGCTCATGGCTGTGCTGACCACCTTGATGACAGCGCCGACAGTACGCCTCCTCGGCCGGGCCCCTCCGCCTCTGGAGGGCACGGCGGCGCGGCCATACCCATGAGACTGAGAAGCGCGGTATCGAGCCAAATAGTACAGATCATCGTTCCCTGCTGGCGGTGTGCGCGCCAAAGGCTGGTACTCTCGCTTTTTGCCGGCAACCGAGTCCTCCTCGGACTGATGGAGATGCACGTCCGGTGAACCGCGGTTGGCATGATGACTGACGCTCTTTTCTGGTCGCTGATCGAGACGATTTACGCAGCGGCTGTCGATGACAGACTTTGGCGAACGGTGCTGGATCTTCTGATCGAGGTAACCGACAGCCAACAGGCGTGCTTCTTTGTGCTCGATAGCCATGTCCGGTCGAAACTTACGACTTTCGAATATCAGAACTTCGATCCGGACGGCATCAAAGAGTATCTCAATGAAATGGCGGCGCATGACCCCAACGTTCAGCATTTGATTGCGCACCCTCGACAGAAAATCCTGCATGAAGGCTCCATTATCACGGAGGCAGAGAAAGACCGTCATATCTACTACGATTGGCAGTCACGTTGGAGCGATGTGCGACATCGCGTCGTCGGCTCGACGAGTCTGATGCCGAAGGTGCAAGCCGGTGTCGCCCTCCATCGCACGCGTCGCAGAGGGGACTTTTCCTCCACGCAGATTGAACAGTTCCGTCTCATTTTCGGGCATGTGAGCCGCGCGCTCGAAATCGGCCTTTGCTTGTGCGGCATCGGGCCGGCGCAACACGCGCCGTCGGATATCCTGGATGGGAACCGGACAGCCATAGTGCTTCTCGACAAATCCGGCGCTGTCATTTTCAGAAATGAGGCGGCGCGTGAGCTTGCTGTGGGTGGCGCCCTCGTGATCGCAAGCGCAGGACTCGCGCTGCATCGGAGCAGCGATAATGATCAGTTGCAGCGTCTGATCAGTGCCGCCTCGAGCACATCACGAAAGGCCGGTGTTGGAACCGGCGGCACCATGTTGGCCCTGCAGCCATCGGGCAGACGCTGGTTGTCACTACTAATCTCTCCACTGTCTGGCCGAGCGTTTGCGCCCGTACACCTTCGTCCGGCCGTATGTGTGGCCGTCGCCGAGGTGGACAAAGTTGATGCGACGATGGTCGGTCGGGCTCCGCAGGTGTGCCTGTCTTCGCGCGAACAAGAGATTCTCACATGGATGGCGCGCGGTAAGACACGTAAAGAAGTCGCCATCATACTTTCGCTCGCCGACGAGACTGTGAAAGATTATCTCGCTCGGGCGAAGCAGAAGCTCCGCGCCCACAATAGCCCCCATGCCGTTGCCATTGCGCTGACTCACGGGCTCATTCGTCTTTAAAAGCCCCCCAGATGGGGGGCATTACAAAGAAGAAGTACGCCAGTATTCTTTCCACCGGGCGACACCACCCAAGAAGCACCATGGCCGCGCCTCCCCCCGATACCAGCTTTGTCGAGCGACTCACCTCGTTGATATTGTTGGTGATATTTGCATGCGCAACGATTTATGGAACGCTCGAGGTGCAATTTCCGGAAGCACATCAGCAGTTTTTTCTCAGCGTATTCACGAGTCTGGCGGCGGCAGCGATAGCGGCCATTATCCCGGGTGTTTTCGAGTTTGAGACGCGGATGCTTGCCATGGTCATCCGTGCCTCAGGCGCGCTGGGTGTTTTTGCACTGGTGTATTTCCACAGTCCGACACTAGTGAATGGCAACAATGAGCAATTGGCGGAGCTGAGGAGTACCTGGTACTGGATGGCCGTAACTCGCGGATCGGGCCTGGGTTACGGCGCCAGACAGTATGGCGGTGTGGCCAACTTCGATATTCAGCCGGGACGATTTGGGCCTTACATCATGATCGCCGCAACGGTGAACTGGATGGTGGACGAGGAAAGGAATGAGTTGGTCCGACTGCCGTACCCCGCAAAGAAATGGACGGCGACAAATGGGGCGGTCAGCGGACCCGATCAGCTCCTGTACCAATATGTCGCGGAAGACGGCCCCGAGCACAGCGATGGATTTGCCTCTTATCGCATTGTGCGTGATGAAAAGGGTCAGATCTCTGAGCTGACAGGAAATTTCCAACGTATGCGCAACTACTCCAATGTCTTCGGGGATATCCAGATGTTCCGGCAACTGAGCTGCGAAGACGTCGCCAAAAAGCTTGGCGCGAAGTACACAGGCGCTCAACAACAACTTGTTAATAACGTGGCCCACCCGTTGCCGGCGCCGCGCGCGCCCTCCTCGTCATCGTGTGACTAAATTCAGTAAATAGCGGGGCGACCACGGAGGCACCCGTTGAAACTCAAGCGGGGAACATAGCGCGTACGTTATTGCGCCCGAAACATGCCGTCCGGAGAACCGCCTGACACAGAGCGCTCATAATAGTAGCCCGTTTGACCGCACAGGGAAGGAGCATCCATGAAAGCATCCATCGGTGTGTCCGCGCTCGCGTTGAGTCTCGTGTTTTCGTTAACTTGCCGCGCACAACAGGCATCCGAGTCGTCGTCCAGCAAGCTGACGGCTCGCACCCCGCAACACTACTCGCTGCCGGCAACGCCCGGGAACGTGCAGTGGGGCTGGTACGATCCGAACGAAAAACCCAAACTGGTCATTCACTCCGGGGACACGGTATCGATCGAAACGCTCTCGCACTCACTCGGACAGATCAAACCCGGAGCGGACATCGACAAGATCGTAGCGCTGCGCAAGCAGAACGATGGTGGCGGACCGCACTCTCTCACCGGTCCTATCTATGTCTCTGGAGCGGAGCCGGGGGATACCCTGGAGGTGCGCATCCTCAAGATCGCCCCCAAGGGCGACGCCTTCAATTTCAACTTGCCCGGCAAGGACTTTCCCAGCGTGGGTCAGCTCCCCGGCGAGTTTCCCACCGGTTTCGTTCACTATTTCAAACTCGATCTGGCGAAAATGCAGACCGAGCTCAAGCCGGGTATTGTCATTGATCTACAACCTTTTCCCGGCACGTTCGCGGTGGGTGTCGATCCGAACGAGCCCGCCGCCAAGGCCAGCCCTCCCATCCATGATGCCAAGGGGCGCACGAGTAGTCTGCGCCCCTGGAAGAACGGCTCCAACATGGATCTGAACGAGCTGCAGGCCGGCGCCACGCTCTATCTGCCCGTCTTCCTCGAGGGCGGCTTGATATGGACTGGCGATTCGCACTGCCGACAAGGAAACGGCGAGGTGAATCTGACTGCGCTCGAGTGCGCGTTTCGTGAATTTGAGATCCAGGTTCTGGTGCGCAAGGACTTGAAGACTGAATGGCCGTGGGCAGAAACACCGACCGACTGGATCTTCATGGGCTATGACGAGGATTTAAACCAGGCGATGAAGATCGCCGTTCAGCAGACCGTCAACTGGCTGGCCACGCAGAAGATCGTTGCGATGACTCGGGAAGAGGCCTACGCGCTCACCTCGATGGTCGGTGACTGCCGTGTCACGCAGGTCGTCGACATTCGCAAGGGCGTGCACTGCATGATCCCAAAGAAGGTCTTCTTCCCAAATCGCGATCAGGGCTTTCGAGGCGATTCGCCCAGATAGAAACCCTCGACGTCCAGATCGCGCTCGTCAACGACCCAGGCCGAATCTTCGTTCACTTTGCCCCGCATGTTCGCAATGGTGCGGCGCGTCGCCATGCGCGGATACGTCACGGTGGTGCCTTTGTCGTGGTCGTAGATCACAAAGGTGTACACCGGTACGGGCTTGACTACGTGGTCCGGGACACTGGAAAGAGCGTCCGGTGATGGGCTGGTGTGCCCGATTTCTACAGGCTGAGGCCGATGGCGCGACACGTGCTTTCCAAATCTTGCGAGGAAGTCTCCCCCACCGCCGCCTATCGTTGCCGATTCGATCACCAGTCGCTGCGACCACGGTCACGCAAATGGGAAGCTCGATCCTTGAGCCGCGTCTGTGACTTCAGCCGGGCTTCACCGGGCTCCTCAAAGAGCGAAGAAGCCATCGTCGACCCCGGTCGCTCCTTCGTCCTCGTGGCGAATGCCCTGCACCGACCAGTCCTTGCGGTGCATGCGCTGGAACGTCTGTGTGGCGAAGACCCATTTGCCCAGCGCCAGGCCGCCGACGCCCTGCGGATTCTCGAGGCTTTGCTGTGGACCGGCAGCGAATCCGTCAATGGAAATGGTTTCACTCACTCTGACTTGGGCATGGATCGGGCTCCTCACGGATCGCGCCGCGCAGGCACTCCTCGAATGGCATCTTCTCGGTGAATATCTTCATGCGATCAGCGAGTCCTGCGAAGCGGCGGACGAACTCCGCGGTCACCTGCACATAGCGCGAGCCTGTCAGCATACAGATCCGCTTGAACTGCTGGCGATGCGCACTCATCCAGAGTGCCCACTTGCAACTCACTTCGATAGACGCACCACGCACCGCACGCGCGTCTATGAACATGTCGATGGTGCCGAAACGCGCCAGATCCTTCGCCAGCTCGCGCATCGGAAAGTCGGCGAACTCACCGACGTCGGAACCCGCAAGCACAACGACCGCCACCCCCGATCCGGGTCGCAGGATCGACAGTTCACAATGGACGCCCTCGTAGTGGATACCAGGCTCGCTGCTCACGATTGCTCCGCAAGAATACCCTGACGCGTAGTGTCCCGCGTGAGCTGCAAACATACAAGTACCCAAGCCTGAACGAGAAGGCGTCTGTATTCCGTAGTCGGAACAGCACTGCGACGAGTTGACGCTCCACGCCCTACTCTCGGCCCAACGGACAGGGTATGTTTTAGTCGCGGCGGGCAGAAGAACCCTAACTGCCAGCGACTTCGGCCGCCGCTTTTCCATGCATGATTCAACCCAATGGCGATGCGTCTTTGGTGACGTAGATCGGTTTGTTCAAACCAATCAGGGAGATCCTCAATGTTACGCTCGTTCCTACATTCAAACTTGCGGCTGCCGCCTGCGGCAAAGCACACGGCACTGACACTCTTATCGGTTCTGGGGTTAGCGAGTCTCGGCACGACGGGCAGTTTTGCCCAGGACGCCGACGTCTCTGGCGCGGTTCCCAGCTACGCCCGTGGTCTTCCGGTCAATCTCGACTCGGTACAAACGCTCAGTGCATCACCGCTGCTGGTATCACCCAGTGATGCGGCCGATGCATGGCAAATGACCACGGATGCCAATGGGTCGACGGTAACTTCCGCCGATTTCGCAAGCTTCAACGCCCGGGCAACCGAAAGCATCCCCGGCATTCAAACCGTGCCGGTCTTTGAAGGCGCATTCGCAGCGACCGGCGGCCCAAAGCAAGGCATCATTTTCCCGTACGTCATGATGGGGAACAGCCCGCTCGTGGGTCATACGACCGTAATCCCCGCGAAGATCACGACCGTTTCACTGAACTTGCTCAATGCTGACGGCAGCCTCTTCACAACAATATCCTCCAACCCATTCGAACACCTCACCGTGGAGTCTCCGGACTTCGAGCCATTTCCGTATGCGAGCGGCCGGACTCAGTTCGTGGATGCGGAGCAGCGCGCCACCTTCTGGAACACGATGAGGGAAGACTGGCATACGCTGCTGGATCCCCAAGTCGTCAATCGCGTGACCGTCACGATCCCATTTTCTGTCAACATTCAGCAGGCGAACGGCAGCGTCATTCAAGCGAGAACCTATTTCACCAACACGGCCGCGGACGGCAGTACTTACGTACTGCTACTGAACCAGCTCTTCAACGTCATTTTCGACAATCAGGCTGTCAGTGACATCAACGCCGGGAAAGACACGACGGATGCGTTCAACTTACAGCTGTGGCCGAATACGTTTCTGTTTTCGCTCAATGCGAGCAACCCCAATACACCTGGCACCTGTTGCGTTCTGGGATTCCACACTTTCCTCTCCAACAAGGCCGTGCCCCAGTCGCGCTGGATCACGGCGTACGCGAGTTGGATATCCCCGGGCATCTTCAAGGGAGGCTTCCAGGACGTAACGGCTCTCTCGCATGAGATCAGCGAAGCGTTCGACGACCCCTTCGGCAACACCGCGGTGCCGATCTGGCAGTTCCCCGGTCAACCGGCAGACTCCAAAAAGTGCCAGTCCAATCTGGAAACCGGCGATCCCATCGAGGTGCTGCCGACCGCTGCGATTGCGATTCACATCAAGGAGCGTGGAACAAACTTTACGTTCCATCCGCAGAATGAAACGTTACTCCAGTGGTTCAACCAGGGTCCGGGCTCTGATGCGCTCAATGGCGCTTTCAGCTTCCCTGACGCCACAGTGTTGCCACACTCCGCGGCCCCGTGCCCTCAATAACTGAGGATCGGCGCTGGAGTTGCTGTCAATAAGGAGGAGGCGTCGTTGCGGCGCCTCCTCTGCCTGGAGGATTCTGCTCAGTAAGCCAATGAATGCTGCTGTACCTGCACTTCGTGCGAGAGTGCAGTGATCGAGTGGCCCGCGATCTCGTATTCGGTCTGGTAACGGAACCTGAAGATCTGGTCGTCACCCGCCACAGCCTCTCCCGCGGCGTCGACAAGCACTTTCCCACCGTCCTGGGTAACCTTGATAGTGGTCCAGATCTGCGCGTTCCCCTTGCCATCATCGGGAATCAACAGACAGAGCTTTTTGAGTGAGCCTGGCGGTTGTATGTCGACATACTTGTTGCGATCCGTCTGTTCCGCGGACATCTGCGGCACTGCTCTGAACCAGGCACTGACCAGCTGCAGCTGAGTGTTCGAACATTGCGCGCCCACCTTCAGCGCGGCGTTCAGGGCACAGTCCTGCGTCTTGTTAGCAGCAGCTTTTCCGCAACCCGCGCCGCTCTGCACAGCGTACATCGCCAGAATCGCCCGTAACCCTTCCGTAAGCGGCGGAGACAGCTTATCCAGTTGCACTACAGGATTTGGATCCAGATCGAACACCGTCACGGGTTCGGCCGCAAGGGCGGGTAGAGAGCCGGCAAAAGTCATAGTGAAAACGAGTGCACAGCCGAGCACGCGTGAGCCTGTCGGTCGACTCCATTCCTTGCGTTCCATGTAAAAGCCTTGGCAGCAGCGTAGTGACCAGATGCGCTCAATGTAACTGGACTTCCACGGGAATGTCTCGTGTTACCGATTAGAGACGCGCGTTCCCAACGCCCTATTGAGCAGACTCTCACCCTTCGATGCCTGTCAGTGCGGCTAAAGGCTTTATCTTTAGACGTCCTTAAGACCCGCGATTTCCCAGGGATCTTCCAGATCGATCCCCAGTTGCTGAAGCTCCTGCCCCTGTACGAGTTGGTTGTAAAAGGGGCTGGTTGGGCCAGTGACGCCTCGCGACTGCAACACCTGGTAAAGAGGAGCGAATACAACATCGCCCATGCCAGCGCGCATCTTCCAAAGAATCGCGCCTTTGTAGGGACATCAGTCAAGACCCTCATGATCGGGTGGACGGCGCCAGCTGGATCGCCTCGTGCCGCCTCTGGCGTGGGCCCAGCAATGCCAACGGTCGTCGATGGTGTGCTATTGCGAACCGAATCCGTGGACCGCGGGCCCCCGCAGCGCAGCGTCTCTGATGCAGAATGTCGCAAGGCGTCGCAACTTTGCCCGCGATCAGTGACGGACGGCTGTACCTATGAGGTTCTACGCGATATCAGATCTGCATGTGGACTACGAGTCCAATGCAAACTGGATTTCGAAATTGTCGTCCTTCGACTATCGGAGCGACGTTTTGCTCGTCCCGGGCGACATCACTCACAACTTAACCAAGCTGTCACAGACACTCGAGGCGCTGACGGCGCGCTTCCAGAGAGTCCTGTTTGTCCCGGGGAACCACGAGCTTTGGGTGGCCTGCGAGCGCAGCCCGCTGAGCTCGGTGCAGAAATTCGAGCAGGTCCGTCGGGTCGTCATCGAATCCGGTAGCTCAATGGAACCGTTCACCGCCAATGACGTGACCGTGGTTCCTCTTCTGAGCTGGTACGACTACTCATTTGGACAGCCAACCCCGCGGTTACGTGAAGTCTGGTCCGACTTTCACGCCTGCCGTTGGCCCGATTTTGCCGATGCACCCGATGTTGCGGCCTGGTTCTCGACCCTCAACGACACCCTGGTCACACCGAAGAGCCGAACTGTGATCTCCCTGTCTCACTTTCTGCCCCGCCAGGAGTTGATTCCGGTCTCCTCATCCGGAAAGCGAAGTTACCTTGCACCGGTGCTGGGTTGCGCGTCGTTGGATGAGCGCATTCGAGCCTTGCGGTCCAGCATCCATATCTACGGTCACAGCCACGTCAGACGACACCTGCGAACCAAGGATGTGATGTATTTAAATAATCCTTTGGGCTATCCAGACGAACACTGGCTGACGAGCTCACGACTGGTCTGTGTTCACGAAGCCTGAGCATAAATGGGCTGGACACAGCGGTCCCCCGCGACATATACATACCGGCCGACGCGATGAGTGTGGGGGAAATCATGGCTCACTCAAGACGCGAATTTCTGCACGCCGCAGGCACTGCCGCGGTCACGGCTATGCCCCTTGCGGCCAATGCGAGACATCCCTCAGAGGCGGGGATCACGCCCGCTGATGTAGTTCAGCGCTTCATATCCTTGCCGGGAGAAAAGGCGGTGAGTGTCTTCGCGCCGGCTGCTGCGAACAAGCCCGCGTTCTCGGCGCGGCTGAACTCGAACAAAACTCTGTTTGTTGCAAGTGCGTTCAAGACGTTCGTACTGGGCGAAGCGTTGCGCCGAGCAGACTCGCACAGCGTCGTCGAAACCCTGGAGGCACGGGCGCTCGAGCTCGATTCGAGCGTTTGGTCCTTGGGCAGCCCGATTTTCAATCCACCCGATCTGAGCGGCACGGTTTCCGAGCGCACTACCCTGGAAGCCATGATCACGCGTAGCGACAACACCGCTACCGACATGATGCTCAAGCTTCTCGGTGCGAACAACGTTCGCAAGTTCGTGGCTTCACAGGACCTGCGGCACACACTCATTCCCGACAGCACGCGCTCCTTTGCAGCGTACGTATTTGGTGCAGAGAACTATCTGACCATCACATGGGAGGAGCTTCTGAGGCTGGTGCAAGACCCTCCTGTGAAGCCCTTCTTGAACAATGTGCAGACGCTCGCCTCCTCTGCGGATGATCTGGTTTCGTACTATGTTCGCGCGTTGCAGGGCGAGCTCTTCCGGCACCGGGAAACCCTGCAGGAGTTCCGCCGACTCCTGACGTTGTGCGATTTCATTTACCTGGTGCCGCTACCACCAGGTGTGAGCGCCTACGCCAAAAGTGGCAACGCGGATGTTTCCGGCTTTCATGCCCGGTCAATTGCCGGGGGGCTGTATTTCGAAGACCATTGGGTGTATTTCGCGTTCATCATCAACTGGACTGCGGCCGAAGCACAGGACGATGAGACAGTCTCGCAGTTCTTCTCGGCGATTCATTGGACGCTGCGTGGCGTCAAACAATTGCTCTCGGACGACGACTGACCCACTGAAAAAGAGGAGAGCCGCCATGAAGATCTCGTGCATCTCCCGCCGCGCCATGCTCGAGACCGGTATTGGCATCGCCGGCGTTGGTGCAGCTGCTGGCTTTGGCTGGCTAACCTCGGGAGAGGTCTCCTATGCCGCAGCGCTGACCCAGGAGCAGCGCGATAGCATGACATCGGAACAGGTCATCGCGGCGCTGAAGCAGGGCAACGAGCGTTTTCGCGCAGGGAAGATGGAGACCCACGATTATCTTGCTCAAAAGCGAGCCACTGCCGGGGGACAATACCCGGCGGCCGCGATTCTCAGTTGCATCGATTCGCGGGCGCCCGCCGAAATCATTCTGGACGCGGGCATCGGCGAAACGTTCAACGCAAGGATTGCGGGAAATATCGCCAACGACGATCTGCTGGGCAGCCTCGAATTCGCATGCGCCGCGGCGGGTGCCAAACTCGTACTGGTGATGGGCCATACCTCCTGCGGAGCGATCAAGGGAGCCATCGACGGCGTCGTGCTCGGTCACCTGACAGGACTGGTCGACAAAATCAAACCCGCGGTCCCGGCAACCTCATTTTCCGGTGAAAGAGTCAGCAAGAACGCGGCATTCGTAGACGCAGTCGCCAAAACAAACGTTCTGCGTACGGTGGACGACATACGGCGGCAGAGCAGCGTGTTGTCTGGTCTCGAGAAGGAAGGAAAGATCAAGATCGTCGGCTCGATGTATCACCTGCTCGGCGGCCGAGTCGAGTTCCTAACCTGACGATCGACCGTTGTTGCGCGCCGCGCAAGCAACCTGCCCTGCCGAGTTATTGATTGCTCATACGACCTGCGGTCACAATCGGTACGACCTCCCTCTTGCTGAATAGGAGTGCCGATGAAGGCCGTCCTGGTCCGGGTCCCTGGCGGTCCGGAGGTATTGAGCTTTACAGACCAACCGCTGCCCGAGCCGCGGCCCGGCGAAGTGCGGGTGCGGATCGCCGCCATCGGAGTCAACTATGCTGATGTCATGTGCCGGCAAGCGGTGCACCAGAGCATGCGACCGCCGCCGATCGTGCCCGGCTGCGAGGCCGCCGGAGTCGTCGATGCCTGCGGCGCCGGAGTTACTCGCCATTGCGTAGGTGATCGGGTCGGCGTCTATTCGCCCTTTGGCGGAGCCTATGCAGAGGCCCTCGTAGTGCCCGAGAACTACGCCTTGCCCCTGCCCGCCGAAATGTCTTTTGAGACGGCAGCAGCATTCACTCATGTGTACCTGACCGCTCACGAAGCTCTTAATGCGAGCGTCCCATTGCAACCGGATTCGACGGTGCTCGTCACCGCCGCTGCCGGCGGCCTCGGCGGCGCAGTCCTGCAATTGGCCGCGGCGCTCGGGCTGCGTCCCATCGCCGCTGTGGGCTCACCAACCAAACGCCATTTGTTGCTCGAGCGCGGCCTCGAAACCGTCATTGACTATGGGACATCGAACCTGACCGACACCGTTCTCGAAGTAACAGGCGGTCGCGGCGTCGATCTCGCGATCGAGACCGTTGGCGGAGCGCTGTTCGATCAAGCGCAACACGCTCTCGCGCCTTTGGGACGAATTGTCATCGCCGGCGCCGCCAGTGGACGCGAGCCGCGACCCGATCTGCCGGCATTGCTGGCGCAGTCGGCAAGCTGCGCCACGCTCAACTTGAGCGTCATATTCGCGCAGCGCCCGTCCCACATTCATGCGGCGTGGAATCGCCTCCTTGAATTGCGTGCCCAAGGGCTATTGCAGCCCCGCATCGGGCATCGCTTCAAGTTGGCCGCGGTATCCGATGCACACCGTCTACTCGAAAACCGCGGCAGTACAGACAAGATTCTAGTGATCCCGCCAGGCGGAGACTCCCCTTAGCGCAGCCCTCGGGCCTCAGAGCGGATCGGGCGACGACGGATCGAGCACCGTGCGTACCAAGCTGATGGACGCAATCTTGCCGTCGCGTATGACGGCATGACCCGCAGACAACATGCGCATGGCCGCGCCATCGCGCCGCGCTCGAGTGAGGTGGTAGGTATATACCTTATCCCCATGCTGAAAGGCTTCCTTGAACGGCACGACAATCTCGACCTCATCGACCTCTTTCTGAATAGCTTGGAAGTGCTTCGCCCAACCCGCCACACCCCTCGTGATCGGACGGCCGTCAATAATGAGGTCAGCATCGTCGGTGAAATACTGGGCGAACGCCTCCTCCGTGTAGGCTCCGGGAGTCTTGAACGCCTGATTCCACCACGTAAACATGCGACTGACAGGATCTAATGCCATCTAAATCTCCTTAGCGCAAGTGTACTAACACGCCAAGGATCGCTGGCGGCAGTGACTCCCCGAGACGCACAGCCCGCTCAGGAGACCACCCCTGCACCGGATCATGCCACCATGAGGTGTCCTTGAACGGCTGCTCCAGCAGGACGGACAAACACTTGAAGCGCTCGGCAATCCAGTTCCACGCCATGCGCAAATCAGCCTCGGCTGGCGCGCCACCGGGATACGGGTGCCCAAGCTCATAATCCGGCGAAGCCGCGGCCCAAGAGTCTTCGAAGCGTCGAAACAAGCGGGCCAACCGCTGCGATCGCGACGGAATTTCCAGCGGACCGCCGAGAAACACACAGCGCAACTCCTCGTCACCATGTACGTCGAGGCAGAAGTCGACACCCGTGCGCTCCATCATCTGGCGGACGTAGTAAACCTCCGGGCTGCGCTCCTCGCTTGGCTCGACCCACTCTCGATTCAAATTGGCGCCCGCGCCGTTGGCACGTGTGTGTCCCAGATGCGCGCCGTCCGGATTCATGTTAGGCACAACATAAAGGACGGCCTTTTGCAACAATTGCCGCGCCACAGGGTCGGTTTCATCGGTCATCCGCTGCAGCAATCCTTCGATGAAGTAGCCACCCATCATCTCGGAGGGGTGCTGCCGCGCAATCACCCAGCAAACTTTTTTGTCGGGCCCCGGCTCGCCCACCGTGACGATCTCGACGTCCATCCCCTTGACGCTCTTGCAGACGGTCGCCACCCGTACCCGAGAGGACAGCGCACTTCGTGCGATCAGATCTAACTCGCGCGTTTCTGGATAAGGCGCCCAGCGCGCGTAGTAGCACACGTCATGCTCGGGAGTATGACGAAAGACATAGTCACGGCCCTCGAGCTTCCCGGGGATACGGAACCAGTATTTTCGATCATACGAGACATGGGGGCCTGTATTGGTCCAGCCGTCCTCGTAGCCCTCCCGACCCGCCAGTCGCGCCTGCGCGTCGCTGCCGACGTCCAGAATCCGGAAACTGCAGCCCTGACCCTTTACTCCCGTCGCCCGGAAGTGATAGTACCCAATGGCGAGCTGATCCGGACCGGGATCGCGCCGCAACTTGAGTTGAACGTCAGTCGGACTGGATGCATCGACCACATCGACACTACCGTTGGGAATATTCGCGGTTACCGAAATGGTCATAGCCAACGCTCACTTGTTCAGTTCATACTTCATGATGCGGCCATGCCGGCCGTGAATGTCACGCTCCAACGCGTAGACATCCCCAACAGGACCTGTACGCTTCCGGAGTACCGTTTCCAGCGCCGCAAAATCCGCCGACTGCAGCTCGAGCGACCCAATCCGCTGGTTCGCGCTGAGGTGCGTGGCATTGGTCGCGCCAACGATAACGGCGGCAACACCCGGCTTGCGTAGCATGACAGCCGAAGCCACCGTGGCGATATCGCGGCCATGACGATCGGCGATGCCGCGCAGCGCCTGCAGCAACTGCTGGAACAGATCCCAGCCGCCGAAGTCCTCAATAATCAACTTGTATTTGATCAGCGAGCGATTGAGCAGCGCCTGAGGATCGGCCACTGCGAGCCAGCGATCGGACAGAAACCCACCCGCCACGGTGCCATAACAAAACAGCGCAATGTCGTTCTGCCGGCAATACTCCACCATGTTTCGCTCCGGTCGGGCGTCGAGCACGGAGTACTGCACCTGGTTACTGAAGACGGGCACTCCCGCCGTGACGAGCTGCGCCAGATGCGCGACATCAAAATTGGTCACACTGACGTGGGCGATCTTGCCTTGCCTGCGCAAGCGCTCCAGCTCGAGAGCCGTCTCGACATAGCCAGGTTTGCAGAAATCCCACCAGTGAAATTGCACTACATCGAGCCGCTCCATGCGCAATCGTTGCAGGGAGCGCTCTATAGTGCGTGCCACGTATGCGGCGTCGACTTCCGCCAACGCGGTCAGGTCTGGAACGAACTTGGTGTGGACGCGTACCCGCCGCGCCAGATCGGGATGGCGCGCGCGAAACTGGCCGATCATTTCCTCCACACCGGCGTAAATATCCGCGCAGTCGAAGGTGGTAATACCGCCCCGAACGAATTCAGCCATTTCATCCGGCGCCCTGGCCGGATCTACCGGACCATGGTCGCCGGCGAGCTGCCAGCCTCCCTTGATGATCCGTGATATCTCGTAGCCGCCGCGCAGCTTGATTCTGGGCACTTCCACGTCTGTCACACCCCGCTTTTGGAGCGCAATTCACGCGTGGCCGCGCTATCCAGACACCCATCGACAATCACGACGCGATAGACATTCCGCGCCGCTTCAACCGACACGTATCCCTCCATGACGTCTTCCAGAACCAACTCGGGATCGCGCTCGGTCGGTACCCCATAGCCCGCGCCTCCGGCGGTCGCGACGAGAGCATGATCACCGGTCGCGACTTTCGCGCGATAGGTACCCACCCGCTTCTCATTCGCGGTGCCTGGAAACAACACCATGGCAATCGGGTCTGTGTCGCAGCCACCATCTAACGCCCAAGGCCGCGTCTTGGTCTTCTTCACTACGGTGAGAAATTCCCCATTGGAGCGAAACGCAATACGCCGTGTCGCGCCCAACCCCCCGCGGAAACGCCCGGCGCCGCCGCTGTCGCAGCGAAGCTCCAACGACTCCATCAGCATGCCCGTACGGATCTCCATGACCTCCACCGGCGTGTTGCGCACCAGGCTGCCGGAGATATGGTTGGTCGCATTGAGGCCGTCGTGCCTGGCCGTAGCACCCCACCCCACCGGGTCATTGTTGCTGACCGCATAAAGCGTCCCCGAAGGATCATGGCCGACCATCATGAAGCCCGGCACATCGCCCCCGGAGGACGCCGCGAGGCGCTCATGCATACCCTTGGCGAGCGCCTTGTACACCAATTCAATCGCCAGATGTGCCGTCCACAAGGTGAAGGTCGCAGCCGGAGGCACAGCATGAAACAAAGTGCCGGGCTCAGCCTTGACGGTCAGGGGTTTGAAGTGCCCGGCATTGCTCGGCTCGTTCGCGGTCGTGAGCGACTTCAACACCAATTTGCATACGGTTTCCGTCAGACCGAATGGCATGTTGATAGGCCCCCTGACCGCCGGTGAGGAGCCGGCGAAGTCGCAATGCATCCCATCATCGTCAATGGTGACCTCGACCCGGATGGGCACCGGATCCTCACTCACACCATCGTCATCCACCAGATCCTCGGCAGACCACTTGCCGCGGGGCAGTTTTTTCAGGCCTTCGCGCGCCTGTGCCTCACCGAGCGCCAGAATGCGCTGAATGGCTTCTTCGAGCTGCGCGCCCCCGAACTTCTCGTGGATCTCCATGAGGCGGCGCTCGCCAGTACGCGTCGCAGCGACCTGCGCCTCGAGATCGCCAATAACCAACTCCGGCATGCGCGAGTTATAGCGGATCAATTCCACGATCTCGCGATCCTGACGGCCGCGTTTGTACACCTTCATGCCGGGAAGGATCAGACCTTCCTGCTGCACATCGGTCGAGTCGAGAACGTAACCCGGATCCTTGGCGCCCAAGTCCATCCAGTGGGCACGGATACACGTAAACGCGAACGGTTCGGCGGCGTGTTGCGCGAACACAGGGGCGAACAACGTGACGTCCATTGTGTGTGCCGAATTCCAGTACGGGTAATTCATGAGCACAATGTCGCCGCGTTCGAGATTGCCGCGCCCGATGTATTCGACGCCCTTACGGATGGCGTAGTCGTTCGCCCCGAGAAACAAGGCCAGCCCCGGCGCGTCCGCTATCAACTCGAGATTCTTGTCGTAGAGCGAGATACCGAAATCAAACACCTCATAAATCACGGGATTGAAGGCCGTGCGCACCAGAGTCCGGCGCATCTCTTCCGCCGCCGACATGAGATAGCTGCGAATGACTTGAGTCGTTGCTGCCGCAAGCATCAGGCAATCCTCATGTCGATGACCAGGTTGCCAAAGGCATCGACCGTCAGACGCTGGTCCGAATGAATCACGGTGGTCGAAGTCCCCTCATCAATGATCGCTGGACCCATTAAAGAGTGGCCGGGCGCCAGTTTCTCGCGTGCATAGACACCGAACCGACAGAACGCACGCTTCGCGAAGCAGTAGGCGTCCCTCCTGGCCAGCAGCTCAGGCTGGGTGTCAGCCGCTGGAGCACGTCGCTTCAGCGGCGGCTTTTCCAATCGGCCGGTTGCACGCACACGCAGGGTCGAGGCCTGCACGGGCGCTGTAAGCTCGTGGCCGTAACGCTCCAAGTGCAGTTGATTGAAGCGCTTTGCCACGAACGCAGCCGTCGCTCCCGGGGGCGCTGCAACCGCTATAGAGTGCTCCTGACCGGCATAACGACACTCGACGAGCCGATCGGTGCTGCGGTCAGCTTCGGTAACCCCCTGCTCCGCCAGCAAGGCCAGAGCCTGCCGCTCCAGTTCCACGAAACCTGACTCGAGTGACACCCAGGTCATCTCGTCGAGCTTGTCGAGCACTGTCTGCGAAACCTCGAACACGAGATCCGACATCAGCATGCCCCACGCCGAAAACGCTGCGGGGACGTTGGGCACGATGACTTCCACGGCACCGACCTCACGCGCAATCATGGGGGTGATAAGCGGTCCGGCACCGCCGAACGCCAGCAGCGAGAACTCGCGCGGGTCTTTGCCTCGCTCAACCGTGATCTCACGTACCGCCCCTACCGTTTTGGCGATAAGCACGTCGAAGACGCCTGCCGCGGCTGTAGCGATATCAGTATTGAGCGGCCCCGCGACGCGCGACTGCATGCCAACGCGGCTCGCCTCTACGTTCAAAGGCATGGCTCCCGCAAGAAATCCCGCAGGATCGATATACCCTAACACCAACGCTGCGTCCGTCGTGGTTGGCTCGGTACCGCCGCGCCCGTAAGCCAACGGACCCGGCACCGCTCCAGCGCTTTGCGGCCCTACCTGCAACAGCCCCTGTTGCAGCCACGCTATCGAACCACCGCCCGCACCAATGCAGCGGATATCGAAAATGGGCATCAATACCGGAAAGTGCTCCAGCGTCGCCTCGTACATGATGAGAGGCTCGCCGTTCTCAATGACTGCTACATCCAAGCTCGTTCCGCCATAGTCGAGCGACAGCAGCCGCGAACGCTCCAGATCATGGGCGATCTTGGTCGCTCCCATGATCCCGCCGGCGGGCCCCGACATCACCGTATAGATGGGTACGCGGGCAGCGAGGTCCGCCAACATCACACCGCCGCCCGAGCGCATGACGAAGAATCTGCCTTGGAAGCCGTTTGCGGCCAACCCCTTTTTGAGGTCACCGATATAGGCATCGAAGATCGGCCGGATATAGGCGTCCAATACGGCCGTGGCGGTTCGCTCAACCTCGCGATACTCACGCGTGATTGCACTGGACACTGAGACCGCAATGTCGGGAAACGGCTCACGCACCAACTGCGCGGCACGCTCCTCATGCTCAGGGTTACGGTAGGAGTGCAGGAAAGCAATGGCGATCGCCTGCACACCATCGGCTACGAGCGTTCCGGCGGCCTCGACAACGCCCTTCTCGTCCAACGGCTCAATGACTTTACCTTGCGCATCGATACGTCCGCGTACCCCGATCCGGTGTCTACGCCGCACCAGCGGCGGGGGTCGTTGGTACGCGAAGTCATACATGTATTCGCGCGGCACGTCGGCACGGCCGATCTCGAACAGGTCACGAAAGCCCTCATTGGTCAGAATGCCCATGCGTGCGCCTTTGCGCTCGAGCACGGCATTTAAGCCTAGCGTGGTGCCATGCACGATCACTCCCGTGTCCGACAGAGGCGTCCCTAAGCGCCTCAATGCTTCGATCACCCCGGTCGCCGGACTACCCGGCGTCGTCGGCGCTTTCGCCAACCGCACTTCACCGGTGTGTCGATCGAATTCGATCGCATCGACAAATGTCCCACCGATATCTACCGCTATCGCATATCGCATTGTCATGAACCGCGCTTGAGCCCTCTACGCCTCTACCCCTGCAACACTCAAAACTTGACCTGCACTTCAACGCCCGCCTGCCGGGGCTCGTTGGCGCTACGTAGTGACACGCCAGCACCGGCCGCATCGGCACCCACCGCCGCCGGTGTGCGCTCGTTAGTCAGGTTGTGGACGAAGGCAGCCACAGACCAGGCACTGTCGGTGCGTTCAAACGAAACACGGGCGTTGATGAAGTTCTTCGAGGGCGTCCGCAAGTCGTTCGCCAGATCCCAGTACACGTCACCGCGGTGTTCATAATCCACGCGGGCGACGAGTTGCAGGTTGTTCGTCACAGGCTGGGTCGCCTCCGCCGAGATGTTTCCAGTGAAGCCGTACACCTGCGGTGTGCGTTTGCCGTTGTAGGCCGCATCCGTAAAGCTGCTGATTTCAGTGTGGTTATAGCCGACCGAGGACAACAGTCGCAGCCAGTCGGTGGCACGCGCCTGTACCTCAAATTCAGCACCGTTCACCCTGGTCTTGGGAATATTGATAATGGCGGTGTAAATGCCCAGGTCTGTGGCTTCCGAGTAGAAGAACTGCTGGTTCGTGAAATCGGTATGGAAGGCCGCCACATCCACGGTCAACCGATTATTCAGCAGTGTGCTCTTCATGCCGAGCTCGTAGTTGGTCGATACCTCGTTCTGGTAGAGGCGCAGCGACAGCGGGGTAGCTGGATTGAATCCACCGGTACGAAAACCCTTCGAGTAGGTGAAGTAAGTGATGAGATCAGGAGTCCACTTGTAGTTCAGTGTGGCCTTGGGCTGCGGTTCCGAGAACGTATGCGAGGCCTGGATCGTGTTCACCACGTCATTGAGGTAAGCGTGGACGGCGTCGTAGCGGGCGCCGACGGTTGCCGACCAGTGCTGCGAGAAATCGTAAGTCGCCTGGCCGAATAGCGCCCAGCTGCGATCCCGGTAGTGATTGTCCGTCACAAAATCATAGGGGGCCGTGGGTACCAGGCTATAGAAACTGGTCGCATCCTGTATGAAGTAGTCCTGCCCGAAGATGCCCACGTTCCACTTCAACGGCCCGTCGGTGTCGGAAGTCAGGCGGAACTCTTCGCTCCAGGCATTGGTGTTATGTAACCACGTTTGCGCAGCCGAACTGGCTGGTGAAAAGTCACCGTCAGCGGTCGCGTACTGCAATGCGTTGTTATACGCAGTGATCGATGTCAGCGTCACGCCCGGCAACCGGTAATCAACCTTTGCCGAATAGGTTTGCAGGTGACGGGTATCGATGCCCGGAGTGTTCTCATTGGGCTCAATATTGAAATTGTCAAACTGGGCATTATTGACCGGTACCAGCCACAGGGCGCCGTAGGAACCGTTGGTGATATGGCCGCGCAGCGCGATATCGAGATTGTCCGTCGGCTTGAAGAGCAGCTCGCCATTGAATGCCCGCTCCTTGACGAAGTCTACATCCTGACCGGTCGCCTGATTGGGAATGAGGCCGTCAAAGTCCGTGCTGTACGCTGAAGCACGAAAGAAGGCCTTGTCGGGGATGATCGGCCCGCTCACCGTGAGCTCACCGGTGGCCTGATCGCCCTCGGCGTAAGTCAGCTTCGCGGAGCCTTGATATTCGTTGGTCGGCTTGTTGGTGACGATGTTGATGGCACCAGCAATGGCTCCCGCTCCGTACAGAGTGCCTTGCGGACCGCGCAGCACTTCGATCTGCTGTACGTCGACGAGCTGTTGCTTGAGGAACTCCTGGCCGGGTTCCTCGACTCCGTCCACGACAATCGCGAACGGCGACTGGCCCCCTTGCACGGTGGTGAATCCCCGGAATGAGATGGTCTGAATGCCGGGACGCAGCTGGTCGATGATGACCAGATTTGGCGTGAGCTGAGCCACATCCTGAATGTTGTTGACTCCGGCACGCTCGATATCCGTCGAGGTGATCGCGGTGGCCGCCACCGGAATGTCTTGCAACTTCTCGGCGCGCTTCTGCGCAGTGACGACCACCTCCTGGATCTCCATCGAGGCGGCGGCACTTCCGGGTGCTGTCTCGTCGGCCGAATCCGCCACGGCGTGACCCGCTTGCAACGAGATTGCAGCCGAAGTCAGTAGAATGGACTTCAGACGTTTTCTTTTGTTTATCATTACCGCAACACTCTCCGTTTCGGTTGACGCATCGATCAGCTTCGTCACCCGGTAGAGTGTTTGAGATATGCGGTGTCTGGATCAATAACATGCGCGCCGGACTTGATTGCGTTTGCCGCAATGATCGCCTAGGTTGGGGCGCTGGAGGCCTCCGAGTCCTCCGAGTCTTCAGATACCCCATCGGAAGACAACTCCTCCGCGGGCCGGTACGCGTCCAGGTACAGCATGAGCGCATTCATGAGCCGCAGCGGCGCAGGCGTCAAATGCCTGCCCAGGCGCCCAATGAGGTGCACAGACGTGTCGCGCAGCTCGCAGCTCTTGATGGGAACGGCGACCAGTTCCTTACGCTCCAACTCCTCGCTGACAGCAAGAAGCGGCAGGAGCGTGATGAGCTCGCCCGAGCTGACCAGGCTCTTGAGCAAAACCAGCGAATTCGACGTCACGGTCGGTTGTAACGAGACTCGCTCGGCCACTTCAGCGAGCTTCAGCAACTGCCGGGTGCGAAATGAGGACTCCGGCAGGCACATCGGGTGAGCCGCCAGCTGCGCCAGAGTCACACTCTTCTGACTCGCCAAGGGGTGCGAGGCCCGCATTATGGCGCACAACGGTTGCCGCGCGGAGGATAGCACCCGGATACGGGGGTCATCCGAGGCCTGAAAGGCCAGGCCCAGATGAGCTTCATCCTCCACGACCAGGCGTGCCACCTCGTTGGAGGACGCCGTGACCCGCACGTCCACGACCAGGCCTCGATACTTGACGATGAGCTTCGAGACCAGGCGTGACAGTGGCGCGCCAAGGAACCCCTCGCCGATGGCGAGTTGGATACGCCCGGCGCGCAAGCCCTTCAGATCGGCCAGCCGGCCCTCGAAAACCTCACGCTGGGTGAGTTGCTCCGAGTAGTACTCAATGAGCAACCGGCCCGCTTCGGTCAACTTGACGTTGCGCCGGCCGTGCTCGATCAAGGCCATGCCGATTTCCACCTCGAGCTGCGCAATTTGCCGGCTCACGGAGGAGACGGCCACACCGAGTTGATCGGCGGCGGCCCGCATCGAGCCCAGCCTCGCGGCCTCGTACAAGTAGCGGAGGTTGAAATCTTGCAACTGAACACACCTCGCAAGGTGCCGCGCGGCCCCTTAAGCGAGCAGCTGCCAGCAATTATACCGCATCCGCCCCTTGCCGCGCGGGTCGCTGCATCCCCGCTCGCGATGCGACCTGAGCCACTGCGGCCGCGAGCAGCGCATCGAGAGTTGGAATGGAAGTCAAATGCAGCGCGCCGAAACCGTGCGAGCTTCTCGGCAGGCACAGCAAACCGATGGCCACGCCAACCAACCACGCGGCGAAGGACTCCCAACGCAGGGCCGGCGGTGGTGTTGCGCTATCGGGCAGGTAGCGCGCCCGGTTGGAATGAAAGTCGGCCAGGTACACGCCCGCTACCGGGGCAATTCCGATACCCAGGAAAACCAGGAGATCAATGAAGTGCTCAAAGATTCCCCAGGTCGCCAGCAGAGTGCCGATCGCGCCGGATGCCGCCGTGAGCTGCCAACGCTCACCACGTGGAAACAGCGTGGTGAGCGATAGCGCCGACTCGTATAGATTCTTATCATTGCTGGTCCAGGTGGCGAGCACAATAACCAGCAACGCCGGGACACCGACCCCCGCAGCCACCAGGATGGCCACCAGATCGGCGCTGCCATAGATCACCGCCAGCAATGCCGCCAGCAGCAACAGGATCGGCAAGGCACAACCCAGACTGACGCCCATGCCGATTACAGCGTCACGCGGAGCGCGCAGGAAGCGGGCCAGGTCGGGGGCAATTGTTACGGCCACCATGTGCCCACCGCTGATGATCGCGACAATGAGACCAAACGTGTAAGGAGCTTCCGCGGCAGGCGCACCGAGCAGCGGCGCCACAATGTGCGTTCGTAAGGCAATCCACGTCGGCACCGCGATCACAGCAAGCAGCAGAGGGACGGCGACGTACGCCACCTTGCCCAAGGCACGAAAGCCGATGATGGCCGTGGAGCTCATCAGAACGCCGCAGGCAATGGTGAGCGGCAGGCGTGGAACTGACAGCCCCGCGTTCGAGGACAACAGCACCCGGATACTGTCTACGAGCATTTCCGTCTGCACGCCAAACCAGCCAAACAGCGTCAGGATCAGAAGGCCCGCGACCGCCTTGCCGCCGCTCTCGCCGAAGGCGACGCGCATGAGCATCGCGGTCGGCACCCGCGCACGCAGACCGACGAGGGCGGTCAGGGTACCCAGGAAAGCTGAAAGCAATGCGCCCGCAAAGACCGCGGGCACCAGATCCGTGAAGCGAGCATGCCGTCCGAGTTGTCCACCGAGCGCGAACAACGGCACACAAATCGACACACCGATCTGGATCGCGGCCAGGAATAACCAGCCGCGCCGGTCATCCTCCACCACAGCCCGCGTCGGGCTGCGCTCCACCAGCCTCGCCAGCTTATCGCTAATAGACCCCATGCATTACGAATAGCACCGTTCGGTTGACCGGTGCTGCAATTTTCGTTGCGACCACCGCAAATGCCTCACAAGCCGAGCGCATCTGCCGTGGCTCCCGAGGACGCGGCCACGCTTGCCGCCCCGTCGCAGCGAAGTGCCTTATGAGGTTGCGCGCTGAAGCGCCATTGCGAGCACGCGGGCAGCATGGACTGCCTCGACCTCCGTGCCGTCCAGGATCTGATGCCGGCAACTGGTTCCGTCCGCTATCACAATCGAGTCGGCGGGGCGTTTACGTACCGTGGGCAAAAGAGAGAGCTCGGCCATCGCCTTCGATGCCGCAAAATGCTCGGCTTCGTAGCCGAAGCTACCGGCCATGCCGCAGCATGAAGCCTCCACAGGCGACACCTGAAGCCCAGGGATCCATCCAAGGGCGGTGAGTACGGGAGTAAAGGCGTCGAACGCCTTTTGGTGGCAATGCCCGTGCACGATGGCTTGGGAGGCCTGCAATGGCTGCAGAGGCAACATGCAACGCCCCGCGCCATGCTCTCGAACCAGAAATTCCTCGAAAAGAAACGCCACGCTGGCAAGCGCCCGCGCCTCCTCCCCATAACCGTAGCTAAGAAATTCATCGCGGAGCGAGAGCAGGCAGGACGGCTCCAGCCCGATCACAGGCACCCCACGCTCCACGAACGGGCGCAACGCGTCGAGCATCCTGCGAGCCTCCTCTTTGGCCTGTTGAACCAGTCCGGCGGACAGGAAGGTACGACCACAGCAAAGCGGACGCTCCCCCTGTTGAGTACTGAAGGACACTCCATAGCCTGCCGCCTCGAGAACTGTCTGGGCTGCACGCGCATTCTGCGGCTCCATGTAATTGTTGAAGGTATCAACAAAGAGCACGACCTCCCGACCGGTGGCCTTCCTGCCCGAGCTCACGGCGCCAGACAGAAAGGACCTCTTGAAGCGCGGCAGCGATCTCTCGGCGGCAATTCCCAGCGCACCCCGGATCCACCCAGAAACCCCAGGAGCCCGCTCCGCGAGCCGCAGCAGGCCGGGCACACGGCTCGCCATTGGCGCGTAGCGAGGCAGGTACGCCACCAATCGCTCACGCAGACCGATGCCATGATGTTTCGCCCAGGCGTGCCGCGCCTCGATTTTGAGTTTCGCCATGTCCACACCGGTGGGACATTCGCGTTTACAACCCTTGCATGACACGCAAAGATCGAGCGCCTCCTTCACTTCGGTACCGGCCAACCCTTGTGAGCTGAGTTGGCCGGACAGCGCCAGCCGCAGGGTGTTAGCCCGGCCACGGGTCACGTGTTGCTCGTCCTTCGTCAGGCGATAGCTGGGACACATGGTGCCGGCATCGAACTTACGGCAGTGGCCGTTGTTGTTGCACATCTCCACGGCAGATGCGAAGCCGTAAGTGGCGCTGTCAGTGCCGGTTCCAGGCGGCGTTTCAACGCCGGTCAGGGGATCGCGTCGCACGTTCCAGGCGGACCAGTCGAGCGCCGGGGTCAGCGGCAGCGCGGCATAATCAGGGTCGAAGCGAAAGTTCTCGCGCTGATCCATCTTTGGCGGGCGCACGATTTTGTCGGGATTGAAGCGGTTGTCCGGATCGAAGAGCGCCTTGATCTCGGCGAAGGCCGTGTTGATGCGCGGGCCGTACTGCCATGCTACCCACTCTCCCCGGCACAGGCCGTCGCCGTGCTCTCCGGAGTAAGCTCCCTTGTATTCGCGAACGAGCTCGGCCACCTCCTCCGCAATCGCACGCATACGTCCTGCGCCGTCGCGCCGCATGTCCAGGATCGGACGCACATGTAGTGTGCCCACGCTCGCATGTGCGTACCACGTGCCTTCCGTTTGGTACTTGTGAAACACGTCTGTCAGACGGCGGGTGTACTCAGCCAGGTGTTGCAGCGGCACGGCACAGTCTTCGATGAATGACACGGGCTTGCCGTCGCCCTTCATGCTCATCATGATGTTCAAGCCAGCCTTGCGCACCTCCCAAAGGGCCTTTTGGGCCTTCGCGTCCGGGATCCTCACGACACAGCCAGGCAGCCCCAGATCGCTCATCAGCTCGCTGAGCTGGTTAAGGAGAGCCAGCAGTACACCGGGGTCCTCGCCAGTGAACTCCACCAACAGCACGGCCTGCGGGTCACCGCACAGGGCCCGCTCGATGACAGGGCGAAAGGCGGGATTCTCCCTGCACAGCCCGATCATGGTGCGATCCACCAATTCGACTGCCGTCGGATGCAGCTTCACGATGTGCTGCGCCGTTTCCATCGCCTGGTAGAAGCTCGGGAAGCTCACTACGCCGAGTACTTTGTGGGCCGGCAGCACCGCAAGTTTCAAGGTGATCTGCCGACTGTAGGCGAGCGTACCCTCCGAGCCAACCAGGATATGCGCCAGGTTGGCGTAACCATCATCGGTATAAGCAAGAGGATTCTGGCAATCGAACAGATCGATGTTGTAGCCGCCCACGCGGCGCAGAACCTTGGGCACGCGCTCGGCGATCTCGGTGCTCTCTCGCCTTGCGATGCGCTCGAGCTCGCGCAGGATATTTTGCATGCGGCCAGCCGCCACTGGCCGTGCCAGGGAACCGAAATGGCATTCGGTACCGTCCGCCAACACAGCGTCGATGGCCGACACGTTGTGCACCATGTTGCCGTAGACGATCGAACGCGAGCCGCACGAGTTGTTACCAGCCATACCACCGATAGTGCATTGAGCGCTGGTGGACACGTCGACCGGAAACCACAGGCCATGCGGTTTGAGCCAGGCATTGAGCCGATCGAGCACGATCCCTGGTTCTACAGTGATGGTACGGGCAGCGGCGTTGAAGGCGATGACGTGATTCAACCACTTGCTGTTATCGATGATCAGCGCCGCACCCACTGTCTGGCCGCACTGGCTGGTACCGGCTCCGCGCGCCAGCACTGGCACGTGTTGGTCCCGAGCGATGTCCAGTGCACGCAGCAGATCCGCCTGGTCACGCGGAACCACTACACCGACGGGCATGATTTGATAGATCGATGCGTCAGTTGCATATCGGCCCCGGCTTGCCCGATCGAACCACACCTCGCCCCGCAGCTCACGGCGCAGGAGGGTCGCAAGCGGCACAGCCATCATGGGGCCCCCGCTTCAGGGCGGGACGCGCTGGTGAAGCGTGGTTGGCTCACATCCGGCGCGAAGCGGCTTTCAGGGCGCATCCGCAGCGCCAGGATGACTCCGATGGCCATCAACAGCATGCTGCCGATGAAGGGCAACTCCCAGCTGCCGAAGCGGTCGATCACATAACCGGATACGACCGGTGAGAGGATGGCCGCCAGCGCCGAGCCGGTATTCATCATGCCGCTGGCGGTACCGGAGTATCCCGGGGCGATGTCCAGCGGAATCGCCCACATAGGTCCAATCGTCATCTCGGCAAAAAAGAAGCCGCAGGCGAGGCAGGCCATTGACACAAACAGGTTGTGCGTCAGGAACAGAGGAATCAGGGATAGGAGGGTCAGCATCATGCACACCGCTACCATCCAACTGCGGGCCCTCTTCAGGCTACCGGTACGGATGTAGAGCTCGTCGGTGATCATTCCACCCAAGGTATCGCCCACGACGCCGGCAAGGAATACCACCGAGGCAGATACAGCCGACTTCATCAAGTCCAACGAGTAGCTGTGCAGGAAGTACTGCGGGATCCAACTGAGCCACAGCCACAACGTCCAGCCATAACAGAAATACACGATGGTGACCGGGGCCATCCGGCCGAACAGGCGACGCCACGGTATGCGAACGTCCTTGGTGTTCTTTGCCGGCAACGAGTCGAGCTCCGCTTGGGTGATGCGGGGATGATCCTGCGGGTTTTCATTGAAGGAGTACGACCATAGGGCAACCCAGAGACAGCTGATCGCACCACAGACATAGAAAGATGCACGCCAGCCATGGGTAGCCATGATGTAGACCACGACAGCTGGGGCGACTGCATTGCCGATGCGCGCACATGCGTGGGTGACGCCTTGTGCGAATCCTCGCCTTCCCTCGGGAACCCAGCGCGCCATTGCCCGGCTGGCCGCGGGGAAGGTCGCGCCTTCGCCAAATCCAAGCAGCAGCCGCGCTGCCAGCAACGACAACAGGCCCGCGGCCATGCCCGTCAGGACTGTAGCGATCGCCCACAACACACCGCAGACCAGGAGAGTTCGCCTGGCTCCGAAGCGGTCGCTGACCCAACCTCCAATGACCTGGAACACCAGGTACGGATAGGCAAAGGCGGAAAACACCAGACCTATTTGCGTTTTGTTGAGGCCGAACTCCTGACCAAATCCGCTGGCAGCGGTGCTCACGTTGACACGGTCGAGGTAGGTGATGAAATACATGGCGCACAACAGCGCCAGCACCACACTGGTCGCACGCAGGGCCTTCATGGGCGCTTAGATCCCGACCCGAAGGGTCGGCGTAGTCGCGCCTTGCGCAAGGAAGTCCAATGCCGCCGCGACACCACTGGCGGCGAGTTTGACACCGGACAGTTTGAGCCCCATTTCGCAACCGGCCAGGGTGGCCATCAGAGTCAGATCGTTGCAGTCGCCCAGATGACCGATGCGGAACATCCGTCCGCAGATCTTGCCGAGCGCCTGTCCCAGGGACAGGTTGAAACGTTCGTAGATGAGCTTGCGCACGAGGTCGGCATCCACACCGTCGGGCATGGTGACGCCGGTCAGAACAGGGCTATAGGCAGCCGGATCGGCACATTGGATCTGCAGTCCCCACGCACGCACCGCACCGCGCGTTGCTTCGGCAAGGCGTTGATGGCGAGCGAAGACGTTGTCCAGGCCCTCTGCGAAAATCATGTCGAGCGATTCGGACAGGCCGTAGAGAAGATTGGTGCTCGGCGTATAGGGAAAATAGCCGTTCTCGTTGGCCTCCAACATCTCGGCCCAGCCCCAGAATGAGCGTGGCAGCTTCGCGGTTGCGCTGGCAGCTAGCGCCTTGGGCGAGAGCGCGTTGAAGCTGATGCCCGGCGGCAACATGAGGCCTTTTTGCGAGCCGGCCACCGTCACGTCAACTCCCCATTCATCATGCCGATAGTCGGCCGAGGCCAGCCCGGAAATGGTATCGACCAACAGTAGTGCCGGATGACCCGCAGCGTCGATCGCGCGGCGAACCGCGGCGATGTCGGAAGTGACACCCGTCGAGGTTTCGTTGTGCACGACACACACGGCCTTTATGCCATGAGCGCTGTCCTGCGCCAGCCGTGCTTCGATCATGTCAGGTTGGACACCCCGGCGCCAGCCTTCGATACCCGGCAGGCCGAGGAATTCCGGCTCGAGGCCCAGCGCCTGAGCCATTTTTCTCCACAACGCGGCGAAGTGGCCGGTTTCGAACATCAACACGTGATCGCCCGGATCGAGCGTGTTGGTCAGCGCCGCCTCCCATGCACCGGTTCCGGAGGCCGGGTAGATGATCACCGGGTGCACGGTCTTGAAGATCTGCTTGATATCCGCCAGGATCTTGCGACCCAGCGCGCCGAACTCGGGGCCGCGATGGTCGATGGTCGGGCAGCTCATCGCGCGCAGGATTCGCTCCGGCACCGGGGTGGGTCCGGGGATCTGCAGGAAGTGGCGGCCCGAGAAGTGAAAGTCGAGGTGAACCATGGGGTGGTGCCCGGATTGGCCTGTCCACACCAGTCTACCCTCAATAGCGGGCTCAGCCAGCCAGGTCGATGCCGGCTACCCGTAGCCGGAACGGATTCCGATCAACTTCCGGGCGATCCGGTCGAGGCGCCAACCGCCGCAATGAAGTCCGGATCTGCAAACAGCTCACCCAGCAGCTTCTGGACGGTCGTCGGATAATTGCTAAACGCGGCCGGAATGGCCACGGCACCGATAAACGAGGAGTCCCACTTGTGCTCGGCGAGGAGCGTCTTCTTGAAGCAGACCTCGTTGTTGCGGGTCAACGAGAACTCCGCGCCCACGGCCGCCGTCCCAGTGCCTATTCCCGAGCTCAGCTCGTTGCGAGTGAGCACACCGGAAAGCAGCAATTGACTGGAGGTGTCATAGCGCCCCGAAGTCTGTAGCTCGGTCACCAGCGCATCATGCAGGTAAGTCGAAAAAGTCCCGTCGCTGCCGCCAGTCAGCTGCGAACCGCGGACGGCAAGCGAATGGTTGCTCACTCCCACGGCCGCGCTGAATTTCCCGACTCCCAGCCTGATACCCTGCCTGAGTAGAATGTTGGTATTGTCGATCGCGGGCTGATACCTGGCTGCTGGCGGGGAAACACAGGCCGTCAACGCCAGCATTGCGAGCGCCAGCGCGAAGCAGCGCGCGACCGGCCTCACAGCGATCCAACCCGAAACGCGTATTCACCGTCGAGCTGCGTCAGAGCGTGCCATACGAGCTGGTCGACGATCTGATTGACCGCCTCTTTCGGGGTCAGCGGGGTCAATCCCTGCGGTGGGCTGTGATTGCCGATCGTGCTGAGAAGCGCGTGGTGCACGCTCGTTTCGTAGCTCTTGCCCTGCATCGTATAGGTAGCCGTGCAGATGTAATTGTCGGTTACGAGCGAGCCAGCCAATCCGAACGTCAGGCCTGTTCCGACCCCCTTTGCGACAGCGTCCTTCTGGTCAGCCACATTGTCGATGGTGATCCTCAACAGCGCGCCGTTGGGATCGGTTACGGTGGTCGACAACTGGCCGAACATCCCCGACTGAGTCACGTCCTCGACGACACGCCCACTTAGTTCATTCGTTGCCCGGGCGTTGTTATTGCCCTTGGTCTTGAATTCAAACAGTACAGTGACCGGCTGGGGCTGCTGTACTTTCGGCAGCTCAGTTTTACTGATCACTGGAAGGGTCGGATCCACATAGGACTTCACCGTCATACACCCGGTGAAACCGGCGCAAGCCGCCAACACAACTCCAAAACGAAATAAACGCGACAACCAGGACGACACACTCATTGACCGCTCCCTCGCTTCCATAATAAGGCTAAGCTATAGTCTCAGATTGGCGTTACATTTCAATGACCTGATGCGGCGCTGTCCAGCTAGTGGTCTGGAGGGAAGGTCTGTAGATGCGGACCGGCCAGGGCACAGCAGCGGCCCCCCAAACTGAGCTCCAGCGATGAAATACCTTACCTCTCTTGCGACACTTACCTTTGCGGCATTCACGCTGCACGCTCACGCTCAACAGGCCACGAGCCCGACAAAGGCACCTGCGGACTCGGTTGAGATGACCCCGCTCGGGAAGCCTGCAACGCTGGGAATCACTCAGATTCCTCTCGAGGTCGATATAACCCTCGCGGAGCAATTCGTTCGCCTTGGCTTCGGGCCGCAAATTCTCGGGCAGCGCGGTTTCCAGTCCACCCAGTTTCTGACTCCCCCTCTCAGTACAACCCAAGCCGCGCAACTGGTCCTTGTCGTCCCGGAATATGGGAACTTCAGAGGCGCACTGGTTGCGGAGGGAATCAAGCGTTTTGCGGGCCGAGTGTCATCGGTTCAGTTTGGGCGAGAGGGCCCGCCTGTCCTGTACATCGATCTTCCCTATTGGACGCACCAGCGCGAAGGCCCCCTGCCTCGCGAAAACGGTACACGCATTTCCGACGCTGAGAACATGCGTCTCGTGGCGGAGCTAAGAAAGGTATTTGTCGAGGGACTGGCCGCAGAAGAGTTTGGACCGGATCCGGTCAGTAAAAGAAAGATTCGGATAGGGTGGCACCACTGACGTAGTCTGTGGTCGCGAGCTTTAGCATCTGTTCGGCCACCCCTCTTGATGAGGCCGGATTCTGCCCCGTGATGAGATTGCCGTCGACAGCCACGAACGAGGCCCAATCATCCGCGCGCGCATACAGTCCACCATTGCTCCTCAACATGTCTTCGACCAGGTACGGCATCACCTTGGCCAACCCGACCGAGCGTACGGGACCGCCCCTTGGGACTCATCAGAGCAGCCCGCCGCCAACAACTTTGCGTGTAACCCTTCCGTCGCCTCATCAGCCGGATACAGGCATTCAACTCGAAGCTCCTGGGCAGCAATGGTCTGGGGAGTCCCGACCGTCGTGACCAGGGAAAAATAGTTCATCGCTGCGCCATCCTTGACGAAGCTCATTGGAATCATTGGCAACGCGCTGAGTCTGTCCGGCGCCCTCCAATCCGCGGGCACATCCGGATAGGCGAGCAGATCGGTCACCAATTCTTTGGTCTTGTCATCAACGATATGACCGACGGCTTCGCGGTGAACACGCTGCATCAAAGCCCTCGCCAGAATCGGCCAAGCAGCGATAAACGGACGCATCCCGTTTGGATCGAACATCAGATGCAGCACGTTGCGAGGCGCAGGTCGCGCGGACAGCTCGATGAAGCAGTTAAAGAATCGCGGTGCTGCCTCGTTTGTCAGCAGAACATTCCAGTAACGGTCCAGGACCATCGCTGGATAGGGTTCGTGCTGCGCGAGGATCCGCGCGAGCGCCCTGTTGATGCTCTTCATTTCGTCCGAATTCCATCCGGCGTCCGAATACAGCGGCGCATATCCGGCGGCTAGCAGGAGGGAATTGCGCTCGCGCAACGGGATCTCCAGCGCCTGCGAAAGACCCAACAGGGTTGACCGGGTTGGAACACTACGGCCGCTTTCAATGAAGCTGATCTGTCTCTGGGAGATCCCGGTGTCAACGGAGATGGCGAGCTGGCTTCGGCCGCGGACGCCGCGCCATTGCCTGAGCAGCTCGCCCAACTCATTCTTCCTGGTCAGCGTGTCCATGGAGCTCCTCGACTCACCTCTTACGTGGCGCTCCAGGCGTAGGCTTCGAAATCGGCCTCCACCGGCGGCCTGGTAACGTTACCGGTGTAGTTGGTGATTGCGGACGCAGCGACTACGGCGATGACCTCCAGCAGATGGGCCTTGTCGAAGCCTGCCTGCAGGAATTGAGATACATCCAGCTCATCGAGGCGGCCACGCTTTTCAATCAAGGTCTGAGCCAGGATCGAGAGAGCGGCATTGGTCGGATTCTGCGGCGTGCGGCGCTCACGGATCGCCTGCACATCGGCTGGGTCCACACTCTGCTTCAGCGCCAGAGCGGTATGGAATGCAACAGCCCAGGGGCAGGCGTTCGTCACTGCATTGGTGAGCAGAAGAACCTGAATCTGCCCTTCGGAAAAATTGCCGCCGTGAACCTTCTGGAACAGGCCAACCAGGCTGTCGATGAGCACCGGGGACGTGGACATGGCGCCGGCAACGTTCGGGATCGTGCCAAAGGCGCCCCGCAGAGCCAGCAGGGAGGGCTTGGACTGTTCGGGCGCCGATTCAATAGTGTGAACGGGAAAGGCTTGCATGGTTCGACCTCAGCAGTAGCGTGGAAGTTGGTTGCGATGGGCTGCGCGAGCAACCCTGCTGCAGGATCGAAATGCTCATGGATTGCCTGGGAGGCAGCAATTACATCCCATGTAATAGAGCCGCCGCCTGCGTAGCCGCACCAAGCCAGAGCTCACAGTACCGCCTCACTCGAATCCAGAGTGCACTGTGTGCGTAGTGCTCCTAATCTGGAGCCCGCCAGCGTGGCCGGGAACAGACGGTGGCGCCCCTCCCTGGCGCGTGTCGAAAACAACGTATTGTGTTGTTTTAGGCACGACACCACCCCGCTACCTCCTCAGGAACGCGCGCCGCCCCTCGTTATGCGCGCCCACGAAACTTCAAATTGTGTAGCTTTTTTACAAATTTGCTTCCGTGACGAGAGTTGCGTTGCTACCATTCGCACCCTCTCAGGCACGGGTGACCCCCAATCCCTCGTTCCTGATGCCAAATAGCTAGGACTAAGGTCGTAGAGACTTTAAATACGACGCGGCACAGAACGTCTCGAGGAGGAACCGATGATTCGGACAAGGGAGCACGCGCCATTCGCTATCCCGCACGGATATCTAGGACGAGTCGGGACTGACGCGACCGCCTGATCTTTCAGATCAGCACCACAACAACTACCTCGCACTGCACTTAAGAGCAGGGGATCTGCGCTGCGTGCGACACAACAACTTCGAGGAACATTTTCATGTCTCAGTCGAAATCGCTGCAGATAGCTGCGGCAGTGTCTGCAATATTGGCCGCGACAACCGCGGCTCAGGCCCAGGAGCGCACGGCCTCCGCTGCCGACGCACCGGTGCAAGTCACAGAGGTCGTTGTCACCGGCTCGCGCATCAAGGGTAACCCCGATGTCCTGAGCGCCAATCCTATTACCGTCGTCGGTGCGACCGAGCTGAGGAATAGCAACTCGCTCGATATCACCAGCGTGCTCGCGAAACTGCCGGCCGTCGGTTCGGACGGCCTGAACGGCGCCGAGTCCAGCAATTTCGGCGGCAACGGTTTCGAGTTCGTCGATCTGCGTAACCTCGGGCCGCAGCGCACCCTGGTCCTCGTCGACGGCCAGCGCTTCGTCAGCAGCGTCAACGTCGGTTCCTTCTCCGCCGTTGACTTCAACAACATCCCGACCGACTTCGTCGACCACATCGAAGTTCTGCGCGACGGCGCCTCGCCGATCTACGGATCGGATGCGGTCGCCGGCGTTATCAACATCATCACCAAGCAGCACTTCGACGGTGTTGAGGTCAATAGCGAAATCGGTTCCACGGACAAGTGGGACAAGCAGACCTATGCCGCCTCCGCCACGATGGGCAGCAACTTTGACCGCGGCAACTTCGTGTTCAACTTCGGCTACAACCGCGCCGATCCGATCATGCAGCACAGTCGCGTCTGGGCACGCAACATCAACGGTAGCGCCAACAGCGGCTTCTGGCCAAACGGCCGCTACCAGGGCACCAACAGCGCAACCGGCCAGCCCTATGACCTCATCGGTGACGGCCATGGCGGCTTCACGCAGACCCCGGGGGCTGCCTACGACACGACGCAGATACCGAACCTCTTTTCCCAACAGACTCGCAAGACCTTCAACACCTCGGGCCGCTACGAGCTCAACCCCGGCAACGCGGATTTCCCGGTGCAGCTGGTCGGTCAGTTCATGTACACGGATCGTGAGTCCCTGGGTATCGCGAACCCCGACCCGCAGGTCGTCGTCGCCAATGCGACGAACGGAGTGGGCACCGCTGGCAACATCGGCGGCCTGCCCGGCCCCCTCACCCCGGACAAAGCCGGGGGTACCACATCGAGCATCGCCTTCCGCTCCCCGGTCATCGGCAACCGTAACTTCATTACCGACGTCGCGACCTACCGGGCCGTCACCGGGTTTCAGGGCACGCTGTGGCAGAAATTCGACTGGGAAGCCAAGCTCATTCATGGTCAGAGCAACGGCCAGGGCAATACCCAGAACCTCGTCGATCAACCCACCCTGGGAACCTTCACGGGCGACATCAACAATCTGAGCGCCGCCCAGCAGACCGCGCTGCGTGACAATACGACCGACAATCTGAAGACCACGGAAGACATCTACGAGGCGCAGATATCAGGTCCGATCGTCACCGTTCCGGCCGGCGACCTGAGTTTCGCAGCCGGCGGCGATGTGCGGCGCGAAGCCCTCACGGATAAGCCCGACTTCGCCAATGCGACCGGTCGCACCGACCAGTCCGGCACGCCGACCAGCGGCGCGTACAACCTGAAGGAAGGCTTCGTCGAGTTCAACATTCCGGTCCTCAAGGACGCGTTTCTGGCGAAAGAGCTGAGCATCAACACCGCCGGCCGCTTCTCGCACTACAGCAACTTCGGGGACGCCAAGACCTGGAAGGTCACGTTGAACTGGGCGCCTACCGATGATGTCCGCCTGCGCTCGACGCTCTCGACCTCGTTCCGCGCGCCGACGCTCCAGGAGCTGTTCCTGGCCAACACCACGGTCTTCAATGGTGTCAACGATCCCTGCGACGCCAACCCGAAGTCCGGTTCGTTGATCACCACTTCGACCGGAGCTTTGCACAACGCCGTGGTGGCGAACTGCGCTGCCTCCCTGGGCGCGGTCGGTGTCAACCCGGCGAGCTTCACCCCGTCCGCTACCGGCTCGCAGCAGATTGCCGCGACCTCAGGCGGCAATCCGCACCTGACACCAGAGCAGACGCACGACCTCACGGTTGGCGCGGTCCTCACGCCGCACTGGGTGCCGAACTTCCAGCTGACGTTGGACTACTGGCGCATTCGGTTGTCCAACCAGATCATTCAGGCCCCGGATGCGCAGACGTACCTGGATGCGTGCTATTCGTCGGTGGGCCTGTCTGCTCCGGCATGCGCTACCCTCGGGCCACGCACCCCCGTAGCCACATCGAATCAGCCCACCGCGGGTGGCTATCAGAGCCAGCTGCAAACCAGTGTGAATTCGGGGACGATCCACACCGATGGCGTCGATATCGGCCTCGACTACACCTGGAACCTGAACGACTCCCTGCCCGCTGCCGGCAAGTTGTCCATCAGCGATACGGGAACTCGGACGCTGAGCTTCGAGGCCGCCGACCAGATTGGCAACATGAACGACTACCTGGGAAAGATCCAACAGACCAGCAGTGCGTTCACCAGCGCCAACCCGAAGTGGACGAACCGGACCACCCTTACCTGGTCGAACGATGCGTTCTCGTTCAGTTGGTCAGCGCGCTTCATCGAGCACGTGAAGCGATATGCGAACCCGAGTGCGCCGCCGGCTGACTGCGGCACCGCGGGCGACTGCTTGCCGACCGTCTGGTACAACGACATCACGGCGAGCTACACCTTCAACAAGAAGTACACCATTGTTGCCGGTGTCGACAATCTGCTCGATCAGGATCCGCCCTTCTTCAAGGATACGGTGGGTCGCACCAACTCGAACCCGTTCGTGTACGACTATGTCGGCCGCTTCATGTATCTGAAGGCGTCCGCCAAGTTCTAAACGTTTCGGTGTAAGAAGACTCAACGGCGCGGTGGCCTCCACCGCGCCGTTTTTTTTGCCCCGCAACGCCGCGCTCGTGCTTCGCCGATGAATGAGGTTGCTTCGCGAGGCGCCCGGTGCGAGTATATTGCCGCGATGTAATCCTTTACACGGCCAGCCGCTCCCAGCTTACGCCACGACACGAAGGCGACTTTTTGCATGAACAGACGGCAGTTCCTGTCCTCGGCCTCTTGCGCGGTCCTGACTTCAATGGCTCTCAGCCGGGCGGCGCTTGCGGGCCCCGATGTGCCGCGCCTCGGCCTCCAGTTGTTCTCCATTCCGAAGATGCTGGAAAAAGACTTTCGCGGCGCGATAGCGTTTGTGGCGGGCCTGGGATACACGGAAGTGGAGCTCTATGGCCCCTATCCATTCAGCGCGCCGGAGGAGATCGCAACGTGGCGCTCGATCACTCCGCAGCTCGGCTTCAGCGGCAGCGGCTTCTTCGGCCTCAGCGCGCCTGAGGTTCACGCCGTCCTCGGCGAACATCGGATCTCGGCTCCGTCGCTGCATACGGACCTCCTGACGCTGCAAACCAGGATGGGGCAGCTCGCCGAGGCTGCTCATGTGCTCGGCGCCACCTACGTCACCCTGCCCGCCATACCGGCCCAGAAGCGCAAGACCCTGGACGACTATAAGCACATGGCGGATGCCTTCAACGCGATCGGCGCGGACGCCCGCAGCCACGGACTGAGGTTCGGATACCACAATCACGGTTACGGGCTGCACGAGATGCAAGGACAGGTGCCACTGAAACTCATACTGAAAAATACCGATCCGGCCCTGGTGTTCTTCGAGATGGACATCTACTGGACCACGGCAGGCGGAGCCAACCCTGTTGAGCTGCTGAAGGACTATCCGACCCGCTACAAGATGCTGCACATGAAGGACATGAAGGAGCTGCATCATTTCAAGGGAGATGGCGGCGACCCCAGTCAGTGGATTGAGCTGTTTCCCTACATGACCTCCGTCGGCGACGGCGTCATCGACATCAAGGGCATCGTCGCCCAGGCGCACCGCATCGGGATCGAGCATTTCTTCGTGGAACAGGACATGGTCGCCGACCCGCAAGTCGCGCTGAAACGCAGTGCCGACTTCCTTCTGAAGCTCTGAGCGAGCCAGCGCGTGGCCAAGAGCTTTCAACCCAAGAAGATGAAGCTGAGCCTGCTAACCGCGGCGCTGCAGGAGCTCACCCCGCGCGCCCGGCGCGACGCCGATCCCGACCTGGCTATCGAGGAATGGCTGGAGTTCGCGCGCCAGCTCGATTGCCCAAACATTCAACTCTCGGCTGCCCTCCATCCGAGCCAGGCCGACGTTCCGGCCGAGGCGTTGCTCGACCCGGTCGCGAACACCCTCGACCTGCGCCAACCGTTCGACAGGAAGCGAGCCGATCGGGTGCTCGCGGCGATGAAAAACACCGGTGTCGGGCTTTCCGATCTCTGTTATTTCGACAACATGCTGGTCGCTGAGGCGGGCGCGCGGGCACGCAAACACGCGTTCATGCTGCGTGTCTTCGACGCGGCGGTCCTTCTCGGCACGCGCGCTGTCTGCGGCTTCGTGGGCCGCAATCCTCAGCTGCAGATGGATGCCAATCTGGAGCTGTTCGAATCTCAATTCATCCCGCTGTTGCAGGAGGCCAAGACGCGAGGCCTGGTGTTCCGGGTAGAGCATTGTCCGATGCCCGGCTGGACCGTTCTGGACCATTGGCATAACAATCTGGCCTATGCTCCGGGACCCTGGATCGCCCTGCATCGTATTTGCGAGCGCCATGGGGTGGGAGAGCAGTTCCGGATCCACTTCGACCCGTCGCACGCCATCCTGATGGGCCAGGACAGCCGCTCGATTTTTCAGTACCTGAAAGACGAGGGTTACGGCTTTCTCATTGACGGCTTCCACGTGAAGGGCCAGGTCATCGATGCCCGCGGAGTTGCCGCATGGGGTTACGGCGGCCAGACGATGCAGCGGGGTGATTGGATCGGCGGCAAGCTCTCAACCAACCCCGCCGACCAGGTCAACGCATGGCGCAAGCAGACGGTCTTCGCCGAACATGAGCTGCCCGGAACCGCGCGCCACGATCCCCTCGCCTATCTGCAAAACCGCAGCGTCGACTGGTTGGATCACCAGCTCGCAGCTCGTGAGCTGCTCGACATCGATCCCGCTTCAACTTATCTGGTGTTGGAGCACGAGTATCCAAAGGCACGACTTCAGGACAAAGCGCTTCTGGCGCCGATACTGCAAGGCTCACTTGCTTTCGTAAGCGCCATCGACGCGGCGGCGGCGGCGATGCACTCGCTACAACGAGACGTCCTGCGTTCGCAGGGCATCGCCGTCCAGGGATTCGGCCGAGAGCCGTTTCGCAGCTAAACCGGGACCCAGGTGTTTGCTTGACGCGCCGAGGCGAGCACAGCTTCGACGAAGCGCATGCCCCGCACTCCCGCCTCGATGTCCGGGTATGCGCCTGGATCGACCGGCAGACCATTGATCGCCCGCGCGACTCCTCGATAGATATTCCCCATGGCATCGATCAAGCCCTCCGGGTGACCGGGCGGCAGCTTGGTGGCCTCTCGAGCTTGCGGCAGATTGAAAGCATGACCGGGCGTGAACACTGTGAGGGGCTGATTCTCCCGCAGATACTCGAGCCGGTTCGGGTTCTCCTGCGCCCATTTGAGAGCGCCGGTCTGTCCGTAGACCGCCAGTTGCAGATTATTCTCCTCGCCGGTGGCAATCTGGCTGACACGTAACACTCCTTTGGCCCGCGAGCCCAGCCGCAGCAGTATCGAGGCGTCCACGTCCAGCGGATTGTCGGCTTCCAGGGTCTCTATGTCGGCCAGCACATCCGTCACAGGCAAACCAGTGGCGTACTCCACGAGATTGAACGCGTGAACGCCGATGTCCCCAACGCAGCAACTTTGCCCTCCCCTTTGCGGATCCAGGCGCCAGACTGTCAACCGTCGTGCCCGATCATGAATGATCGGATTGATCCATCCCTGATAGTACTGGGCATCCACTCTGTGAATTCTCCCAATCGCACCGGCTGCAATCATGGCACGCATCTGCCGTACCATCGGATATCCGGTATAGGTGTGTGCCACTGCGAAAGTCAGCTTGCGTGAGTGCAGGAGTGCCGCCAGAGCGGCCGCCTCGGCGGCGGTTGTCGTGACCGGCTTCTCGCAAATGACGTGGAAGCCTGCTTGAATGAGACTCACAGCCATCGGATAGTGCAGATGATTGGGAGTGGCAATGGTCACCCCCTTGATCCGCTCGCCCTCGGGGAGCGCCTTCTCCGCAGCGATGAGCGTAGCCACATCCGTGTAGGTTCGCGCCGGGTCGAGCTCGAGGTCTCGGGCAAATTGGCGCGCCACATTCGGATCGGCGTTGAAAATGCCGCCGACGAGCTGGTAGTCGTCGCCCATGGCCGCGGCAACCCGATGAACGATACCGATGAGGGAGTCCGGACCCCCGCCCAAGAGCGCCCATTTGATCTTCCGCGGTTTCACGACAGTTGGTAACTCACGGTCTCATTGCGAAACATCAAGGCAAACGCGACGAACACCAAGGCAGCAAATCCCGCCGGAAACTCCCAGATGGAGCGCCAGTCATGTCCGCCCGCCACGGCATAGTGGTCCGTGATCTGGCCTGCGGCCCAGAAGCCGATGAGCATGCCGGCACCGTATGTGGCCAATGTGATGAGACCCTGGGCGGCGCTCTTGATCTGTGGGCCGGCTTTGGAGTCGATGTAGATCTGACCCGAGACAAAGAAGAAGTCGTAGCACACCCCGTGCAGCGCGATGCCAAGCAGCAACAGCACCGACAGCTCCCCCGCGTTCCCCCAGGCAAACAGCAGGTAGCGCACCGCCCACGCCAACATGCCGATCAGCAGTGTGGTCTTCATGCCCCAGCGCTTCAAAAACACCGGAATGAGGAGCATGAAGATCACCTCGGACATCTGCCCGAGAGTCTGCTTCCCCGTGGCATTCGGCAGCCGCAGCTCAGTGAGAAACTGGTTGGCGTGTTGGTAGTAGAATGCCAAAGGGATGCAGATCAATACGGAGGAAATGAAGAACACCAGAAAATTCCGATTGGCCAGCAGGCGCAATGCATCCAGACCCAGCAAGTCGCGCAGCGCCGGGGCCGCGGAACGGTTGGACGCGGGTGCAGTCCGCGGCAGCGTGAGACTGTAGAAGCCCATCAGGACGGAGGCAACGCCGCACATCACGAACGTGTTCCGCAGAGCGCCCCGCGAGATCGACGCCGGCGCATCCCACCCGAACACATAGCTGATGCACAACCCGGCGACTATCCAACCCAAGGTTCCCCAGACCCGGATTGAGGCGAACTCACGTGCAGGATCCGCGAGCTGCCGAAAAGCCACCGCATTCACCAGCGCAAGCGTCGGCATGTAGAGGATCATGTAAATCAACATCAACGGATAGAAGCCAGAGAAGCCTCCCTGCCGCGCCACCATCAGAAGCAACACGCCGCCGCACAGGTGCATCACCGCGAGCACGCGCTCCGCGTTGCAGAAACGATCGGCGATCATGCCAAACACGACAGGCGCAAGAATCGCACCCCATGACTGCGTGGAATAGGCCTGGGCGATCTGGCCGCCGCTCGCCCCGAGGCTTTCTCCGAGATAACTCCCCATGGTGACGAACCAGCCGCCCCAAATGAAGAACTCCAGGAACATCATCAAGCTCAATCGCAGCTTCATGACGAGCGCTTCAGATCCAGCCCAAAACCATGGATAGCCCCTGCATCTTCCCCCCCTTTGGCGGCCCTACCTGCCGCGATTTGAATGTAATCCTTTACATCACGGATGTCGAGAGGACCCCTGCTGGCGGCGTCGGACGCTGCCAGCAGCGCAAGTGCTTAGCGCTTTGCGGGTTTCCTTGGAGGAGCGCCCGTGCTGGCGCGGATTTCCAACTTATGTGGCAGGGTGATCGATAACGCGGAGGTGACGGTCCCTTTCAACACACCCAGCAGGAGGCGCACGGTCTCACGGCCGATATCCAGCATCGGCTGACTGATGGTCGTCAGGGCGGGTTGCATGTAACGTGCGAATCGGATGTCATCAAAGCCTATGACCGAAAGACTTTCCGGGACAGACCGCCCCACCCGGTTGGCGTAGTGCAACACTCCGATTGCCATCTCATCATTGAAGCAGCAGACCGCGGTCGGAGGCGACTCCAGCGCCAGTAAACGGGCGGCCCCGGCGATGCCGGAATCAATCGAAAAATCCCCGTTCACCACAATCATCTGCCGGGCGGCGCCGTTTTCCCGAGCCCCACGCTGCACACCGCGCAACCGGTCGCGGCTCAGCGGACTGGCCAGCGGGCCTGTGATCACACCGATATGGCGGTGCCCGAGGCCATACAGGTGACTCACGGCTTCGTAGGCAGCCGCCTCGTTGTCGACATGGGCGCTTGGCACGCCCAGATTGGGGCTGTATTCACAGCCATTCACGACTGGAGCCAATCTCCCCTTCTTCACCAACGCTTTGAGCGACTTGCTCATGCTGTGGCCGAGAAAGATCAAGCCATCCGCCTCGCGGCGCAGAAGCATTTCGCCATAGCGCTCCTCACGATGGGTGTCGTGATGAGTATCGCCCAGGACCACCGCATAGCCTTCGCGCTGGGCCGCCTCTTCGATGCCTTGGATAATCAGAGAAAAGAATGGATTGGCAATGTCAGGCACCGTCACCAGGAGCTTGCGGGTCGTGAGCGTACGCAGGCTCTTCGCTGAGGCATTGGGTGCATAGCCCAGTTGTTCGACCGCCTTGAGGACGCGCCGGCGGGTTGCTTCCGATACCTTCTCAGGAGAGCTCAGAACCCGTGAGACTGTTGCGGTAGAGACTGCCGCGGACGCAGCGACGTCAAGGATAGTGGGCATGTTGATCCGTCGATGGCCGCCTAAGGCGGCTTCCTGGACCCAGTATAGACCGGGATGGGGTATAGGTAGAAGGCGTACACCATGTCGCCTGCGGCAACGATTACATACTGACGACCGTCCAACGCGTAGGTCTCGGCCGCGTTGGATACCCCATGCAGACGCGTATGCCAGAGCGACTTGCCATCCGCGGCATCGAAAGCTACTAAGTTCTCGCCGGAGTCAGCGGCGAATAACAAGCCGCCCGCGGTGGTAAGCATCCCGGTTCCGATGGCACCCAGCAGCCCCTGCCCCGGCTCGAAGGCACGCTCCCAGGCGATCTTCCCAGTCCGATAGTCGATCGCCTCGACGAGGCTGCCCAAGGAGACCTGCCCACCTCTGGCAACACCACCGAGCCCCATCGCGCCGCGCGGATCCTTCTGCGTGTAGTACAGCAAGCCGTAGCTCTCGAGGTCGCGCACATAGAACAGGCCGGTCTGGGGGCTGAACGCCGGCGGGGGCCAGTTGGTCCAGCCATCGAGGGAGACCAGCGAGCCGGCGACGGAGGCGTCCTTCGCCGGATCCCGTATCGGCTGGCCGTTTTTGTTGACGCTCTTCACCCACTTGCCCGACTTCGCAAACCTGCTGGTGAGGAGGTGGGCGCCGGTCAGGCGATCCAGCACGAAAAAGTAGCCGTTGCGGGTTGCTTGCAACACCAGCTTGCGCTGCTGGCCGCCGAACTCGCCGTCGACCAGGACGGGAGTCTGGGCGGAATCCGAGTCGTGAGTGTCGTGAGGTGATGTCTGGTAGTGCCACACCAACTTCCCAGTATCGACGTCCACGGCCACCAGCGAGCAGGTGAACAGATTGTCACCGTCACGGCCCTGCGGCACGTAGGCCGGTGTCGGATTGCCGGTTCCGACGATGTACAGATGGGTTTCAGGATCATAAGAGCCGGTCACCCAGACATTACCCCCACCATGGCGGGCCGCATCCAGACTTGGCCAGGAAGCTCGTCCGGGATCGTCTTCCTTCATCGGAACCGTATGCAGCGTCCACTGCTGCTCTCCCGACTCCGGATCGAACGAGCGCAAAGCGCCCGCGGCGTCGGAGTCATTTCCGGCACCCACCAACACATGGTTGCCGATGATGATCGGAGCCGCCTCGGAAAAAAACTGCTCGGCGAAGCTGGCAGTCTCCTTGTGCCAGCGCTCCTGCCCTGTTCGGGCATCCAATGAGACCAGGTAATCATCCGCCGTCTGCATGAAGAGCCAGTCCTTGTACGAGCCCATTCCCTTGTTGGCGGTGTGAGTGCCGCCTTTGGTCTTCCAGTAGAAGTGCCAGATCACGGTACCGGTGCGCGCGTCCACGGCCCAGGCATTGTCAGGCGCCGAGACGTACAACATACCGTTTGCCTGAATGATCGAGCCGCGCACGCTGATGGGCGCCGCCGAAGAGAACGGTCCGCCGGTAACCACAGCCTCGGTGGCCTCACCGCCAACGATTGTCGGTGGCGATGGTGGCGCATACGGGCCCGCACCCTCAGTATCAGGACCGCCAGTCAGCCGCGCACTCCACGCCAATGTCAGGTTTCTGACATTCGATCGGTTGATCTGAGTGAGCGGGCTGAAGCGCTGACCGGAAAAGTCCCCGGAGTAGCTCGGCCAGGAGTCAGTCTGGGCCATCGCCGCCGTGGCGAGTGCGCAGGAGCTCAATAGGAGTGCGCTGATCCGCCAGCCGCTCTTACGCAGGGTCATTGCTGTCCTGCCAGGAAAGCGGTGAGATTGTGGATGTCCCGATCTTCCCAATTACGCAACATGTCGAGATGGGCCTGCATTGGATTGGCTACGACCACGGCTGGCCGCGCGCCATTACGAGGCAAAGTGCGGCGGTGACCGCTCTCGTCCATGAACGAGAGATTGAAGTCATCGATACTGACCAGTTGTCCCCGCAGCACTTCGCCTGACTCCAGAGTGACAGTGACGGTCCGCGGCGGTGCCGTTGGCAACGGAGCGCCGAGCTTGGTGACCACCCCGCCCGAGACGATGTTGTCCTGCAATGTCTTCGGATCGAGGCGCGTCCCGATATGCGCAAGGTCGCCCTGCAGCGAATGGCATTGGTTGCAGTGGCCCTTGCCGTAGAAATACCTTTTACCGGCGGCGGCATTGCCGACCAGGATGTCTTTGGGATCGAACACGCCGCCGGCGCCACGCCCGATGGGGATGCTGTGTATGTATGCGGCTATCGCGGCAGCGTCCGCGAAACTCAAGTTGAATTTCGGCATTCCCTTGTCCACGCGTCCCGCGAGCATTACAGCGTAGATGGCCTCGCCTTTCTGGTCGTTCAGGACAATGGGCGACCGCAGGAGATTGGGTCCTCCTCCCTCACCCCCATGTGCATCGGCACCGTGGCAGAAGGCGCAGTTGACACTGAAAATCTGCTTACCACGCGCGATGCTCGCGGGGTCCCCGGGAGGCCGGGGAAAGTCACTCTGCTGCGGCTCCGCCGCAGCTTTCGCCTGTGCGTCAGGGCCCGGCCGCGGCGCAGCTGCGCCAGTGGGCGCGCACTGCAGCATCAACAGGCCGGCACCCACAATCGGGATCCATCGCTCAACCCATCTGCCGGCCATGCACCCTCAAAAATGTAATTGTTTACATCGCAAGATCACTATACCTGCCGCCTGGACCGTTGGGAATCCTCAGGGTCACACTTGCATGCCACCGCCTCGTGCGGTATATCGTTTAGATGTAAACCATTACATTGATCTCGATCCACTCTAGCTCGATCCGTCATCAGCAATGTTAACTGGGGGAAACATGGCTTCTCGCTCCAAACACCGTCCCTTCCCGGGAACCGCCTGTGCGCGCTTGATCCTCGTATCGGGCTGTATCGGCGCAAGCCCCGTGATCGCGCAAACAGATCAGAACGCCACCGTACCGGCGGCGGCGGATCAGAGCGGGCTGCAGGAGGTCATTGTGTCGGCTGAAAAGCGCGATACGTCGGCGCAGAAGACCCCGATCGCCATGAGCGTGCTCTCCTCGGACGCCATCGCCGCCAACGGAGCGGCAAACCTGGAAGACGTCACCTCCCTCGCGCCCAGCGTGAGCTTCTCCAAAAGCGACACCTCTTCAATCGTCACCATTCGCGGTGTCTCCAGCCGCGACACCACCGAAATCGGCGATCCGGCCGTCGCTGTCAACGTGGATGGCTTTTACTACCAACGCGCGATCGGCATGTCCGACTCGATGTTCGATCTGGAGCGCGTCGAGGTATTACGTGGCCCCCAAGGCACACTGTATGGCCGCAATGCGACAGGCGGCGCGATCAATATCATCACGGCCAAGCCCACTAAAGACCTGGGGGGATACGCCTCCATTTCGTATGGCAACTATAACGCGGTGACCGCAGAAGGCGCGTTGAACATTCCGCTCAATGACTGGATCCAGGTCCGCACCTCATTTTTCAACCGTCAACATGACGGCTACCGGGACAACGCGCCTGCGCGTGCGGGGGACGATGAGGACGCAAAGGCCGCGCGCGTGCACGTCATGATGGAGCCGACAGACAACCTGACGGCACTCCTGACAGCCCAGATCGTCAAACTGGGCGGTGTCGGGCCGGCGGTTTACGGCACCCCACTGCAGCTCGACGCGAACGGAAACGTCATACACTCACGTCCTCCGATGCCATCGGAGCCGACCGCCTGGCCGATCAGTGAGCCATCAGGCTATCTGGACACGACCTCGAAGAGCTTTCAGTGGAAGTTCGACTATACTGCCCCGTTCGCCAAACTCACGTATTTCGGGGGCATCCGCCAGCTGCAGTTCCACAGCCTCCTCAACCTCGACGGTGAGGGGCCACCGAAAGCCTTCTACTTCCAGACCAACGAGCAGCCGCGCACCTGGAATCACGAGTTCCGCATCTCCTCGAAGGACAACGAGCGCTTCACCTGGCAGCTCGGCGCCTTCTACTTCGATGAATCGAACAACCTGCTGAGCCTGTTCCAGGATTACAACGTTCCGACCCCGCCGACGAATCTGTACATCTTCAGCTATCCGACCCTCGATGCAACATCGAAGGCCGGCTTCGGTCAAGGCTCGTTCGCGCTAACGGACACAGTGAAAGTCGAGGCCGGCATCCGCTACACGTCCGATTTCAAGCGGCGCACGGGCAGCCTCAACTACGGCACGGGCATAGAGGATCAGAACGCATCGGCCAGCTCGTCCAAAACCACGTATCACGGCGGTATTGATTGGCAGGTAACTCCGGGAACCCTGCTCTACGGCAAGGTGGACACCGGCTATAAGGCGGGCGGCTTCACTGACGTGGCACCGTACGCGCCAGAGTCGATCACCGCCTATGAAATTGGCTCCAAGAGCCGGCTGCTCGGCAACACACTACAGCTGAACACTGCCGCGTTTTTCTACAACTATACCGACCAGCAGATCAGCCAGTTCATTGATGGCAGAACCATCATTGACAATGCCGGCAAATCGCAGATCTTCGGCTTCGAATTCGACACAACCTACCTGCTGACGGACGCCGACCAAGTCGACGGCTACGTTGGCTATCTGCACGCACAGTTCAAGCAGTTCGAGCTTGCCAATGGCAACGGCAACCAGAACCTCTCCGGCAACGCACCCCCACAGTCACCCCGCCTGTCCCTGAACTTCGGCTATCAGCACCGGTTCGAGCTGGCGAACGGAGCCGGATTGACCGCTCGCATACAGACTCATTTCGAGACCTCGTCCAATCTGACAGTCTATAACTACGCGGACGATCGTCAGGCCGCTTACTCTCGCACGGACGCGATGCTCACGTACTCGCCGGCCGACAAGAAGTGGTCGATTGAGGCCTATGGCAAGAACCTGGAGAACCGTCTGGTCCTCATCAACTCGGAGGAAAACGGTCTCTGGGGAGACTACAACTATCAGTTCGCCGATCCGCGCACTTATGGCATGCGCGCCACGATGCATTTCTAAGGGAAGTCACACCACCGGTGGAATGTCGCCAAGGCAGGCGACATTCCACGTCCGCTACCCCACGGCAGCCTTTCCTAAAACCAGCGACTCAGGAATTCAAATGCCTGGGTGCTGGCCTTCAGCGGCTCCGGGGCGCCGTCCTGCTCCACGTAGTAGTGTTCGATCCCGGCAGCGCGCGCTGCCGGAATCAGCTTCTGGAACGGCACGATGCCTTCACCAACGGTCGTGATCTGCCCTGCGGCCGTGCCATCCTTCAGATGACATTGGAGATACCGTCCGGGGTGTTTCTCGAAGTAGGCCCGCGGATCCGCCCCCGCCTTCACGGCCCAGAACATGTCCAACTCCAACTTCACCAGCGCAGGATCGGTGTTGGCCAGCACGAAATCATAGGGCACAACCCCATCGTGCACCGCAAACTCCGCGGCGTGGTTGTGGTAATTGAGCACCAGGCCCTCCTGCTTGCACATTCCACCGGCGGTGTTGAGAGCCTTGCAGAACTGCTCCAGGTCCGCGCGTGTGCGCATCTGCTCTTCCCAGAGTATCTGCCACACGATGTACTTCTGCCCAAGAGCGTGTGCCAGGGCGATGCATTCCTCCATAATGGGCTCCACCCTCTGGAATGACATGACCTCACGCCAGTGCTTGCTGGCATCCGCCGCACTCATCTCACCGCGAGTGAGACGCTCGAAGACCTGATACAGGTCCCCAGGTACCATGTGCTGCGATGGGGACACGAGGCCGTGCTGCTGAAACAGCTCACGCACATGGGAGGGATCCCTGCCAAAGGAGCCGATGGTTTCCACCTCGCGATAACCGATCTTCGCAACCTTTGCCAACGTCCCGTCGAAGTCCTGCTCCAGTTGGGACATCACGGTGTATAGCTGTAAACCAAGAGGCCGTCGCGTGGTGCCAGCGACGGCATCCAGCGCTGCAAGACTCACCCCACAGGGCACCGTCGCCGCCATGGCGACTTTCAGAAACTCTCTACGTTGCATATCGGCCTCATGTAATCGATTGCTTCGTAGAATGCACCAGCAGACCGACCCGGGGCCAGCACAACTTCATCGCACTCCTGGGGCAGCTCTCGCGTGCCGTCTCGGTGATCGAGGGACGTGAGCCCTGGGGCCTGAGCTTTAGATTGTTTGCAGCGGTAGTGTCTCTTTCCGATCCCGCCGCGCTCTATATCAATTAAAGGGCGGCCCACATCGCAGGACGCGGCTCAATCAAGCCTCACTATTCGGGGCGGGGGAGCGTTTTGCGTTCGGCTTGTCAAACACATATAGGCGTTCCCGCATCAAACGGGGTTGGCGGCCGGGAGCAAAGCCATCACTAGCTTCGGCGACGCCACAGCCGGGAACGACAACAACGCGGTCTCCTCCCTGGGGATGATGGCCGCTACAATCACCGCTGCGGTGAACTCCAGCAATCGTGCCCGAGCGGCCTGTCACTGAGGCTGGCGTGATCGACAAACGCACTGTTCCCTACACGGCGCTTCGGAGTACCTTTGATTTTGGGCACTCGCCCTGTTCGTCCTCGCCTGCAACCCGCAGCGCCGCATCACACTAAATAGATCAAGATAGGGGGCATTTTCATGACTCGTCGCTTGCTACTACAGATTCCACCGCTATGCGCCGTACTAACCGGCATCTCTGTTGCAACGGCCGCGGACAATTCCGCGGCTGATGGATCCGCACCCATACAGCTACAGGAGATCACGATCACTGCTACCAAGCAGGCTAGCGCGGTCGACGTCAGCACGGTGCCAATCAGCATCAGTGCCTATACCAAGCGCGATCTGGACGCTCAGGGGGCCAATTCCATCGATCAGATCGCGGCGATGACGCCCGGGGTTCACTTCACTCAAGTCAACCAATACGGCGGCAGCGCGCAGACCAACATTGAAATACGCGGCATACAGTCGCGTACGGGCGCGCCCACGACAGGTATCTATTACGACGATACGCCTATACTCGCCAGTGCGAACGAATTCAACAATGGCGCCACGCTGCTATATCCGGTGGTATTCGACATGCAGCGGGTCGAAGTGCTGCGCGGCCCGCAGGGCACCCTCTTCGGCGACAGCGCCGAGGGTGGCGCGGTGCGCTTCATACCGACTCCAGCCAGCCTCACCAAATTCAGTACGGCTGCCGTGGCTTCGGTCTCCGGCACCCGATACGGCGACGCAAGCTACGAGGCGGGAGTCGCTGAAGGAGGCCCCATCGTCGATGGCAGCCTGGGTTTCCGCGCGAGCGCGTATTACCGCAGGGACGGCGGCTGGATCGACCGTTGCCAGCCCCTGGTAGGCCAGGCCGGCTGCGGCCCTATCCTGGGGCGCGATGTCAACAGCCAGGATACCGCCGCAGTTCGTCTGGCGGCACTCTGGGCGGTGACAGATTCGTTGCGAATCACACCAGATGTGTACTACCAGCGTGTTCATTACAAAGACGGCGGAGGTTATGAGATCGCCGACTCCAACCCTGCCGCCGGTCAGTACGCATTCGCTCTGAATCTCCCCATACCGGCCACCGATCAGATGCTCATCCCGAGTTTGAAGATCGAGGCTGATCTGGGCTATGTGAGCATGACATCCATCACCTCGTACGTATGGCAGAACCAGGACTTCTGGAACAGTTATACCGAGTACCAGGACTTCGCGTTTTTCGGCACCCCCTATGCCATCACTCCGACCGACTACGCCCAGGCTGAGTACACCACCAAGCGCAACGACCTGTATGAAGAGCTGCGTTTCGCATCGACCCACCCGGAGGACCGTGTAACGTGGGTCGCGGGAGCCTTCTTACAGGCGGCGCGTCAGGCGGATCACTCCAGGGTCGTACACCCGGATCTGCCGCAGCTCATCACGGCGCTGTACCCGAACCATCCAACCATCGAGCAAGTGCTCGGAGTGCCACCCTACCTAGGTACGTATGTGTACTGGGCCGACAGTCCGACCTATGACAAGCAGGTCGCTCTGTTCGGGAATGCCGACGTCAAGCTGACTCAGACCCTGAAGGCCACTCTCGGCCTGCGCTATGCTCATTACAAGACAGACTCCACTCTGTTTCTCGCCGGACCGTTCAACGGCGGCAACACGAGTTTCGCCGGCGGCGCATCCTCCAATTCCGTCACTCCCAAGGTGGGACTCTCCTGGCAGCCGAACGACTCCAGTCTCTATTACATCTCCGCGGGAAAGGGCTACCGCGCCGGCGGCGTCAATGATCAAACGACCAGCCTGATACCCACCTGTCACGTCTCCGCTCCGGTCGACATCAAACCGGACTCGCTGTGGAGCTATGAGCTGGGCGCCAAAAACTATTTCTTTGACCGCAGGGTCGCGGTGGACGCGAGCGCGTACTATGTCATTTGGAACAACATCCAGAACTTCACCGACATCCCCCAGTGCGGCATTGGCGCGACATTCAATCTCGGTGACGTGGTCAGCAAAGGGTTCGACCTGTCCACGGAAGCGCTGCTGACACAAAACCTGAAGGTGGACCTCGATGTCGCCTACACCGACGCATACTTCAAAAACACTGTCGTCGTGGCCTCGGGAGGTATCGGCCAGATTGTGACTTCAGGTGATCGGGTTGCCGGAGCCTCGGTGACCTCCGGGCCGCCGGTACCACCGTGGTCGATCAATCTGTCGGGCGAGTATGACTTCCATCCTATGGGGAAGACTCTCTACGTTTCGGTACAGGATCAGTACGCCTCTCGCAACAACGGGCCCTTCTTCACTCATGATCCGGCCAACGCGGAATTGTACGATCCGAGCCTGCCGACTGACCCTTCCACCAATCTGCTCAATCTCAGGTTCGGATGGCGGATGACGAACGGCTGGGATGTGAAGCTGTTCGCCAATAATGTCCTGAACGCCCACCCGCAGCTGTCGGTAAACCACGCGCTGCCGTCCGATCCGCGGCTATCCGCCAGCACGTTCCGGCCGCTGACAATTGGCATTTCGGGCACGTATAGTCCTTGAAAGCAAGGAGGCCCGCCATGAGACGCGAACAGCTCACCGAAAAGCTTCTCGATATCAAGCGAGACAGAGGTTGGTCCTGGAAGTACATCACCCAGGAAATTGGTGGTATGTCGCCCGTTCTGGTGGTCGGCGCCCTCCTTGGACAGATGAAGCTCCCAAAGGGGGTTGCCGAGAAGGCGGCAGCCCTCTTTGAGCTGTCCGAGAGCGAGAAACGCATGCTCAATGAAGTGCCCACTCGCGGCACCCCCATGCCGCCGACTGATCCCCTTCTTTACCGCCTCTACGAGGCGGTGATGGTGAACGGCCCGGCTTTGAAGGCGCTCATCGAGGAGGAGTTCGGCGATGGCATCATGTCCGCCATCGACTTCGATCTCAAACTCGAGCGGCTGTCCCATCCCAAAGGGGACCGCGTACAGCTCACGGCTTCGGGGAAGTTCCTGCCGTACAAATACTACGAGAACGAGCCGGGCGTGCCCGACTACGGTTACAAGACGGAATGATCAGCGCCGGGCGCCAGACGAATCATATGCGTCGCACCTAACGACGGCAGTGCGGTACTACCCTCAGCGAGGATGAGGCTCTCAAGGACACGGCTCACGATGTGGAGTGTCGCCAGCAAACCTGTCGGGTTCGAATAGAGGACGACGGCTCCGGAAAGCTGAATCAGCGCCTGCCCTTCATTGCCGCAACGCTGGTCGATGTGTTGCCCCCGGCATGTCCCCCCTCGTTACTGGCCGAAGGCAAACCCGCGCAGGCCGATACCAAGCTCGCGACGGTCACCCGGCTGGCTGGCGGCCGCGAAACAGCGATGCGTCACCCCCTGGTTCGCGCCCGGATCGTAGCAGCCGAATCCCTGCTGACCCGAAGCCGTCTGCCTGAGGCACAGCACGAGATTGAGACTGCACTCCACGATTCACACAAAGTGGCCGGCTCGCGCGATGCACTC
>Ga0134126_10000367_pt1 | contig 58425 bp, 48 predicted proteins | sample KB31752_FD_96881 | JGI IMG/M metagenome (GOLD analysis project Ga0134126, IMG submission 96881) | Terrestrial soil microbial communities with excess Nitrogen fertilizer from Kellogg Biological Station, Michigan, USA - KB3-175-2 | ecosystem: Environmental > Terrestrial > Soil > Unclassified ...
AATTATGTTTTTCCTGAAACAAACGATGAAGATGGTTTTCCATGTGAAAACTTACAAAGCCTAAAAGCGTTTATTTATAATTCTCTTGAAGAATTAATCAACTTAAAAGTATTTAAAATCAAAGCTATTAATTTTGCGAGCTATGGCGCCAGTTTTGTTTACCTGGATGAACGCCTGAAGGAGATTGCACCATTATACAATTATTTAAAACCTTATCCTGAAGCGTTACAAAAACAATTTTATGATATATACGGCGGTGAAGAAGAATTTTCTTTCCGCACTGCTTCTCCTGTTTTGGGAAGCCTGAATTCAGGAATGCAACTGTACCGTATAAAATATGAAAAACCGGATTTGTTTGATAAAATAAGATATGCATTACACCTTCCTCAATATTTAAGTTTTTTTGTTTCGGGAAAAGTTTATAGTGATATTACCAGTATAGGATGCCATACCAATCTTTGGGATTTTAAAAAAGATAAATATCATTTTTGGGTAAAACAGGAAGGCATACACGAAAAGCTGGCTCCCATTCTTTCGTGCACTGAAGTGGTTCCTGCTTATTTTACGGGAAATAATTATTCAGTTGGCATAGGTTTGCATGATAGTTCCGCAGCATTGATTCCCTATCTTATGAATTTCCAGGAACCTTTTGTTTTAATATCTACCGGTACATGGTGCATTTCTTTGAATCCCTTTAACCATGCACCTCTTACAAAAGAAGAATTGAAAAACGATTGCCTCTGTTATATGTCGTATGAGGGCAAACCAGTTAAAGCTTCGCGATTGTTTGCAGGGAACGAGCATGAGAAGCAAGTAAAAAGAATAAGCGAATATTTTAATCAGGATTTGGATAAATACCGATCTATGGATTTTAATTCTGAATTTGTTTTAGTTCTTGAAAAGAAAAATGGAACGATGAAACAATTAATTGAGAAAACAAAAAATCAATATAAATGTTTGTTTACTGGCAGGGATTTATCTTCTTTCAAAAATGATGAAGAAGCCTATCACCAGTTGATTATTGATATTGTTGCGTGGCAATTCTTGTCAACACAATTAATTTTAAACAGAACTAAGGTGAAGCGCATCTTCGTTGATGGTGGCTTTAGCAACAATGCTATTTATATGAACCTGCTGTCATCCGCTTTTCGGGGTATCGAAGTCTTTGCTGCGTCTATGGCCCAGGCAACCGCGGTGGGCACGGCGCTTTGCATTCACAATGCATGGAATAAAAAAGAAATTCCACATGATATGATTGAACTAAAATATTTTTCATGAAATTAGAATATAACCCAAGATTCCCTTCTGTAGAGGATCTCAGAATCAAAGCAAAAAAGAGAATTCCGGGATTTGCATTTGATTATCTTGACGGAGGCTGCAATGAAGAAATTAATCTTTACAAGAACACAGCGGAGATTCGCGAAGTCGAGCTACTTCCACAGTACCTTAGAGAACATGCCGCCTCAGATATGAGGGTGGAGCTTTTTGGGCATGTATATGATGCGCCATTTGGTATTGCGCCTGTTGGTTTGCAGGGATTGATTTGGCCTAACTCCCCTGAAATATTGGCCATGGCCGCTTTTAAACACAATATTCCTTTTGTGCTAAGTACAGTAAGCACAAGCACAATTGAAAGGATTAGTGAAATTACTGAAGGCCAGGCTTGGTTTCAATTGTACCATCCTGCCGAAAATACATTGAGAGACCAGATTATAAAACGCGCGTCGGAGCATTGCACTATTCTCGTAATTCTTAGTGATGTGCCCACATTTGGCTACCGCAATAAAGAAATAAAAAACGGCCTGGCGATGCCTCCAAGAATGACGTTACATAATGTGTTTCAGATTATGGGGCGTCCTAATTGGGCGCTTAAGACTTTAATTCACGGACAACCATCTTTCAAGGTGATGAAACCTTACATGCCTAAAGGGATGAATATGCACCATCTTGGATTGTTTATGAATAAAACATTTAATGGCAGTTTGAATGAAAATAAAATAGCAGCGATCCGTGATATTTGGAAAGGGAAATTAGTTTTGAAAGGAATCGTAAATGAGACGGATGTTGAAAAAAGTATTCAATTGGGAATCGATGGAATTATAATTTCCAATCATGGAGGAAGGCAATTGGATGCAGGCGAATCTACCATTCACTCCCTCAAAAAGATTGTTGAAAATTACAAGAATAAAATAAAAATAATGATGGACAGCGGCCTTCGTTCAGGCCCGGATATAGCAAGGGCGCTTGCTTCAGGTGCAGAGTTTACATTCCTGGGAAGAACGTTTATGTATGGAGTTGCAGCTTTAGGTGATAAAGGTGCTGGCCATACAATTGTTATTTTAAAAAGGCAATTACAGCAGGTGATGGACCAGCTTTGCTGTGAGAAAGTGGAAGATTTTCCAAAGCATTTGATAAAACATAAATAAATGCATTTCTAATTTTAGTATTTAGTTTTATCAATTTCCAGCCCAATTTTATATTTCTTTTATTCTTTAAATGACAGGATTCAAAATAGAAATTCAACCTATTTGTCAGTTTACTGGTGTTACTTCAATCAACTGGAATTGCTTAAAATTAATTTCCAAATTGGGTTGTTTCCCATTGATGGTTCCTAAATTTTTATCATGAAAATAATCATACACTTTGTATTTTTTATCCGGGTTCAGACCGCGTAATTGAACCATTCCACTAAAGTTGGGATTGTAAAATGCATAATACATCGTGTCGCCTTTTTGAATGCAATGCGTTTCAGGATAATCATAACCAATGTCATATAAATCTCCGCGGTAAATACCTTTGCTCAGCATTTTCTCATTATAAATTTCAATCCAATGTTTGAACCATTGTTCTTTTTCCGGAGTCAATAAATTTTCATCTTTACTTTTTACGCCGGTGGCAGGCCACACAAATTTGGTTCCCGGTACAGCACCAATGCCAACCTGTGATGCAAAATCCTGGTGAGTATCTGTCAACTCTACGTGGTCTCCGAAATACGCTGTATTTGGCATCAATGCGTGATATACTTTTCCTTTTAACCTAACCTGCCAGCTGCTTTCAGGGTCGCTTGCCACAAATTGATTGGTGTATGGCATGTGATAAAAATTCATGACATCCCCGCATGGGCAAAATTCAACCACGGCATCTGGCTTGATACTTTTTGCTGTTTCAAAAATGGCTTTAAATAAAAGCGGCATTTCTTCAAAACTTTGTTCAGGATAAACCAGATTGTGGCCCGCATAATCAGGTGCACAGGCATTCATAAACTGGCCATCTAATTTCAAAGCGTCAAATCCCCAATCCTGCAAAAAGAGCTTTACTGTTTGTTTTGTTTCCTCAATTACAGCCTTGTCGGTTGGTGACATATAATAAGAATTCCACCACGTAATAAACTGGGGGGCGCCATTCTTTTGTTCTAGAAGAATGTGCCGATTTTCTTTTAAAAATTTACTATCGGGGCTTGCAGCCATTGGCGCCCACCAAAGAACTGCTTTCATCCCCTGCGCATGTATGCTGTCAACAAATGCTTTCATCTCTGCATCGCCACCGGGGAAGTGTTGTTTGTTCGTATGCCAGTCACCTACCTGCTGTTGGTATCCATCATCCAACCCAACCCATTTTATGCCAAGTTCTTTTACTTTAGGAAGTGTATTTAAAATTTCTTTCAGCGTAAAATCTCTTTCATATCCCCAGGCGCACCAGATAGGTTCATAAGCTACAGGCTCTTCTGGCGCTGGTTTGATGCCTTTTGTCTGCATGTAATTTGAAAAGTCTCTCAACGTTGCAAAACAATCTTTTTGATGTACACTTATAAAAGTTTCAAAAGTGCCGAGCGTATCGTTGGGTTTTAAAATTTCTTTTTCAGGATAAACATAAGTCACACTCATTTTCGCCGTAGTTGCATACTTGTCATAATCAATCGGCAACGAAATTAATTTTGCAACAGGCGTAGTATTTCCTATTGCAATGCCTGCATCTCTCCTCCAAAGGTCAATTACAGGAATACCTCCACCGTAATCAGACGCATTCATTCCCATAAAATTTTTTTCAGAAAAGCCCTGATTTACTTTTTGAAGCCAGTCGCGGCGGTCAGCATGCGAGCTACCCTGGAAGCTCCAGAATTTTGTAGAGTCATTTGATGGAATTAAGTGGTATTCGCTATTCACCCATTTAATTACGGGCAAATCTTTTTTACTATGATTAATATATTGTACGCTTATGTAAACTGCATCGGGGAAATTATTATAGGTTTTTATGGAAAGAATTTTCTCTATTTTATTAGAATTATCAGTTCCATAAAATTTATATTCTTCACCAGTTCCTGCCGCGTCATTAATAGATTTTTTTTCTTTTTTAATAAGATGAAAAAGTTTTGAAGTGAAATATTTTGTCTCAATATATTCAGACGATGAAAAATTATTCACCAGCGGTTTTGCATCAGCGAATGTAGAATTAATCCTTGTTTGAAGGTCATTGTTTACCTCCATTTTTAGATTCTTATTAATGATAATTGTTTGTGCTGAAGTTGCAAAAGTGAAGCAACAACAGAAGGCAAATAAAATTATTTTGTTTTTCATAATTAAATTATTTTTTTTCGTGCGGAGTAAATCTGTTTATAAAATTTAATTACCATTATACACGAATTGTTTATTTATAATCCAGGATTTTTTCTGCATTGGCCCTGTATATTTTTTTCAATACCTCTTTTGACAAATGCAAGCCATATAACGGCCAATGATAATTAAACATTTCTGTTTCATAAAAATGTTCGTCGGCTGTTTCAAGAATTCTAAATGTCGTTTTATACATTTTTTCTTCAGGGCCATTATCCGTTCCATACAACAACCTGTCCTGGTATTTTGTTATGAAGGCGGCTGCGTAGCGCGGCACTGGCGCTATTTCAGCATAACGAGCGGCTATATCCGCATATAAATTAGGGTACTTGTCCAACAAGTCACCTAACACCTGCAAATTAGAACATGAGTTTAAAAGATGGCAGGCAATAAATAGTGTCTTTGGATTATCGCGCACCGCATTTTCGAATGATTTAATCAATTCATCATGCCCCAATTTTCCGGGCTCTTTCATATTCACATGCCAGGTTGCTGCATTCATCAAACCGTCATTTTTAGCATCAGGATTTTCATACATCCATTCATCTTCTGCAATGTGGATGATGATGGGCAGGTGAAGCTCCGCACATTTTTCCAGCAATGGTTTTAGTTGCGGGTTATCAATATGAATTCCTTTTCCCGGTGTTGGTTTTGAATACATTTCACCCATTCCTTTATCGCCTAATTCGCCCACTGCTCGCGCTCCTTTTTTATAACATCGTTCCAATTCAGCAACGGCATGCTTTTGCCAGCCGGGCGTACCGTAACCGGTATAGTCAAATCCACAACCCACCATAAACCGAGTAGGATAATGGCTGTATTTTTCGATCGCGCTGTCAAAACCATTGCCCGTTGCATAAGTAAGAATCATCGTTTTTTCGATATTCATTTTATCCATCAACTTCACCAAAGCATCCACACCGTTCGCATCAACATAATTATGCGAATGCATATCAATCACCGGAAAAGAAGCCCTTTGGATATTTGCAGTTGGCGTATGATAAATAGAAACCGGCTTGTAATCTTTCAACAAAATTTCATCAGGCTTTTGTGCGAACAAGTTCGAGGCAATCGCCATAAAGAAAAATGTATAAATTGTTTTACGCATCATTGAAAATTAATTGTGTTTAATTTTTTAGATATCAATTCTTTTACTTCATCAATTGCTTTTGGAAAAACTTTTCTAAGATCTATTTCATCCGTATCAGCCAGCAACGATTGCAGCTTTTTCATGAAAATATTTTTTGTTTCAGTTGCCAGGTTGATTTTACTGATACCACATTTAATGGCTTCCTGCAACTGTCCATCTGGAATGCCACTGCTACCATGCAAAACCAGCGCACATTGGGTTACCGCTCTTATTTCTTTCAACCTGTCCAGCCGAAGCTTTGGAGTTTCTTTATAAAAACCATGTGCATTTCCAATAGCCACAGCTAATGCATTAATACCAGTTTCTTCTACAAAATTTTTTGCATCTGTTGCGCTGGTTGGCTCTACGGTTTGCGATTGATTTAATTTTGCGATATAACCCAATTCCGCTTCCACATTCGCATTATAGGACTCAGCAATTCGTACCGCTTCTTTGGTTATTCTTACATTTTCTTCGAAAGGCTTTTCACTGGCATCAATCATCACACTATCAAAACCTGCATCCAAACAATTTTTAATCACATTTATGCTGCTTCCATGATCCAGGTGAATCCACAATTCGACATCGAATTCTTTTTGCATCGATCTTGCCATAGCAACTGCCGGTTCAATCCCTAAATAATCCAAAGAACTTTCACTCAATTGCAATATCAAACTGCTGTTAGTGGCTTTGGCTGCAAGCAGCAATCCTTTCAATGTTTCAAAATTGTAAAAATTGGTCGCCAGTAAAGCTTTTCTTTCCCTGGTAAAATTTACCAGTTTTTCTTTCATCGTCATTATAAAAAATAATTAAATTTTGTTGAAGCAATTCCTTTTATGTCGTTCCAATCCGTGAATGCAGTAGTGCCGCCTTTTTGTGTGGTGTTAATTGCGCCACAAACAGATCCAAATTCAGCACATTCTTTTAAAGATTTTTTTTGGAAAAACGACCTTATAAAACCCGCGTCAAAACTGTCGCCGGCACCAATGGCATCAGCAAAATCATTGTTCACAAATGCAGGCTGTTCAAACATTTCATTCCCCGAAACAATTGTAGCGCCTTCGGTTCCTTTCTTAACAACAATAATATTTGCTATATTCTTTATAGAATCAATCGCGTCTGCCTGCGAGCTCTTTTTTGTAATATTTTTCAATTCTTCAATGTTGGGCAAAAACACATCAACCAATGGCAACAGGTTGTTCCAATCGCAATCCCATTCTTCTTTTGGATCCCACTGAGGATCCAGGGAAGTTGTCAATCCAAGATCCCTGGCGCGTTTAAATAAATTCACGAGCCCGGGTTTTAGAGAAGGCTGCAAAAAAACCGAACTCACATGAAGGTGACTTGATTGCGAAAGCATTTCATCTGTGATATCTTCTGCTTTCAATTCATTCATTGCACCGGGGTAAGTAACCATCGCTCTATCCTGGTCAAAATTAAAAGCCACTGTGATACCGGTGCCGGAAGTTTTACTACGTAAAATATTTTGAGTGTTTACCTTTTTAAGATTTAAATCATTTAGGATTTTATCACCAAAATTATCTGACCCGACATATCCGCAATAAGCCACTGAAACACCGATCGTGCTTAAGTTGGAAGCAAAAATAGCAGAGCTGCTTCCCAAAGTATAAACCATTTCAGCAGCCATGATTTCCTTACCAATAACAGGAAACTGATCCAGTTTATCAAGAATCAGATCAATGTTTAATTCGCCGGCGGCCAATACATCAAATATTTTTTTCTGCATCGTAATTGAATAGGGGTAGTAATTATTTTCTCAAAAAATATACTAATAAATTTTAAGCTAAACCCAAAATACTTAACCTTTTGAAACAAGGCTATTTTCATTTTCAAAAGTGTAAATATTGACTCCCTGCACCACTCTTGAAATTGATCCGTTTACGGAAGGATTATCGGGTTTTAAGCCAAACTGCAAGCTTTTATAATAACCAAGCAATTGTCCGGGAATTATTGCGCAAACGGGTAAAAAATCTTCTTCAATGTTTAGGTTATCAATTCCAAAATTTATTTGTGCATCAAAATTATAAACCTTATCCAGCCGCTCACTTACCGCTAACTGATACATCGTATGATTGCCATGTTCCATTGCTTGTATAAGGTCACTTTCGTATTTTTTCACATACTCGTTATTGCTTAAAAAATAAACGACCAACGTCTTTTCATCAATCACGGCTTTTGGGCCATGGCGAAGGCCCAGATACGAATCCGTTTTGCAAATTATTTTTCCATCAGTAAGTTCCTGCAATTTAAGAGCAGCTTCTGTTGCAGTGCCCAACAAACCTCCAGAGCCAATAAAAAAAGCCCTCTTAAAATCTATATCTGCAATCTTTTGGATTTTAGAAACGTTGGTGGAAAATATGTGCTCGGCTGCCTGTATTAAAATCGAAACCTGATCCTTTATTTTTTCCGGATTTTTAATATAGGCAATCATCAAACCTGTCAGTAACATTCCGGAATAACTTCCGGTCATCGCAAGGCTTTTATCATTGGCTTCTTCCGGCAAGACAAAAATATAGGCCGGGTTTGAAGTTTCACAATTTGCCAAGGCACCATTTTTATCGCAGGTAATAATTAGATGAAAACATTTTGCAGAAAATTTATCAGCAAATTCAATTGCAGCACAACTTTCGGGGCTATTACCACTTCTTGCAAAAGAAATGATTAATGGAATTTGTTGTTCATTGAAAAAATTCTGAGGGTGAGAAACTATCTCTGTTGTTGCAATTGCCCTTGTAAGAATTTTCGTATTTCTAAACAGTGGGCCTTGTAGGGAAATTCCAATAAAGGCGCTGGTCCCGGCTCCTGTTAAAATGATATTGTCAATTTGCGAATAGGCATCCTGTAAAAAGATTTCAATTTCATTCGAAACATTAAAAAAGTTTTCAGAAAGCTTTTTCCAAAGTTTAGGCTGCCCTGAAATTTCTTCGGCAGTCAGTGAGCCGCCGTTTTTATTTGATAAACCTGCATTTAGATTAAGAATTTGCATAATTAATTTTGAAGAAAAACAAAAATACATATATAACTAAATCTTTCAAAATCTTTCTTTTAATTTCAAAAACTTATATTTAATAAATTTTGAACCTTGAATCGTTTATTAAGAATGAAACGAAATATCTTTATTTAAAAATAAAATTTATCTAATGGTTAAAAGTAAAGGCAGGTTTACAGTTTCAAGGCGGAAGAAAATTCTTGAACATATCAGGGAGAAGGGTGAAGTGTTGGTAATTGGCCTGAGCAAAGAGTTTGGCGTAAGTGAGGTAACGATAAGAAATGACCTCGAACATTTGGAACAAAAAAATCTTTTAGTCCGTGCAAGGGGAGGCGCTATTTACAATGAAAATAACGTAGGGATTGACCAGAGAATTGCAGAAAAAAATAAAATTCATATCAATGAAAAAATAGCTATTGGCAAAGTTGCCTCTTCCCTTATAAAAGACGGGGATACGATAATTATTGATAGTGGAACAACAACTGCTGAGATAGCAAAACACCTTAACGGAATTAAGCAGCTGAATGTAATAACCAACGCATTAAATATCGCCAATCATTTATTAATTCATTCGTCAGTAAATGTAATAATTCCTGGAGGTTACCTGCGGCAAAATGCAATGAGCCTGGTAGGCCCTTTAGCCGAAAAAAACCTACGTAATTTCTTTGTGGATAAGCTTTTTTTAAGTACCGATGGATTCGACACCAAGCAGGGAATATTTACGCCCAACATTGATGAAGCACATTTAAATGGCATCATGATCGAGATCGCGAAAGAAGTAATTCTTGTAACTGACAGCAGTAAGTTTAAAAGAAAAAGCCTTGCCTTTATTTGCGGGTTGGACAAGATCACCAAAGTGGTAACTGATGCGGGAATACAGGCAGATGATAGAAAAAGGTTAGAGGATGCAGGTATTGAAATATTGATAGCAGATTGAAAAAGAAAAGCTATACATGCTTCAGGAAATCCATCAAAATCCAAAATAAGAATCTTTGAAATTTGTTCGTTTACTGCAAAAATATTTTGCAATTAGAATTTAATTATTTTTTCGTTTGTGCATGCACGTTATTAAGCAAAAAAGAGTTTTAGAAAGAAATAATCACTTTAATTTTGTCCAAAACTTAATCGCTTAGCAATACTATTGCTATAGCTGCTAAAATTAATCCAATTAAAAGCACGGTTCCCGGCATCACTGCATAAATAATTAACGATATAACAATTGTGATTACAGGAGATAAACCAGTGAGGGGTACTACTATAATTGCTTTTCCATAACGAAGGGCATAAACCAACATCAAAGCTCCAATTGAATTTAAAATATGAATAATAGCCGCTAAATACGGTCCTTTAAATCCCCAGTTGATGGGGCGGGAAAAATCTGTCATCCAGATGGCAAAAGGTGCTAAAACGAGCGCCCCTATTGTCATGTACATAAATATACTTTCAGCTTTCATGGTATTATTTCCCACTTTCATCACATACGCCTGGATTCCCCACATCACAAATACAATAATAGAAAGCAAGAGCCAGCTGCTTCCTGATGTGTCACTTCCTGTGATTTTTGGATTGGCAAGAAAAACGGCTGCAGCTAAGGCAAGCCCAATTCCTAACCAATGTTTTTTATTGGTGTGTTCTTTTAAAAATACCACTGATAAGAAAATTGTAAGCACAGGAAATAGAGAGATCAAAGGGAAAACTATATAAGCTGGGCCCTGGCGCAACGCTTCAAACAAAATTAATTGCCCGCCTGCTCCAAGTAAGCCAGTAGCCATGCCAAAAAAAATAGAACGCTTATCTGTTTCGGGTTTCCATTTTATAATTATTAGGGCAACGATAGCACACGGAACCATGGTGATACTCCATACTACATATCCTAAAGTAGCCGGAAATCCGGCCTTCTCGGGTATCTCAATAAATGCGCCCCAAACACCCCAAAACACTGTTGTAATGATGGCATAAAACAACCATAGCCGTGAAGATTTCATCATAAGTAATTAATTTTTATAGAACATAAAAATAATAAAAAAAAACTTTTAAATATTTTTATTTTGTTTTTATTTCTTTCGTTATCTTTGTTTTTGAAATACTTTTGAAAGTATTTTGAGATATTTATTTTAATTTACAAAAATCGAAATAAAGGTCTTCCCAACTGATTGAAATAATTAAATTAATGTATTGTTTTAAATTTTGCTTATGAAAAAAGTATTGCTCTTGCCTTTGCTCTTAATGGTTTCTTTATTTGGAGTTTCGCAATCAAGGACACTTTCCGGGCAGGTGATTTCGAACCTTGATCAACGTTCTGTTGGTAAAGCAACCATTATGATTAAAAATGGGAAATCGTTTGTTGCCAATGACAGCGGCTATTTTCATATTGAAGTACCGGCAGGCGAATTAACTCTCACAGTTAGTTCTATTGGATTTGCTTCAAAAGAACTTACGGTTGCACCACATGATAATAATATTACCGTTTCGCTCGCTGAAACCAATAAAAATTTGGATGAAGTGGTGGTTGTAGGATATAGTAATAAAAAGCGAGGGGAACTGACAAGTGCCGTAACTGTTGTCGATGCCTCAAAATTAAAGGACGTATCTTCTGACGATGTAGGAAGTATGTTGCAGGGTAAAGTCGCAGGATTGCAGGTTGTAAATAGTTCCGGTGTTCCCGGAGCAACTGCAGAAATAAGATTAAGAGGCGTTTCCTCTATAAATGCTTCGCAAACTCCTTTATATGTAGTTGACGGAATTATAGGTGGCGATTTCGATCCAAATGATGTGGCGAGCATTACCGTTTTGAAAGATGCAGCGGCAACAGCCATGTACGGATCGCAGGCAAATGCTGGAGTAATAGTAGTGACAACAAAAAGAGCAACTACAACAAAACCTTCAATCGAATTTAAGGCAACCACAGGATTCCGAACTCCCGATTTTGGAGAGTTGAATATGATGAATGGTAGCCAGCTTTATAATTATCAAAAAGAATTTTACCGTGATTATATTCCTAGTGACACCGGAAATTCACACAAAATTGATTTGCTGAAATTTTATGCTGAACGCCCTCTAAGCCTGGACAGCCAGAATCACAATTGGCTCACCACCATTTTTAAACCAGCTTTAATTCAAAACTATTATGTTTCAGTGTCTGGGAAAACTGAAAAAACTGATTACTATTTAGGTGCGACTTATTACAATGAAAATGGAACTTTTATGAATACAAATTACCAGCGGGCAAACCTAAGAGCTTCACTGGGATTACATTTTAATTCAAAATTTTCATTAACCAATACACTTAATATCAGTGGCTCAATTGGCAAAAGCTACGACTATAATGATATCTATTATGCCTTCTTAAACCTGCCGTGGGATAATCCTTACGATAAAGATGGCAATCCAATTTATGTTGATGGCAACTCCACATTTAAATGGTGGAGCAGGGATAAAGTGAACCCTGTACATACGATTGCTAATTCAGATCATCCGTATAAAGGGTTTGATATTAATTACGACCTGAATTTTAATTATGAAATTACCAACTGGCTAACACTTGCCAGCACCAATCGTGTATCAGCTAATTATAATAAGAGTACCAGTTATTATTCACAGGATGTTGCGGGGCAATATCATGGAACAGGTTATTTGGAAGAAGATGGTTTTTTAAATTATGGAGGAATATCCAATGACCTTTTGAAATTCAATTTTACTTTAGGAGACCACCATATCAGTGGTTTAGCCGGGATGGCGTTTGAAGGCGGCAAAACTGAAACAATGGGCGGATCGGGAAGAGGATTGCCATTTGGTTTAAGAGTATTGAATGTGGTTTCAAGCAATTTAAGTGTTACAGGTTATAACGATCAGTCAGCGCTCATCTCTTATATTTCACAGGTGAACTATAGTTATAAAAATAAATATTTTGTGACTGGGTCTTATCGCAGAGATGGTTCCACAGCTTTTCAAAAAGACAAACGATATGGAGCGTTCCCAGCCATATCGGCTGCATGGCTGGCCAGCAATGAAGATTTTTTGAAAACCAGTACTGTGATTGATAACTTCAAAATTCGTGGAAGTTATGGAGTTACAGGTACGCAGGATATTGGTGCCTCTCGCTACCTCGGCTTATTTTCTTTAACCAGTCAATATAATTCTGAATCAGCAGCGACTCCGTCACAATTACCAAGCCCTGGATTGACATGGGAAAGTAAATACCAAACCAACATCGGAATGGATATTAGTTTCTTCAAACGAATTTTATTATCAGTCGATGTATATAATAATCTTACTAAAAACTTATTATTGCAAGTGTCGCAGCCTTTGTCTGTTGGTTTTGAAACGAGGTGGGAAAATTCAGGGCAAATTCAAAATAATGGGGTAGAAATTTCTTTATCTACACAAAATATTCAAAATAAAAACTTTTCCTGGAGCACAGATTTCAATATAAGTTTCAATACGAATACTTTAAAGCAACTTCCTGCAACTTTTATAAAAACCGGCGACTGGGCCATATCCCAGATATACCGCAATGGTGGAAATTTATATGAATTTTATATGCCGGTATGGTTGGGCGTTGATAAACAAACCGGCGCGCCTTTGTGGCAAAAAGTTACTAAAGATGGAAATGGAAACACCACCGCTTCAGAGCCAACATCCAATTATGCAGAAGCAACTTTCCAGGAAGTGGGTTCCGCATTGCCGAAATACCAGGGAGGCATGACCAATACATTTACTTATAAAAATGTATTCCTTAGTGTGAATGCTTATTTTTTGTATGGCAACAAAGTGTATAGCAATGACTTGAGATTTGTAATGAACGACGGCAATGAACCATATTATAATCAAATCGTGCTTCCTAAAGGTTACAGCATCTGGACAAAACCGGGTGATAATGCTACCAATCCAAGCCCACAAAATGAAGCAAACTCAACTGAAGTTTCAACAAGGTATTTAAAAGACGGAAGTTTTCTTTCTATAAGAAATGTAACACTCGGATATAATCTTCCTCATGCATTTGCCCAAAGGTTGGGAATGAATAGTATTTCTGTTTCAGCTTCGGCCGATAACGTATATACATTCACTAAATTTCTCGGTCAGGACCCTCAAACTACCATTCAGCAAGACATATATACAACGCCAGGTGTGAGTGATTTTAAGTATCCGAATAATCATCAGTATGTTTTAACTATTAATGTAAAATTTTAGCAGCTATGAGAAATCAATTGAAAATAAATTTGAAAAATATTTTTTCAGCACAGACAGAAGGCCCGAAAAGTGAATGTGGTTATCCTGTAAAAAAAATAACCGTCAAAACTAATATTGGAAAATTAATCCCATTCAAAGTTTATGCGGCTGTGGCTATTATTTTTACAGTAATGCTGAGCAGTTGCCTTAAGGATATTTCACCAAGTGATGCTATTACAACTGAAACGCTGACATCAACAACTGATGGATTGGCGACTGCGGTAAACGGGGCTTACGCGCTTTTTAAGGACCATGTACAATTTAATGGTAGTGCTGACGATAACAACATGTACTTACGTCAATATTTTCAGCTTTCAGATTTTGCGAGCGACGATATTGTTTGCGGACAAGTAACCGAAGATCCATTGTTTTACAGTTTTAGCCTGAACCATTCTGCCACCCAAACCAACACAAGATACTTCTGGTATATTTCTTATAAGATAATAAGTGATTGTAATACTGTGATTCAAACGGTTGAAAAAGAACCAACCGATGACCCAACCAGGAAACAGTTATTAGGTGAATGTTATTTTTTGCGGGCTTTTGTTCATTTTAATCTGGTACGTTTATTCGCTATGCCTTATACAGAAAATAAAGCAGCAGCCGGAATAGTACTAAGAACTTCAACAGATAATCCGGCCCAAAAAGCAAGGTCTACTGTTGAAGAAGTATATACCCAGGTAATTGCTGATGCGCAAAAATCTGACAGCCTTATGTCACAGCCACGAGGTGTTCAATATGCAAGCAAAGAAGCTGCTGAAGCATTATTATCAAGAGTGTACTTATACATGGACGATAATAAAGATGCTGCTGAATATGCAACTAAAGTTATCAATTCAGGCAGGTTTTCTTTAGTGTCAGCTACTGATTTTCCTAATATGTTTGCTAATGCACAAGCAAGCAGTGGGACTATTTTTTGTATTGCATTCACCGCTAAAGAGGACTATGGTAAATTTGGTTCAATTGCTTCTATGGTTTATTCTGATGGTAACAGCGGATGGGGCGAAGAGTACGCTTCTTCCTCCCTCAGGAAGCTGATGAGCGCTCATCCTGAAGATGTACGTTGGAATTTCATAGTGCCCTTATCCGATGGAAACGGAGGAATCGCAAAAAAGAATGGGATCGAAATTTATTACATAAACAAATTCTCAGGCCAGGATGGAAGCCCTACCCTTAGTTCCCCTATTATGTTTCGCCTGGCCGAAATGTACCTTAACAGGGCGGAGGCCAATGCGAAAATGGGCAATACAAAGGATGCACTGGATGACGTAGATGAAATTAGGAAAAACCGCGGCCTTGAAAACAGTTTGTATAATGGAGTAGTTCCTTCCGGAACTACTTTACTGGATGTGGTTTTAAATGAGAGAAGAATAGAACTTGCTTTTGAAGGGCAGCGCACTTATGATGTTTACAGAAACAAAATGGCTATGAACAGGACTTATTGGGGTTATCATTTGCCAGGGTTAAAAGAAACAGATATTGATTTGTCAAAGGAACCTTCGGGCTACCCTAATATGATCATTCAGCCAACAGACCCACGCATTATTTATTATATTCCGATCGATGAAGTGCAGTCCAATTTATTATGTACACAAAATCCATGATTACTAAAAACGAGGAAAACTTATTAAACATGAAAAAAACAAATCGCATATTAATTGTTGGATTAGCTATCGCTATCAATTTTATATCATGCAAAAAAGATACTGAAAAACCGGTGCCTTTTGTTTTCTATAGCGTAAATGTTGATGGTGCTACCGTTACATTTACCAATGAATCAAAAGGCGCTTCCACCTACCGATGGGATTTCGGAGATGGCACTTCATCAACAGATGAAAGCCCCACTCATACTTATCCCGGCAAAGGAAAATATGTGCCGACACTATATGCTGTTTCAGCTTCTGGTACTAAGGCAGAAGCTTCAACTGTGTTGCATATTGCAAAAACGTCTGGCATTAAACTAGATGACCATTCACTTGCTGATTGGGATTCTATAACGCATAATGTTGTATTGGCAGGGCCTAAATCCGGTAACTTTATTAAAGTAAAATATGATTACGATGGAAATTATATTTATCTCTATTTTGAACAAAATGCTAAACAATCTGATGGAAACATTTATGACTTATACATCGATGCGGACAATGATCCTTCTACCGGGCTTCTAACAAACGACATTCCTGGCGGAGGATATGAAGTACTTCTGGAAGGAACTGTTTTTGATGACTGGCTCGACCCATTTTATTTTATTGGTTCAGATCAACAGAACTTCGGAAATTATACACTCCAGTCTATAAATGAATATTTCAAAGTGGGGGATGTTGAGCAGGATGGAAATGTTTTGAAATTTGAATGGGCAATCAGCAGAAGTAAAATAAAAGGGTTAACGGGCCAGGGGATTCGTATTGGCATCCAGGCTGCAGCAAATGACTGGAGTGCAGAAATAGGTTACTCTCCGGATTTGGGAAGCAATTCATTTTATCTCGACATGAGCGAATGATTTTTTTTAACTTTGTAGGTGTATAGGCCAAAAATGATATTTCAGATTTAATACGTTTATGCATGAATGTTATATAGTTATTTTCTTTTTGGCCGTGCAAGGCTATCGGCGGGGCATTTAGCTTCCATTTCTTTCATCTGGGTATTAGATAAATCAATTATGGCTATTTTCTGGCCTGCACTTAAAATGGCATCACGATGAATAAATGTATAATAGGTAAGAGGCATTTCATCCTTTTTAATTTGTTCCACGATATCCTTGAATTTGTCATATTGCTTCCAGAATAATCAATATAGTTCTTATAACTTTTTTCATTGGATCCTAATTTAAAGATGCGATAAAAATAATTTTTTTATTACTTTAAAATCACGCCAAGATATGATTATTTTCAAATAGATTAACAGTAAACCAATAAATAACCAGGATTTCTATTTTGCCTGAAAAAAATTAATCGGGTACCATCAACCTTAAAATCTCATCCTTCTTTGCTAATGCAGCCGAGTATCCTATTTCAAAAATCTGTTCGATATTTTTCATTCTGAATAGTCCAAAAGTATTCAAATGAGGTTCAATAAAAATGTCGCATAGGCGCACCTTCGAATACACTGAATTAGCAATGGCAAGGTGGAAGCACCTTTCAATCATTAGCGATTTCGAAATCTTTAAATGTATGTCATTGATAGTTTCTAACTTATTTACGTGCGAACCGATAATTTTATCACAGTTATCTAACAAGGGCTCTACAGGGAAATTATCCAGCAAGCCGCCATCAATAAACTTACTATTCTCAATTGACACAGGCTCAAAAAGGATAGGGAAGGAGGCAGATGCAATCAATGGGTTGATCAATTCACCTGAAGAAAAAAAGATGGTTTTATTATGTAAAAAGTCTGTAGCATTTATATAAAGTGGAATTTTTAAACATTCAAATGAGTTTTCAGGAATCGCCTCGGATAATATTTTTCTGATTGTTTCCATAGAAAACAAACCTTCTTTTCTCCACAAAAAATTGGAAACACCAAAATAGGAATGTTTTTTTGCCAGCGCCAGTATTTCATCAGGCGTTTTACCATAAGAATATAAAGCGCCGAAAATAGCGCCGGAACTGACGCCTGAGATGGCTGCTGGCTTTAAATTTAATTCATCTAATACTTTTAAAACGCCCAGGTGTGCAAAACCACGAGCGCCACCGCCACTTAATACCAAGCCTATTTTATTCATAATTATAGATTTAAAAACCATCTTTAAATTACATCTGCAAGCAACAGATAAATCTCCAGGTTTATAGAATAAAAATCTTTTTAAAATTTATTTAAACTTTGCACAAAAAAAATATTAATGAATTAATATAAATAACTTTAAGAAAATAAAATTGAATGGTATATAAAATTATAAAGTTAATCATATCATTATCCATATTTTTTCCATTAGCGGCTTTCAGCCAAACTACTGATTCAGAACATCCTAAAATGGATAAATATTATCCGCGGCCGCCGGAAGAAAAACCCGTTGCCAACCCTGTAACTTCCGCACCGCCCGTAATGACAAATACACCTTCCGTTAGTAACAATAATAACATACAACCCAATACAGTGCAGGCTCCTAAACCAACGGAACAACCTGCTGAAGCGCCCTTGGAAACTGCTCCTGCGGTAACTTCAACTCCGGTGACAGTACAAACCCCAAAGCTGGGTGTAAATAACACTTCAAACCTTGAACAGCCTGCAACTGTTACTCAGACAACTCCTGTTCAAAGAGTTGTACCACAATCGCCGCAGCCTTCCGAAATTTACATTGATACAAGGTTAGGTAGCAGCTCTCCACAATATGATACCTGGAAAAAGAATGATGACGGTGCGGGGTCGGTAACAACTCATTCTAAATAGTAAAACGATAAATAAAGTGTTTTTTTATTTTGAGCCCTTGGTATTTAATAGATGTAATAATCCTGATTCTACGCCTCTTATTTCTGCAAGCCCTCTTAATCTTCCGATGGCAGAATAGCCGGGATTGGTTTTCTTTTTAAGGTCATCCAGCATCTGGTGCCCGTGATCCGGGCGAAAAGGAACTGATTTTTTATATTTCTGCTGAATTAATAAAATCTCTTTTATAATAGCTGCCATATCATTGTCGCCACCCAAATGATCGGCTTCAAAAAAATTCCCTTCTTCATCTTTTGCCACATTTCTTAAATGCACAAAATGAATTTTTTCATCAATGGATTTTATCATTTCAACCAGGTCGTTTTTTGCAGAAGCGCCGAGAGAACCTGTACAAAAACAAACACCATTTGCAGCATTGTCAACTTTATTTAAAAAATAATTAAAATCTTCAGCATTGCTTACCACTCTTGGAAGGCCTAAAATGGGAAACGGTGGGTCATCAGGGTGAATGGCAAGCCTGGCGCCACATTCCAAAGCCACTTCGCTTATTTCTTTTTGAAAATAACAAAGATTATCCCGCAAGGCATCTGCATCAATATCTTTATACCATTCCAATTTATTCAACATATCTTTTGTGGAACTTTTCTCTTCCCCCGGAATTCCATACATCACCACCGCCGCTAACTCCTCCAATTGTTTTTCGGTATAATTTTTAAAAAGTTCTTCGGCTTTTTTTAAAATTTCCGGTGAATAAGATTGATCGGCTGATTTTCTTTTTAAAATATAAATATCAAAAACTGCAAGGTTAATCCAATTAAAATAAAGGGCCAGTGAGCCGTCTGGCATTTTATAATCCAGCGAGGTACGCGTCCAATCGTTAACGGGCATAAAATTATAAGTAATTACTTTTATCCCGCAGCCTGCCACATTTCTGATAGAGGTTTTATATTTTTCAATATACTCTTTGTAATTTCCGGTTCTTGTTTTTATACTTTCATGCACGGTAATACTCTCAACCACAGGCCAACCAAAGCCTTCTTTCTCCACTTCCATTTTTCGTTTATTGATTTCATCAATTGTCCATATTTCTCCGTGGGGCACGTGGTGCAAAGCGGTTACTATGCCTGTAGCCCCGGCTTGTTTTATGTCCTGTAAACTTACAGGGTCTTCCGGGCCATACCAGCGCCAGGTTTGTTCCATTTTATACATTCTTTGAATTTTTCTTTTGGTTTAAAACATTCTTTGTTTCAAAAAGTTTTTTTTCTAAAGATAAATAAAGGAACATTTTAAAAATAAATTATCAATTAAAGATTATTTCAAAAATGAAATTGAATGGCAGGATATTCTTTTATATAATTTCTTATTTGAAAATGGAAATGTGTAAAATTTGTTTGTTTACTATAAAAATGTCTTTTGAAAAAGTTAGTTGCAATAGTTCAGATCAATAAAAAAGGCTACCCGTTCCGGATAGCCTTTTGGCTTTTAATGATATAGGATAACATTTTTAAATAATAATTAGCTGAATAAACCGCCTTTCTTCAATTCTTTGGTTTTTTCACCAATCAAAAATCCATTCTGATAAATCTGTATTTTATAATTTCCTTGTTTAAAATGGCCATTAGGTGCAAAAGCAAATTGTACATTTTTTGTTTTAGCTGTTTCCAAATCAACCGGAAGCTTAGCTGTAAAAGTTTTGCTGCTGCTGTCGCGTGTTACAAAGGTATTTCCTGAAGAATCCGGAGTGGTTACAGGTTGTCCGTCCGGGCCTATAACTATTACATAAAGATCTGTTGACCCTGATTCTATAATCCTGTTACTTACATCAAAACTAACCAACAGTTTATCTACTCTTTTAGCAACAGTAGAAACTTTTTCCTTTCCGTTGTTTTTTATTTTAACTGGTGTGATAGAGATGTTGTCAGCGTTTAAAGTTGAGGCTACATCCACTTTTTTCTCAAGAACTTTTTTTACTACGATAGTAGAATCAAGGTTGTGGGATAAAGTTTGGTTCTGATTAGTAAGCACAGCTACATTCTGATGAAGGCTGTCATTCTGTTGAGTAAGCAATGCAATTTGAGATTGCAAATCTGTGATCTGGCCGTTAAGTTGTGCGATCAAATCACGGGCTTTTGAAAGTTCAGCAGCAGTCACATTTTTTTTATGCAAAATGGTGCGAATCTCTGCTTTCATTTTTGCAATATCACTATTGCTTGCAGTGAGTTTGCCGTTTAGGTCAGTGTTTGCTGTTTGCATTGAATCAAGGCGAGCCAATGAAGCATCAAAGCTTGTTTGGATGTTACTTTTTTCAGTGGTTACTTTAGCTACTTCTGTTTGTTCTGCCTTAATATTTTCATTCGACTTGCTGTGGTCGAAAATGAAAAATCCACCAAGAAGCACAATTGCCGCAATCAATAATCCGATGAATAAATTTTTTGAATCGCGCGGTTTTTTACTGATAGTATCAGTTTGATCTGTATACTCGTTCATGTTTAAGTTGTTTAATAATTAATAAATAGGGGAAATAAAAAGTTTCTGATAAGATGGTTTATTAAGATTCCTTTAAAGAATTATAGAATATTTTTTTGATTATATATACCCTAAAGTCTAAAATCGTGCCATTATTTTTACTGTAAATAAAAAAGAATAAACGATGTTATTAAAACCAGTGTTGTATAAGGCTTTCAGCCTTAAATCCAGTATAAAAATTGATATTGTTAAAACATTTTTAATTTTATAAAATCTTCTGTAATTTAAAATCCTGAAATTAAATCACGTGGGTTAAAAAACGGAATAAGGTTTTGTGCCTTTATTTTTTTTCACCTACTTTTAATCATATAATTGTATAAAATGTCTACTAATTCTCATGTGAAAAAAAAGGTAACTGCCTTTATATCCATTCTCTTTTTGTTGCCTCCGCTAATACTATTTATTATGTGGTCGTCAATCGGAATTAGGTTTCCGGAAATGAACCAGGTGGAAAAAGAAGAAGCATTTCTCGGGTATTTTTCGGCATTATTTAAAAATATTCACGTGGTAGATGTAATCTCCATCATTTTTTGCCTGATTGCGATTGTCCTTGCATCAAGAAGTTTTCAAAAAAAGTTATTGTGGCTCAGGATCTTGATGTTGATAACCGTATTAATTTCTATTTTTATTATCCTGTTTGATATTTCTCAATTAGTTTAAAGACTTATTGGTATTCGTATTGGATGGTTCCTAGTAATTGTTTTTCTTTTGAAAAACATTTTTGAATTTCCGGTAATTTTTTATCGTCATAAGCATACTTCCAGATAAAATAATTTCTTCCTGTTTCATCTACTGAAATCATTTGCTTTGGTTGAAAACCCGTATTATATTCAAACATATAATCTGGTAAAAGCCTGTTGGCAATTTTATTATAATGGACAACATCTGTAAGGCGGTTACTGTCATCATAATAGTAGTAATACTTTTTATCAGTGCTATTCCCGGAAGGGGTTTCTTCTGTTATATTCCCTTTATCATCAGCAAGAAAAGTGATGGTAGATACAAGAAAATTATTTTTCTTGCGAAGCATTTTTACCGGCTTCCCGTTTTCATAAAAATATTCTCGTGTTTCTGTAATACCATTGCTATCGCCATCAGATATTGTAGTTGTGGTAATTAAAATAATGTTGCCTGCGCTGTCATATTTATACTCAGCCGTATTTGTATTGTGTGGAGTATTGATTGTCGTTTTTATTACATCGCTTTTACTATCATACTCCGTTACCAAAAGCGATTCGCCTGTTATGTTTGACTTAGTCATTAGCTGTGATTCTGAAAAATTTTTATTTATTTTTTTTTCACAAAAAAAACCTTCGCTTGGCTGGTCATTTTCATCAAAGCTTGTGATTTTTATGTGCTTTATATTATTGTTTTTTAAAACTGAAAACTGATTATTTTCTTTAATCGTGCTTAAAATATCCTTATAATAATATTGGGCATTCACTGTACAAATACCAGTAATAAAAAGTATTGCAAAACTGGCTAAAAAGCAAAGAGTTTTTTTCTTCATTTTCTTTAAGGCTAAATAAATATGTCTTATTTTATTTTTTGAAGGGTGTAAAATAATTCATTAATTTTTAAAGCAGTTTTAGTTTATTATTTTTAACCGGAAATTATAATAAATTAAATAGTGTTATGTCTCATCTTTCTCAAAGGAAAGAAACCAATTGCCTTAATTGCGGAACCGAAGTAATAGGAAAATATTGCCATAATTGTGGCCAGGAAAATATAGAACCCGAGGAATCATTTTGGCATTTGGTTTCGCATTTTTTTAATGATTTTACTCATTTTGACGGAAAGTTTTTTTCAACACTTAAAGATATAATATTCAAACCTGGGTTTCTTTCAAAAGAGTATATGAAAGGGAGAAGGGCAAGTTACCTGAACCCGGTCCGGATGTATTTTTTTACGTCTTTTATATTTTTTCTAGTTTTTTTCTCCGTTTACCATCTTCCCAAAAATGTATTTAAAAACAGTATATTAACATTAAAAGGAAAAACGATCGCTCAAATTGATTCATTGCCTGAAGCTGATTTTCAGGATTTTACAAAACTCTTAAATGATGGAGAATCTATGACAAGGCAACAGTTTTCTCACTATGCTGATAGTATAAAAAATAGTGGCGGCCTGCATTTTTTTTATTCGGGGAAAAGCATTGAAAATTATAAAAGCAAGGATGAATATGATTCAGTTATAGCAACCGGAAAAGTGAAAGATGGCTGGTTACGCCGCAGGTTAACTTATAAAGAAATTGAAATAAATAATAAATACAGTAATAAAGAAGGGGCATTTTTAAGCGACCTGGTTACCAGCCTTATGCATCATTTTCCACAAATGCTATTTGTTTCTTTACCTTTTGTAGCCCTCATTTTGAAATTGCTTTACATCCGGCATAAAAAATTTTATTATGTAAGCCATGCAATTTTCACTATTCATCTTTACATATTTGTATTTATTGTATTTCTAATTGAAATTGGGCTGGATCAGATAAATCATATAATTGCCTGGCGGGGAATAAATGTGGTTATTAATTTACTGGGGTTATTAATTTTATTTTACCTCTACAAAGCCATGCGTAATTTTTATGAACAACGAAGGTTTAAGACAATTGTAAAATACATTTTATTAATCTTTTCGTTTTTATTTTTGATTGTGCTGCTGTTTTTAATTTTTTCGTTTATTTCTGTTTTCCAAATTTAAATTTCTAAGAATGAATCAAAATATAGATATTAATCGCCTCGTTGGGATTATGGATGAGCTACGTGAAAAATGCCCCTGGGATAGAAAACAGGATATTCATACTTTAAGGCAACAAACTATTGAGGAAACATACGAACTTGCGGATGCTATTACCGATAGGGATTGGGATGGGATTAAAGAAGAATTGGGGGATTTATTACTTCATATAATTTTTTATTCAAAAATAGGCGCGGAAGAAAATAAGTTTACTTTACAGAAAGTAATAGATGCGATTTGTGATAAATTGATAAAAAGGCATCCACATATTTACGGTGATGTAAAAGTTAAAGACGAAGAAGAGGTTAAGAAAAACTGGGAGCAGATAAAATTGTCTGAAGGTAAGAAATCGGTATTGAGTGGCGTTCCTAAATCATTGCCTGCAATGGTAAAAGCAATGCGCATCCAGGAAAAAGCAAAACAAGTTGGTTTTGAATGGGCGACAAAAGAAGAAGTGTGGGAAAAAGTTGAAGAAGAAAAAGCGGAATTATTAGAAGCTGTGCAATCTGGAAAAGAGGAGCATATTGAAGAGGAGGCGGGCGACCTTTTCTTTTCAGTTATTAACTATGTAAGGCTTTTAAATGTGGATGCCGAAAATGCGTTGGAGTTAACCAACAAAAAATTTATAAGAAGATTTAACCTAATGGAAGAATCAGTGCAAAATAGAGGATTAAATTTAAGTCAAATGACATTAACACAGATGGATGCGGTTTGGAATGAAATAAAAAAACAAAATAGCCAAATTTGAATTTAATAAAGAACGATAGTTTTTTTAAAAGGAATTCTTTTTTACTGATAACAGCTGCATGGTTGTTTACTTTGGCTTTTATAGTAGATAATTATTGGAGCGGAAATTCTCCTTCCAATGCTGCACAAAAAGCCATTCAAAAAAATATTGGCAGTAACCTGGTAAAAATCAATTCTTTTTATCATGATACGTTATTGATTAATAATATTATCAACAATAATTATGATGAAAAAGAACTTGAAAAGGAAGTAGGAAAGAACTATTTTATATTCATTTATAAAATTTCTTCACCAAATAAATTAATACCTGTTTTTTGGAATACGCAGGTTATTACTCCTGGCCCAAGGCTTCTCAAGTCTGAAAACGGAACCAGTTTCCAAAAATTAATAAATGGATGGTATGTTGTTAATACAAAGACCTTTCAAAGTTCTTCAAGCGCATTTTATAAAATGATTTTTCTGATTCCGGTTAAATGGAATTATTATATTGAAAACCAATATTTGCAGAATTCTTTTGTTGCAGAAAATAATATTGATAAAGCTTATGATGTAAGCCTCACTCCTACACGGTACGTAATTAAGGGATTACAGGATAATTCGTTATTTTATTTACGGCAGTTAAATAACCCCAAAGAACATAATAATTTATTGGCGATAATATTGAAAGTATTGGCTTCGGTATTTATTTTGTTTTTTATTCACAGGTTAGCTAATTATTATTCTCAAAAAAAAGGATTCTTCTTTGGGCTTGCTGTTTTGATCATACCAGTTTTTATTTTAAGGGCATTGAGCTACGCTTTCCCATTTCCCATTGATTTAAAAAGTTTAGAATTATTTAACCCTTCAATTTCCGGTGCTAATTTAATTTTAAGGTCATTGGGCGACCTTCTCATAAATTCTATCCTGTTTATCTGGGTTGTATTATTTATTAGATACCATTTTAAATTTGATTTCAAAAAAGTAAAATTCAAATCAGACTTAATCCGGTATATAACAATCATTTTTATTTGCGGGGTTATGGTTTCCTTTACTTTGCTTGGCACCTTTACCATCCAAAGCCTTGTATCAGATTCACAAATTTCTTTTGATGTAATTAATTTTTTTACTTTAGACATTTACAGTGTTATCGGATTTATTGTATTAAGCTGTGTGGCAACAGGGTATTTTTTCCTCGTTACAATTTTACTTCAGCCATTAAATATTTTTATAGGCAACAAAAGGTACCAGCTTTATCTAATCCTTACGATTGTTGGCCTTTTTATATTAACGTTCAACCTTCATTCTCAACATTTAAGCCTCAATCTTGTTTCTCTTCTATGGTTATTAATTTTTATTTTTCTTTTAAATTTCAGGACCCTGTTGCTTCATGTCTATAACCTGGTTTCGTCAAGGTTTATTTTTTGGGTATTCTTTTTTTCTGTTTCAATTACCGCAATAATTGTTTTGCAAAACAAGGCGAAAGAGCTGGATGACAGGAAACATTTTGCTGAAAACCTGGCTAATAAAGCGGATCCTTCAGGCCCGGTTATTGTTAGCATAATCCTTAAAGATTTTACCAATGATTATCTTTCTAATGTTTTTGAAAGGTTTAAGGACCCATTTGAAAATAAATACCTGAAGGATAGTTTAATTAATGAAAATTTTTCTGGTTACCTGGATAAATATGATACAAGGATTTATACATTTAATGAGGCTGAAATGCCTTTGTACAATGAAGACTCTACAACCTTTAATGCATTAAACGCCATTATTCAGACGCAGGGCCAGCCAACAGAAATTCCTGATCTTTTTTATTATGATATTTCTTATGACAGGTTTAATTATATAAGTAAAAAAGAAATTACCGATTCCAATGGATTACAACTCGGATATGTATTTATTATTTCAAAGCCTAAAAGATATAAAGGTGACGCTTTATACCCTGAGCTTTTTTCAAAAGGAAACAATAATTCTATAGAGAGCTCTCCGGTATATGCATTTGCTATTTATAATAATAACAAACTAAGCAGCAGTTACAACGATTATCCTTTTAGGACAGATATTGATAATAATGATTTTACTTATAACGAGTTCAGGATTGTAAAAAAGAATGGCTATGAAGAGTTATGGTATAAAGCAAACGCAGATAAAGTAATTGTAATTGCACGGCAGGACAGGTTTTTTGTGGAATCAGTAACTTTATTTGCCTATCTTTTTTGTTCGTTTTTATTGATTGCTATCTTCTTTAACCTAATTGAACATTTCCTTAAAGAGAAAAAAACAAGTTCAAATTTCAAATCCTTATTTCAATTAAATATTCGTAACCAGGTTCATGGTACAATTATTCTTGTAAGTGTTTTTTCTTTTATTGTAATAGGTGTTACTACTATCTTGTTTTTTGTAGGCCGCTACCATAGCAATAACCGTGAGAAACTGAGCCGGACTATTCATGTCATGGAAAATGAATTACGGAATTCAATTGACACTATGCCATTAAATAATTACCAACTATTAAATTTTGATAGCCTTTCTCATAACAAACTGGCGGAGGCCATTAATAATATTTCCAACATTCATGCAACTGATTTAAACGTTTATGACCTTGATGGAAACCTTAAGGTTTCATCTTTTCCCTTGCCTTACGATAAAGGAATTGTCAGTGAAAAGATGGATCCGGTAGCTTTTTATCATTTAAATAAAATGAAAGATGTCCAGTTTTTTCAGGAACAAAATATAGGTACGCTTCAATATTTAAACAACTATGTGCCTGTAAGGAATGAAGCCGGAAAAGAATACGCTTACCTGAATATTCCTTATTTTGAATCTCAAACAAAATTGCAGGATGAAATTTCTAATTTCCTCGTAACCATCCTTAATCTGAATGTTTTTATCTTTCTCGTTGCCGGGGTAATTGCACTTTTTATCACTAACCGCATTACCCAATCGTTTTCTCTTATGAGCGATAAGATGAAAAAAATTAATCTTCAAACGGGAAATGAAGAAATTGTTTGGAACAGAAAAGATGAGATTGGCGAGCTGGTAGAGGAATACAATAAAATGGTTAGAAAGTTGGATGTCAGCGCAAAATTACTTGCCCGAAGCGAAAGGGAAGGCGCATGGCGCGAAATGGCGAGGCAGGTAGCTCATGAAATAAAGAATCCGTTAACGCCAATGAAATTGAACCTGCAATATCTACAAATGGCAATTGAAAAAAATTCGCCGGATGTAAAAAATATTTCTTTGTATGTAGCACAAATATTGTTGGAACAAATTGAACACCTTTCGAAAATTGCAAGTGACTTTGCCCAATTTGCAAAAATTGGAAACACAAAAAAACAAGTTTTCGATGTTAACCTAATGCTCGAAAATTCTATTACACTTTATTCTACCAATGATGAAGTGGAGGTTAACGCTAAATTAGACCCTCAACCGATAATGATAGAAGCGGATAAAACCCAGGTCAACAGATTGTTGACTAACCTTCTTCAAAATGCAGTGCAGTCAGTTCCTGATTACCGGAAAGTGGTTCTGGAAATTAAAAGTGAATCGAAAGATGGTAAGGTTATAATTTCTATTAAGGACAATGGCAATGGCATTAAACAGGAAATGGTTAATAAAATTTTTACACCCAATTTTACTACTAAAACATCAGGCACAGGGCTGGGCCTTGCAATGTGCAAGGGAATTGTAGAAACATTTAATGGAAGAATTTGGTTTGAAACCCAGGAAGGGGAATGGACTTGTTTTTTTGTTGAACTTCCCGTTTATTATGAAAGGCCGGTTGAGGAAACCTAAGGCACCGATATGCAAACATAACGGCTATAGTTAAACGCAAATATTCCTGCAACAGTAAACCAATAAATAACCCTGGATTTTTATTTTGCCTTTTTAGGTTGGTGCAATTTTTAAAATGGCTAAATTTTTTAAAAAAAATTAACAATTAGCAAGGCTATTTTTTTTTCAATTTTGGTTGAAAAGCACTTTTTCTTAGATAATATTTTTTACTTTTTTATTTTTTGAAATAGAATAAAGTTCATTTTTTAAAATAAAATTTTGAAATAATTGATAATTTAATTCTATTATTTTTTGTTGTGAAGCGTTGATTAATTTAATTTATTTCCTTTTTTTCTTCTCGGATTATTTTTTAAAAAGCGTGTATGGAATACCGTTAGCTTACTGAATTTAATTTCATAAATGAGTTTTTAAATTCTTAATTTGATTCTAAATTAATAGCAATTTCGCCGATTATATTTCAGCCTCTTAATGTAATATTTGTATCCAATATTCTGATCGAAAAAAAATGTTTTGAGATAAATCCGCCAATGGAAATTCTTAAAACAATTTTTACCATACGCTCTACAACCTCTTAGAATACTGTATTATAAAGGCAAAAAAAAGTCCCGGAATTTCCGGGACTCAAATTATCTGTAAGAAAAATAAGACTATTTTTTCTTAGGGGCTGCCTTCTTAGGAGCAGCTTTTTTTGCAGCGGCTTTTTTAGGAGCAGCTTTCTTAGCAGCGCTCTTCTTTTTAGGAGCAGCTTTTTTAGGAGCGGCTTTTTTAGGAGCAGCTTTTTTTGCAGCAGCTTTTTTAGGAGCAGCTTTTTTTGCAGCGGCTTTTTTAGGAGCAGCTTTTTTTGCAGCGGCTTTTTTAGGAGCAGCTTTTTTTGCAGTGGCCATGTTTTAGAATTTAATTGTTAGTAAATAAAAAATAAAAATAAAAACAATTTGTCAACTGCCAAAACTTATTTGAATCTTTTTTTTATGCAGGAACTTCCACTGAGTTTACAGAAACGATAGTTTTGTCCCCTTTGGCCTTTCTGAATTCAACAACTCCATCAGCTGTTGCGAAAATAGTAAAGTCTTTTCCAAGGCCTACATTTTTACCAGGATGATAGACTGTTCCGCGCTGGCGTAAAATTATATTTCCAGAAGTAGCTGCCTGGCCACCAAATATTTTTACACCTAATCTTTTGCTTTGTGAATCACGCCCGTTTTTTACCGAACCTTCACCTTTTTTATGTGCCATGATTATTAAATTAAAAAATGATAATTTTTGAAATGAAAATTATTTCTTCATTCCGATTTTTAAAATTGCTCAAGCAATTCCTGTTACTTTTATATGAGTATATTGAGTACGGTGGCCATGTTTTTTTCTGAACCCTTTTCTTCTTTTCATTTTAAAGGCAATTACTTTTTCACCTTTAACCAATTCATTTAAAATTTCGGCTTTTACTTTTACACTTGCATCAGGGCCAACTGAAACTTTTCCGTCAGTTTCATGCAAAAGCACTTCAGAAAATTCTAATTCGTCACCTTGTTTTCCTGCAAGATGAGGTACATATAAACTTTGGCCCGGCGTAACTTTAAACTGCTGGCCAGCGATTTTTACAATTGCAAACATATTTTTCCAATTTTTTGGAGTGCAAATGTAAGGTAAATTCAATTATTTTAGTATTCTTAATGCGGTTTTTAAAGCTCTTTTTGATGTTTTTGTATAAATTATTGTTATACAAGCTGAAAAAGGCGATAAGTTTGGTAATTCTCTTCATTTAATGACGTAAAAACATATGATCAACTTTCTAAAAAAAAGCTTACGATTTTGTTTTTCAATATACGGATTTTTAGTTTTTTTACTTTGGATGTTTCTTTTACTTCCTGCTTTTTTATGGGCATTTTTAGAAAAGCCCATTAAAGGAGGAAACCTGATTTATAAAATCTCTCGTTTTTGGGCCGATGCCTTTTTTTTCATGCTCGCAATAAAGCATTGGAATATTTATGAAGCGCCTTTTGACAGAAATGCCGAATATATTTTTGTCAGCAATCACATTTCTTACCTGGACATTCCGATGATGATGAAAGTAATCCGGGGGCAAAACCTTCGTGTTTTGGGGAAAGCGGAGATGAATAAAATTCCAATTTTTGGTTCCATTTATAAAAGAGGTGCGGTAACTGTAGACAGGGAAAGTATAGAGGCGCGTTCAAAAAGTATAAAAAGCCTAATAGGTTTTATTCATCAAAAAATTTCAGTTTTTATTTGCCCTGAAGGAACTTTTAATACAACCCATAAACCGTTGAAAGATTTTTACGATGGAGCATTTCGTATTGCTATCGAAACTCAAAAACCTATTATTCCAATATTATTTTTGGATACTTACGACCGCCTGAATTATAAAAGTATCTTTTCTTTAAATCCCGGGAAGTGCCGTGGTGTTTACCTTTCACAAACTGATACTGCGGGATTGACCGTAAGGGATGTTCGTAAACTAAAAGAAAAAATTTACAATCAAATGTCTGAAGCCTTATTAAGATATGATGCTACATGGATAAACAAAGAGAGATAGAACGTTACCTGGTTTGATATTTTTAGCAAAACGGTAATTCCCATTATTTCTTTGTTTACTACCAAAAACTGTAAATTTCTTTACCGCTTACACTCAATATATTTGCAGGAATGATTAAAGAAAATCGGGAAGAACAAAATTTATTTAGTGAAAATGTAGAAGTTGCAAACCTCTGGGTGGAAGTAATTTTGCCATTGGCGATTCCTAAAACGTATACTTATTCTGTACCTGAAAATTTAAAAAGCAAAATAAAAACTGGTTGCCGCGCAGAAGTTGTTTTTGGAAAAAATAAAAAATATTCAGGCATTATAAAATCAAAAAGCCTGCAAAAACCTGGCTTTATTACTAAAGATATTTTAAATGTCATCGACGATGAGCCTGTGATTTATCCGCAGCAACTGCAGCTTTGGCACTGGATAAGCGAATATTATATGTGTACAGAAGGCGAAGTAATGGCGGCCGCTTTACCCACACATTTAAAATTAAGCAGTGAGACCATTTTGATTTATAATGACGAATATGGAGATGATTTTTCGGCGCTTGGCGATGAAGACTATTTGGTAGCCGAAGGATTATTGATAAAAAAGGAATTGAAAATATCGGAAGCGCAGCAGATTTCCGGTGTGGTACATGTATATCCATTAATTAAACGGCTGATTGAAAAGAAAGTTTGTTTTGTTTGGGAATCGCTCTCTGATAAATTTAAAGAAAAAAAAGAAAACTTCATTTTGATGAATCCTGAATTTTCCTCAGATGAACAATTAAATAAAATAATGGATGACATGGGGAGAGCACCGAAGCAATTGGAATTGCTCCTGTCTTTTCTTCATTTTTCAAAAACAGAGGGAGAAGTTTCGCAAAGTCAACTTTTAAAAAAATCTGGTGCGAGTGTTTCTCAATTGAAAGGCTTGATTGATAAAAATATACTTTTTGTTGAAAAAAGAAATTCGGACCGCTTTCATTCTTTACCCAAAAAAATGGATATTAATTTTGAGCTAAATAATTCCCAAACAAAAGCTCTTCAGGAAATCGAAACTGCATTTCAAAATAAAGAAGTTTGCCTCCTTCACGGAATTACCAGCAGCGGCAAAACGCTGTTGTATATTAAGCAAATAGAAAAAACATTGTCGGAAGGCAAACAGGTTTTATATCTTTTGCCGGAGATTACTTTAACGGCGCAAATTATCCGCCGCCTTCAATTTTATTTTGGCGGAAATATCGCCATTTACCATTCTAAGTTTAACAATAATGAACGCATCGAAACCTGGAATAAAATAAAAACAGGCGAGTTAAAAATTATTTTGGGTGCGAGAAGCGCGCTATTTCTCCCTTTTAAAAATCTTGGATTGATCGTAATTGACGAAGAACATGATTCATCTTTTAAGCAACAAGACCCCGCGCCACGTTATAATGCACGCGATACGGCCGTTTATTATGCTTCGATTTTTAATGCAAAAGTTTTGATGGGAAGTGCTACTCCGTCTTTGGAAAGTTATTACAATGCACAAAAAAATAAATATGGCCTGGTAAAGCTTTCCGAAAGGTTTGGCGGATCACAATTGCCGGAAATAAAGATAATTGACACTAAGACGGTTGCTGCTTCTAAAAAGGGGAAAGTGATGATTTCCCCGCAATTAAAATCGGCAATTGAAACGGCTATGCAAAATGATAAACAGGTAATCCTTTTTCAAAATCGCCGCGGGTATGCGCCATTATTGCTATGCGGAACTTGTGGATTTATTCCTCACTGCGAAAATTGTGCTGTTACTCTAACACTTCACAAATATTCAAATAAACTTCATTGCCATTATTGTGGAAACAGTTATCCCAAGCCGATTTCGTGCCCCGCTTGCGGAAGTGTAAATTGGAGAGAGAAAAATTTTGGAACAGAAAAAGTTGAAGAAGAGTTAATAGAGGACTTTCCAAATAATCGGATTGCAAGAATGGATGTGGATGCTGTAAAAGGGAAAAATGCACACGATACTTTAATAAAATTATTTGAGCAACACCGTTTTGATATTTTGGCAGGAACGCAAATGGTTGTAAAAGGGCTTGACTTTGAAAAGGTGAGTTTGGTGGGTATTCTTGATGCAGACGGATTATTATCTTTTGCAGATTTTAGGGTGAATGAAAGAGCTTTTCAATTGATGGAACAGGTAAGCGGCAGAGCAGGTAGAAAATTGGAAAGAGGCCTGGTTTTGATACAGGCATCAAAGCTTGACCATCCTGTTTTATTATTTGTGCAGCAACATGATTATGAGAAATTTTATGAGTTTGAGTTAGCCATGCGGAAGCAATTTTTTTATCCACCTTATAGCCGATTAGTCAGGATTATAATAAAGCACCGCTTAAAAGAAACTGCTTTTGAAGCAGCGGAAGTTTTAGCCAGAAGCCTTGGAAATGACTTTGTAAACCTTGTAGGCCCTGCAGCGCCGGTTATCAACCGAATTCGAAACATGTATTTGATGGAGATACTAATTAAGCTTCAAAAAGATGCTGGCCAATTGCAATCTCAAAAGAAAGTAGTACGAAATTGTATAAGCCTCTTAAAGGCAGAAAAAAGATTTAAAAGCGTTGTAGTAATTGCAGATGTTGACCCTTTATAATTATTATATAAAACAAGAATCAAAGCTAAATGTTTATTTACTGTATTCATTTTTCTTCATCATGCCTTGCTCAATTTCCCGGCTGTTAATCAATTCCCTCGCCATGTCCATCATCTCAGGATATTGATAATAATGAATGCCCTTTTTTTGATTTTTGCTTTCATAAACCATTGCTTTGGCTACATTATTGGCGCCAATTGCTTTGTATTTTTGTAAAGGGCCAAGAAGTAAAAATGAAAGTATGTCCATAAAGGTTTGTGCAATTGTTTCGCCCATTCGTCTTTCTTTCCTATTTCCATTAAGCAATGAAGGTTGAAAAATACTCAGGCTTTCAAAAGGAAATTTTTTGAGGGAATTTTCAGTTTTACCTTTTAAGCTTAAATAAAAATTAGAAGAATTTTCATTAGCTCCAACCGAGGATATGATTAGGAATTTTTTAAAATTATGTGCAATGCCAATCTTAGCTGCATTTACAGGAATTCCGTTATCAATCTTTTCGTATAAAACTTTATCGCCTTTCACTTTTTTTTGTGTGGTTCCGATACAGCAAAATATGACATCGCCATCGCCAAATTTATTTTGATAATCTTCCAAGTCATTAAAATCAATTATTTGTTGTTGTATTTTTGGATGGATTTTAGGAACCGGAGACCTAACTAATAAACGGATTGTTTTGAAACTGGTATCTTTTATTAATTCTTCTACCACCAGGTTACCTGTTAATCCTGAAGCTCCAATAACAACTGCAGTAAGTTCATTCATATTTTGGTATTTTGGTGGTAATTTTATTTTTTATGCAAGTTCAACAAAATTTTCCACTCAAAAAATACAACACATTTGGCATAGCTGCGATTGCAAAATACTTTGCCACTTTTTCGTCCGATAAGGATTTAAACCATCTAATCGAAACTAATAACAAGGAGCAAAAAACGATTCTCGGTGGAGGAAGCAATATTTTATTTACTAAAAATTATGACGGGCTTATTTTAAAAAATGAAATCCCGGGAATAGAAATTATTAAAGAAGAGGAAGATTATGTATTTATAAAAGCAGGCGCCGGCATTTCGTGGCATTCTTTTGTTATGTATTGTGTACAAAATAATTATGGAGGAATTGAAAACCTCTCATTAATTCCGGGAAATGTAGGCGCGTCGCCCATGCAAAATATCGGAGCTTATGGAGTAGAAATTAAAGATGTTTTTTATTCATTGGAAGCATTTCATTTGAAGGAAAAAAAGCGTAAGGCTTTTTCCGCCCCGGATTGTGAATTTGGCTATCGGGAAAGTGTGTTTAAAAAGAATTACAAAGGCCAGTTTGCTATTTTAAATGTTACCTATAGGCTTAATAAAAACCCAGTTTTTAATATTTCATATGGAGCAATTGAAAATGAATTGGAAAAAATGAAAGTTGAAAAATTGAGTATCAAGGCTATATCAGAAGCGGTGATCAACATTCGGAGATCGAAATTGCCAGATCCTGCATTAATAGGAAATGCAGGAAGCTTTTTTAAAAACCCCGTCATAAAAAAACATGAATTTTTAGAGCTTGAATCGAATGGAATAGGAATTCCTTTTTATAAAACCGATGAAGAAAATTACAAAATCCCTGCCGGTTGGCTCATAGAGCAATGTGGCTGGAAAGGTTTTAGAAAAGGGGATGCGGGATGTTATAATAAGCAGGCTTTGGTTTTGGTAAATTATGGTAATGCAGGCGGGGAAGAAATTTATAACTTAAGCCAGGAAATAAAAATTTCGGTAAAGGAAAAATTTAATATTATGTTGGAAAGGGAAGTGAATATTTTATAAAAATTATAATTTTAACTATGGTAGACGAACAATTGATTACAGCCAGCAACCAACTGGAAGGATACAGAATTACAAAGCATCTTGGTATCGTACGTGGTATTACCGTAAGGTCAAGAAGCCTTTTTGGCAACATCGCCGGCGGCTTACAAACATTATTGGGAGGGACGATTTCTGTATATGTTGATTTGTGTGAAAAAACCCGTGAAGAAGCCTATCAGCACATGATTTGGCATGCAAATGAAAGAGGTGCAAACGCGATCATTAACATTCGCTACGATGCCAATGAAGTAATGAATGGTGTTACTGAAGTATTATGCTATGGCACAGCCGTGCAGGTTGTTAATTTGTAAGAAATAACAGTAAACAAACAAAAAATAAAGATTCTTATTTTGGTAAAAAATATCGATAAAAATACCAGTTGCTCAGATTATTAACTCCATAACATAATCGTTCATAAAATATCCGGAGCCGATATCATTATCCTCTGTTCTGATAATTTTAAACCCGTGTTTTTCATAAAAATGAATCGCTTTATTATTGCGGTTTACATTTAGGTGAAGGGACGTTGCACCAGATTTTTTTATTTGTGAAATAATATAATTAAGTAATTGTTTCCCAAGATTTTTTCCTTGTTGCCCTGGCAGAACATAAATTTTATTTAAATGATAAATCGTACTATCATCGTGTGGCGAATAAGAAGCAAAACCAATTGGGATTCCATCTTGTGTTAATAAGATAAAATTGTGTTTTAAAACTAAAAATTGATTTTGCAGGGAATCCAGTGAATATATTTTTTCAAGCATATAATCCAACTGTTCCTGGCCTAGGATTTCCAAATATGCCGCCGGCCAGATTTCATGAGCCAGGTGGTGGATAGTTTTAAGGTCGCCAATTTGTGCAGGCTTAATTACTATCATTTATTTAATAGTTATTTTTAATTCAGGAGCGTAAAATAACCGGCCTTCTTTATCTTTCACAACAATATCAAAAAAATAAAGTTCTTCATCAGATTGTAGTTTGCTTTTGATATTACTTATCCAAACCTGGGGAAGTGGAGTAGTGGTAAACCTGTCAGAAGCGACAGTAAAAACAGTTTCTTTTTTCCCGGTTTCGTCATCCACGATGTAAGACTTTTCATTATAAAGAAACTGGTATGAATCAATTAAATACTGGTTATTTTTTGCGTCAACGACTTTCAAAGGCAAACCAACAAGCTGGCTGCCTTCATCTGATGTAACCTTGGCGCCATTCTGATTAATTCCTAAGAAAGTTTTTACAACCGGTGGTTTAAATTTAGGCTCCTTGGTTATTATGGTTTTGTCCTGCGAAAAGGCAGTTTGGTTCAATGAAGAAAAGAATAAGAAACAAAGAAAAGATTTTAAAATTAATTTCATCATTCTAAGGTTTTTTAAAAATTAAAGCGAGGCAATTGTTTGTGCAATAACTTTAATTTTAGATTCAGCATCTGCTTTCTTTTTTCTTTCCAGTTCGATCACCTCTGGTTTTGCATTCTGTACAAATTTATCGTTACTTAATTTCTTTTCTACAGCAATTAGGAAACCTTTAAGATAATCTAAATCTTTGGCCAGTTTTTCTTTTTGAACTGAGGTATCTACTGTTGCGTCTGATTTTATATAGATTTTATCATTTCCTGCTACAGTCATTATTGCTGAAGATTCAGGTGTTTCGTTAAATAAAATATGGTCAGCATTGGTTTGCTTTGCCAAAATTTCTTCTATCTTTTGAAAAGACGATTCTTCTTTGGTTTCAATGTACAATGATACCGGTTCCTTTGGTTTTAAATTATTTTTATTTTTTGCATCGCGGATGGCGCTGATTGTATTTTTTAGTTTATCGCCAAAAGCCAATATTTCTTTATTAGTTTGATTGATTGGAGCAAATTGTTTTACTATCAAATCATCGTTTCTTTCTTTTAATAGATGATAAATTTCTTCAGTAATAAATGGCATGAACGGGTGAAGTATTTGTAGAAAATCATCAAAAAATGAAACGGCTTTTTCATAAACATTTTGATCAATTGGTTTTCCATATTCAGGTTTTATCCATTCTAAAAACCAGCTACAATAATCATCCCAGATAAGGGAATAAATTGTTTTTAAAGCCTCGCTCAGCCGGAATTGTTTCATTAATGTTTCCACCTGGTTTCGAACTTCCTGTAACCGGTTTTCAAACCATTCAATCGCGAACTGCTCATTGCCATTTGCCATTTGCCCTTTGCTTTCTGCATTAGGCTTTCCGCCTTCCTCCCACATTTTCAACAATTTCATTGCGTTCCACAATTTATTATTGAAATGTTTTCCTTGTTCGAGGCTGCTTTCATCAAACAATAAATCATTGCCCGCTGGAGAAGAAATCATTATTCCAAAACGAACCGCATCCGCGCCATATTCATGAATGAGGGTTAAAAGATCAGGGCTGTTTCCCAAGCTCTTACTCATTTTTCTGCCCATTTTATCGCGCACCATACCTGTAAAATAAACATCGCTAAAAGGCTTTTCATGCATATATTCCATGCCTGACATTATCATGCGTGCTACCCAAAAGAAAATAATATCCTGGCCAGTCACCAAAACTGAAGCCGGATAATAATAATTGATGTCTTTATTATTTGGTTCAGTAATTCCTTTAAATACTTCAATCGGCCAAAGCCATGAAGAAAACCAGGTATCAAGAACATCTTCATCCTGCTTTAATTGAGCATTAATTATTGAATATTGATCATTGAATATTTCTTTTGCCTTTTCTTCATTTTCAGCAACTACAAATTTTCCTTCTTCATCGTACCAGGCCGGAATTTGTTGCCCCCACCAGAGTTGCCTGCTGATACACCAGTCTTTCACATTTTCCAACCAATATTTATAGGTTGCATTAAATTTTTCTCCGGGGTGAATAGTTATTTTTCCGCTGGTAACCGCATCCAATGCAGGCTGGGCTAGCTTTTTCATCTTTACAAACCATTGAGTAGATATTTTTGGCTCTACAACAGCACCGGAGCGCTGGCTGTAACCTAACCTGGTTTGATATTCTTCTTCTTTTACCAACAACCCTTTGTCTCTTAATTCTTCTACGATTTTTTTTCTGGCAACAAACCGGCCTTCCCCAATAAAAATTTGTGCGGCTTCACTTAAGGTTCCATCTTCATTTAATGTATCAACTACAGGCAGGTTAAATTTTAAACCGATATTAAAATCATTGATATCGTGAGCAGGCGTAATTTTTAAAATTCCGGTGCCGAAATCTTTATCTACATAATTGTCAAAAATTACAGGCACTTCTTTATTGATTAGTGGAACAATGACTTTTTTCCCTTTATAGGAAGTATAACGTTCGTCATTAGGATTGGCACAAACGGCAACATCTCCCATAATGGTTTCCGGCCTTTGTGTGGCAATTACGATAAATTGCCGGTTGCCGGTTGCAGTTTGCCCATCGTCTGCTATTTCATACTTTATATAATACAACTTCCCCGTAACATCTTTATATTCTACTTCTTCATCGCTTAAAGCAGTTTTCGCTGCGGGGTCCCAGTTGATCATTCTGGCTCCCCGATAGATCAATCCTTTTTTAAAAAGGTCAATAAAAACTTTAATTACTGCTTTATAATAATGATCGTCCATGGTAAATGAAACCCTATCCCAATCAACACTACAGCCCAGTTTTTCAATTTGGTTATAAATTATATTTCCATATTTTTCTTTCCATTCAAAAGCATATTTTAAAAATTCTTCTCTTGACAAATCGTTTTTATCAATTCCTTTTTCTCTTTTCAACATGTCAACAACTTTTGCTTCAGTGGCGATAGAAGCATGGTCGCTGCCCGGAACCCAGCAGGCATTAAAACCACTCATTCTGGCTTTTCTCACTAAAATATCCTGGACAGTTTCATTAAGGGTGTGCCCCATGTGTAAAACGCCTGTTACGTTTGGTGGTGGAATTACAACAGTAAAAGAAGGCCTTGTATCGGGCATGCTTTTAAAATAGTTTTTATCTTTCCAGTGTTGGTACCATTTTTCTTCCACATGGCCGGGAATATAATTTTTGCTTATTTCCATATTCTAAAAAAAAAATTTATAGCCAGCAAATGTAATACAAACATGGTTTAGTATCTTGCTAAGTACATTAGTAAATCTAATTTAAACCCTTTGTTATACGCAATAGTTGATATTGAAACAACCGGCGGCTATGCGGCAGGAAATGGAATTACAGAAATCGCTGTATTTATCACGGATGGGCTAAACGTAAGTGACAAGTTTCATACATTGCTTAATCCTCATTATACGATTCCAAGATATGTAGAATATTTAACAGGAATTACGAATGAAATGGTAGAATTTGAAAGGGATTTTAAAAGTATTGCAGATGAACTTTATGAATTATTATATGATAAAGTTTTTGTGGCTCACAATGTCAATTTCGATTATTCCTTTTTAAAACATCATTTCCAGCAAGTAGGGTACGAATTGAATTGTAAAAAATTATGTACAGTTAGATTGAGCCGGAAAATTCTTCCCGGCATGAATGGTTATGGGCTTGGGAAAATAACGAAACAGCTTGGAATTGAAATAGAAGGCAGGCATAGGGCTGCGGGTGATGCTGCAGCAACCGTTAAATTATTTCATCACTTACTAAAATGTGATACTAACGGTGATATACAAACGATGTTGAAATCTAACAGCAAAGAGCAATTTCTACCACCGAATATTCCTTCACAAGAAATAAAAAAATTGCCACATCATCCCGGAGTTTATTATTTCCATGACAAAAAAGGAAAAGTTATTTATGTAGGTAAAGCAAAGAATTTGAGCAAAAGGGTGAACAGCCATTTTTCCAATAATAAACCCAATAAGCAAAAGCAGGAATTTTTAAAAAAGGTTTATCACATTACCTACATTGAAACTGCAACGGAGCTAATGGCTTTTATTTTGGAAAGTATTGAGATAAAAAAATTATGGCCTGAGCAAAACCGCAGCCAGAAAAGGTTCCAACACGTTTATGGATTGTATTCATTTGAAGACAGTAAAGGTTATTCACGGTTATGTATCGAAAAGAAAAAGAAAAATTTAAAAGCGTTATACACTTTTAACCTTCTTACTGAAGGCTATACTTTGCTTCACAAATTAGTTTCTGAATTTAATCTTTGCCCTAAGCTTTGTTTTTTGCAATCCGCAAATATTGAATGCCAGTCGTACCTGGAAAATAAATGCAAGGGCGCTTGTGAACAAAAAGAAGCGGCAGAAAAATACAATTTGAGAGTGAAGGATTGTATTGATTATTTGGAAAAGAATTTACCCTCTTTTGCTCTGGTGGATGAAGGTTTGGAAGAGCATGGCCAAAGTTGTATTCTTATTGAAAAAGGGAAATTTTATGGAATGGGGTATTTGCCTGCGGATATAAATATTTATCATGTAGATGAATTGAAAAATTACCTCGTTCCATATGTAGAAAATGATTACATCCGCGGAATTATTTTTCAATATGCAGAGAGGTTTCCTTATAAGAAAGTTGAATTCTTGCCCGCTAAAAATTAAAATGGAAATCTTCATTATTTGTTTGTTTACTATAATTTTATTTCAATAATTTGATAATATTTTTTATGAAAAATCTTATCATATTCTCCGGCAGATTTCTTACTTTTTAAATTATAACTGCTAATTGTTTGTTTTTATTAAGCTGAATGTAGGCTATAAGGTTATTATAAAATGGACTTTAATTTTATAGTAAACGAACATTTAATAAGGATTTTTTCATTTTGTTATTATTAAAACCGTGCAGTATAATCTTGTTAGTGATTTTGTAAATATCAAATGACTTTCCATAATGGTAAATGTTGCATTCAGATACGAACACAAGTAATTCGTGTTTGTAAATCATTCTTTCATAATTTATTTATTGCTGCTATTGATTTTAGCGAATTTTGCCGGTAATTATTAATGAAAAGAGTTTTACTACATATCACTTTTTGGATTATTTACCTGTGGCAGGATGTAGTATTAATATATCTTGTTGATGCATCAAGAATGCCTCAGTTTTCTGCAAGTGAAAGAATAAAAATGGCCGTTGAAACTTGCAGTATTCTTTTACTTCCTAAATTACTTCTTACCTATTTTATATTATATATTACTCTTGAAAAAATAATTAAAGAAAATATTTTCTTTAAAATGAACATTCTTTATTCGATACTGGCATTAGTGGGAGCGGTTTTTCTTTACAGGGGTTTAGTGATATATTATATTGATCCTGTAATTTATAATTGGCAGGTAAATTTGCCATCCTATTTTGACCTTTTAGGTTTTCTTGTAGCATTAATGGATATTGGCTTTGCATCTGGTGTAGCCATTGTAATAAAACAAATAAGGCTTCAGCGGGCGACAAAAGAATTCGAGGGGAATTTAATTCGCGAAAAATTAGAAACAGAATTAAAATTTCTTCGTAATCAAACGAACCCACATTTTCTTTTTAATACATTAAATAATATTTATGCACTCGCAAGGAAAAAGTCTGACGATACCGCAGGTGCAATAATGAAATTATCCAAACTATTACGTTTTATGCTTTATGAAACTGAGAAAGCTTCAATAAAAATCGGAGAAGAAATAAAAATGCTGGATGATTATATTGACTTGCAAAAAATGCGTTATGATGAAACGCTTACTATAAAATTTTCGAAGGAGATTGATAATGATGCTGAACAAGTAATTCCAACATTGTTATTGCCGTTTATTGAAAACGCATTTAAGCATGGAGCCAGTGAAAACCGGAGCAAATCATACATTCAAATAAACCTAAGGTTGAATAACGGTATCCTTAATTTTAATATAGAGAATACAATTGAAAATAATAAAATAAGTAATGAAAATGAAAATATCGGTTTAAATAATGTAAAACGCCAGTTGGAATTGATGTATAAAGATTATGATTTACAAGTGCAGCAAACTTCCAATCTTTTTAATGTATACCTTACTATAAATCTAAAAAGCTATGCAAAAATTTAATTGCCTGATAGTGGAGGATGAACCCCTGGCTGCAGAAGTGCTTGAAGATTACACAAGCCAGGTGCCCTTCCTGGAGCTCAAAGCAAAATGCAGGGATGCATTCAGCGCGATGGAAATACTTCAACATCAAAAAATAGATTTGATTTTTCTGGATATTCATTTGCCAAAATTAAAAGGGCTTGATTTTTTAAAAACATTAAAAAGCCCTCCCCAAATTATTATTACTACAGCATACCAGGATTACGCTCTGCAAGGTTATGAATTAAATATAGTTGACTATCTGTTAAAGCCAATTGAATTTAGCAGGTTTTTAATGGCAGTAAATAAACTTGTTGGTTTCAACGAAAATATTTTACCTGAAAAATCCGCCCGGTTTCTGATGGAGAGGGCCTATTTATTTTTTAGTGTAAACAAAAAGAAGGTGAAAATTTTTCTTGATGAAATTCTTTATATAGAAAGCCTTAAAGAATACATCCGCATCACGACGATTAATAAATCGATAATTACAAAGTTTCAGTTAGGCCAGTTGGAGGAAATGCTTGTGAAAAATTTTATCAGGGTTCATCGCTCTTTTATTGTTGCAATAGATAAGATTGATTCATATAACGCAATGGTTGTTGAAATAAAAGGCAAAGAAATCCCAATTGGTAGAAGCTATAAAGATTTCGTTTTTGGCGAACTTTCCTGATTAATTTAATAGGCGTTCATTTGGTGTTTATTAGTAGGAACCAGTTGCCTGTAGATTATTTGCGCAAGGAATTGATTTATTCGTGAAATTGCTTTGATTGATAAAAATAGAATTAACTTTTATAATTTTTTAATTTTCTCAAATTGATATGCAAGAGCCTAATACTTCCAAAATGCTTATTAAAACCGGGCGTATATTTTATGCAATAGGAATTATTGCTTTCGGAATTCAACAAATTATTATCAGGGATTTCCGCCCTGAAATATTACCTCCTTTCCCGGCGTGGGCACATGAATTTATTGTCTTTCCATTTATCACAGGAATCGCTTTGGTAATTGCTGCTATCATTATTCTAGGATTATTTAAAATTGGGGAAGGTATCAGAATGAACACTTGCCTTTATTTAGGATTTTATTTTATGTTACTCATCATTATTTGCCATATTCCTTATAATCTGATATTTGGCCCCAATAAAGCAATCCATGTGGGCGTTTGGGCACCGATGTTGAAAGAATTAGCGTATTGCGGCGGTGCTTTTGTTTTAGCCGGTTCGTTTAAAAATAATTCTATAGCTACCGGCAAAGTAGTTGGGCATTCCTTTTTAGGACAATTAATTCCATTCGGAAGAATATTTTTTTCTACCACGATGATTATTTATGGGTATAGCCATTTTTTATACATTGATTATATATCCCAGATGGTACCAAAATGGTTTGGGAATAATGTTTTTTGGGCCTATTTTGCCGGTACCGCCCTTATGGCCTCGGGAGTAGCAATTATTTTAAAAATTTATATTAAGGTAATTTCTACATTGCTGGCAATTATGATTTTTCTTTGGTTTATTTTTCTGCATATTCCAGATGGAGTTGCCCATCCTTATCTGGCACACGGAAATGAAATAGTAAGCGCCTTCGATGCTTTATTATTTAGCGGAGTGGCAATTGTTATTGCATTTACAACAAAAACCCGCGTGGGTAAAATGGATAATTCAAACATTCTAATTATAGGTTAATAATATGAAAAGAATAAAGAGCATAGATTTTGCCCGGGGGATTGTGATGATCATTATGGCATTAGACCATACACGTGATATGATGCACGTAAATTCTTTAACACAAAGCCCTACAGATTTATCTACAACCACTGCCACACTTTTTTTTACCAGGTGGATTACTCATTTCTGTGCCCCAACTTTTGTTTTTTTAGCCGGGGTATCCGCTTATCTTTCTTTTAAAAATAAAAATGACGTTGCTGCAAGCAGGCGGTTTCTTTTATCAAGAGGAGTGTGGCTTATCATTTTAGAATTCACTCTTGTTAATTTTGCTTTATTTTTCGATATACATTTTAGTAGCTTTATTTTCGAAGTGATTGCTGCCATAGGATTTGGTTTTATAATCCTAGGCCTTCTATTAAAAGTGCCTGTAAAAACTATTGGATTCATTGGCCTTCTTATAATTTTCGGCCACAATGTTTTTTCTTTAATTCCTTTTGCAAAAGGTTCTTTAGTTAATACGATATTATCACCCTTATTTGTTTTGGGCGCATTTCCAATTACATCCAAAATAACCCTTGTCATGGCATACCCGGTAATACCATGGTTAGGAATAATCCTTGCCGGTTTTGCTACAGGGAAAATATTTTATTTGGATCCTATCGAAAGAAAAAAAATATTTCTAAAAATCGGATTTTTGGCTTTGTTACTTTTTATGGCACTGCGGTTTATTAATATTTATGGCGATCCCGTTCCCTGGGCTCATCAAAAAAATACTTTATTTACTTTTCTTTCTTTTATCAATGTCACCAAATACCCACCTTCACTTTTGTTTTGCCTGCTTATGCTCGGAGGAATGTTTTTACTTCTTTCATTTGCGGAAGGCTTGAAAAACAAGTTTTCCAATTTTGTAATTGTTTATGGAAAAGTTCCTTTATTTTATTTTTTGATTCATTTGTACGTGATTCATCTTCTTACACTCGCAATGGTATACCTGCAAGGGTTTAAAACATCACAGCTCATATTTGGCTTTACCTTTGGCCGCCCAAAAGCAGGAAGCGGCGTTAACTTGTTTATCATTTACCTCATATGGATAGGCGTTGTTATTTTGATGTATCCAATATGCAAATGGTATGGAAAATACAAAGCTGAACATAAAGAAAAAATATGGCTGAGGTATTTATAGCTGAGTAAAAATTTAATTCCTTGCCAAAACAGAAATCAACGTTTTTTGTTTGTTTACTGTAATGTATTCTTATTTTGAATTATTAAAAGAAATTAATTTTTTAAGTAACAAATTAAATTCTTTTCGTGGAATAAACTCTGCCCCAAGGCTTTTAAGGTGATTGGTATAAACCTGGCAATCGATTAATTCGATTCCATTTCGTTGCAATGTTTTTGCCCAATTAATAAATGCAAATTTGCTTGCATTACTTTTGTTGGCAAACATACTTTCTCCAAAAAATACTTTACCCAACATGACTCCGTAAAGGCCGCCAACAAGTTCATTATTTTGCCACGCTTCTGCGCTATGTGCTAATCCTATTTTAAACAATTCCGTGTAGGCTTTTTCGATATCATCGCTAATCCAGGTTCCAGGCTCGCCTGTTCTTTTTGAAATTCTGCAATTATGTATTACCTGAGCAAAAGCTTTATCAACAGTGAATTTGAACAAATGTTTATTTAAAACATTTCTCATACTGTGGCTTATTTGTATTTTTTCTGGAAAGAGAACGAAGCGCGGGTCAGGAGAATGCCATTGAATAATCTCACCTTGATTAAACCAGGGAAATATTCCTTTTGAATATGCATTTAATAAAGTGCCTGTTGAAAGGTTTCCCCCAATTGCTACAATACCATTTTCATCAGCTGAATCAACGCCTGGAAAATCATAAATTAACTCATCGTTCAAACCGATCAAATTTAATGTAAAAAACGAAAGGAAATTATCTTTGAGAAAGTTCTTCTACTGTTGCACCGATTCCACGTTCGGTAATTGAGTCGCACATGGGTTTTAAAGTATTATAAGAACCCTCTTTCACCGCGTATTTGCCCTTTGTATGAATAATCATTGCAGATTGTTCAGCTTGCTCGGTTGTATGCTTGCACACTTCAATTAAAGTTTCAATTACCCATTGAAAAGTATTTACTTCATCATTCCAAACTACCAATTGGCAATTATTTCCATCGGCCACTATGGTTCCTGTTTCTTCCGATTCGACTGTAAAAGGTGACGTAGTGTTCATAATTAATCTTCTGCAAAATTACAATTTATTAAATGGAATTTTTTTGGGAGTAAAGAAAAATTAGAAAAAATTTTCTTCCAAAATATGTAGAAAAATGTAAGGCGGTTCTGTTGCGAAATCTATTAACATTTCATAGTTAAACCGTGAGAATAAATTTTAATCCTATAACCGGAATTTATTTAAAAACATTTAAAATCATTTATTATGAAAAAGATTTTTATACTTCTGCTTTCAACCGGATTTTTAAGTGCCACAAATGCACAAGGTTATTATGGCGGCAAAGATAATTACAATAATTCCAGGCAAACTGGTGAGATGTATAATGGTAATTACGACCATAGCAACCCAAATTTCCAATATGAAAATCAGAGAAAAATTAGAATGGAAAGAATAAACCGTGATTACAGCATGATGGTAATGTCAATTCAAAATAACCGTTACATGAGCCATCGTCAAAAAAGGCTGGCTTTTCGTGATGCTGAAAAACAAAGGGATCACCAAATTTGGCAACTAAAAAAGGAATTTAACGGTTATGCATATAACCACGGGCGTTATTATTAAGATTAAGTAAAAAAGCTACATCCTATGAATTTCCCCCAACCCCGCATTTTGCGGGGTTTTTTATATCCTCTATTACAGGAATCAATGAAAGAAATATCTTGTATATTCAGTAAACCCACAAATAAAGAAGATTCTTATTTTCTCTTTTCTCGTACATAACAGTCATGTATACCTGGTTAATTTATATTACCTGATTTTAGTTAATAAAAATGTTTTAATCTTTTTTGAAGGAGATTAATTAATTTTCGTAAAAATTATTTTATGAAAAATCTTTTCTTCTTATTTTTCTTGCTTGGCGCTTGTTTTTTTTCTAAAGCCCAGGATTCTACTTATGCGGAACGGCTTGGTTTCCCTAAAGGCGCTCGCGTAATTATTCTTCACATGGATGATGCTGGTATGTCTTTGAGCTCCGACCGTGGAATAGAAAAGGTATTTGAAAAAGGTATTGCCAATTCTACCAGCGTGATGATGCCGTGCCCATGGGTTCCTCAGATTGTAAGGTATATTGAAGCAAACCCGGGAATTGACGCAGGGTTGCATCTTACTCTTACATCTGAATGGAAGGACTATCGCTGGGCTCCTGTGGCAGGCGCTTCATCTGTTCCGGGTTTAACAGATTCTACAGGATGTTTTTGGGCTGATGTTTCTGATGTAATTAAACATGCTTCGGCGGATGAAGTTGATAAAGAAATCCGCGCTCAGTTAAGCCGCGCAGAAAGAATGGGTTTCCATCCTACCCATTTGGATTCACACATGGGTACATTATTTTTCAGCCCGTCTTTTCTTCAAAAATATATTCAATTGGGAATTGAAAAACAAATTCCAGTAATGTTTCCCGGAGGCAATGACACTTATATTGCGGATGAAATGAATTTCACAAAAGAACAAGTTGGCTATTTTCAAAACATAGGCAAATCAGTTTGGGCGGGGGGCCTGCCGGTTTTAGACGACCTTCATAATTATAGTTATGATTGGAACCCTCCTGCAAATATCGAAAAAAATGATGCCGCTTTAACCAAATGGAGAGTTGATTTATATGAGAAGACGATGATCAAATTGAAGCCCGGAATTACAATGGTTATTATGCATTGCACTGATCCATCGCAAATATTTTCTGAAATTACTGACAGTGGCGATAAAAGAAAAGCAGATATGCTTGCCATGCTCGATCCGGGATTTAGAAAATTCCTGAAAGACAATCATTTTATCCTAACTACCTGGCGGGAGTTAATGGAAAGACGGCAAAAAATAAAATAATTAGATTATATATAATGACTCCGTTTGGGAAACATATGGGGTTTTAATACCCCTCTTTTTTCAATTTACCTCATTAAATTTTTTTCTAAACAACTAAATCGCACTTATTTAATTTGGCATGATGATTTCCTTTGCCTGCGTTTAAAAAGTATTATTTAAACAAATTAAATCAACAATTATGAAAAGGATTTTTTTGATCGCAGGTATTGCTGCTTTATTTGCGGCTTGTAACAATTCAGGAACGGCGGATAGTAACATGTCCGATAGCGTGGATACAACTATGCCGATGGCCACTACGGCAACAACTATTTATACTCCTGCTGAAGGGGATGTAATTTATAAAAACGGGCACCTGATGGTTTATAAAGGAACCGATTGGGCCGATGCTGATGGAAACATTACGTTAGATAATGGCATTGTGGTTTATAAAAATGGCGATGTAAAAAAAGATGATAATACCATCAGGCTTGATGATGGGGAAGTAGTAACTCACAGCGGTAATTTTTTTGATAAAACCGGGCATGCAATTAAAGATGCATGGAATTCAACCAAAGGTGCAGTAGGTAAAGCTGGCGAGGCAGTGGGTAATGGAGTAAGTGATGCCGGAAAGGCTGTCGGTAATGCAGTTGGTGATGCAGGCAAAACAGTGGGGAAAGCTGCAGGCGATGCAGGAAAAGCAGTAGGCAATGCAGCAAGCGATGCCGGTAAAGCAGTTGGTAAAGCGGCAAACGATACAAAAGAAGCAGTAACGGGAGATAAACATTAAGAATAAAAAAACTCCGCATTTTAATAAAAAGCCTGGACCGTACGCTCAGGCTTTTTATTAAAATTATCAAATTGAAATCACAACTGATAACAGATTATATTTTAGATTTTCGGGTAAGCCACATACCCGCCATTTCTCGTGCGCCCATGAACAATTTCATTTTCAATTTTATGGGTTGAAGAATAGAGTTTTTCAGGCCACGCGACAAATCCGGGGCGTGGATTTTCGGGTTTTTTGTTTCCTGGTAAATCATTGGTTTTATTTTCCTCGTCATTGTTTCCAGGTTTAGGTAATTTTAATTTGCCGGCAAGCACCGCAGTTCCAAAGCCTAAAATTCCTATCAAGGTAAAGGACCAGCGAAGGCTCACTGCCTGGGCGATAAATCCGATAACAGGCGGCCCAATAAGGAATCCGAGGAAGCCAATAGTTGATACAGAAGCCAATGCAGTCCCAGGCGACATAGTTTTAGATTTTCCTGCTAATCCATAAACAATGGGCACTACAGAAGAAACTCCGAATCCTACCAATAAAAATCCTAAAGTGGCAGTAACAATATTTGGAAAAATTACAGAAAGTAACAAACCAGAGGTTATTAAAGTGCCACTAATCTGTAGTACATTTTTAACCCCCAGTTTGGTAACCAGCCAGTCTCCCAAAAATCTTCCAAGTGCCATCATAGCTGTGAAAGCCACATACCCAAGTGTAATCATTGAAGCAGGGGCTTCTACAATTTTTTTAAAATAAACACCGCTCCAGTCAGACATTGCGCCTTCGCACAAAAGGCAGCAAAAAGCGATCAATCCTAAAAGAAGAATTTTTTTATCGGGCTTTACAAAAAGTTTTTGTGGTTGGTTATTGCCAATATCTTTTTGTAAAGTGTTTTTATAAAAAAGAAAAAGAAGAAGAGTTGCCAATACTGCTACAATTGAAAAGTGAGTAAGGGGAGAAATTCCCTGCGAAACGAAAAATGCCCCGATAAGCGCACCGCTAAAACCAGCGAGGCTCCACAATCCATGGAAAGAAGCCATCACTGACCGGCCATAAAGGTTTTCAACGCCGACAGCCTGGGTATTCATTGCAATATTAAGGAGATTGCCCAACACACCAAATAGAAACAGCGATATAGCTAAAAGAGTTACTGAACTCGCCGAAGCCAGCAGTAATAAAATAGCGGGATACAGTAACGCGCCGGTAATCATAATCGGCCTGCTCCCATACTTTGATACCATCCAACCGGAAAACGGAAGGCTAACCATTAAGCCAAGTGGCAATGAAAATAAGATTCCGCCAAGCCCTGCATCGCTAAGTTGAAGTTTGGCCTGTATGGCCGGAATCCGGCTTGCCCAGGTAGCGAAAGTGAGCCCTGCAATAAAAAAGAATACGCTTGTTGCAATCCTATGCCCCCTTAACGTGTTTCCTTTATTAAAATAGGTTTCGTTCAATTGATTGGTTTTAATAAAAGCCGTCCAGAAGGAGCCTTTTTTTACCAAATTTATATTTTCTAAATTCATAATTTTAAAATTTCGTTTAATAACTCATTTATAGCATTTGCTATATTATGTTGTTGAGCGGTGCAAAATTAGAACCAACCACCTCTTTATTTCAAACATAATACCCTTGCATTACGGATGTTTATCGGTTAAATAAAGCCTTAAAACCCTTTGTGGTATTGTATTATATTAATAAATGAACATGATGCCCAAATAGAGTTGCCAGTTACCTGCTATTAGGAATTAGTGGTTCACTTGCAGCCATTCTGTCGTAAAATTGTTAATAAAATGTAATAAGCGAAATAAGAATATAGGTTATTTGTTGCTTTACTGTTTAAGGCTTTCTGTTTGAAAATCTTTATTTAAAGGAAACAAGTAATTTTACATTTCTGATTTCACAAACACAGGTAATAATTTTAAAGTATGAAAGAGGAATTTTTAAAAACATTATTTTTAAAACAACAACAAAAAGAACAGGTTCCGGCAAACAAAGTGATTGCCAATTGGGCTTCTAAACTTATCTGCATTTTATATCCTGAAATGTCAAAATGTAGTTACCCTACCCTTGATGCGATTGATGAGGAAATGTCAAAATTGCAAGTTGAATTAACACACATCCTTGATGCAACAAAAGCCTGCTGTGACTGTGACCATAAAAAAGTAAGCAAAGAGTTTTTCAGCCAGTTACCAGAAATTTTCCGGATATTAAATACTGATATTGAAGCGATACACATGGGTGATCCCGCAGCAAAAAATGAATTTGAAGTGATACGTGCTTACCCTGGTTTTTATGCCCTTTGTTTTTACCGGATTGCACACACTTTGCATGGCCTTGACGTACCTCTTTTGCCGCGTATTCTTACTGAATTTGCCCATAGCAAAACAGGTATTGATATTCACCCTGCTGCCCGCATCGGTGAATATTTTATGATTGACCACGGAACGGGAATTGTAATTGGTGAAACGTCGGTAATTGGTAACCATGTAAAAATGTACCAGGGAGTTACTTTAGGTGGAATGAGCATTGATAAAAGTATGGCAATGCAGAAAAGGCATCCAAGTATTGAAGATAATGTAGTTATTTATTCGGGTGCCACTATTTTAGGTGGTGATACATTGGTGGGTGAAGGTTCTGTTATTGGTGGAAATGTTTGGCTTACTCAATCTGTCCCGCCGGGTTCGCTGGTTTATCAAAGCCCACAAATAACTATTGTCGAAAATAAATTTATAAATAATAATGTGTAAATAAATGCTGACTATTTTAGATGCTGTAGGAAATACGCCGATGGTAGAACTTCAAAGGCTAAATAAAAATCCAAATGTAAAAATATTTGCAAAACTGGAGGGAAATAACCCTGGAGGAAGTGTAAAAGACAGGCCAGCTCTCTACATGATAAAGAATGCACTCAGCCGTGGCGAAATTGATATAAAAACAAAATTGATAGAAGCTACCAGTGGAAACACAGGCATTGCGCTGGCGCTCATGGCAAACGTTTATAACCTTACTATCGAATTGGTAATGCCTGAGAATTCAACCCGTGAAAGAGTATTAACTATGGAAGCCTATGGAGCAAAAGTTACCTTAAAAGAAAGTATAGAAGAATGCCGCGATTATGCAGATGAAAAGGCTGCAGGTGGAGAATATTTTTTACTAAACCAATTTGCAAATCCTGATAATCCCCTTGCACATTATAAAACTACCGGGCCGGAAATATGGCGGGATAGTGATAAGCAGATTACTCATTTTGTAAGTTCGATGGGAACTACTGGAACCATCATGGGTTGCTCCTCTTATTTAAAGGAACAAAATAAATCTATTCAAATAGTGGGTTGCCAGCCAACAGAAAATTCTTCGATACCGGGAATAAGAAGATGGCCTAAAGAATACCTCCCGAAAATTTTTGACCCCAATAAAGTAGACCGCGTTATAGATGTGTCGCAGCAGGAAGCAGAGGAAACCTGCAGGCAATTAGCCAAACAGGAAGGCATTTTTGCGGGCGCCAGCAGTGGCGGTGCAGCAGCAGCCGCATTAAAAATAAGCAAAGAATTAAAAGAAGGGTTTATTGTATTTATCGCATGCGACCGGGGAGACCGTTATTTAAGCAGTGATTTATTTGGGTAAAAAGAATTGATGCCTTCATTTTATTATCATCTTCAGTTACCTCCGGCTTTCCATATTATAATTAAAAATTTCCGTTTATCATTTAGGCCATAAAAGATTTTCTTTAAAAAATTAATTTTAAAAGCTTGTAACTTTTAAAGCCACAATTTTTTTTGCTTCTTACTATTTTGTATAATTTATTAATTGCTTTTTTATGAAATATAACCTCAATTCGAAGAAAGTTTTCAACACAGAATTATTAAGCCAACTAACAAAAGCAAAAAACATAATTGATGAAGATGTTTCGCGCAAAATAGATATCAGTGAACTTGCCAGAGAAGTTGCATTATCCAAATTTTATTTTTTCAGGTGCTTTAAAAATGCTTTCGGATTTTCGCCTTATCAATACCTTCTGAAAAAAAGGCTTGAAAGGTCTATGGAACTATTAACGGAAGGAGATTACCTGGTAACTGATGTGGCTTACCAGGTAGGCTTTAATGATATTTATTCTTTCAGCAAATCTTTTAAAAAGCATTTTAATGCATGCCCTTCACAAGTTTCAGTTACAGCCGCTGTGATTTTTAACTTCGTACTTTTTTGTTAGCTTTTTTGCAAAAAATATTTGCTGTGGTAAATTTTGCCTGGTTTTTTAAGCCCCGGTTTCCATTCATCGATAATTCCTGTGAATTTCTTTTTCCAATTTTAAAAAAAGATTTTAAACTTCAACCTATTAAAATAATACTTCAGGATATTTATTAAATGCTTTGAGCATGTTGTTAACGCTACCTTAACAAAAGCCAATACCACGCTGCTTTACCGACAATACAAATTTACCATTTAACCGAAATCAAAGTCAATAATTTTAAATAAAATTAAAATTCTTTCACCATTAAAATTATGAATTATGAAAAAGCTTATTCTCTTTTGCTTTGCTGCCTTTTGCAGCATGAGTATTTTCTCCTCTCCTTTGCTTGCAGCTTCAACTGATGCTTCTGCAAAAATCCTTGAAGTATTTCATCGCAATTTCCCCGAAATAACCAATCGTTCAATTTATAATATGGGGGATGCATACATGATATTTTTCAAAAATGATGAAAATAATTCTTCGGGAAGGATTTATTATGATAACGACGGAAATGTGTTGGAAACCATCCGTTATTATTCCGGTACAGAATTATCGCCTTTTATCCGTACAAAAGTAAATTCAAAATACAAAGGCAAAGATATCTTTATGGTAACAGATGTAGCCAATGATACAGAACATTTTTACCAGATAATTTTAGAAGATGCCAACACTTTAATGGTTGTTGATGCGGATGATAGTGGTTCGATACACCTCGAAAAGAAATATAAAAAATCGAAATAAAAAAATTATCCGCTTTAAAAACCAAGCTACAAAAAGCTTGGTTTTTTTAATATTTTTAATTTATTCGGGCAAAATATTTTGCTTTTTGTTTTAAAGATTCATTAACAACAAAAGCACTTTTTGATAAATTATTCAGGTATATAACATTAATCTTTGTATCTGTGATAAACAAAGCAGCCAAATTAAATAGGAATGATAAATCAGAAAAAAAAGAAAACAAGGTTTATTGTGAAAAACGGGCATGAAAATATTATTTTGTGCGTGGCAGAGGTTGCTTTGCTTTATGTTGAAGAACGAACTGTTTATCTGATCAGCCACGATTCAAAAAAATACCATTTTCACAAAAGCCTTTCAGAAATTGAAGAAGAACTTGACTCGGCTATATTTTTCAGAGCAAACCGCCGCATCATAATAAATATAAATTTCATAAAAGCTTTTACTGTTTGTAAATGCAATAAATTAAAAATAGAAATGAAAGTACATGCGCCGGAAACTGGCATTATCGTTAGCCAGGAAACTGCGCCACTTTTTAAAACGTGGCTTTGCGAATCATAGTAAACCAACATTTAACTATTATTTCTAATCTGCCTTGTTTAATTATTTATTTACTATTTCTTGTATCACATTTCCAACATTTCCATTTGGCATTTGAATATGAAGTAAAGCCGCCAATGTTGGCGAAATATCAGTCATGTGAATGGTGCGGTTGGAAGATCCGGGTTTGATGTGCCATCCCATAAACAATAAAGGAATATGCGTATCATACGGGTTCCAGTTTCCATGAGTTGTGCCGGAGCCGATATGCCCTTCATACCAGCCTGGCTCAGGAATGACCATCACAGGCCCGCATCGTTTTGAATTATAGCCATTAATTATATCGGATTTGATGGGTTCCGGTATTGGTGCGTCTCCGATATGATCGATATCTACAGCAAACTGGATACCGGGCTGTTTTTGTAAAAATGAAACTGTTGCTTTTTTCACCGCATCATAATCAAGTTTGTTTTCATTTATTTTCTTCAGGTCAAAGCCAAGATGATAATTGATTGATGAAGAAATTAAATTTTGTACACCAAATTGTTCTACGAGAAAATCATTTAGCAGTGCGTTTATTTTTTGTCCTACAAGATAATCTGCCGGAATACGAAAATTCTGCATAAAGCCTGCTGCATGAGCCGCACCATGATCGGCAGTAAGAAATACCAGGTAATTTCCTTTTCCTATTTTTTGATCTAAAAACTGAAAAAAAGCGGCAAGGTCTTTATCTAATCTTAAATAAGTATCTTCTACTTCTATGGAATTTGGGCCGTATTGATGCCCAACATAATCTGTAGATGCACAATTAATCGTAAGAAAATCGGTGGCTTCACCATTGCCAAGATCATATCCGTTTACCGCTGCTTTAGCGAAATCCAGTGTAAGCGTGTTTCCAAAAGGTGTACTTCTAATGCTTCCATGGTTTTTGCTATAAATTTTTTTCATATCGTGCGGAAATACAGGTGCTTCTTCTCCGCTAAATTTTCCTTCCCATGTTACATTATCTGCCGTGCTCTGTGTGTACGTGTTAATCGGATAAAGTGTATTCCATCCTTTTGATACTAATTTTTCAGGCTCATTTGTTTCATTAAATTTTTTTACCCAGCCTGGCAATTCATTCATGTAATAAGTGCTGGTGATAAATCGGGTAGAACCGTCATCAAACCAAAAAGCGCCGTTTGCTGTATGCCCGGCAGGCAATATTGATGCCCGGTCTTTTAACGAAACACCTACCACCCGCGATTTAAAATTGGTAGCAAGGCGAAGCTCGTCAGTGATAGTAGATACCAATAAATTGCGCGGAGACATTTGGCCAAATTTACCCGTTGTACCTACAGAATGAACACTTGAATCTTCAGTGCAGTAGGTTGCTTTTCCTGTTAATTGATCTATCCAATCATTCCCAACAATTCCGTCAATCGAAGGAATAGACCCGGTAAAAATAACTGAATGCCCAACAGCTGTATAAGATGGCAAGTAATTGATCAAAGTATTTTCACATGAAAAACCATCATTTAATAATCTTTTGAATCCGCCATTTTCATAACGGCCATAATACCGGTAAAGATAATCCCAACGCATCTGGTCTACTACAATGCCCACCACTAATTTTGGTTTTTGACTTGATTTAAATGGTTGAGCTAAAAGAAAATTATAAGATATAGTAAAAATGAAAAAGAGGTAAAATTTTTTAAGCATTTTTTTCTAATGAAGATAAGGCCCTTTGAGGATTCGCCATTAACGATTCACCAAATATTGTACTTTTGCGCACAATTAATCAATAAAAAATTACAAAGATGAATGATCTTTTTGAAAAGATGATGAAAGACGCCGGGCCATTAGGCTCGCACCTGAAAAGAGCTCATGGGTATTTCGCATTTCCCAAATTAGAAGGCGAACTGGGAAACAGAATGATCTTTAGAGGAAAAGAAAAAATAGTCTGGAGTTTAAATAACTACCTGGGGATGGTAAATCATCCTGAGACAAGAAAAATTGATTCTATAGCGGCTGAAAAGTGGGGCATGGGAAACCCAATGGGTTCCAGGATGATGAGCGGCAATACTGATATGCATGAAGAATTAGAAAAAGTGCTTGCGGATTTTGTTAGCCGCGAAGATGCGATGCTTCTCAACTTTGGGTACCAGGGTGTAATGAGTTGTATTGATACGCTGGTTAATCGACATGATGTAATTGTTTATGATGGAGAAGCTCACGCCTGTTTGGTGGATGGCGTTAGGCTGCATATGGGATATAGTTATAAATATAGGCATAATGACCTTGAAGATTGTGAAAAACAGCTTCAACGCGCAGTAGCAATGACTAATAAAACCGGAGGTGGAATTCTTGTAATTACAGAAGGGGTTTATGGAATGAGTGGAACACAGGGTAAGATCAAAGAAATAGTAGCGTTAAAGAAAAAATACCCCTTCAGGATTTTAATTGATGATGCACATGGATTTGGATCAATGGGGCCATCTGGCGCTGGCGCAGATGAAGCGCAAGGCTGCCAGAAAGATGTGGATTTGTATTTCAGCACTTTTGTAAAAAGTATGGGAAGCATTGGTGCTTTTATAGCCGGTAAAAAAGCGGTTATTGATTATTTGCGCTATAATGTACGTTCACAGATATTCGCAAAAAGCCTTCCCCTTGTTGTGGTAGAGGGCATGCTTACCAGGATGCAAATGCTAAAAACAATGCCTGAACTAAGAGAAAAACTATGGCATATTGTCCACAGGTTACAAGCGGGATTAAAAGAAAAAGGATTTGATATCGGAAGTACTAATAGCCCGGTAACTCCCGTATACATGAAAGGTGGATTGCCAGAAGCTACTAACATGGTAGTAGATATGCGGGAAAATTACAACATTTTTTGTTCTGTGGTAGTTTATCCCGTAATTCCTAAAGGTGAAATTATTTTCAGGATTATTCCAACAGCAGCCCATACCGATGAAGATGTTGATATTACATTAAAGGCCTTTGAAGAAACCAAGAAGAAATTAGATGCAGGTGAATATAAAGCCGAAGATATTCCCGATATGTCTGATGCAGGTTATGCACAAAGGACTGTAGCCTAAAAAAACCGGGCCTCAAATGAAGCCCGGACAATTAAAACCTTAACCATTAATCTTAAAATCTATAACGTAAACTTTAAATCAGCGTTCTATTTATAAGTAGAAAAACCAAATTAAATAGTTGCTTCATAAAGTGTGAAAATTTTTTATCATAAAATGCATTATAGAAACTGGTTTTCTTTTATTTGAAAATATGGCCAAAAAAAACAAACTATTTTTGGCCACATTGACATTAAGATAAAAATTTTGGAGAAAAATTAATTTAAACTTCTTATTTACTTTTTAATTCAATTAGGGTTGAACGTACATACTTTCAAGTTGTTCCGCCGTTATTTCTTCCAATTGTTTTTTCCTGGTCTCTACTCCAAAAAGGCTGATTGCTAAAGCAGCAATAATCAATGGGATGGCACCAATTAATGCAGTAGTTTGAATCGAAGGTGGTGCAATGGCAGCAACTACTAAGGCAATAACCAATACGCCTCCAAATTTACTAAATCCAGCAATCACTCCGCTTCCTCTTGAACGAATACTTGTAGGATAAATCTCTGCAGCATAAGCGGACAAAACGGAAACCAGGGAACTTATACCCCAAATTGGTATAATTAATAATATGTATAACCAAATTGGATGGGTAATAATAGAATCACCTGCCCAAACAAAACCCATCATTGAACACGCAGTCAAAAGCGTAAGCATGATTATAGTTCGTTTACTGCTCCAAAAACCATACATCCATGCGATGACAAAATTTAACGGAAAACCAATTAAAGCAGCATTTCGTAAAAGGGCAAACGAGTTGGCCTGGCTATATCCCAGGTGTTGCAGGTTAGATGGTATCCAAAGTTGAAAACCAAACTGTACAAAACCGCCTCCAAGTGCGAGGATTCCTACTGTAGCTGTAAGCCCAAGAAAAGGAGCACGAAATAATTGCCTGAATTGACTTTTAATATTTTTGGCTGGTTCTACAGGGAGCAAAGCAATCCTTTCCTTAAGCGCGACTGCTCCAAAACGCTTCATTACTTGTTGAGCTTCCTTTAACCTGCCGCTATTTATTAAATATCGTGGTGATTCAGGAATCCATCTATTTAGAAAAATGAGAATAAACCCTGTTGGAAAGCCAATCAGCCAAAGGATTCTCCAGGTGTAATGCGGAACGAGCCATGACGCCAGGGCACTTGTTATAATATATGCTCCTCCAATATCGCCACCAATAAGCACCATCATCCAGCCGCGAA
>Ga0134126_10000368_pt1 | contig 58371 bp, 46 predicted proteins | sample KB31752_FD_96881 | JGI IMG/M metagenome (GOLD analysis project Ga0134126, IMG submission 96881) | Terrestrial soil microbial communities with excess Nitrogen fertilizer from Kellogg Biological Station, Michigan, USA - KB3-175-2 | ecosystem: Environmental > Terrestrial > Soil > Unclassified ...
ATTCCTGACGCTGTCCGGCCGTCAGATGAACGATGAACTTGTCTTTCAGTGCCATGATGTTCCTCCAGGTCAGCTGGAGGAGAATCATACGAATCCATAAATCAGCTGCAATGAACCACTAGTCAATCTATCCGAGTTTCTCACCCTGTTGAAGTTGCGCGCCGAGCGTCTGATCCCATGAGCGACATTTCCCCAAGTCTGCATGCGGAAGTCGTGTTTCGCGCCGGCAATCGGTGCGAATACTGCCGGCTCTCACAACGTGGTCAGGAGGCGGTGTGTCATATCGACCCTGTGATACCGCGAGCGGCTGGCGGGCCGACCGTGGCTGACAACCTCGCCTTGGCGTGCGTGTCGTGTTCGTTGCGGAAGTGGGCCAAACAGACGGCGACCGATCCCGACTCTGGGGAAGAAGTGCCACTGTTCAACCCGCGATCACAAGCCTGGGCAGAACACTTCCGCTGGAAGGACGAACGGATCATACCTCTGACCGCGACGGGCCGGGCCACGGTGACTGCTTTGGCAATCGGGCGATACCAAGGAGGATCGTCCGATGACTGTAGAGCGAGATGCGCTGCGCGATTGGCACCGTCTCTTCGGCTTGCTGCTGACCGATTTCTTCACAAACTCGCCGTTCACCGTGGAGGTCGAGCGTGACGTGTCCAAGCAGCAGCAGTTCCTCGACGTGGTAATCTTACGCCGCAAGCCTGGGCACTTCGCCGAACGCTTGCCCGACGGCATGGACAATTTGGCCGCGCACAATCTTCTCACTTTCAAATCACACCGCGAGGCACTGGACAGCTGGGCGATGAAGGAGTTGGTCGGCCACTACGTCGCCTATCGCAAGCTCGTCAGCCCGTCGCCGTCGGAATTGTTGTCGGAGGATCAGTTCCGGCTCTTTGCCGTGTGTGCGCGTTTCCCACACAATCTATCGGGGCAGGTGCCGTGGCAAGAACGGCAAGCGGGCGTGTATGATTGTCGGTGGGGCACCGACACGGTGTGCGTTGTTGTGGCGGGACAGTTGCCGCAAGAACCTCACAATGCGCCGCTGCACTTGTTCAGCGCCTCGCCTACGTTGGTGGACTTCGGCCAGGATACTTACCGGCAGCGTTCGGAGTACACCAGTGGGATGTTACGACAACTCTTGAAAAACTACGTGGCGGAGGGGTTTGCCATGACGTATACCGTAGCGGATTTCCGGCGTGATTCCATCAGGAGGGAATTCATGGAGCTATCGCCCCAGGAACGCCGGGACATCCTTCAACTAATTCCACCGCGCGAGCGCCGGGAAGCACTTGAGTGTCTGCCACTACGAGAACGTCGTGATCTTTTCGAGGCGTTGCCGCCGGAGGATATCCGGCAACTCCTCCAGTCGCTGCCGCCGAGAGATTGTCAACGACTCTTCCACTCGCTACCGCCAGAAGAACGCCGGCAAATGCTGGAGTCGCTGCCGCCGGAGGAACGTCGAGAAATGCTGGAATCGCTGCCGCCGGAAGAACGGTTAGCGGGTCTATCCGCAGAGCAGATTCAGCAGTACCTCGATCAGCTGACCGCAGGCCAACCGGCCCAACCGCGCAAGCCGCAGCGGAAAAGGTAAGGAGGCGTCCAGGTAACGATTCTGCTAAACTAGCAGGGGCGTCTCGAACTCTTTGACCCCTGGATGCACTGTCTCCCATGTTGATCGACACTTTCGGACGTGTTCACAATAATCTACGCATCAGCGTCACCGATCGCTGCAATCTGCGCTGCACCTACTGCATGCCGGAAGAAGTTGTCTTCATGGACCGCGCCGAACTGCTCACCTTTGAGGAGATCGCGCATTTCGTTCGCGTGGCCGCGCCGCTGGGCATCGACAAAATTCGGCTGACCGGCGGCGAACCGTTGTTGCGCCGCGACCTGCCGCGGCTGGTGCGTTTGCTCGCGGACATACCCGGCATCAAGGACATTGGCCTAACCACCAATGGATTGTTGCTGGCAAATCAGGCGCAGGCGCTCTACGACGCTGGTTTACGCCGCATCAACATCAGTCTCGATACGCTCGATCCGGGACGCTTCCGGGAAGTCAGCCGGCGCGAGGGGTTGGAGCAAGTGCTGGCCGGTATCGACGCGGCCAAGCGCGCGGGCTTTCGGCCCATCAAGATCAACGCCGTCAGCATTCGCGGGTTGACCGAACACGAGGTTGTCCCGCTGGCTCGCTATGCGCGCGAACACGCTCTGGAGATGCGTTTCATCGAATACATGCCGATTGGCTCCGCTGAGTGGGAGCGCGGTAAGGTCTACTTCGCGCATGAGATTCTCGAACAGATTGAGCGCGACGTGTGCCCGTTGGTGCCGGCCGACGATTACGATCCGCGTGCGCCGGCGATGGATTTCCAGTACACCGACGGCGGCGGCAAGGTTGGTATTATCGCTTCGGTATCGCGGCCGTTCTGCATGAGCTGCAATCGTCTGCGGCTGACCTCGGACGGCAAACTGCGTAATTGTTTGTTCGCGCTCAACGAGGTGGATGTTCGGCCGTTGCTGCGCGAGACGCCGGACGACGCGCGACTGGCGGAGATGATCGGGCAGAACGTGCGCGAAAAATGGGAAGGACACGAAATCAACACGGCGCGGTTCATCAAGCCGCTGCGCACCATGCACACCATCGGCGGATGACCACAAAAACATTTTCACCACGGAAAACACGGAAAACACGGAAAAAAGGCAAAGACAAAAGGTAATAGAGAAGAGATACACCAGCTCCGATCGCCAGCGGTCCTCTCGATTTACTTCGTCTGCTTTTTCTTTTTCCGTCTTTTCCGTGTTTTCCGTGGTGAAAGGTTTTTGTGGTTCCCCCTCAGGAGACCACCTCGTGAGACAACGCATGGGTGCCGAAGGCGTGAGGCGGTCTTGCCGGGGTGGGAGCAGCGAGTTCGGCAGGGCGGGCGGCAATGTCGAACCATTGGCGCTCACCATCGTTCAAGGTGGACAGGCCGATCCAGTGGAGGACGGCTGATTCGTCGTGGTCGAGATCGAGGACGATGGTGGTCGGCGTGCCATCAAGGAAATAGAGCCGGCCCTGACGATCGTGGCGCTGGATAGAGAAGCGGCGGACACGGTGGCCCGGCAAGCGCGTAAGGGGAGCCTCCGCGTCCGGCAGTGGAAAACAGAGCATGTCTACCAGTCGCTCGGGCGCGCCGGCGAGATGCTTGCCAAGTCCGAGGAGACGCTGACCGTGTTGGCAGAAGGCATCTAGGCCGAGGGTGACAGGGCGGCCATCCGGCCACAGAAATTCATAGCCTTCATAACGAACACGTTCCGTTTGACGATCGCGAGAAGGATCACGACGGAAAAGTAATCTCAGGGTGCGGGACATCCGAGTCTCTCTTCTATGGTGGGAACAACGATGGTCAGACACCATCCGAGGCGGAAGTCGCCTCCTTCAAGGCGTGTTCTCTCTTTCTGCACACGGCGCGCCGCGAAGTTGAGAAAGAGAGAACACTAAGTCAATCTGGGTAAATTGTATGATTTGAGCAAAACAAGGTAGGCAAACAGGGCATTTTTTGCTCGAATTACGCGCGCAGTGCGTTCTAGATGTAGGGAAGATGCTGACTTTCCCTCCCCTGCACGCAGCAAAATTCCTCATCTGTGGCTTAATCGAACAAGTTGGGTTGGCGATCTTCCGGCGGGGCGGGTTTCATGGGCCGTCCCAGAATCTGATAGGCTCGTGCCGTTGCCACTCGACCGCGCGGCGAGCGAACGATGAACTGCTCGCGCAACAGATACGGCTCAATCTCGTCACTGAGGGTGTCCACCGGCAATGTCATGCTCGCGGCCAGCGATTCGACGCCGGCCGGACCACCGCCGTGAACGCCGATGAGCAATTCCAGGTAGCGACGATCCTGCTTGTCCAGTCCCTCACGATCGACCTCGGCCATGTCCAGGGCGGCACGGGCAAGGTCAAGGGTAATGTGGCCGTCGGCCTCGCTGGTGGCGAAGTGCCGCGTCCACCACAGACGCGCGTTGGCCACGCGCGGCGTCCCGCGGCTGCGGCGTGCCAACTCGATGGCCGCCTCCTCGCTAATCGGCGTCTGCAATTTGCGCGCGTTAATGCGCACAATCTCCGCCAGTTCCTCGATGGTGTAAAACTCTAGATGCTCGTGCATTTTGAAGCGATCGCGCATCGGGCTGGACAGCATGCCGCTGCGCGTCGTCGCGCCGATGAGCGTGAATGGCTTCAAACGCAAATTGATCGTGCGCGCGTTCATGCCTTCGCCGAGGACGATGTCGATGCGGAAGTCCTCCATCGCCGGGTAGATGAACTCCTCAACCACACGCGGCATGCGATGGATTTCGTCGATGAATAGAATCGAGCCTTCCTCGACGTTGGACAGAAACGGCAGCATGTCGGCCGGCTTCGATAGGGCCGGCCCGCTGGTCATCTGGATCGATGTGCCCAGTTCGTTGGGCAGGACGGTGGCGAAGGTTGTCTTGCCCAGTCCGGGCGGGCCATCGAACAGGATGTGCGACAGCGGCTCCTTGAGCTTTTTGCAGGCGTTGAGGACGATGCTCAAGCGCTGCACGACGGCTTTCTGACCGATGACCTCGCGCAGCCAGCGCGGCCGCAGGGCGACATCGCGCTGATGCGATTCATCGTCGCCGTTTCCTTGCACAATGGCTTGACGTGCCATTCACTCACCTCGAATATAGTGGTTAGTGGTCAGTGGTTAGTGGTTAGTAATGAGAGAGGGGAGTGTCGTTACTAACCACTAACCACTGACCACTAACCACTATTATTGTCCCTTGTAAATCTCCAACAACACCTCTTCCACCGACTTGAACGAGCGGCCGGCGGCCAACACCTTGTCGAGTCGATTGCGCGCCTCTTGCGGGCTGTGACCAACGCTCAACAGCGCCTGATACACATCCTCCATGATGTTGCCATCGACCACGACAGCAGGCGACGCGGCACCGTCCGGCGATCCTTCGCTGATGGGTGTCATGAGGGCGTATTTCGTCACCTTGCGGCGCAGCGTGGCAATGATTTGCTCGGCCGTGGCGGCGCCGACGCCGGGCAGCGTCGTCAGCCATTTGCTGTCCTGACGCTGGATGGCGTCGGCGATCTCCTTGACCGGCCGCACCATCGCCTTGAGTGCCTTGCGGGTGCCGACCTTATCCACCGTGCAAAAGAGATCGAAGAAATCCAGTTCGGCCTCCGTCGTGAAACCAATCAATCGTGGCACCACCCGGCCCTGCATGGGATTGCCGTCGAAATAATGACTGGTGTGCAGGGTCATCTCCTGGCCGAGCGTGCCCTGGACACGACGGCGAATGAATTCCGGCACGAGTACCTGATATTCCAGCGCGCCGACTTGAAGGCGAACCTCGTCATCGAGTACGCGGTTGAGTACGCCGGTGATCTTGGTAATCATAATTCTCCTCCGGCCGGCAGTTTGACGACGTAGTAATGGCACAGAGCGGCGGCGAGAGCGTCGGCCACGTCGGGTGGGTCCGGCAGTTGGGCAAGACCCAATTCGCGTTGAATGGTCCGCTGTACCTGTTCCTTGGAAGCGCGGCCATTGCCCGTGACGGTCTTCTTGATTCGCGTGGCGTTGTAACTAACCACCGACAGATCGCGCTGCGCCGCGGCCAAGAACATCACCCCGCGCGCATGGGCCATCAGGATCGCCGTCCGTGGATGGTCATAATGGGCGAATAACTGCTCGACCACGACCACACCGGGTTTGAACTGTTCCAATACTTCTACTATACCATCGTACAGGCGACGAACGCGCTGGGCCATGTCAGTTGTCTCGCGGCCCTGCGCGCCGTGGATGATGCCGGCCTCGCAGACACGCGGCGCACCGGCCCGCGCTTCGAGGACAGCGTAACCCGTCCGTTGCAGTCCCGGATCGAGGCCGAGAATGCGCGATCCGGAGAGCCAGGACGATGCCGAAGTCATGATGTCAGCCTACCGTTCCGCCACGGACGAACACAAGAGCGATCCCTGTGTCAAAGAGCATGGTGGACAGATCCGTTTGCGGGGTGCTATAATCCCCCAACGATTCAGACTCGATAAACAAACCTCCCCAGGCAGCGCCGCCAGGATATATGGGCATGAACCTCAATCCGCAAATGCTTCGCTCCGAGCAACACGTCGAGGTCGGCCTCGTGATCCAGCGCAACGCGGATCTCCTCCTCGAACGCTGGTCGCAGCGGGCAATTCAGGAACAGCCGCATGCCGCCCGTTCCCATCATCCGGTTCTCCTGGACCATCTGCCGCGTTTGCTCCATACCATCGGTCAGAGTCTCGCCAACAGCCACGGATCCCATTCGGCGCCTCATCATGCTCCCGCGGAGGAACACGGGGAGCAGCGCTGGGAGGTCGGCTGGTCGCTATCGGAAGTGATCCGCGATTATCAAATCCTCCGTCTGGTTGTCTTCGAGTATCTGGAAGAAACGCTGGATCGGCCGATGCGATTTCGCGAGGCCCGCGCGATCGATCTGGCCTTTGATGAAGCCATCGCCGCCAGTGTCACCGTCTACGTTCGCCAGCACGACGAGCATGTGCAGCGCGTCGAGAAGGAGCGGGTCGATTATCTCCGCCATCAGGCCGACGCCTTCAAGGAGGCGGACCAGCGCAAGAACGATTTCCTTGCCGTTCTCGCCCACGAACTGCGTAATCCATTGGCCCCCATTTTGACCTCGATCGAGTTGCTCCGCTTACTCGGCTCGTCCAACGCCAGCGCCAATCAGGCCCGTGACATCATCGAGCGCCAGGTCAAGCACATGACCCGTCTGATCGACGATCTGCTCGATTTGACGCGCATCGCCCAGGGCAAACTGGAGCTGCGCCGAACAATCTTCGAGGTGGGGCAGGCGGTTGCGCAGGCCGTGCAGACGGTTCGACCGTTGTTCGAGTCGCACGCACATCAACTGACCGTTGAACCGCCTGCCGACCCGATCTATCTCGAAGCCGACGAATCGCGGATTGTGCAAGTACTTATCAACCTGCTCGGCAACGCCGGCAAGTACACGGAGCGCGGCGGCCAAATCTGCCTGACGACGATCCGCGAGGGCAACGAGGCGGTCCTATGCGTGCGCGACAACGGCGTCGGCATCGAGTCGGACATGCTGAGCCGAATCTTCGACCTGTTCACGCAGATTGGCCGATCGATTCATCGCGCACAGGGCGGGCTGGGCATCGGCTTGACTTTGGTACGGCAATTGGTCGAATTGCACGGTGGCCGGGTGAGCGTTCACAGCGACGGACCCGGCAAAGGTAGCGCATTCATGGTCCGGCTGCCGATCGCGCCGGCGCACTCCTCGCCGCCCGCCGGCGGAACAGCCCAACTCGGCACCACACCGTCCAACGTGTCGGCCCGCCATATCCTCATCATCGAGGACAACGCCGACGCGCGCGAGACGCTGGCTCTGCTGCTGCAAATGCTCGGTCATCGCACGGCGATGGCGGCAACCGGCCCGGAGGGCGTCGAGCGCGCCTTGGCCGATCGGCCGCAGGTGATCCTCATCGATCTTGGTTTGCCCGGTCTGGATGGCTTCCAGGTAGCGCGGCAGATTCGTGCGGCGCTGGCCGATTCCGTGCGCCTTGTCGCCCTGAGCGGCTACGCGCAAGAGGAAGATCGCCAGCGTTGCCGGGAGTCTGGCTTCGACGCGCATTTGCCCAAGCCGGTCGAGCTTGAGGAATTGAATCGCGTGATGGCGGCACCGGTGTCAGGCGACAAATGAAAGAGACGCGGCTCATTCAAACAGCAATTCGGAATGAGCCGCGTCCGCCGCCCTCTTACTTCTCGGTCATCGAAGAAGGTGCATGGAGAGGCTCATCCGCTCTCCAGCGCGAAGTAAGTTGACCGTCACGCGATCGCCGACGAGATAGTTGCTTTCGACGTAGCGAAGGAAGCCGTTGACATCCATTTCCAGGGGCTTGTCGTCAATGCCCAGGATGATGTCGCCGGGCCGCACGCCGGCCGTCCGCGCCTGGGCGGGCACCGAGTCGCGCTGCCGGAAGGCGAGCCGTTGCGCGGGCAACTTCAACGCCTTTTTCTCATCGAGCGTGAGATCGTCGCCATACAGTCGAGCCGACGGAATCAGGTGTTGCATCGAAGGCCGCCAGCGGATGTCGCTCTTCCGCCAGCCTTCCGGCAACGTCAACCGCTCCGTCAAGGTTTCCTTTCCGCGCCGCCAGACGACTTCGATGCGGCCAGCCTTCGGTGCCCGGTCGAGCGCGAACTGCACGTCCGCGAAAGAGTGAATGGGCACGCCGTTGAGCCGCTGTACCATATCCCCGCTTCGCAGACCGGCCACAGAGGCGGGCGACTTTTCCCGTACTTGGCGGAGGAGGTTGCCGCGATCGACTTCGAGTTCCAGGCCAAGGTTCTCGGGCAACGGATACCTCCAAACCAGATCCCGGCTCCATTTCCCTTGTTTCCGCAAATTGGCGTTGAGAGTTTCCTTTACCTGATGACAGTGCATGCAGCGGCCTGATCGCCGGGAACCCCTCACGTCGCGGAGAAAGCGCGGAGCATCCCCCGACTTGCGAGCGAAGACTTTCGAGGCGCTTTCATGCGTGCGCAACACGGATTGCATTGTGTAACGCAGTCCCGCCAGGGACTGACGGCTATCGGCATTCTTGGCATCCCGGCCGCCGTAACGGGCGTAGACCTCGCTGTCCGCGTTGAGAAAAAAGACCATAAAGGTTAGATCGTAATCGAACTCGAAGAGGTTCAGGTCCGCGTTATCGATGCGCGTCAACCGGACCCGGACGAATTGATCCGCGACTTCTTTGATCTGCTCAAGACGGACAACCTGCCCGTCAAATTCGCGGCAGTCCGTTCAAGGCACACAGCGCAAGACGACCATGAGGGGTTTCCCACTCGTTCGCGCCTGGGTTTTTCCTTCCTCAAGATTGAAAAGCCAGCCATTCTTGACGGCTTGCGCATCCCCGCGCCGAGAACCTCTCGACTGCGCCATCAAAGGGGCATCGGCCCATGCAAGGAAGCCGGCAATCAGGGCGAGAACGAATCGACACGTCATGAGCCATTCTCCCATCGGTGCTTTAGCGTCTTTTCCAAGAGCCGCTTACGGTTTCGTGGGACAGCGACTCTCGGGAGATTTAACCCCAGAGGAAAGTATGTCGTAGCGAAGGTTAATAAACGATGAGGACGAAACAGCCCTCTTCCGTCAATCATTCCTCCGACTCGCGGAGCGAGTCGGCCACACTACCCGTCGCTAGCGCTTCGGGCTGGTCAATTAGCTTCCTTTCCGCCAGCCGGTACCGCCGGCGCGATCTTCCAGCGTGATGCTAAGCTGTCCCAAACGCTGCCGTATCTGATCGGCCATACCGAAATTCTTGGTCTTACGCGCTTCCGCACGCAGATCGATGATTAACTGCATCAGGTTGTTGACCAACTCATCGTTCGCACCGCCGGTCTGTTGTGGTTGATGGAACAAACCCAGCAATTGACTCAGTTCGCGCAGCACCAACACGCCGCGATCGAACTCGGCAAGGGCCGCCTCCGTCCGTCCGGCCCCTTCGAGCTGGTGGGTATCGGCGAATCGATTCAGCGCGTTCAATAGTTCGTACAGCACGCCGGTCGCGCCGCCGGTGTTGAAATCGTCGGACATGCAATCGAGGAACGTCGCGCGCAGACGCGCCACCTCATTGAAAAACTCACTTGGCGAGGGGCCGGCGTCGAATGCGGCGTGCTTGGCCGGCGCGGTCAGTTCGTGGAAGCTGCGGCCGTGGATGCGCTGATAGCGCTCGAAGAAACGATAGAAGTTTTCCAGGCTGCGGCGCACCTCGGCCAACCGCTTCTCGTTGTACTCGATCGGACTGCGATAGTGCGTATTCAGAAGCAGAAAGCGCACCGTCTCGGCTTGATGTTGCTTGAGCAAATCGACGATGTTGACCACGTTGCCGATTGAGCCGGCCATCTTGACATCGCCCATCTTGAGCAAGCCGTTGTGCATCCAGTAGCGCGAGAACGGTTGGCCGGTGAACGATTCGGACTGAGCCAATTCGTTTTCGTGGTGCGGGAACTGCAAATCGAGACCGCCACCGTGGATGTCGAGGGTTTTGCCCAGCAGTTTCATACTCATGGCCGAGCATTCGATGTGCCAGCCCGGGCGGCCCGGACCCCACGGACTATCCCACGACGGTTCGCCGGGGCGAGAGGCTTTCCACAAGGCGAAATCGCCGGGATTGCGTTTCTTGTCGCTGACTTCAATGCGTACCCCCGCCTCCAGCTGCTCTGGGTCGCGGTTGCACAGCTTGCCGTAGTCCGCATCGCTGGTCACGTCGAAATAGACATCGCCACTGGAGGGATACGCATGGCCGTTGGCAATCAGGCCGCGCATGATCTCGATCATTTCATCAATATGCTCGGTCGCGCGCGGCAGGTGATCGATGCCGATGACGTTGAGCTTATGCAGGCAGTCGAGATAGTCGCAAGGCATGCGCTCGGCCAGTTCCTTGACCGTGGTGCCCAGCTCACGGGCGCGGACGATGAGCTTGTCGTCTACGTCGGTGATGTTGATAACCCATGTCACCTCATAGCCCAGGTACACGAGAAAACGCTTGACCGTGTCGAAGATGACCGGCCCGACCATGTGGCCGATGTGGCTGGGTTTGTAGACGGTGGGGCCGCACACGTACATGCGCACCTTGCCCGGCTCAACCGTCTGAAAATCCTCCTTCTGGCGGGTCAGCGTGTTATAGACGCGCAGGGCCATAATTCCTCAGGGGTCAGGAGTCAGGAATCAGTCGCAATGCAGGAGTCAGGAATCAGGGGTCAGGAATCAGGAGTCAGGAATCAGGAGTCAGGGATCAGGGATCAGGAATCAGGGGTCAGGAGTCAGGAATCAGGTTGCTGATTCCTGACTCCTGACCCCTGACTCCTGACTCCTGACTCCTGTGGAGATCAACGCGACGACCTGGCAACTCATCGCCTCGGCGCGACCAATGACGCCGACACGCTCGCCGGTCTTGGCCTTCACATTAACGGCGTCCGCGTCGAGTCCGAGCAGGGCCGCGAGGTTCGCGCGGATGGCGGCCTTGATCGACCCAAGTTTCGGTTCCTGGGCGAAGATAATCACATCGACATTGACAACGCGCCAGCCGGCTTGGTTCAGCCGAACGACGGTTTCACGCAGAAACAAACAAGAGTCGGCGTCCTTCCAGGCGGGATCGCTATCGGGATATTGGTCGCCGATGTCGCCTAAGCCGGCAGCACCGAGCAGGGCGTCGGTTAGCGCGTGCAGCACAATGTCGGCGTCACTGTGTCCGATCAGACCGCGCGCATGCTCGACGTGAATACCGCCCAGGATGAGGGGGCGGCCTTCCGCCAGGCGGTGCGTATCGTGTCCAATGCCGACGCGAAAAAGCGCGGCCTCACGAGAAGTCGTCATGGCGTGGATTGTAACGATATGCCAGCGAATCTGACAACGCAAGATCGTAGGTGGAACCATAAGCCGGCTCGATGGCCGCCGAGCCGTCGTCGCGGGGTTGGTATGCGACGACGGCCGACGACACAACCGGCCATGCAGGGAAACTCCAATCCGTGCGCGGCATGGAAGCGCAAGGGACGGAAGGGCGATAGAGAGTAAGGGATTGAACCGAGGAATCCATCCGTCGGAAGATGGCCGAGGCCGTGAATCAGCTGCCGACGAGGCGGCTGGGACCAGATGGACGGGCGAATCGGTGGGATGACACAGGCGAGGGGGCCGGGCCCGACCCCCTCGAAGCTTCTCTCAGCTCCGGGGAGGGGACCACATTACTGCGCGGCGACCGTGGCGGGGATCGTCAGCTCAACACGGCTGACCTCGCCGGGACGCACCGTAACCTGCGCCGTCGTCGTCTGGACCTTGCCGTCACGGACGACCTTGGCCTTCAGAGTGTATTCGTATTCCTTCCCCGTTTCCAAGGAGGGCGTCACGAATACGCGCTTATCCGACGTGGAAGTGGTCGGTTCGTTATCGATGGTCAACGTGGCATCTTCGGGCAGTTGGACGACCAGGGTAGCCTGGTTATCGCTGGCCACCGCGACGGCAGCGCCGCCAACGGGGTTGATGGTGCAGACGCCACCGGAACAGGTCATGCAAGGAGCGGCTCCATAGCTGCCGGCACCCATGACATAGCCGCCACCGCACGTCTGGCAACCGGCGTATCCGCCGAAGCCACCCATGCCGCAACCGCCCATGCCACAACCACCCATGCCCATGCCATAGGAGCCGCAGCCACCCATGCCGCAGCCACCCATGCTATAGCCGCCACCGTAGGAGCCACAGCCGCCGCAGCCGCCGCCGCCACCACCGCAACCGCCTCGTCCGCCGCGCCGGCCAGCGGAAGCCAGTTGGCTATCCACAAGCAACGCCATGGCAACGACCGCCACGATCAGCACGAACTTCTTCATACTCAAGATCCTTCCTCAAAAGGTGTGACGAGAATAACCGCCCGTCACCTTGACGGAACAGCGTTTCTCCTTGCCCGTACAGCTTAGCTAAGCTCTCTAAACTTCCGAAGTAACCTATCTATCCGCAAAGCAACTGTCAACCCTTCGCGACTAAATTGACCTGAATAATTATTCAGATAGTGAAAGAGAGAAAAGAGGGAGAAAATAGGAAATAGAGGGCGAAGGCGGGAATACGTCAGGAAGATTAAGCTAGGAGAATAAAATGGATAAGGCAAGATGGGGTAATTATTTCCGGAGCAAACCGCAGCTCCATCCAAAAGCGATGCCGGGTGGAAGAGGCGGCACCCATCAAAGACAGCTTATCACAAAGGGCGATAGAGGAAGCCCGGTCGGTGAATTGTGCCCAAGATGGCTCGTTGCTTGGAGGAATCAAGCGGCGGAAATAATCATTGTGATCGCTTCGCCACGGGGGTAAGCTCTATCGAACGGTAATACGCTGAACGCTCGATCCCGAGAGTTTCGCCCGGGGAACGAATCGTACCGAGGATATGACATGGCAAAGACTTATCGCGTCGCCGTGATTGGGCGAACCGGCAAGGGGAACTATGGCCACGGACTCGATGTCGTCTGGAAGGCGATCGAGAATGTCGAGATTGTGGCAGTGGCCGACGACGACGCCAAGGGCCGCGCTGCTGCCGTGGAGCGGCTCAAAGCGAAGAACGGCTACGCGGATTATCGGCAGATGCTGGCCAAGGAGCGGCCACAGATTGTCAGTGTGGCGGATCGCTGGCTCGACCGGCATCGCGACATGGTCGCCGCCTGCGCCGAGTACGGGGCCAGCATCTTTCTTGAGAAACCCTTCTGCCGCTCGCTGGACGAGGCCGACGCGATGGTCACGGTCTGCGAGCGACACCATGTGAAGCTGGCGATCGCGCACCAGACTCGGTATAGCCCACGGCTTCGCCGCGTGCGGGAGTTGATCGCCCAGGGGCACCTCGGCGATCTGATTGAGATGCGCGGCCGAGGCAAGGAGGACTCCCGTGGTGGCGGACAGGATTTGATGGTGCTTGGCACGCACATCATGGATCTGATGCGCTACGTGGCCGGCGACCCGCGCTGGTGCTTTGCCCGCGTGACCCAGGACGGCCATCCTGCCACCAAGAAAGACGTTCGCGAAGGCGGCGAGGGAATGGGCCCCATCGCCGGTGACCGTATCGTGGCCGAGTACGGTTTCGACAAAGGGGTGGTTGGGACGTTCGGCACCCAGCGGGCACGGCACGGCGCGGGGAAACGCTTCGGACTGCACCTGTACGGCAGCAAGGGGATCATCACGCTAACCACGGGCAGTCTGCCGCCCGTGTACTTCCTGGACGATCCTTCCTGGTCGCCGGGCCGCAGCAAGGCGGCATGGCAAGAAATCACCAGCGAAGGTCTCGGCAAGCCGGAGCCGTTGAAGGATGCCAGCGCCGCTGCGGCCAACGTCTGGATCGCCAAGGATTTGATCGAGGCCATCGAGAAGGACCGCCAACCGCTCGGCAGCATGTACGATGGACGGGCGGCGTTGGAAATGATTCTGGCCGTCTACGAATCCCACCGCCGCAAAGGGCCGGTCGAATTCCCCCTTGAGAACCGGAAGCATCCGCTTACGCTGCTGTAGTCCCGTTCTGTCGGCAACCTTGTAGTCGCCTACATCCGAAAGGAACGCACATGAATACAACACGAAGAACCTTCCTCGGTGCGGCAAGTCTGGGAGCGGCCGCATTAACCGTCGCCGGCCCAGCCCAGGCGGCTCCGAACCGTCAGCTTGTCCTCGGGATGATCGGCCCAGGCGGTATGGGCACCCACCATCTGAAGCAACTCTGTAGTCGCAAGGACGTCACCGTGGCCTACGTCTGCGACGTCGATGAAAAGCGGCTCGCTGCGGCGGCGAAGCTCGTCGAATCCGCCACCGGCAAGGCTCCGAAGGCCGTCAAGGATCTCCGCCGAGTGTTGGATGATGGCGGCGTCGATGCCGTCTTTATCGCCACACCGGACCACTGGCATGCGCCGGCGTCGATCCTGGCTCTCGACGCTGGCAAGCACGTCTATGTCGAGAAACCGTGTTCCCATAACATCCGCGAGGGCCGATTGATGGCCGACGCCGTGAAGCGCTCGGGCAAACAACTCCAGGTCGGGACGCAGAGCCGTAGCACGCCGTGCGTTCAGGAAGCCATGACGCGCGTCCGCAGCGGTGAGATTGGAGACGTACTCGTCGCCAAGGTATGGAACAGCCAACTCCGCCGATCGATCGGCAAGACCAAGCCAACCGCCCCGCCGAAGTATCTGGATTTTGATCTTTGGCTGGGGCCGGTGCCGGCGGTGCCCTATCGCGCCAACTTGCTGCCGGGCATCTGGCGGTGGTGGTATGACTTCGGCTGCGGCGACATCGGCAACGATGGCGTCCACGATATCGATGTGGCCCTGTGGGGGCTTGGCGTCGCCACGCATCCAGAGCGGGTCAGCTGTTTGGGAGGCAAGTATTTCTTCGACGATGACCAGCAGTTTCCCGATACGCAATACGCGGTCTTCGAGTATGCAATCGAGGGTAAGCCGGCCGGCAAGAAACAACTCATTTTCGAGCAGCGAATCTGGTCGCCCTATGTGCAAGAAGGTTACGAGAATGGCGTCGCCTTCTACGGCACCAAGGGGCTGCTCGTCATCGGGCATTCGGTGGGCTGGAAGTTGTACGGGCCGAAAAACAAATTGATCGCGGAGAAAACCGGGCGGCCCGATCTGGCGGCGCACCACACCAACTTCCTCGATTGCGTTCGGGGCGATCAAAAACAGCTTTCCGCCGATGTGACGGCCGGCCACCTCGCGGCGACGATTGTCCATTTGGCCAACATCGCGACCCGAGTGGGCCGAGTGCTGCGATTCGATCCAAAGGAAGAACAGATCCTCAAGGATTCAGAGGCCAATGGGATGGTCGGCCGCAAATACCGCGCGGGCCACTGGGCCGTTCCCAAAACGCCGCGCGGAGCTTGAGCTTTCGCCCCGTCTGTTCTGCCGGCCCGCAGCGCAGCAAGGGAATGTCCCTTGCTGGCGCTGCGGGCTGGCTAGGTTCTCAGCCTTGTCTTCCCAAGCCAGCTTCCCCAGAGCTTCCCCAGACCTCCCCTTGATCTCCCCAACTTGCCATCGAAGAATCGTCTTCACGAACTGAGTGCGGATACATCGGTTCAAAGGAGACATTCATGGTCGCTCAATCTTCGCCTCCCGCTTCCTCTACGCGCATCCACACGCTGACGGGACTGCTTGCAACAGCCCTTTTGTTGCTGCCCATCACGCGAGCATCCGCGGATGGATTGGAGAAATGGCTCCAGACGGAGCAGATTGTCGCCACTAACAAGCTGGCCGGCAATGTTCTGGCGAATGGAGCGGTCATCGCATCGCCTTCACGAGAGGATCCCAATTACTACTACCACTGGGTTCGGGACGGTGCGTTAACGATGGACGTCATCGTCACGCTGTACACGCGGAGCAAGGAGCCGAAGGACCAGAAACGCTACTGGTCGCTCCTCCAGGCTTATCTCGATTTCTCCTTGAAGAACCAGACCACGCCCAACCCCAGCACCGACTTCCAGCGAGGACTCGGAGAGCCGAAATTCAACACCGACGGCTCCGCCTTTACCGGTTCCTGGGGAAGGCCACAGGACGATGGCCCGGCGCTCCGTGCTTTGACGTTCACCCACCTCGCCGCCTTTCTGCTCGACAAGGGCGGGGCGGAACAAGCGCAATTGGTGAAGACCAAACTCTACGACGGTGTTCTGCCCTCGAACTCGCTTATCAAGAGAGACCTGGAATATGTATCCCACCACGGAACGGATACGTGTTTCGACCTATGGGAAGAGGTCCGGGGCCGGCACTTCTACACGCGCATGGTTCAGAGGCGCGCGCTTTTGGAAGGGGCCAAACTAGCCAAACGCCTCAACGATGACAAGGCGGCGGACTGGTACAACGCCCAAGCCAGCCTTCTCGAAAAGGAAATCGGCAAGCACTGGATAGCAGACAAACAAATTATCACAGCCACTCTCGACCGAGATGGTGGGCTGGATTCCAAAGGCGGACTCGATGCCGCGGTCCTCCTGGCCGTCCTCCATGCGCAAACCCAAGGGGATGATTTCTTCTCGCCAACGGATGACAAGGTTCTGGCCACGACCGCAGCGCTACTGTCCACCTTCGACAAGCTTTTCGACATCAACAAGACGAAGAAGGACGGCGACGGCGAAGCGATGGGAACAGCCATCGGCCGGTATCCCGAAGATCGCTACGGCGGTCAACAGGGAACTTCTGAGGGAAACGCCTGGGTTCTGTGTACGTTGGCCGTGGCGGAATTGGATTACCGGGCCGCGAAGGAATGGGAGCGAAAAGGGCAAATCGCCGTCACGGAACTCAATCTACCCTTTTTCGGAGCCTTGAACGCGGACAAGTTCAAGACGATCAAAGCCGGGCAGACACTCCGCAAAAACGAGCGCATGTTCCGAGACGCGATCGCGGAGTTGAGGTTGGCGGCGGATCGGCAACTACGGAGGGTGAAATACCATGCGTTCCCGGACGGCTCGCTCTCCGAGCAGATGAATCGCCATACGGGGTTCATGCAGAGCGCGCGCGACCTTACCTGGAATTACGCCAGCGTCCTCACGACGCTGGCGCAACGCGACGCCAACGTGATGCGCAAAGCCATTTCTTTCGCCGTTCCGCCATCGACGGCTGCCCTTAACCGCGGCGGCATCCCGATCGTGGAGCGACGCCCCGAAGCCGAGGCTTCTCCGCTGCCAGCGGCTCGCCGGGTGCCTGGCTCGATGGCGGAACTTCGCCTTCGCGTCGCCGAACTGGAAGCGACCGTGGACGCTTTATCTCATGATGGAGGAGGGACCAGACAGAGCGGACGCCGAATGTCGCCGGAAGCCTTTCATCCTTCTGCACCAGCGCACACCGGACAACCGTTCCGACTCCGCCTCGTGGCCGCTCTCGTTCGCCGTCCGCTTGTAGCGGGGCACGCTTTTGGGAAGCAGCGGGCGAGGCGAGCGACCTTCCCCAGAGCTTCCCCAGAGCGCCCCTTGCAAGCCAATAGGAGAGTGGTACACCTGAAATGCGACAAAACGTGTCTACATTCTCAAACCTCGGCAACGTATCCCCGACCGCTGCGGCCGGGGAGTTCAAGGGGTGGGCAACCAGCAACGTGTAAAAGCATGCTCGCCCAAACTCTGTTCCCCAGTGGAGGTACAACCATGAATGAGATCGAAAATCGGCTTCGCGAAGCCCTCGCCAAGATCGCCAGAGAGGCGAGCGGCGCCGTCAACGGCGGCGAAGCTCCCAGCGAAGAACACAATGGCGATGTGCCGGATCACGAGGCGCAGGAGGGCAAACTCACTTGCACGCCAAAGGCCCTCCCCAAGCGACTGTTGGTGAAGGCGGCGGAGACCGCGAAGAGGATCAATCCGGTCAACGCGCCGGCTTTTGGCCCTCTTGCCCATGTGGCCGCCGACTTCCATGTGACGGACCCCATGCGCATCGCGGTACTCACGGCGAAATACTGGGGACCGTCGCCGCGACGGTTGACGGTCAGTTTCATGGAAAGCACACCGGCCGACCTGCGCTCGCGCATCCTCAGTCACATGAACGCCTGGACCCGGACGGCGTGTATCTCGTTCGTCGAGACTTCAGGGACGGGCGATGTCCGTATCTCCAGAGAAGCGGGTGGCTATTGGTCGTATCTAGGGACGGACATTCTGCACATTCCGAGAAATCGTCAGACGATGAACCTCGAAGGGTTCACCATGACCACGATCGATTCGGAGTACAAGCGAGTCATCCGCCACGAAACGGGGCATACCCTTGGCTTTCCCCACGAACACATGCGGAAGGCGCTGGTCGCGCGGATCGATCCCCAAAAGGCATACGTCTTTTTCCTTGCGACGCAGGGCTGGGACAAGCCGACGGTTGATGCTCAGGTACTCACCCCACTGGATGAGAAGTCGCTGATCAGCACTCCCCTCGACCAGACCTCGATCATGTGCTACCAGCTGCCCGCATCGATTACCCGCGACGGGCTGCCCATCCTCGGCGGTGTGGACATCAACTCGACGGATTACGCCTTCGCCGGCAAGATCTACCCGAAGTCCGCCTACGGCTCGGCACTTGGGGACGAAGGCGAATGGACGGAATCGGAGGATGTCCGCGTAACAGTCTGACCTTGTCTGGACGCGGTCGAGCGCAGGCGATACCGGCGTCCAGGGGAGCGCAAGCATCATGGGACGACTGATTGAGGTTCAGAATGCGCCGGGCGTTCCTTCGAGCCTGACGCTCCGAGTGGGTGACGTACTCCGGTTCAACGCGACGGGAGGGCACGTTCAGTCCGGGCATGACGTCATCGAGATGTTGGGTGCATTTCTCCCAGCGGTTCTGGGGGATAATGGCGACCTCTTGACGCCGATGGGGGTGCCGAACACGGTCTTGTTCCGTGCCCTCAAAGCCGGCCAAGCGACGATCGACATCGTCACCGGCGACCCGTGGCGTGCGCACCAGACAACCACTTTGGGCATCGTCATCGAGCGATAAATCGCGACGGTCGGCCGGGGCGGAATTGTTCTGCCCCAGCCTCCGCTCGCATGAGTGAATATCTGACAATGTGGATATTTTTAAGAGCTATAAAATGGTGAACGGCCGGCGTCAGTCGGCTGGTTTTTGACCCGCATCAGCCGGCTGACGCCGGCCGTTCGCCATTCCATTAAGGAGGTGCAAAGTGTCTCGTTCCGCCCTGAAGGGGTCGATTCTCGCTCTGTTCGTGTTCGTCGTGCTGTCGCCGGCACCAGTATGGGCCTGGGGGCAGGAGGGCCATCGCATCGTGGCCCGCATTGCCGAGGCGCACCTGAGCCGCAAGGCCCGCGACGGCATCCGCGACCTGATCGGCGACCGATCGATCGCCGATGTGAAGATCGCCGTGTGGGCTGACCAGATCAAGCGTAGCGCGTTTTACAAGCGGCGCTATCCCAACAACCAACTGTGGCACTACATCGATCTCGATGTAAAAACGGATCTCGCATCCCTCGACTTCGACAAGGTGTGTTCCCACGACGATTGCGTATGGAAGCGACTTCCCCAGTTCGTCAAGGTGATCCAGGATGCGGAGGCGACGTTCCAGAATCGCCGCGAGGCGCTGTTTTTCGTCGTCCATCTGGTAGGCGACGCCCATCAACCTCTGCACTGCGCCCAGCGCGGCACCGACCACGGAGGCAACATGGTCCGCGTCAAACTCGCTCACGACGAGGGCGGACACGCTCCCGTGACGAACCTGCATCGCGTCTGGGACACCGATCTCGTGCAGGAGGCGATGGCCGGGTTGCAATGGGACGAATTCGCCGACCGTCTGGATAGCCAAATCTCGCCGGAACAACGGAAGACCTGGGCCGATGGCGACTTGAAGACGTGGATTTTGGATGCGCACAAACTCGCGCGGGAGAAGGTGTACGCGGGCGTTCCCGTGCCCGGCGCAAACGGCGCTCCGTTCACGCTCTCGCAGAAGTACCTCGACGGTAACACGGAGGTGGTCAAGGGCCAACTCCAGCGGGCCGGCGTCCGCCTGACGAAAATCCTCAACGAAGCCTTTGATTAAGAGGCACGAACCGAATGAATTGCCAGCCCGCAGCGCCAGCAAGGGAATGTCCCTTGCTGGCGCTGCGGGCTGGCAAAGAATGTTAGCCTCTAAACTTCCGGAGCATGGGACCATGACGAGCATCAACCCTTCCCACGATCCCACCATCCCTCCGCCGACGCCGGCGGGAGCGGCCGCTCTGAAGCCGAGCCTTCAGAGCGGGGTCGCCTGCTGTCTTTCAGGCGGCGGTTACCGAGCGATGTTGTTCCACGTCGGCAGCCTCTGGCGATTCAACGAGGCCGGCCTTCTGCCCCAATTGAAGTGCTTCTCCGCCGTGTCGGGCGGCTCGATCACGGCCGGCGTGCTGGCGAGCAATTGGGCGGCGCTGAACTTCGACAGCAATCGCGTGGCCGGCGCTTTCGTGGACGCGGTCGTCAATCCGATTCGCACTCTCGCCAGGCATACGATCGATATCGGTTCCGTCGTTGGCGGACTCCTCAATCCGTTTGGCACCATCGCCGAGAGCATCGCCGCCGCTTATCGCAAGCATCTGTTCGGCAACAAGACCTTGCAGGATTTGCCCGACTCTCCTGTTTTCGTGTTCAACGCCACCAACGTGCAAACCTCCGCCCTGTGGCGTTTCACCAAAGCGTTCATGGGCGATTATCGCACGGGGTTGGTCGAGAAACCCGCCGTGGAGTTGGCGGTGGCCGTCGGCGCTTCGTCGGCCTTTCCGCCGTTCCTGTCGCCTGTCCATCTCGACGTGAGCGGGCAACAGTTCAAGCCGGATTCGATAGCGGATCTTCAATATCCTCCTTATACCACCAAGGTCGTTCTCAGCGACGGCGGCGTGTATGACAACCTCGGTCTGGAACCCGTGTTCAAACACTTCGACACGGTGCTTGTCAGCGACGGCGGGCTGAAAATCGCGCCGGAAGGAGAGCCAGCGAGCGATTGGGGGCGGCACGCCTATCGAGTGCTGGACCTTATCGATAATCAGGTGCGCAGCCTGCGTAAACGCCTGCTGATTGACGCCTATCGCGACCATTCGCGCAAGGGGGCCTATTGGGGCATTCGCACCGACATCCTCAATTATCATCTCGCCGATGCGATGAACGAGCAGTGCCCGCCCGACCGAACGCTCCAACTGGCGACCGTGCCCACACGCCTGGAAGCCATGCCCGAAGACCTGCAAGAGCGGCTCATCAACTGGGGCTACGCCGTCTGCGACGCGGCTCTGCGCAAACACTACGACGAGACCTTCGCCCGACCGCAGGGCTTTCCTTATCCGGCCAGAGGCGTCTAGCCCGACCTCAACGCTCGCGCGGCCGGGGCTGGGCGAGCAAGGAAGAAACGGAGATATACGATGGCGAAATCAACGGCCCACGACTCATCGCTCTCCGCGTGTGAGGCCAGCCATACCATGCCAAATGCACCGCCCTATCGACGCTTGCGGGCCTATACGTTTGATCCCAGCCTGGCCACGCAGCTGGACACGGCCCTCATCAATGAGACGGTGTTGCGCGTTCCCTGGGAACCGCTCGCCCCAGGGCCGGTAGGAGAATACGTCGAAGTGGTGGACTACGACCCGGCCAGCGGTTGCTTCTACAAGCCGGTGGATCTGACCGATCGCTTTATGCTGGCGCAGGACGGTTTGGCTCCGTCGGAAGGCAATCCGCATTTCCACCAGCAGATGGTTTACGCCGTGGCCATGACCACCATCCACAACTTCGAGCGCGCTCTGGGACGCCGGGCATTGTGGGCGTCTCATATCGCTCACGACCCGGAGACCGGCGAGTTCCGCTCCTCGCAGATCGTTCTCAAGCTGCGGATTTATCCGCACGCCCTGCGCGAGGCCAACGCCTATTACAGCCCGGAAAAGAAGGCGCTGCTGTTCGGCTATTTTCCGGCAATCCTGGCCAATCCCGACGAGAACCTGCCGGGCGGCATGGTCTTCACCTGCCTGTCGCACGACGTGGCGGCTCACGAGACGACGCACGCGCTTTTGGATGGGCTGCACCGCTATTTCGGCGAATCGACCAACGCCGATGTGCTGGCGTTCCACGAGGCGTTCGCCGACATCGTGGCCTTGTTTCAGCACTTCACGGAGCCGGAGGCTCTGCGGCACCAGATCGCCAAGACGCGCGGCGACTTGGCCAGTCAGAACCTTCTCGGCGAACTGGCGCACCAGTTCGGCCAAGCCATCGGCAACCACGGGGCGTTGCGCGACGCCATCGGCAAGCCCGACCCGGTGACAGGCGAATGGAAACCGCAAGTGCCCGATCCGGAGTTGTATCAGGCGACGACCGAACCGCATGCCCGCGGCGCCATCTTGGTGGCGGCGATGTTCGACGCCTTCCTGTCGATCTACAAGGCCCGCATCGCCGATCTGCTCCGCATCGCCACCGGCGGGACCGGCAAATTGCCGGAAGGGAACCTGCACCCGGACCTGGTCAAGCGTCTGGCGGACGAGGCGACCGATACCGCCGACTACATTCTCCGCATGGCGATCCGGGCGCTGGATTACTGTCCGCCGGTGGACATCACCTTCGGCGAGTATCTCCGCGCCCTTGTTACCGGCGACGTCGAACTCGCCCCCGACGATTCACGCGGCTACCGCATCGCCATCATCGAAGCGTTCCGCCGACGTGGAATCTATCCGCGCGATGTCCGTACTCTGGCAGCCGACGCGCTGCTGTGGCAGAAGCCGGCGAAGGGACTGCCCGACTTCGCCGACCTGATCTATAAGCTCAAATCGGGCTGGACGCCCAAGGTCAAGGACGGTCCCGGCCACGCGGCCAAGCCCGGCGATTTGCCAACGCTCGAATGGCAGTCGGTCACCGCCTCGCGCGAGAAGATCGACCAGATGAACCATCATTACCAATACCTCACCTGGGCCTGGATCAAGGACCAGTTCGCCGACCTGCGGACCAAAAAGACATTGGATGCGAGCAATCTTGGCCTGATGTTGACGGCGAACAGTCCGCCGACGATCTATCGCAGTAACGGCGACGGCCTGCCCTCGCTTGAGGTCCACTCCGTCCGCTCCGCCCGCCGTCCGCTCCAGGACGGCCGCACGATCCTCGATCTAGTGATCGAAATGACTCAGCGCCGCCGGGGCTATCTCGATCCGGAAAAACAGAAACGAGCCGACCAACTACTTATCGACTCCGTGAAGTGGCAAAGCGAGGAGTTCCGGCCCGACTTCAAAGTCCGCGGCGGCTGCACGCTGCTGATTGATGGCGAAACAGGCGAAGTTCGCTACTGCATCGCCAAGAACATCGGCAGCGAGAGCCGGCTGGCGCGCCAGCGGGCGTTCCTGTCGGGCACGGAAGTCTCATCTCTCCGCGCCACCTATTTGCGTGTGGTTCCCGGAGGTCGGATCCACGAACCCTTCGCTCTCCTCCACCGTTCGCACTGAGAAAGGACATCGAGATGGCTCGTAAACAGCCCAGCCCGAAGGCGACGAAACCCGCGCATAAAAAGCCTCCCGCGCCGGGAGGGCGGATGACGCCACCGACCAAAGGCGTCAAGGTTCGGATGTATCGCACCGGCTTGGGGGACTGCTTCTTGATGGCCTTCCCTCGGCACGGTTCGCCCACTAACTCAGCCGACGCCTTCTACTTGCTGGTCGATTGCGGCGTTTACAAAGGCACCCCTGAGCCGAACAACAAGACCCGGATCGGCAAGATCGTCGCGGACATCCGCGATGCTACCGGCGGCCATTTGGACGTGCTGGTTATAACGCACGAACACTGGGATCATGTCTCGGCCTTCCACCCCTCGCAGTCGCAAGCGATCTTCAAGGAAATCACCTTGGGCACGCTCTGGATGGCCTGGACCGAGAATCTGAACATCAAGCTGGCCAAGGATCTCCACGATGGCCGCAAGGCCGCGCGTGCCGCCCTCACCCATGCGCTTGAGAAGATGAAGGGACTGAACGCGACCAACGGCACGAGCGATATGGTTCGCAAGATCCTCGATTTCTTTGGGGAGGAGGTGGACGCGGCCGATGGGCACAGCGAACAGACGCCGTCTGCCCTTGGCGCGAACGTGTTCGCGGCCAAAAGCCGGCAGACCGAAGAGGCCATGACTTGGATTCGAGACGTCTACGGCAAGGACAAGACAAAGTTCCTCCATCCCGGCGATGGTCCTTTGACAATCGACGGCGTTGCCGATGCGCGTGTGTATATCCTGGGGCCGCCGGAAGATCCCACGCTCATCAAACACTACAACCCCAGCGCTTCGGGCGCGGAGGTCTATCCGAAGGCGATGGCCGCGGCGATCGAAGCCTCATTCTTCGCCACCTTCGGCGTGGTTCCGGTGAGCCTTGAGGAGCCGCCCGCCCCGGACGCCATTGAGGAAGCCAAGCGGATGAGTCTTCCCTTTGACGAGACGCATCAGGTCAAGATCGCGGACGCCCAGAACGACGAGTTCTTCAAGGACCATTACTACGACCCGGACAAGTCTCCCGAGTGGCGACGCATTGAGGGCGATTGGCTCGACACGGCCGGCGAGTTCGCGCTGCAACTCGACAGCGCCACCAACAACACGAGCCTGGCGTTCGCCCTGGAGATTGGCCCTCCCGGTGAGGGCAAGGTTCTGCTCTTCCCCGGCGATGCTCAGGTGGGAAATTGGCAATCCTGGTTCGGCAAGGTCCAGGTCGGCAAGCAGGTATTCGGCAAGGACATGGTGTGGGACGTGGCGGGCAAAAAGGTCACGGCTGAGGATCTTCTCCGCCGCACCGTTTTATACAAGGTCGGCCATCACGGTAGTCACAATGGCACGCTCCGCGCTCAAGGACTGGAACTGATGGGCCGTCCCGGTGGGGTGAGTGAATTGATAGCGATGCTCCCCGTCGATGAGCATGTCGCGCGCGACCTGGCGCACTATGGAGAGATGCCCTTGGGATCTCTCGTCAAAGAGCTGACGCTCCGCACCGGGGGCCGTGTGCTGCGCAGCGACGACGCAACCAAACCGGCGAACGGCGCAGAGGGAGAGACGGATCTCTATTTCGAGCGCATCATCGCGCCCCCGAAGTGACGCACTACTACCGATCGCTTCGATAAAAATTTTAGAGGATCGTCCATGTCTTTATTAAAAGGCTTTCTAAACCTACTGCACGCCTTCGAGTCGGCGATGGGCTGGCTGCTGCGCTACCCCTTGCTGCCACTACAAATTCTGTTGTTTTTCCTCGTCGCCTGGGGGCGGCTTGGTTACGAGCTTGGGGTCGAGGATCTATTTTGGAGCGAACACATCGGCGAGGAGATTCTCAACGGTCTCGGTTGTGGATTGCTGTTCGGCGAAATCTTGCTGGTTCGCTATCTTCTCGACTCGGACCGCGCCTGGGTCTGCTGTCCGGTCTCGCTGTTGCCCGTCGCCGACGCGGATATCAAGCGCTTGGGGCAGTATCTCTTGATGCTCTGGATACCCAGCTTGCTCATCTTGTGGGGCGGCAAATTATTCTTTCACGATGCGCGGGCGGGGTATATCAATGTCTGGCCCTTGCTGCTCGGTCTGGCTCTCGCGGTTGGAGCCAGTGTCCTCGGCATCATCCTGGCGGATCGGTCGGGCCTTCTCGCTCGGTTGCAGACGTATGGGCGGATGGACGATGACAAAAATGGTTCCCTTCATGCGGTGGCCTTTCTAACCGCGCTACTGTCTGTCCTGATCCTTGTTCTACTCTACGTCCTCCACTTCTCCGGGGCGGTGCTTTCGCCGGTGCTGGTTTTGTGCGTGCTGTTGGGACTGGCGGATGCCGTCTACGGCTTCCTCGCCTTTTGGATGCCCGGCTCGCAGTATGTCGCTCTGGTGCTGTTGGTGGCGATTGCCCTGGGCGTCAGCAGCAGCACGGTGAGCCGCGACCACGCCTACAAACTCACCTTCCCCAACTTGGAAGAGCGGTACGCCAACCCGCTGCGTATCGATGAAGAACTGGTGTCGAAGGAGGGCGACAAACACAAGCGGCTCGATCACTATTACGAACTGCTAAAAACGCAGGCGGACGAGCCGGATTCCCGCCCCGACTTGATCCCAAGTGAGGAACCGCTGCGGGCGATGGCGGAGCGTTGGCGGAACGAACACAAGGGCAAGGGCAAGCCGCGCTTGGTTCTCGTCTCGACCAGCGGCGGCGGCATTCGGGCGGCGGTCTGGACGGCGGTGGTTTTGGAAGGACTGGAACGCGAACTCGGAACATCCTTCCGCGATCACATTCGCCTTTTCACCGGGGCCAGCGGCGGCATGGTCGGAGCCGCCCTGTATGTCGCCGACTTCGAGAACACCCCCGCCGGCCAGCGACCGATGGACCCGGCGACCGGCCTGCGCGGTGTATCCGGTGATTTGGCCAAAGACAGCCTGCGGCGAACCGTGCAGACGATGTTGCTGAGAGACTTGCCGACGCTGTGGCAACCAGGGAGTGTCTCGTGGGATCGTGGCCGAGAGATCGAACGGCTATGGGCGGAAAACTGCCCAGGAACCGATGGGCGTTCGCCCTTTCGCAAATCGTTCGGTGAGTTGAAGGAACTTGAGAGACAGGGACGCCGGCCCTCGTTGGTCTTCGCGCCGATGCTCGTCGAAGACGCTCGGCGTTTGCTGGTCAGCAATCTCGACCTACTCGACCTGACGTGGACCTCCGGCGATGCGACCGGCTTGCTGCCGTTTCGGACTTCGTATCCGTTCCCCGCTGCGCCGGATCGTCCGCTGCTGTCGTTGTCCGCTGTCGAACTCTTTCGGCTGTTTCCCGGTACTGAGGCGAAGTTCGAGGTAGGCACAGCCAGCCGAATGAATGCCTCCTTTCCGCTGGTCAGTCCCGGCGTGAGTTTGCCGACCGATCCGCCGCGGCGTGTGGTGGACGCCGGATATTACGACAACTACGGCGTCAACCTGGCGGCGATGTGGCTGTATCGCCACGAACAGGCGATCCGCGAACACACCTCCGGCGTCGTCCTGATTGAGATCCGCGCCTATCGCAACGGATACGCACGCTGGCACTTCCAGGACAAGGAAGCGGAGAAACAGAATCCCGACCCGTCCTCTGGAGGACCGCCTCGCCGGGACCGTGATGCGCTTCAGGCGAGTTTGGAATGGCTGTCCACTCCCGTGGAGGCGCTTCTGAACGCGCGCGAGCGCGCGGCTTACTACCGCAACGACGAACTCCTCGACGGCCTGGACAAACATTTCAACCGTAGTCAGGGCGATTTCTTCACGACCGTCGCTTTCGAGTGCGAGGTGGACGCCGCCCTGAGTTGGACGCTGCCCACCGGCGAGGCGCGCGTGATCGCCCAGGCGTTCCATCGCCAGCCGGATGCCACCGACCCCGCGGAGCGGATGCCCGCCTGGATTCATAAACGGGTCGGAGCTTTGAAAAAGTGGTTTGGCGAGGGAGGACGATGAATCGTCCCGTTGTCCACCGATTGAGTTTGCCCCTGGAAACGACCGCTTTTTGGGAGAACGCCCATGCCTGAGAACTCTGCGAATAAGGGAAAATGGTTTGGTCTCGCCGCTGTGATGACGATCCTCGCCACCTTCCAGTACCAGTCGGGCAGTCACCCCAGCTCCACGGACGGCGGCAAGCCCACCCCAGACAAGAAGCCGTCGCTCCTCGATGCGCCGGCGACCTCTGGCTCACCGGCGGACGGCCCGCTCACGCCCGTCCGAGATTTCCTCGGTCCCGCCGCATCGCTCGCTCCGCCCAATCCGAACGCGGAGACGAAACGCTATTCCGTCGCGCTGGCTCCGGGCGGAGCGGTCATCACGGAGAAAACGCGGAAGACTGAAGACCAAGCCAGGCTCTATCAATGGCCCGACCAAAAACACTTGGACGATTGTAGCTTCCGCTTTCTGATCGCCACCGTACCCTCTCCCGCCGATTCCGGCTTCGGCTACCAATTCGATCAAGCCGTGGAGGCCATCCAGCGCGCGCTGGAGGTGGATTCTTATGTGATTGATCGGGCATGGCTGCCCTGGCGACGAACGACGACAGGGGAGCCGGTCAGTCTTCGGGGACACCAAGACGCTCCAGGGTTTCTCCTTTTCCGCCGCACGCGGCAGGATGCGGAGCCAAAGGGACACCACAGACTTTTAGCCCTCCTGCTCGTTGGAGAAACCCCTACCGCCGGCATTAACAAGGCCGCGTTCCGTAACGCCGTCCAGTTGATCTGTGGCTGCTCGGGGAAGAAGGAAGAGAAGAATCGGGTGCGTGTCCTCGGCCCCTTTTTTTCTGGTTCCGCCGTGTCCCTCAACCAGGCGCTGCGAGACACAAAGCAACTCATCGACCAGGCTGATAAGTGCGAAGGGCTAAAAACCCCGGAACCACGGATCAAGGTCGTCACCGGCAGCGCCTCCGGCTTCCGTCACGCCGACTTCATAGATGGTTGGACAGGTTTACCGGACCTACTTGATCCTCCTTTCGAGACCACTATTCTCCCCGATTATCTGGTACTCAATCACCTATTCCAATTTCTGAGGGATCCGGCCGCCCCGGTCGCCGGCCAGACTCCGCGTCCGATCGTCGTGCTTCAAGAAGCGAACACGGACTTCGGTCAGTACACGATCAAAAAATTGGCCAACGAAAAATTGGCCGAGAAATCAGAACCTGGATATGCCGTGAATCCGGCCGACGTGACATTCTTCCAGGTTCCTTTCCCTCTGCACATCTCGCAGTTACGGGCCTCGTATACCAAGGAGCAGATGAGCCGTTTAGAGAGTCAGGGATTGCCTCACTCTCTCCGCGATCTTCCCCTTCCAACGGCGGAAGGAGATGCCCAAGAGCGCGGCCATCTGGCGGTCCCATCCCAAGATCCATTGATGACGGCCGCGCTCGGCGATCTGGTTCTCAACAACTTGGTCACTACCCTAGCGCAGAAACATGCGCGACACGTCTGCCTCGTCAGCACGGACCCGAAGGACAAGATTTTCCTGGCTCGGGTGATCAAGGACCGCTATCCCGACGTGCAGCTCTTTACCGTGGGCGGCGACCTCCTGTTTACTCACGAGGACTACAACCATGCCATGCACGGGATGATTGTGGGATCGACCTATCCCCTCTATCCGTCGTTCCAGAGTTGGAGCGACTTCTCGGCCGACCAAACTCCCCAGCGCATCCTGTTCACCCACTCCAGTTTTGAAGGCTGCTACAACGCCACGCTGATCCACCTTGCCGGACGGCGAGATACCAAGGACGCGGCACAGATCACTTGCCAGATGATGGACTACGGCTGGGAAGGCAGCGGCAGCGACATCATGCCGCCCATCTGGATCAGTGTCGTCGGCGACAACGGACAACTCATCCCCCTCCGCTATGTCCCGCCGAGCGACTACCGTGTCACAGACTCCGAGGGCGAAGACCCCCTCCAGTATTTCTTCCGCCGGAGTACGATGCCGGGCGTTTCCGCCAGCCCCAATGCCAGTCCGATGACCTTTCCCAATCTGTGGGTCTTATTGTTCGTCGTCCTCCTGGTTGTCAACGTCTGGTGTTTCACCTACGGCTGGAGGTATTTGCGGAAGTCGCGCTGGAGCTACAACCCTGCGGGTCGGTGCTGTCTTTACAAACAGCGGATTGACTTCGCGATGATGTGTCTGGCGCAGATCTTGATGTATGGCCAAATTTCGGAGTTGGCCTGGATTCCGTTAAAAACGGGTATCTTTTCCCGCGATTTTCTCGTTGGCCTGGCGACATCGTTCATCTTGTTTTTGTCTCTGGGTATGGTTGCCGTCTCATGGTGGCTGTTGTTGACAGCGCATTGCACCGAACGAACGGGCTGGAGTTTTCTTCCGCCGCGTCGGTCAGCGAGCGCCGGGAAAAGGGGAATTGGCGAAATCGTGCGGCAATGGATGGTACGAGCCAGGCGGCACATGGGACGCGACTGGTTGAGTGTCCGCCGCGTCGTCGCCTGGTCGAAGCCCATGTCGGGTTGGTCTCCCAGGTTTCGTTGGCTATCCCGAGGCGGCTTCTGGATCGTCCTCGCCGACCGCCTCCTGCTCCTGCTGGTGACACTGACCGTGGTGTTGTGGTTCGGCGTGCGGAATTGTCGCATCGCCTTTGAGATAGCGCAGCCCCAGGATCGTATCCGCTTCGAGCGCTTCGTCCACCTTTCCAACGGTGTCTCGCCGCTGTTACCCCGCGCGTTCTGTTGCATGGCGCTGTTTGCTTGGGGGCTTTTCCTCGTCAAGAAGCTCTACCTGGCGAACCATCATGCCGTCGGCAACCCCTTCCCCGCCGACGGCGGAGCGACCCTCTGCGGTCTGGTAAATCTCGACCGCGAGGTGCGATCCGAACTGATGCCGCCGAGTACGCTTCAGAAGCATTTCTGGGCCTGCCTGGGTGTGTTTCTCTTCATGGCCGGCATGTTGTTGAAACTCCTCCACGACACGATCCCTCCGGTGGACGGCGCGGAGTTCGGCAGACTGGCGCTCGTGGGGTTTTGCCTGGGATCATTTCTGCTGTTGTTTACGCTGCTTCAATTTGGTTTCGCTTGGCGCAGCCTGCGAAAGTTGCTCCATTTCCTGGCCCTGCTGCCTATGCAGGACGCCTTCGCGCGGCTCAGCGACAAAGTGGTGGGCACCTTCGGCTATTATTTGTTCTCCTTGCGCCCTCGTCACTCTCACCTGACCATCAGCGTCCAGCAGTTCCATCTGCTGCGCCGATTGTTCCCGGCCTTCCACGCCGAGCTTCAACATGCCGCTCAGGGTAACTCTCTGCACGGTCATCCGGATAGCGCTACCCTCCTGGCCGTTTGGAACGAAGTGCAAACCGTTTTCCCGAACGCTCAGATGGAGCCGGATCTCGCTCACGATTTCGAGGAGGAGTTGCACCCGGACGCGGAGCGCGATGTGGAGCCACCGCGGGACTCTGCCGTGCAAGAGTGGGGAGGATTGGCGGGCGAAGACAGCCATTTGCTCGCCCGTCGCTGCCTACGAGTTCTGCGTCATTTCTGGCCTGTTCACTCCATGCGTGAAGCGTTTGGCCGGCCGCTGTCGGCCGGCGAGTCGATCGAACAGCCGGTCAAGGCGGCCCTGTTTTTGTCTCTGCCGGAGGGCCATCCGATCCGCGAATGGGTCCTCGCCGCTGAGGACTTCGTGGCGATGGAGATTATTCGCTACTTGAGCCAATTTATCGTCCAACTCCGCAACCTCTTAATGTCGTTAACCCTCGGTTCCTTGCTGCTGATACTCGCCGCGACGGTGTATCCGTTCTTCCCGCAATACCAACTCCTCTTGTTCTTGACGGTCCTCGGGGGAGCCACCGCCGCTTGCATTGTGGCGTTCCTCGTTCAACTCAATCGCGATGAGTTGGTCAGCCGAATCACCCGAGGTACGCCCAACCGCTTCACGCCCGACCTGGCCTTCGTGCATGGCGCAGCCGCCTATGTGCTGCCGATCCTTGCCGCCCTCATGATCCAGTTCCCCATCGTAACCGCGACGCTCCGTTCCCTGTTCGACCCCCTGTTTCACATCATAAAATGAGGATAAGGAGGAAGAGGCCAAGCATTCGCAGCCGAGAAGAGCCGCGCGGAAGACGTGGAAGTCGTCAAAACACTCCTGCTTCACCCTTCGTAGAAGATCGAGGCAAAACCATAAGTGAGGATCCGTTCATGATTATTCTGCCGCCATTCCGCGGAATGCGCTGGTGCCTTCTTGGGTTGGTCCTCTTTGCGGGACTGTTGCTCGGCCCCAGTGTAGTGCAACCGCAAAAGCTGGAGCCGCCTGCGGGACGACGAGAAGAGGCAGCCGCGCCGCGAAAAATGCCTGCTTCGCTTCGCGTCGCCGCCGTCCAGATGCGATCCTCCCGCGATCTGGCCGAGAATGTCACCCACATTCAGAAGTTTCTTCGTCGGTGTGGCAAAGACGGTGTCCGCGTCGCCGTTTTCCCCGAGTGCGCCCTGACCGGCTACTACAACGACCTTATCCCGAAGGTCTCCGCCGAACAACTCGCCGAGGCCGAGCGCCGGGTGGCCCGGACGTGCCGCGAGGCCGGTATCTACGCGGTGATCGGCACGCCTCATCGCGCGGCGGACAAACTTTTCAACTCCGCAGTCGTTATCGATCCGGCAGGCAAGGTGCTGGAGCGATATCATAAGGTCCAGTTGGCCGAATCCTGGCCCGAAGCGGGCGACCATCTATCGGTCTTCAAGGTGGACGGCGTACCGTGTTGCATCATTATCTGCCACGATGAGCGTTACCCCGCGTTAGTACGCTTGCCGGTTTTGGCCGGCGCGCGGGTTCTCTTCTATCTCTCGCACGAGTCCGACATCCGGGCGGAACACAAGATCAATCCTTACCGGGCGCAGATCCAGGCCCGTGCCGTGGAAAATACGATCTACATCGTCCATGCCAATGCTCCCGCCAATCGAGACGCCACGGGTTCCCACGGTCAGAGTCGGCTCATCGCGCCGGACGGAAACCTCCTTCGGGAAGCCTCTCTCTTCGGCGAGGAGGTGTTGGCTGAAACTTTCGATTTGAGCAAGGCCACTGCGGAAAATGCCAAGCGAAGCCTCCGCCGCGGCCCGTTGACGCAGTGGTGGCGGGAAGGTCTCAAACAAGTCCGAATGGTCGAATGAATCACCGCGCGGCGTCAAGGACGAGATAGTCCCTAGGGACTCAGTTCCACGCCGGCCGTTCACGGATCGCGTTCAGGGTCCATCGTTGCCGGCAGCGCGATCCGCGACGCTGAAAGACGAACACGCCCGCATTCTCCATCGCGTCGTCTTCCGAAAGTGGCCGATCCAGCGGCGCAGCACGAAGACGATACTCGGTTGGCCAGGGACCGCCCATGTCGAGGAAGGCATGCCATAGCCGATTGCCTAGCTCGCGGCCGGCCATGCCCGTGACTCGCCACTCGCGCATCCCCAACCAACACACATGCCCCTGAACCAGATCGCCGATGCCATACAGCGTTCGGCCATCCGCCAGCGCCTGGTAGCTGATCGTGTAACCATACAGCCAGCCGAGAAAGGCCATCGACGACAGTAAGCCGGGACCAGAGCAGGACGCCTTGCGCTCGGTCCACTCGGCCCACGGCGCAGTCACCACAGGCAAGGAATCGGGAGCCGGCAGCAGACCCGATGAGGTTGGCGCGTTTTCGCGCCCTTCTTCCTCCTCGGCCCGCAACGGCATGAAATACGCTGGTCGAATCAGCCGGCCCTCGAAGACACCGCTATGGCAGGTGCCGCGCACCAGATACGCCAAACCGGATGCCAGATCCAACGGCACCATCAGCAAACCGTCCTCGGCGAGTTGCTCCAGCCAAGCCGATTCGAGGTCGAGTGCCGCCGCCGTCACGAGGATGCGATCGAAGGGCGCTTCTTCCGGGCAACCGAGTCGGCCATCGCCGTGATGCAATTCTACCCGGCGATCCGGGAACGCCCGCAGATGCTCCTCGGCCTCGGCCAGCACCCGGCGATCCACATCCATAGACACGACCCGGCCGATCACATGAGCCAGCAGCGCGGCGTTATAGCCGGTGCCGGCACCAATCTCCAGCGTCCGCAGACCCGGCGACAGACGCAGATCCTCCAGCATCTCGGCCATGAGAGACGGTTGGCTGGAGGAACTGATGGGTGCTGGATCCACCCCGGAGGTTGGTTCGCTCAGGCGCGTGGTGAGCGCGCGGTCGGCATAGAGGAGGCGCAGTTCGTGCCGGCCGGGCGATTGCGTGGGAACCTCACGCCAACCGCCTTGCTGGCGCTGGTAGTGCCAAACGCGATCGAGAAAACGATGCCGCGGTGTCGCCCGGAATGCCTCGATGAGAGGGCGAGACCACAACGCGCCGCGGGCAATCAGCTGATCGATGAGATGCTGATTAGCTTCTTCGGCCGTACTCATGATGACTTCCTCGCCTCGCACTTATCCCGGACGCGAAATCGAGTACAAAGGCAATAGTTTCGCGGAATGCGCGCTCCGCTTGGATGCCCTCGTGATTTTGGCCGGGAATTGTCCTTGACGGCACTGAGAATAGCCTATACATGATGATAAGATTGCCCCTCCTTGCGCACAAGGAGTTTCGCGGCATCGGAGGTGCCTCTGGATTTTGGCGAACGGCCGGCGTCAGCCGGCTGGTGGGAGCCTGTACCAGCCGGCTGACGCCGGCCGTTCGCCGCGTGCGTTCTCCCGTCGGCGTCTTTGTACTCTTTCCCCGATCCTCTCTAACCGCTGGAGACCCCACTGATGCCGAAAGGCGCTGAGCAGGAATTACTTGAGAAGTGGAAAATTGTGGACGCCGTCGAGACCTACGGCATCAAAAACTGGGGCAAAGGTTATTTCGGCATCAATAAGCATGGCCACGTCACCATCCAGCCCAACAAGCGCCCCGACGAATCCATCGACCTGAAAGAACTGATCGACCAGTTGCAGGCGCGCGGCATTCAACTGCCGATCTTGCTCCGCTTCACCGACATTCTCCGCCATCGTGTCGGCGAGATTCACCACGCCTTCCGCCGCGCCATTGAGGAGTTCGACTTTCAGGGTAGCTACTGCTGCGTCTATCCCATCAAGGTTAATCAGCAGCGCCACGTCGTCGAGGAGATTCTCGACTTCGGCAAACCGTTCCATTTCGGTCTGGAAGCCGGCTCCAAGCCGGAATTGCTCGCCGTCCTCGCGCTGACCAACGGCCTGGATACGCCGATCATTTGCAACGGCTTCAAGGATGACGAGTTCATCCGCATGAGCATGTTGGCTCGCAAGATCGGCAAGCAGATTATCCCGGTGGTCGAGAAATTCACCGAGTTGGAAGCCATTTGCCGGCACGCCGAGCAGTTGGACATTCGGCCGGCCATCGGTGTGCGCGTCAAGTTGGCCGCGCGCGGGGCGGGCCGCTGGCGCTCCAGCGCCGGCTACCGCTCCAAGTTCGGTCTCACCCTGACGGAAGTGCTAGAGGCGGTCGAATACCTGAAACAACGCGATATGGCCGACTGTTTGCAACTGGTCCATTTTCACCTGGGCAGCCAGATTACCAACATTCGCAGCATCAAGAGCGCTCTGACCGAGGCGGCGCGTGTCTATGTCGAGTTGCATCGCGTCGGTGCCGGCCTTCGTTACATGGACGTGGGCGGCGGACTCGGCATCGACTACGACGGCTCGCAGACCGATTTTGAATCGTCGGTCAACTACACCTTGCAGGAATACGCCAACGATGTGGTCTTCCGCATCAAGAGCGTGTGCGACGAGGCCGGCGTGCCGCATCCCACCATCGTCTCCGAGTCGGGCCGGGCGATGGTCGCCTATCACAGTCTGCTCGTCTTCGATGTGCTAGGTGTGTCCAACTTTGACCGCTATGACGCGCCGCCGGAGATTCCCGCCGATGCCCCGCAGCAAATCGGCGATCTGTTCGGCATCCACCGCGATTTGAAGAAGAAGAACATTTTGGAGAGCTATCACGATGCGGTGCAAGCCGTGGATGAAGCGCTCAACATGTTCAATCTCGGCTCGCTCGACATCGAGATGCGCGCCCTGATGGAACGCCTTTTTTGGGCGGTTTGCAACAAACTGCTGCGCATTGTCCGTGAGATGGACTATGTGCCGGAGGAACTGCAAGGTCTGGAGGCGATGCTTTCGGATACCTACTTCTGCAATTTCTCCATCTTCCAATCGATGCCGGATAGCTGGGCGATCAAGCAGTTGTTTCCGATCATGCCAATCCATCGCCTCAATGAAGCACCGATTCGGCGCGGCGTCTTGGGCGACATTACCTGCGATTCGGACGGCAAGATCGATCAGTTCATCGACCTGCGCGACGTGCGTAACACGCTGCAATTGCATCCGTACAAAGATGAACCCTACTACCTCGGCACCTTCCTACTGGGCGCGTATCAGGAGATTCTCGGCGATCTTCACAATTTGTTCGGCGACACCAACGCGGTGCATGTGAGTCTCGACGAGGGCGAGGTCAGCGTCGATACGGTCATCAAGGGCGACACGGTGCGCGAGGTGTTGGCGTATGTGCAATACTCCGCCGACGAACTGACGGCACGATTGCGCAAGGATGTCGAGCGCGCGGTGCGCAGCGGCAAAATCTCACTGACCGAATCGCGGCAGCTGCTGCGCTTCTATGAGTCGGGGATGGAGGGGTATACTTATTTGGAGGAGCCGTGATGGTGAAACCAATCGATGAGGGTGAGTCAGGGCGAGCGAAACTGTCCGCCGAGGAATCGCTGAAGCGTATGCAGGAGTTCGGCTCCAAGAATGTCTCGCGGAAGGAGAACTTCATGACAGCCAGGAAGCCCAAACCCTTGTATCACCGATTAGTGGTTGTGGCCGATCCGAAGATTACTATCTGGCTAGTGGATGATTGTTGGCATCCTGTGCAGAAGGCTATCGGCACGCTGGACACATCTGTTCAGCATGGCCGCTATTTCATTGAAATGGGCGCGAACGGGCCCAAGGGAGTTGCTTATCCCATCGAACTGTTCAGCGATTTGCGAGTTACGCAGGACTTACTTGAAGTCGGTCCTGCGTGCCAGCGTCAAGCACCGAAGTTGCTGGACGAATAAAGCCAGCCAATCGAGGAGCTAAACGATCCGATTTAATAGGTTCGGCCATGCGAGTGCAAGCACGCGATATTCACGCCCAAAGCCTGGCGACTTCCTCGGCGCTGTCGGAGTATTATGTGCCCAACCTTATCACTCCGTTGGAAGTGATTCGTATCCTCAATGCGGCCAAAGTGCGCTTCATGCTCCTGGGGGCGCACGGCTTGGGCGGTTGGATGGGAAAGCCGCGCGCCACCGAAGACGTGGATGTCCTCGTTGGAACGCGCGGTCATAAAAAGGCGGTAGCCGCCTTGCAAGCGGCGTTCCCGCATTTGCAAGCGGAAGATTATGAGGTGGTAACGCGATTCCGCGATCCAGAGACCAGGGGCGTTGTCATCGACGTGATGAAGCCGAATCAACCGCTGTACCGCGATGCGCTTAAGTATGGTCATCTCGTGGAGTCGGGTGGACAAAACTACCAAATCCCCTCGCTGGAACTGGCACTGGCGACGAAGTTCGCTGCCATGATTAGCCTGACGCGGGCGGACCGAGATAAGTTCCAGGATGTACGCGACTTCATGTATATCGTCGATGGCAATCCTGACATCGACCTGGCTAAACTTCACGCCCTCGGCCAACTCGTCTACAACAATGGAGGCGATGAGGTCGTGGAAATGGTGCGTAAGGTGCGTGCCGGCGAGAAATTGATCCTGTAGAATGCTGCTCCATGATCGATCTATCCGTCAATCTGGGCCGCTTGCACCTAAAGAATCCGATTCTCGTCGCTTCGGGCACGTTCGGTTATGCCCGCGAGATGGCTGGCGTCGTGGACTTCACCCGGTTGGGCGGCATCATCCCTAAAACCGTCACCCGCCATCCGCGCGCCGGCAACACGCCGCCGCGCACCATCGAAACGCCTTCCGGCATGCTCAATGCCATCGGTCTCGATAACGACGGCATCGAACACTTTCTGCATCATCACTTGCCGTATCTGCGCACTTTGCCGACCGCTGTTGTTGCCAATATCGCGGGTGAGAACGAGGAAGATTTCATCGAGATGGCGGCGATGCTCGGTGGCGAGAAAGACCTGGCCGGCGTTGAATTGAATCTATCGTGTCCCAACGTCGCCGGCGGCATCGATTTCGCCATCGATCCCGAATTGACACGCCGCGTCGTGCAGCGTGTTCGCGCCGTCTGTCCGCTGCCGATCGTGGCCAAGCTGACGCCCAATGTGACGAACATCGTGCCGATCGCTCGCGCCGCCGCCGAAGCGGGTGCCGATGCGCTGTCACTGGTCAATACGTTCGTGGGTCTGGCGATCGACTGGCGACGACGCAAACCGATCCTCGGCAACGTCACGGGCGGTTTGAGTGGGCCAGCCATCAAGCCGCTGGCGCTACGAATCGTCTGGCAGGTTGCCCGGCAAGTGAACGTGCCGATCATCGGCATCGGCGGCATCGCCACGATGGATGATGTGATGGAGTTTCTCGTCGCCGGGGCGAGCGCGGTGCAACTCGGCACGGTGAATTTTTACGATCCGACCGCGTCGATGCGTGTGGTCGGACAGTTGCCCGAGGCACTGGCGCAGCTGGGAGCCGGCAACGTCCGCGAGGTGGTTGGCACACTGAAATAACAAGCCCGGAACGCCAGCGACGGGTTCCTTATGTCCCCTTGCTGGCGCTGCGGGCTGGCAAGCGTTACGCCGCTTGACGGACGGCTATGGCCGATTCGCCTTCATCCAACAGCAAGCGAGCGATGCGCTCCACTTCTTCGCGCAACTCGCTCAACTGTCGTTCGTCCTGTTCGTGGATCAGCTGCCAGTGACGAAGCTCCTGCTGGCGATGCTGTTCGAGATCGGCCGAGGCTGCTCGTTGATCCTCCCATTCAGCTACCTGTCGCATCCATTTTTCGTGGCGGACGATCAGCGATTCCTCCTGCCCCACGAGCCGGCCGCCGCGTGCATCCAGGCGTTTGGTTTCCGCACGCAAGGCAGCGCGTTCGCGCGTCAGGTCGCGTTCCTCCGCCTTGATGCGCGCCAGATTACGGCGGCGCAGACGCTGGAGACGCTTGTCCGCGCCCGGTGTGTCGGCCGCGCGGCGCAACAATTCTTGACGGAACTGCTCCAGCGTCAGCGCCTTCGCGGCCAGCTCGCGGTGTTCGCGGATCAGTTCCGCACGCCGATCCTGGCACTCCTGCCATAAGAGCGCGTAATCGCAGCGCATTTGCTCGTGCTTTTCGCGAGCCACACGCAGTTCCTCAATCTCCTGGCTCCGCCGGCGAATACGCCGCTGACGCATCTCTTCCAACCGCTGCACCTGTGCGTCGGCCTGCTCCTCACGCGCACGCACATCGGCCAGTAACATGACTCGTTCGTTGTCCAGAAACGTCTCGCGGGCGGTCAAGCGCGCCTGCCACGCTTCCAGCGAACAGCGAACCTCGAACAATGCTTCCTGACGACGGCGCAGGTCCACTTCGTTGGCCATCAGCGCCTCTTCCCGCGCGTCGATTCGCCGTTCGCGCTGCACCAACTCGCGGGCCGCGCTCTCGATCTCCGTGAGGATGGCCGACCGCTCCGGCTCCAAGCCTTCATGTACTTTCAGCAAGCGTTGCCACTGTTCCAGCAGATGCAGACGCTGATCCGCTAACTCGCCGGCCAATCGCGCCAGTACGCGCGGCACATCCGGTTCGCGCGAGCGAATCACCGGAGCCAGCAGCGCCGTATCGATAGACGCCGAACTGAGCGAGGAATCAGCGAGAGGTTGTTTCGCCTGTTCCTGGAGCTTGAGACGCTGATTGCGAATGCGCGTATCCAGTCCCTCGGCTTCCTTGCGCAGCTTCAGTTGAAGCTGTTCGGCGTGTTGCCGTTGTTCCAGGAGAGTGCGCTCGGTCCCGGCCAAGGCTGCCGCTCGTTGATCGAGTTCGCGGAGACGGCGGGCACGCTCGGCCTGCTCTTGATTGAGGCACGCTTCCCATTGCTGCTGCGCCAGCCCTAGCGATTGCCATTCGTCTTGCAGCTTGCGGCGTCCCAGTTCGACTTCGCCATTGAAACGCAATTGCGCCTGCGTCAGCTGGACGCGCTCGCGCTGCAAGTTCACGGCATCGCGCTCGACCTTGCCGCGTTCGGCTGCCACTTCCTGCTCGCGCCGTTGCAAGGCGGCCTCATGGCCGTGCCAGTGTTTTCGCCAGCGTTTCTTGAGCCGCTTGCGCAGTTCAACCAACCGCCGCCGTTCCTTGCCGGCCTGCTGAAGTTCCTGCCGTACCGCCTCGCGTTCCTTGCCCAAGGCGGACCGCACTTCCTCATTCTGCTGGCGAGCCGCTTCCGTCTCGGCTTTGAGCGCGGCGCGGTCTTGCCGCGCCTGCTCGCGTAGATCGAGCAGCTGCTGACGGCGCTCGTCGAGATGGGCAGCCAGCTGTTCCTTCTGGCGTTCGAGCGCTTTGCATCGCTGCTCAAGTTGGTTTTCTTCTTCGATCAACTCCGCTTGCTGCGCGGCGACCGCCGCCGCCTGGATGCGCAATCCATCGCGCTCGGCCTGCAACGCCTTTGCCGTTAGAGGTTCTTCCGAAGGTTCATCGGAGGGTAGATCGAGGCGGAACTGGAACGGGCCGATGGTGATGAGATCGCCGTCTTGTAACGGGTTGTCCTGGATCGCTTCGCCATTGAGGAATGTGCCGGTGGCGCTGCCCAGATCGCGGAGCAGCAAACCAAGCGGACTGCGCACGATGGCGCAATGTAGAGGGTTGACGCTCTCGACGTTGAGATGGAACTCGCAGAGCGGATCGCGGCCCATCAGCGTCAACGCCGAGGCCAGCGCCCGCCGCGTGCCACGAAGTCGGCCGTTCTGCACCACCAGTTCGCCCAGCGCCGCGCGGGACGAATCATCCGGTGGCTCGGCCGGCGAGAGGGAATGGGGTTCCATGCAGGTGATCCTCTAATGGCGCGATTCGGAGTCTCCTCCTTTATCGGCCAGCGACCCCTGCAATATTTAATTCGCCAGCCCGCAGCGCCAACAAGGGACACCCCCTTGCTGGTGCTGCGGGCTGGCGAAAGATGGACGCTCACGCTTCGAGTGCGCGGTTAATCATCTTGACGAGGTTGTCCATCGGCTGGTTGCCGATTTGTTTGTCGATGGGTTGCTCGCCGCCCTTGAAGAGCAATACCTGGGGAATGGCGGAAATGCCATATTTGATGGCGATTTCCTGGGCCTCGTCGGTGTTGAGTTTGCCGACTTTGATTTTGCCGGCGAACTGGTCGGCGATCTTGTCGATCGTCGGTGCCAGCATGCGGCACGGTCCGCACCACACGGCCCAGAAGTCCACCAGGACGGGCTTGTCGCTTTGCGTAACTTCTTTTTCCCAGTTTGCCGCCGTCAATTCGATCACATTGGCGCTTGCCATGCCCTGCCGCCTTTCTTGCGAAATGAAGTCAACCCGGCCATCTCTAAACATCGGGAGAGGATCGGCCTTTATGCACATTATAGGAAGCCAGGTCAACTCAGGGGATACAACGGCCGGCGAATGTGCCGGTAAGGCAAGCGCTCCGGGTTGACGGCGGTGAGGCCGGGCGTATCGACCGCGAGGATCGTACCGGCGAGAGGAGCATACGCCGCTTTGTAAGCGATGGCCGCCTTGACGACGAGAACGCGCTGCTCGCGCGGACGAATGCCGAGGCAGGTAAGTTGGCCCAGGCTGAACGGTGGATGACGCAGCGTGTTGAGGACGAGCCAATTGCGACCAGGCAATTCCACCAGCGCCGTATCGCCCATGTGATTGATGCGCCGGCCGCCGTGCCGCACTTCCGGTTCGATATAGGTGCCATCGTGCAGCAAGCGCACGCATCCCGTCACCGGCAGCGGTTCACCGTGCAGACGATCGACCTTGCCGCCGACTACGAGCGCTACCTCGGCATTGACTCCCGCCGCGGCACATTGTCGGACTTCCTCGGGTGCATACAGACAAACGACGCTGTCCGTCGCGCCTTGCCGCAGCAGTTCACTCAGGATCGTGGTGCCGTCACCCGCCGAACCGCCGCCGACGTTATCGCCGGTATCGACGAGGACAACGGGCAACTTATCGGCGTGCAAAGCCTGAGCGACGGCGGATGCCGCGTCCGGCAGCGGCACGGCGAATTGCTCGCGCGCCTGCCACAGATCCTCAGCGAGACGATCGGCGGCGCGACGAGCGTGTTCGGGATCGCCATCGCTGACGACGACAATGGACGGTCCCATCTGCGGCACATCGGCATAGGCGAAGCCTGGTAGCAAACTCGCGGCGAGAATGCCGGGCTGCTGTTCCAGCGCCCGGGCCGCTTCCATGAAGGGACGCAGCGGTGGTTGCGAGGTATCGTGGGCCATGATGTTGACGAGCAACGGCGGTTTCGCCAGCGCCAGGCAGGGCCGAATCTCGCCGCGCAATCGTCGCATCAACAGCGCCGCCGCACGGCGGCCGCACTCGCGCTGATCGACATGCGGGCAAGTGCGATACGCCACGGCCAGATCGCAATGATCGATCAATCGCTGCGAGAGATTGCCGTGCAGATCCAGCGTGACGGCGATGGGCAACTCGCGGCCGACGGTGCGGCGCAGCCGTGCCAACACTTCGCCATCGGCGTCGAGATGCGACTGTGCTACCATCGCGCCATGTAGCGCCAGCAGCAGACCATCGGGCCGCGTCTCAAGCAGCAGTTCGCCGAGGCGTGCGGTGATCTCATCGAACACGTCCTCGGTGACGGGGCCGGACGGCGTCGCCCACGCCATGAGCAGCGGCACCGGTTCAAAACCCTCGATAGTCGCCGCCTCAATGAAACCGCCGACCTCATGATGGGCGTCGCGCCATTCGTCGAGAAGATCATCGCCGGTAGTCAGACTTTGGGCGACGAAGGCGGCGCGGTCGGTGAGCAAAGGGTTGAAGGTGTTCGATTCGTGCATGAAGCCGGCAATGGCGATGCGCATGAGAAAATCTCGTGGAAACCGTGATCTGAACGCCCGCTCCTTGGGATTGTGCTTCGCTCGCCGTCCAGCGGCGGATTCAACCCCGCGGAGGGAGGATGTCTGGTATTATGACGAACGGTTACCTAATCCGACAGATGCGATGAGATGATCCTCATGCCTCAACTCAAGAAAATGCGGATCGCTGGTTGGAAGTCCATTAAGGATGCGACGATCAAAGTGCGGCCGTTGAACGTGTTCATCGGAGCGAATGGGGCTGGGAAATCAAACCTCGTTTCATTCTTTCGGCTTGTAGATGCGGTGGTGAATGCTCGGCTGGCTGATTTTGTAGCGAAGGCGGGAGGAGCGAATGCCCTGCTCCATTACGGGGTGAAAGCGACTCAGCAAATGTTCGCCGAACTGGAAATCGTCACGGAGGCAGGGAGTGGCGAATTTGGAACGCTCCTCGATTTTGGTTCTCCCGATAACCTGATCGTCAACCCCCGATTCGGCGATCGGCCGGAGGCGGACAGCATTGAGATCAATGCCAGCGTCGATGGCCAAATTATCGGTCGAGTCAAGTATGCTCCCGGATCGGGAAACCCCGGATCGCTCATCCTTGACATGCTGAGCAAAATTCGCAGCTATCAATTTCACGACACCTCCAATACTTCCCCCATTCGCCTGACCGGATACATCGAAGATAATCGGGAGTTGCGCGCGGAGGGGGGGAACCTGGCGGCGATTCTCTACAAATATCAGCAAGCGAACCCCCTGTGTTACCGGAGGATCGTAGGCGCGATCCGTCTGATCGCGCCCTTTTTCGGTGACTTCGTCCTCCAGCCCCGCGAGCTAAATCCGCAGACGATCCTGCTGAACTGGAAGGAACGCGCTTCGGACTACCTGTTCGGGCCGCATCAATTGCCAGACGGCCTGTTACGCGCCATGGCTTTGATCGCGCTCTTGCTGCAACCTGAACGAGACTTTCCCTCCGTACTCGTCATTGATGAGCCGGAACTGGGGCTTCACCCATTCGCGCTTTCCTCGTTGGCGTCGCTGTTACAGAAAGCGGCCCATCACTGTCAGGTCATCGTGGCAACTCAATCGGCCGCCCTGCTCGATTACTTCGATGTCGAAGATATTGTGATCGTGGATCGACCGCATCATGCCTCTGAATTCAAGCGACTGGCCAAGGAGGAATTGACCGCCTGGCTTGAAGATTACTCCCTGAGCGAATTGTGGGAGAAAAACGTTTTCGGCGGGAGGCCCGCGCCATGGCTCGGCTGAACATCATCGTGGAAGGGCATTCCGAGGAAGCGTTCGTCAACGATCTGCTCGTCCCTCACCTAGCCCGATGTGGAGTGTACGCCTCAGCTCGAAGGGTGGAGACGAGCCGGGAGAAGAGTAGACGCACGCGCAAGACCGCCAAGACTTACCGTGGCGGGGTCAGCGCTTATCCCCAAGTCAAAAAGGATATTAAAACCCGGATGAAGCAGGACCAAGATGCCAACCTTTCCTTCACGACGATGTTCGATCTCTACGCCTTGCCGGACGATTTTCCAGGGTTCTCGGAGGCCGCGAAGACAGCAGACCCTTACCGGAAAGTGGCGGTTCTCGAAGACGCATGGCGAATAGATCTCGCCCATCCGCGCTTTATTCCATACTTGCAACTTCATGAATTTGAAGCCTTGATCCTTGTCGATCCAGCCCTCTTTGCCTTGTTCTATGACGAGCATCCCGAGGAAGTCGCCGAACTGGTGAAAATGTGCGCCATCTTCGCTTCTCCAGAGTTAATCGATGACAGTCCGCAACAAGCGCCCTCAAAACGAATCATTCGGTTGTTTCCGGATTATGGGGAGCGTGGAGGGAAAACCGTCATTGCGCCCCTTCTCACCCATAGATCGGCCTCGACAAAATGCGCGCCAAGTGCCGTCACTTCGGCGAGTGGTTAACCCGCCTTGAGACGCTTGAGTCCAAGGAATGAGTAGACGTGTCAACCTATTTCCGCTCTTCTTCTATCAAAGAACTGGAGCGATGCCGCAAAAGGGTTCGCGGACGACATCCAACCTCACGGCTGTGTCGCCTTCGGGAAAACCACCAGCACGCGCTCGCCGCAGTGGACGCGCACTTGCTGTGTTTGCTCGATCCGCTTGCCGGCGCCGTCATTCCAGCACGCACGCAGGACGTACACGTATTCGCTGCCGCGCTCCAACGGTGGCGACGTGAAGAGACGATCCGTGCCCAACTGCTCCGTCGGCACGCCGTCCACCCATAGATCGCCGTAGCACGGCATCTTGATGTCGATGATCGCCGTCAAGCCGTTGACCTGGTTCATCGGCGGCAGCACCACATCCCGAGCTTGCGCCTTGAGGATGGCGTTGCGCGTGCGTTGCGGCGTCAGGTACGCCGGATTCATGCCGTAAATGCCATCGCCGTAAAAACCGAAACGGTTGGCGCGAAGGCCATAGCCGTAGGGAGTGTAAATGGTGTACGGGAAAAAGGCGTAGTAGGGATATTCCGAGGTCGAGGGAACACCGAAGTAGCCGTAGGATTCGTTGTAGCTCCAGCCCTGACCGCCGCGATAGGGGCCAATCGAAAAATCATACGGGCCGCGAAACACCCCAGCGAAGGTGTCGTTTGCCTGGGCCAGCAGCAGAGCCAGCGCCGCTGCTGTCACAATCAGAATACTCCGTATCTTCTTCATGGCGTGCCCCCTGGATGACGGAACTTCTGCTGGCAAACATCGGCCGATTCACCCGTGCGACCCGCGAGAGACACCCCAATCTCGTTGTCGGTCCACACCATTGCCCCCCTTCTGTCACTACGCGCGGAGCAAACGCTATTTTCATTACGTTCGGCCGCTACCCTTGCTGGCGCTTCGGGCTGGTAATGCGGTAATGCCAGTCGCGCTTGACGCCGAGGCGGAGCTTGACTAGGATCGCCGCCCCTTGGACGAGACGGGATGGACGTTCGCAGTTGGGAAGGAGAAGGCACAATGGCACTATGGGCAAAGCGCTGGAAGAGCGCCGGACGGCGATTGGCCGTGGTTGCGCTCTTGGCAGCCCTGGGATTGACCGGCTGCGGCAAGGAGTCGGTTCCCGCAGAGGCGGAGAAATCGCCGGAAGGAACCCCCACCGTTGCCGACAACAACGGGACCAAGACCGGCACGCCGGCCAACAGCGACAACGCCCTGCCGCCGCCTCCGAAGGATGGCCAGCATGAACCGTTCGCCAAGGCCACGCGCGGCGGCGATGATCCGCCACCCAACAGCAATCCGCCTCCGGCCATGACCCCCAGCGGCAAATCCGTCTACAAGATTTACAAGGAAGTCGTTCGGTTATGGGATACGATTCGTTTCGTCACCCCCGACGGCAAACCCATCCACTACTGGGCCACCATCGAAACGGACATGGGCAACATCGAGATCACCCTGCGTCCCGATCTGGCTCCCAACCATGTGCGCAACTTCGTCGCCCTGGCTCGCGCCGGCTATTACGACGAACTCTTCTTTGATCGCGTCGTGCATGAAGAGGAGGAAATCGATCCGGGTAAGGTGCAGGTGCTGGATAGCATTGAGGCGGGTTGTCCGCTCGGCACCGGCGAGCCGGGCAACGGCAGCATCGGCTACTGGCTCAACCCGGAATTCGCCAAGCAGGAAGGCAAGGTATCCCATGAGGCGGGCACGCTCGGCGCCTGTCATAACGTCGAGGCGGACACCGCCGCCTGTCGTTTCTATATTACTCTGTGCGATGCGCCATTCCTGGACGGCAATTTCACCGTCTTCGGAAAAGTAACGCAGGGACTGGACGTGGCGCGTACAATATCAAAGCAGCCACTCATCCTGGACGATCAGGACACGGAAGGCAGCCATCGGCCGGAGAAGCCGATCAAGATCAAGAAAGTGACGATTCATACATCCGAGGCGGAGGCCGGTCGCTAGAATAACAACGGAACAGATTGGATCCGTTTCCGGAGAGCGCCGCCTTGAGGCGCCGGGAGGGGACCCACCCAGAGGAAAGTTGCGAACCTGGTCAGGCCTTGACGGGTGCAGCCATAAGCAACAGACCGAGTGGCGTGGACCAGCCTCTCTCGGCGCCACACGGCGGCGTTTTCATTTTATCGGCACTGCCAGCCCGCCGCGCAAGCAAGGGTTATTCGTTTGCTTGCGCGGCGGGCTGACAGTGCGGAGTGAGCCAGGGATCATGGCCAAGCAAAAACCAACTCCAGCGGACGAGACCGTTCCTGAAGGCTACACCGTGCTGGCGCGGCGCTATCGGCCCCAGAGTTTCGTCGATGTCATCGGCCAAGAGCCGGTTGCCCGCGCGCTCGCCAACGCCCTCAAGGGCAATCGCGTTGCCCATGCTTATCTGTTCACCGGGGCGCGCGGCGTCGGCAAAACCTCCACCGCGCGCATTCTGGCCAAGGCGCTCAACTGCGAAAAGGGACCGACGGCCACGCCCTGCGGCCAGTGCGAAATCTGCAAGAGCATTGCCAGCGGCGAAGATGTGGATGTTCTTGAAATCGACGGTGCCAGCAATCGCCGTATCGACGAAATCCGCGACATTCGCAATAACGTCCAGTATCGGCCCAGCCGAGCGCGGTACAAGATCTACATTATCGACGAAGTCCACATGCTCACCAAGGAGGCATTCAACGCCCTCCTCAAGACACTCGAAGAACCGCCGCCGCACGTCAAATTCATCTTCGCTACTACCGAAGTCGAAAAAGTTCCCATCACGATTCTATCTCGCTGCCAGCGTTTCGATTTCGCCGGCATTTCGGTGCCACGTATCGTCGAACATCTGCGCGCTATCGTCCAGCGCGAGGGCATGCAGGCCGAGGAAGAAGCGATCGAACTGGTGGCGCGGCGTGCCGGCGGTTCCATGCGCGATGCGCAATCGCTGCTCGATCAGCTGCTCGCCTTCGGCGGCGAACGACTGACAGCGGATCAGGTTCATCATCTGCTTGGCACTGCCGGCGATGAACGCATCGTCGCCGTGGCCGAAGCCGTTCTTGCACACGATGTCAAGAAATCCCTTGATTTGCTCGATGAAGCCGTTGTCACCGGCCTCCAACTGGGCGAATTAGTCGATCAGATGATCTCCTACTGGCGCGATCTGATGGTGGTCCACTGCGCCGGCACGGAGGGCCGCGATCTCAGCATTCCGAGCCGTCATCGCGAAACGCTGGCGCGGCAAGCGAAAGCATTGAACCTCGATGCGATCCTCGCCGGACTCGATATTCTTTCCCTGACCAAGAGCCAGTTAAAAAACTCCAACCACGGCCGAACGCTCGTCGAAATGGCTCTGATTCGCCTCAGCCGGCTCGAAAATCTCGTCGCCTTGCCCTATCTGGTTCGTATGCTCAATCAGCAGCGCGGCGGAACAAACGGTCCCTCGCCGGCTTCCTCCGCGGCTTTGCCTGAAGGAGTAAAAAAAAAGACTCTAGCTCCCGCTTCTGAGAACGGAACGGGGGAGACCGGCGTCCCACCGGTCGTCGAAGCGCGGCCGTTGACGCTCGAAAATCTGCCCGACCTCTGGGCGCAAACTCTGCGGAAAGTGTCGGGGATGCTTCGCGTTCTCTGGAAAGAGGAGCAATTCCAGCAATTTTCGCGCCAAATACTCTGGTATTGCGCTTTCCGATCGAATATAATCAAGCGAAGGAACACTGTCAGGATTCGACCTGTAGCGCGACGGTGGAGAAGGCTCTGCGAGAGTTGACGGGCCAGCCGTGGGTTTTGCGGGTGGAAAGTCTGGCGGACGCCTCGCGCGTCCCTTCGGTGCAACCGAACAACTCGCAAAACAACAACTCGTCGGCTGCTCCCTCTTCCGCTCCGGGCGGACGACGCAACGCACGCGAAGAGGCCGAGAAATTTCCGTTAATCCAGAAGGCTCTCGATGTTTTGGGGGCCGCGATGCAGCGGGTGGACGATGGATTTGGCGTTCTACCCAGCGCTCGGCCCAACGCGGAGGACGCTCCAGGGGAGGAAGAACCGTGAACCTGTTCGGCAATCTCGGTCAACTTGCCGGTCTGATGAAAAATCTGCCTCGTCTTCAGGAAGAGGCGGAACGCATGCGCGAACGCCTCGATCAGATTATCGCCGAGGGCGATGCCGGTGCCGGCATGGTCAAGGTGCGTGCCAACGGCCGAATGGTCGTGCTGGCCTGCACGATCAGCCCGGAGGCGCTGGCCCTCAACGATCGCGAGATGCTTGAGGATATGATTAAGGCAGCGACTAATCAGGCGCTGGATAAGGCCCGGCAAATGATGGGTGAAGAGACCGCGAAGTTGATGGGCGGAATGGGACTGCCGCCCGGCATGAATCTGCCGGGGTTGGGGTAAGATCGCCAGCCCGCAGCGCCAGCAAGGGTGATTGGTCCCCTTGCTGGCGCTGCGGGCTGGCGGATAGAGAGGCAGGAAACGGCGAGGGACACCGTCGTGGAACGCGAGCCGAGCGGACCGATTGCCGCCCTGATGCACGAGCTTGGCAAGTTGCCGGGCATCGGACCGAAGACGGCCGAACGCTTGACGCATCACTTGTTGGCCGCCTCACGCAGTCAAGTTCTCGCTCTGGCCGACGCCCTGCGAGCCATCAAGGACAATATCCGGCAGTGCCGCCAGTGTTGTCAGTTGACGGAAGGCGAGTTGTGCGATATTTGTTCGGATTCGCGTCGCGATCCGTCGCTCATTTGTGTCGTGGAACAGCCGCGCGACTTGGCCGCCTTGGAAAGGTCCGGCTCCTATCGCGGACTTTATCATGTGCTGCACGGCCGATTGGCCCCTTTGGATAATATCGGGCCGGAGCAGCTGACCATTGATCGTTTGATCCAACGCATTCGCGCCGGCGGCGTTCAGGAGGTCATCATGGCCACCAATCCCACGCTCGAAGGAGATGGGACCGCCCTCTATCTGTCCAGTGTGCTGGCACCTCTGGGAGTGCGCGTGACTCGTTTGGCACGCGGTTTGCCTTCCGGTTCGGTGCTGGAATTCGCCAACAGCCAGATGCTCGTCGATGCTTTGGAAGGCCGGCGATCGTTCTGAAAGCAAGGATGCGGGACGGCCCGCGCAGAGAAGAGAGAGACGGGGTATCGGACTATGCGACTCGATACGACGATGAATACGCGGCTGGAACAAACCATGCGGCTGGCGCCGCGGATGATCCAGTCCATGGAAATCCTGCAACTGCCCATCATGGCCCTGCAAGAGCGCATCCAGCAGGAGCTGCAAGAAAACCCCGTGCTGGAGTTGAAGGACTCCAGCGACGAACCGGCCTCCGCCGACGGCGACGGACTCGACTTGGACTCCGCCCCCATCGAGGACAATCGCGATCCCGGTGCCGCCGAACTCATCATCGAGGATTCCGGCAGCAACGAACTCGACTTCGACCGCCTCGAAGCGATGAGCAAGGATTGGGGCGATGTCCTCAACGAGGAACATCGGCCGTCGCGCAACGGCATGGACGACGAAGGCGACAAAAAGCACGATGCCATGCAGAACATGGCGTCTCGGCCGCAGTCGCTGCAAGATTATCTCACCGATCAACTCTCCTTTTTGGAGTTGAATCTCGATCAGGCCCGCCTGGTCCGTTACATCATCACGCACATCGACGACAACGGTTTTTTGAGCGTCCCGGACGAAACCGACATGGAAGGGCGTCATCGCCGTTGTCCGTCGCTGGAGGAGTTGGCCGCCGGATTCCAGGACGGCACCACACCGCTGCCCCAGGTCGAGGACGCTCTGCATGTCGTGCAGAAACTCGATCCGCCCGGCGTGGGTGCGCGGGATTTGCGTGAATGCCTGCTGCTGCAACTGACGCCGGAGACGCCGCACCGCAAGGTTTTGCGCGAACTGATTAGCCGTCATCTGGAAAATGTCGCGCACAACCGCTTGCCGGCCATCCAGAAGGATACGGGCTTCGATTTGCAGAGCATCAAGGAAGCCATTGAGGTGCTGCGCCATCTCAACACCCGCCCCGGCGCTCGCTTCGTCGCCGAGAACATCCCTTATGTCGTGCCGGATATTCTCGTCGAACGCACCGAGGAGGGCGAATACACGGTGCGTTTGCTGGACGATTGGCTGCCGAGCATTTACATCAGTCGGCGCTACATCGATCTCTATCGCGAGAAGGGCGCCGATCCCAAGACGAAGGAATACCTGAAGCGCAAGATTCAGTCGGCCCAGTGGCTGCAAGAATCGATCGAGCAGCGCCGCAACACGCTGGAGAAAGTGACCAAGGCCATCATCAAGCATCAGCGTGCTTTTCTCGATAAGGGTGCCGAACATATTGAGCCGTTGAAAATGCAGCAAATCGCCGATCAGGTCGGCGTGCATGTGACGACCGTGAGCCGAGCCGTCGATGACAAATGGGTGCAGACGCCGCGCGGCATCTTCCCACTGAAGCGCTTTTTCGGCGGCGGTACGCACAACACGACTACGGGCGAAGAAGTCGCCTGGGAGACGATCAAGCAGAAATTGATGGAGATCATCGACCGCGAAGACAAATCCAATCCGTTATCGGACGAGGATTTGGTCTCCAAGCTCAACGAGGCCGGCTATCCGGTCAAGCGGCGGACGGTGACGAAGTATCGCAAGATGGCCAACATCCCCTCATCGCGCCAGCGCAAGGATTGGACCGCCGCCCAGACACAATAAATACAAATACTTTCACCACGGAAAACACGGAAAACACGGAAAAAATACAAAAGACAAAAGGCAAAAGACTCGAATGACCATCGATTGAAGCTCAAAGAAATGTGTTGCTCCGTCTGCCTCTTTTTTGTCTTTTGTCTTTTTCCGTGTTTTCCGTGTTTTCCGTGGTGAAAGGTTTTTTCTTCTCTTGCCCGTGATGTGTGGAAGGGGTATAGGTTTTTCGTGGTGTATTTTGGGTCGGGTCAGGAGGACCGCGGATGCCCATCCTGGAAGCGCAGGGGTTGGTGAAGTATTACGGCCGGCGAAAGGTCGTGGACGGCGTCAAGTTCGAGGTCGATGTCGGCGAAGTCGTCGGACTACTCGGACCCAACGGTGCCGGCAAGACCACCAGCTTCCGCATGACCACCGGCCAAGTCACACCCAACGAAGGCAAGGTTCGCTTCGCCGGAAAAGATGTCACCCATCTGCCCATGTATCTGCGTGCCCGTCTCGGCATGGGCTATCTGGCGCAAGAAACCAGCGTTTTCCGCAAGCTGACCGTCGAACAGAATATCCTCGCCATCCTTGAGGCCATCCCCTTTTATCGCAGCCTCGGCCGCAAACTCACCAAGGCCGAGCGTTTCAAGAAGACCGACGAGGTGTTGGAAAAGTTCGGCCTCAGTCATCTGCGCAAAAACAACGCGGCGCGGTTGTCCGGCGGTGAGAAACGCCGTCTCGAAATCGCTCGCTGTCTCGTCTGCGATCCGCTGCTGATTCTGCTCGACGAGCCATTCACCGGCATCGATCCGCAGACCATCGAGGACATTCAGCAGATCGTTCGCGGTTTGCGCGACGAAGGCATTGGCATCCTCGTGACCGATCACCGCGTGCGTGAAATTCTCACCATAACGGATCGTAGTTATCTCATAAAAGGCGGTCGCGTCGTGACGCACGGCACGCCGCAGGAGATCGTCCGCGATCCCATCGCCATCAGCGAATACCTGGGCAACAGCTTCACCAACGACAGCCTCAGCCGCGGCGCAGCCCTGCCGGCCTTGGCGCCGCCTCCCCAACAGCAACCGGCGATCCAGGCGATTCATGAAGTGGTCGAGCAGGAAAAGGTGCATCGCCTCATCGAGCGCTTGCAGGCCAGTGATCCGGCTGCGGTCGATGAACTACTGCAACATGGCCCCGACGCGGTGCCCGCGCTGCTCGAAGCGCTGGAGCGCCGTGACGTGGAATTGCGGCAGCAGGCGCTCGACATCTTGCAGCGCCTGCTGGACGAACCGGCCGATTTCGATCCCTATGCCCCGGAAGCACAGCGGAGACAACAGATCGCTCATTTGCGCGAGCGCACCGAGCGCAAAGCGGGGTGACAATGTTCTCGTGTAGCCGCGACACGCCGCTTGGCGTTTCACGCGAAACGTAAACCCGCGCTCCGCTGCGCCTCGCGGCTACACAAAATTACTCACCAAGGAGGTGACACCATGAGCGCAAGTCTGGCGCAGATGATCGCCAGTTATCTCGACGGCGGGCGATTGCTCCGCGAGGCCGTCCGCGGCCTTAGCCGCGAGCAATTGCTGACACGCCCTGTTGCCGGCAAATGGAGTACGCTGGAAGTGGTCAGCCATCTGGCGGACTTCGAGCCGATCCTCGCCGAGCGCATGAAGCGCGTCCTCGCTGAAGATCGACCGACGCTACTCAGCGCCGATGAGAACCATTTCGCCTCCGCGCTGGCCTATCACGAACGGAACCTGGAAGAAGAACTGGTCCTCATCGAGCATACACGCTCACAAATGGCCCGCATTCTGCGCACGCTGCCTCTTGAGGCGCTCCAGCGCGTGGGGGTCCACAGCGAACGCGGGCCGCGCACGCTGGAACAACTCCTCACCGGCGCGACCAATCACATTCCGCATCACGTCCGCTTCATCCACGACAAGCGCAAGGCGCTGGGATTGCCGGAGTGAAATCGGCCGCTTGCGGCTTAGCGCGGAGCATCCGCGAGCAGCTTGGCGCTAAGCGGCAAGCCGCTGATTTCACTCCAAGATTTCGGGGGCCGTGCCGGCGAGAAAAATCAATCCCACAAAGGTTTTCGGATAGCTTGACGAGTCGAATCAACTTCACTACGAAGAGATTACCTTGGGGCGTCCGGGACGGCGGACGCCACATTCTCCACGACCCTATCGGGGCCGCAGGGAAGAGCATCGATAATACAGGCGCCGAGCAGGAAATTTCTCCGTGGCGGCAACGCTGCGATTGTAGTGAAACGCCGGATCCATGCCGATAAGACGAGGGATGGTAGGAAGCGTCCCTCAGCTTGTGGCTTTCTCTTGATCGAGGACACTCTGATGTTGGCTGGTAAATTGTTGATCCCCTCTCGGCTGGAAGCGGAAGTGGAGACGCCCGAATGGCAGCCGCCCGAACGCAATTCCGTCCTGCTCCGCGCCATTCGCTCCCGCGACGAGGACGAAGACGAGGAGGACGAAGGCCTCGACGAGGATGACGAAGAGGACGACGAAGAAGACGAGGAGTTTGAAGAAGACGACTTCGACGACGACGAGGACTTCGACGACGACGAGGACTTCGACGACGACGAGGACTTCGACGACGACGATTTCGACGATGACCTCGACGACGACCTCGATGATGATCTCGACGATGACGACGATGACGACGATGAAGAGGATCTCGACGACGAGGACATCTGACGATTTCGCCTCGTCGAGCGGCGAATGCCTCAGCCGCTTGCGGCTTCGTGATGCGTATCGCGAAGCCGCAAGCGGCTGAGGCATTCGCCGCTCGACGAGGACATCCTTTGCACTTCCTTCGGCGATGGTTATAATCAGGGACGGATCAGCAAGGCCGTTCAGCCCAGGCGCGGAGGTTCGCCTCTTCGCTCATCCGGACCATCTAGGGGAGGAGCCAATGGCACAATCAGGCAAGCACTTCAATGAAGGGCCCGAGTCTTCTTCCACCACCGGCCAACCGTCCACTCGCGCCCCCGATCAGCACCAACTGGATTTTGAACTCGATTTCTTCGAGGGCATCCTGAGCCGATGTCCCGGTTATGTCGATGTCCTGCGTATCATGGGCAATCTGCTCACGCTCAAGGGCCGCTTCGCCGATGGCTTGCAAATCGACAAGCGTTTGGTGCAGCTTCGCCCCAACGATGCCTTGGCCCACTACAACCTCGCTTGCAGTTTCGCCCTGCTGAAACGGCCGGAGCAGTCGCTCAAGACGCTGCGCCGTGCCGTCGAATTGGGCTATCGCGATTTTCGCTACATGAAGGAAGATCACGACCTCGACTCGATTCGCCACGACCCGCGTTTCCGGCAATTGCTCCGAGAATACTCTAAATGAGTTTTCAGTTTTCAGTGTTCAGTGTTCAGTGTTCAGCCGAACCGGCACCCGATACAGGTGAAGGAAGAGCGCGATTTTTTGTCTGGCTGAACACTGAACACTGAAAACTGAAAACTGAACACTGAAAACTGAACACTGAACACTGAATGAACATCCTCTCCCAGGGTGAAGGTGCCTTGTTCAGCGATCCGTCGGCGGATCGCGCTCGCCAATTCTTCGTCGAGAAACCACGCGCGTTGACGGATAAGGTCATGACCGTGACCGAGGCCGTTCATCGCTTCATTCACGATGACGACTATTTCGCCAGCGGCGGTTTCGGCTGCGCGCGCATACCCACGGCCGTGCTGCATGAGATTCTGCGGCAAGGCCCAAAACGTCTGAGTTTTGCCGGCCATACCGCGACACACGACTTTCAGATTCTGTGCGCCGGTAATGGTCTGGGGCGGGGTCCGACGTTGGCGGCGGTGGACATCGCCTACATCGTCGGTCTGGAAGCGCGCGGTTTGTCGGCGCACGCGCGCCGCGTCATGGAATCGGGCGAGGTGGCTTGCACGGAGTGGACGAATTACACCTTGGCCGTGCGCTTCAAGGCCGCCGCGATGGGCGTCCCCTTTCTGCCGGCGCGCTCGATGCTGGGCACCGACACGTTTCGCCACAGTGCCGCCCGTGTCGTCGCTTGTCCGTTCACCGGCGAGAAGGTGGCACTACTGCCGGCCCTGTATCCCGACGTGGCCGCCATTCACGTTCACGAAGCGGATCGCTATGGCAATTGCCGTATTCGCGGCACCACCGTCGCCGATCTCGACCTGGCGCGGGCGGCTCGACGGCTTATCATCACCTGCGAACGTCTCATCCCCGGCGACGACATTCGCCAAGATCCCAGCCGCACGGTCATTCCGTTTTTCTGCGTCGATGCCGTGTGCGAAGTGCCCTTCGGCAGTTATCCGGGCAACATGCCCTACGAGTATTTCTCCGATGAGGATCATCTCCGTCAGTGGCTCGCGGCCGAAAAAGACGTGACGACCTTCGGCGCGTTTTTGGAGACGCACATTTACGGCGTGGGCGACTTCGCCGACTATCTCCAGCGCTGCGGCGGCTTGTCGCGCTTGCAGGAGCTGCGTCGTCACGAGTTCCTGTTGCACCGGGGGATGTAGGTTTCATCATGTCTACTCCCTACAACGCGATGGAACTGATGATCTGCTGTGCCGCGCGTCTTTTGGAAGATGGGCGAACGGCGGCCGTCGGCACCGGCGTACCCTGCGCGGCCGCCATGCTGGCGCAGCGTACCCATGCTCCGCATCTGGTCATGCTGTTCGAGGCCGGCGGTATCGCGCCGCAACTGCCGACCATGCCTATCAGCGTCGGCGATTCCCGTTCGTTCCATCGCGCCGTGATGGCCACCAGTATGGCCGACATCATGGAAACCTGTCAGCGCGGCCTCGTCGATTACACCTTCCTCGGCGGCGCTCAGATCGATCCCTATGGTAATCTCAACTCCACGTTGATCGGCGGCGATTACGTCCATCCGAAGGTGCGTCTGCCCGGCAGCGGCGGCGCCAACGATCTTGCCTCGCTGTGCTGGCGTATTTTCGTTGTCACCAACCATGATCGCCGTCGTTTCGTCGAAAAACTCGACTTTCTGACGACACCGGGCTATTTGACGGGACCGGGCGCGCGTGAACAGGCTGGACTGCCGCCGGGCACCGGCCCCTATCGCGTCATCACGGATTTGGCCGTGATGAGCTATGACGACGAGACGAAGCGCATGCAGGTTCACAGTCTGCATCCGGGCGTCACGCTCGCTCAGGTCCGCGCCGCCACCGGCTTCGAGTTGGGTGTCCGCGAACCGCTGGCCGTCACCGAACCGCCCACACCGGGCGAACTACGTATTCTGCGCGAGGAAGTCGATCCCCATCGTTACGTGATTGGGCGCTGCTGACCCAACCAGCCCGGAGCGCCAGCGACGGGTTTTCCCGTCGCTGGCGCTCCGGGCTGGTCAATGCGCGGTGCAATCGGCCTTGTCGCTGTTGGCGCACCACGATTATACTCGCGCCGCTGGCGGAGACCGGAACCTCCGCATATCAGGCCAGGCCCGGCTCGCGCCGGACGCTTTCCAAGGAGGGAAAACGATGGCCCATCAGACCCGGCCGTTCATCGGCGTCAACGCCGACTATGTGCCGGCCACCAAAGTACGCGGCCCCTACGTCCGCCTTAATGTCGGCTATCTGGACACCATCATCACGGCCGGCGGAATGCCGGTGATCGTGCCGCCCTTGAGCAAAGACATCGATCCGGATGCCTGGCTCGATCGTGTGGACGGCTTCATCCTTACCGGCGGTCTGGACCTGGATCCTCGCCGGCTGGGAATGCCAACGCACTCCTCCATCCAACCGCTGCCCGAACGCCGCGATGAGAGCGATCGCTTGCTGGTGCGCCGGTTGCTGGAGCGTCGCCTGCCGGTGCTGGCGATCGGGTTGGGCATGCAGCAACTCAACGTCGCTTGCGGCGGCAGTCTCTATCTGCACCTGCCGGAAGAACTGCCGCGTGCCATGCCGCATCGCGATCCGACGGGTGCGCCGCATCGCCATATGGTGCTGATCGAGCCGAACACACGCATGGAAGAGATTTACGGTGCCGGTGAAATCCGCGTCAACAGCGCGCATCATCAGGCCGTCCGGCAAGTCGGCGCTGGTCTGCGTGTCGGTGCCCTATCGCCGGACGGGGTCATCGAGGCCATCGAAAATACCGATCCGCACTGGTTCTGCGTCGGCGTGCAATGGCATCCCGAATCGGAGACTTCGTCGGCGCTGGACATGCAACTCTTCGAGTCGTTCGTCCAGGCGTCCTTGCGTCAGGCCCAACCGCTGCAAGTTGCGGCATAAGGACAAACCCCTCCTTGCCAGCCCGCAGCGCAAGCAAGGGACGCCCTTGCTTGTGCTGCGGGCTGGCAGGAATGCGGCAAAGGAAGCATCCATGACCCCGCGCTGGCTTATCGGTCTGGCCTCCGGCTCCAGCGTCGATGGCGTGGACGCCGCGCTGATGGAACTGGAAGGCATCGGACTTGATCTGCGCGTACGGCAAGTGCAAGGACTGCACCAGCCCTACGGCCAGGAGTTGCGCGCGCTGATTCGTCGCGCCAGCACTTCGGCCCCTTGTGAGATCCGGCAAGTAAGTCGATTGCATCGTTTGCTCGGTGAGACGTTCGCGGCGGCGGCGCGGAGTGTGGCCGACCACGCCAGCCTGAGTTTGCAAAAAGTCCAGTGCATCGGCTGCCCCGGCCATACGATTTGGCACGATCCCGAGGGACGCTTTCCCTCCACGCTGGGTTTGGGCATGGCGGCGGTGGTGGCGGAGCGCTGCGGCGTGACGACCATCAGCGATTTCCGTTCGCGCGATGTGGCCGCCGGTGGGCAGGGTGTGCCGCTGGCGGCGCTGACCGATTACATTCTCTTTCGTCATCCGCAGGAAGGCCGGTTGCTGATTCATCTCGGCGGACTGGCGCGCGTGGTCTTCGTGCCGGCCAACTGCCGCATCCATGAGGTAGTCGGCTTTGAGGCCAGCCCGTGCAATGTGCTGCTCGATGCGCTCATGGGCCATCTGACCGGCGGACGTGCGCCATTCGATCCCGGCGGCAAGCATGCCGTTCAGGGCAAGTGCATCGAGGCGTTGTTGCAAAGTTGGTTGACGCATCCGTATTTGCAGCGCCGGCCGCCCAAGAGTCTGCCGCGTCATCTGTTCGGCGATGACTTCGCCACCCAAGCCGTTCAGCAACTCCGTCAACTGGGCGGCAGTTTACACGATTTGCTTTGCACAGCCACGCACTTCGTGGCGCGCGGCATCACTACGGCGGTGCGGCGATTTCTACCGTCGGGACGGCCGATCCATCGCGTGCTGCTCTCTGGCGGCGGCGTCCGCAACGGCTTGCTGTGGCATCTGCTCGAACAGTTGTTTGAAGGCGTTCC
>Ga0134126_10000369_pt1 | contig 58293 bp, 45 predicted proteins | sample KB31752_FD_96881 | JGI IMG/M metagenome (GOLD analysis project Ga0134126, IMG submission 96881) | Terrestrial soil microbial communities with excess Nitrogen fertilizer from Kellogg Biological Station, Michigan, USA - KB3-175-2 | ecosystem: Environmental > Terrestrial > Soil > Unclassified ...
AACGAAGAACTAACCACAGAGGCACAGAGGCACAGAGAAGCACAAAAGACCAGTCTTTTTATGTGCTTTTCTTCTCTGTGCCTCTGTGCCTCTGTGCCTCTGTGGTTAATTTTTGACGGGTTGCGAGGACGGATGGAAAAACAATTGCAAGTTGATCGAACGCGCCTGCGTCCCGATTTGATCGCGGGATTGACGGTGGCGGCCATCGCCGTGCCGCAGGCGATGGCCTATGCGCAGATTGCCGGCCTGCCGCCGCAGTATGGCCTATACACCGCCTTCATCCTCACCGCGCTCGGCTCGCTGTTCGGCTCGTCGTCGCACCTGATTAGCGGGCCAACCAATGCTATTTCACTCGTCGTCTTCAGCGCCTTCGTCGTACTCGAACCGAGTTCGACCCAAACGCTATCTCTGCCGGAGAAGATACAGGCCATGTGCCTGCTCACGTTTCTGGTCGGCGCGATTCAGATTCTCATCGCCTTATTCAAGCTCGGCGACCTGACGCGCTACGTGTCCGAGTCGGTGCTGCTCGGCTTCATGGCCGGGGCGGGCGTTCTGATTGCCCTGGGGCAGATCGGCAATTTGCTGGGGATGCACGCACAGGGAGATGGGCACATGTCGCCGTTGCACCGACTCTGGCTAACGCTGCGCGGCGGCTCGATCGATCCGCCGTCGGCGTGGCTCGGCCTGGGAACGCTCTTCGGCCTGGTGCCGCTGCGTCTCTTGAAACATCGCCTGACCGTGCCGTTCCCCGATTTGTTGATCGCCCTGGTGTTGGCGACCGCGATCGCGCCGCTCATCGGCTGGGAGCCGCGCGGAGGGGGCCTCGCGGTCGATCCAGGGCTGCCGGCCTTTGAGATGCCACCGATCTTGCGCTTCGCCTGGATCCAACCGTTGACCGGCAGCGCCGCGGCCATCGCCGTGCTGGGCTTGCTGGAAGCGGTAGCCGTCGCCAAATCGATCGCCGCACGCACGCGCGAAAAACTGGACTTCAACCGCGAATGTCTGGGGCAGGGATTGGCCAACCTGGGCGGCTCGTTCTTCCAGTGCATGCCCGGCTCCGGCTCGCTGACGCGCTCGAACATCAATTACCAGGCCGGCGCGGTTAGTTATTGGTCCGGCATCCTCTCCGCCCTGGTGGTGGCCGCCGCCCTGCTGTTGTTCGCTCCGCTGGCGCGGTACGTTCCCAAGCCGGCGCTAGCCGCCATCCTGGTTGTCACCGGCTATCGTCTCATCGATCGTTCGCGGCTGGCCTACTGTTTGCGCGCCACGCGCTACGATGCCGTCATCGCTCTAAGTACGGCGTTCTCCGCCATGTTCATCAGCGTCGAACTATCCATCCTCATCGGCATCTGCGTCTCGTTTATGTTGTTCGTACCGCGTGCCGCGCGCTTGCAGGCCACCGAACTGGTTATCGGCCCCGAGCGTGTGGTGCGCGAACGCCAGCCGAACGATCCGCCTTGCGGCAGCCTCGCCCTGTTCAGTCTGGAAGGCGAGCTATTTTTCGGTGCCGGCCCCCAGTTAAACGAGTTCCTCGACATGCTGCGCCAGCGCGTCGAGCAGGGCGTCCGCATCATCATTCTGCGTCTGAAGCGAACGCGCAATCCGGATATGGTATGTCTGGAAATGCTACAACAATTTCTCGAAGACATGCAGGATCGCAAAATTCCGGTATTGCTATGCGGCATCCGTCCCGACTTCGAGCAAGCGCTGCGCAATCTGCGTTTCCATCACTGGCTACCCCGCGATTACGTTTTTCTCGAAGGCGTGAAGATGGGTTCCTCCACGCTCGAGGCGGTGCGGCGAGCGTATGAACTGCTCGGCGAGGATCTTTGTGCGACGTGCCCACAACGCGATCGCCGCGAGAAACAGGATTGGTATTACATGATTTGAGGTGGGTTCAAGGAGGACGAACGCCATCAAAACCCTTACTTGCCAGCCCGCAGCGCCAGCAAGGGAACGTCCCTTGCTAACGCTGCGGGCTGGCAGGGTTTGGCCGCAAGCGATTACCCCAAAATCAGCGGCCGCAGTTCGCCGGCCAGGAAGACGGAGCCGGCGATGCAGATAATATCGTCTGCACCCGCGGCCGCGCGAGCCGCATGGTACGCCTCCGCCGGTGTGGAACAAATCGTGGCCGAGGAATCGCCATTCGCGCGGAGCAGATCGGCCAATTGTTCGGACGGCACGCTGCGCGGATTGTCGCTGTAGCGCGTCAGGAAGACGCGATCGAAGTGCGGCGACAGCACGCGGAACATGCCGGCCAGATCCTTATCGCTGCTGCCGGCGAAGACGAGTAGGCGACGCGCCGGCGGGAAAGACGATTGCAGCGTTCGCACCAGCGCCAGCGCCGAGGCGACATTGTGAGCGCAATCGAGGATGACCAGGGGCTTGCGGCCGACGACTTCGAGGCGGGCCGGCCAGCACACTTGCGCCAGACCAGCGGCGATGGCCGTATCCGGCAAATGCCAGCCCTCAGTTTGCAGTTGTTCAACGCACGCGATGGCCACGGCGGCGTTGGCCGCCTGATGATCGCCCAGCAAATTGATTTCAAACTCCGGCCAGCGGCGGCGATCCGTGGTGACGCACACTCGCGAGCGTTCGCTGTGCGATGCCGTGACGCGACCCGGAACGCAGGTGTAATCGAAGTCCACACCAAGTTGACGTAGGGGGGCCTGACGTTCGCGGCAGGTGCGTTCGATGACGGCCCGCGCTTCGGAAACCGTCGCACCGTTGACAACGGGGCGTCTGGGTTTGATGATGCCCGCTTTCTCTGCCGCGATGCTGGCCAGCCGATCGCCCAGCAGAGCCGTGTGATCGTAGCTGATGCTGGCGATAAGGGCCACGACCGGCGCGCAAACATTGGTCGAGTCGAGCCGGCCGCCCAGACCAACCTCCACCACCGCCGCCTCGACGCGCCGGCGCACGAAATGCAAAAAACCGATGGCCGTGGCCACCTCGAAAAACGTATAAGGCACTCGGGGCGCTGACGCGACCCCGCTCGCCTCATGCACCTCGTTGAGCAGAGCCGTCAGTTCGACCGTGGTGATCGGTTGGCCATCCACCTGAAAACGCTCCTCGACCCGGCACAGGTGCGGCGAGGTAAATAGGCCGGTGCGATAGCCTGCTTGACGCAGAATGGAAGCGAGTATGGCCGAGATGGAGCCTTTGCCCTTGCTGCCGGCCACATGCACGATGCGCAAACGCCGATGCGGATCGCCCAGATGCGCCAGCAGGGCGCGCATGTGATCGAGTTTCAGATCCTCGGCGGCGGGTGTGCGCTGCTCGAAGTTGATGAGGCTGTACCACCAGGCACAGGCTTGATCCGGCGACAAAGACAATTCCCCTCGCTCACGCTTCAGGCTCCGAGGGCCGCCAACTCATCCTAGAAAGCGCGTTCGACACTGGCCATGCGCGGCGGGCAGAATCTCATCGAGCCGTTGTCGCCCCTCCGCTTCATCATGCGAGGGTTAAATTTCCGGCCAGCCCGCAGCGCCAGCAAGGGATTCCCTTGCTGGCGCCGCGGGCTGGCCGTTGAAGGCTTTCGCCTCTAGTGCGGCAGGTGGTAATTGCAAGGATGTTGAAAGACGCGGCAGAGTGAAGTAAAACGTGGCCCCCTCGCCAACCCGCGATTCGACCCAAATGCGGCCGCCGTGCGCTTCGACAATGCGCTGGCAAATGGTCAGGCCGGCCCCGCTGCCCTCGATCTCCTCACGTCGATGCAAACGCTGGCCCATACGGAAAATCCGCTCGTGATGCGCCGGATCGATGCCCATGCCGTTATCGCGCACGAACAAGGTAACAAACTCCGGCTTGTGATTTGTATTTTGAATTGTGTGATTTGGATTTTGGATTGTCGGGATGGAGGTTGCCCCGACGACAACTTCAGGGCACGGACTCTTGTTGTACTTGAGTCCGTTGCTGATGAGATTCGAGAGTAATTGAATCACCCGATCGGGATCGCCGCACACCGGCGGCAACGGACCATCGACGCGAACAATAGCGCTTTGGCGCTGAATGAGACCGTACAAGTCGCCTAAAATCGTCTGCACGGCCTCATCCCACGAGAAAGCGTGCGGCGTATCGATGACCCGTCCGGCCCGACTGAGCGCCAGCAGGTCATCGATGAGCGTGCCCAGGCGATGGCTGGCCTGGATGAGGTGATGAAGGTACTCTTGACCTTCTTCGCCGAGGGCAGGACCGTAGTCCTGAGCCAAGAAGTTACTGAGCGCTTCGAGCGTGCGCAGCGGCTCCTTCAAGTCGTGCGAGACGACATGGGTGAAATCTTCCAGTTGCTGGTTGATATGACGCAAATGCGTGTTGGCCTGGGCGAGTTCCTTTGCCTTGGCGCGCAGCGTGCCGGCCAATCGTTTGCGGTCGGTCACATCGCGGGCGGCGCTGCGCGAGCGCGCGAACGCTCCTTTTTCATCGCGGATGGTCGTGGTAGCAATCCACACATCGATGACGCTGCCGTCGTGCTTGACCCATTGTGTTTACAGTTCGCCTGGTCGCTGAAGCAGGCTTGGATTCTTGCGGTAGATCTCTTGGCCGGCTCGTGTCAATAGCCGCGTGTAGGACCGGCCGAACAACTCCTCGCGTGCATAGCCGAGCGTGCGCAGCATCGTCTCGTTGAGAGCCACGAAGCGGCCATTGGCGTCGAGACCGAAATACAACACCGGGGCATGGTTGTACAGGTCGCCATAGCTCTCCTTGAGCCGTTGCAAATCCTCATTGGTCTTTCGCAGACGCGCGTTGGCTTCCGACAGTTCCGCCGTGCGGCGGCGTAGTTGTTGCTCGGTTCGGACGCGGTCGGTGACATCAATGAAATGGCAACGCAGATTAACAGGCTCGCCTTTATCCGTGTACGACGTCATCACATCCGTTTGCAGGTAGCGTTTCTCGCCGGCGGAGGTGACGATGCGAAACGTGATGTTGTGGGCTTCGCCGTCGCGCAGCGCTTCCTGCAAGGTGCGTCCCAGTTCGGCAACGTCGTCGGCGTGGGCGAGATCGAGAAACGAGCGCGCGACGAGATCGTTCAGCGTGCAGTCGAGAAATTGCAACAGCGGCGGCGTGGCGGCCATCCAGTGCAGATTGGGAGCCAGACGCGCCACCATGCGCTGACGCGAGCTGGCAGCGGCCGGCGTTGGCCGGTCGAGATTGTCGTCGTCGCGCCGCGAGCCAGCCGGCGCGTTTTCGAGCATCTGCCGCGTCTGCACCACTTCCGCCAGCGCCCGGCGATAGCTGACCATCCAGCGTTCCATCTGCTCGTGTACGGGTATCAGTTCGGGATGTCGCGGCAGGAGGCGATCCAATTCTTGCAAACCATGCAGGGCTGGATTCTCTCGCAACGCTCCGATGCGCTCCGCCAGTCGCGCCAACAGACGGCGCGAGAGATAGTGGGTCCACCAGGCAGTCAGCAGGGCGATTGCGACTCCGAGGATGGCCGCGACACCCAACGATTCGAGCGCGAAAGCGCTGGGATTGCGGATCTTCAGATAACCGGCGCACAACGTCGCGGCCACTGCGGCACCGGTGACACCCACTCCCGCCATGTGCAGCCATCGGAGCCGCATCGTCGTGCTTCCTCGGATCTTGTCAGAGGAGAAAGGGATTCATTTGGATCCTATCAGGAAGCCTACCATATCAGAATGCAGAATGCAGAATGCAGAATGCAGAATGCAAGAACGGTTTGTCTTTCATTCTGCATTCTGCATTCTGCATTTCTCTGTTAGCCCTGAACAGGCATGCACACCTGTTCGAGCAACTTTTCGCACTTCTCTTGGAGGAGATCGGCGAGGTTGGGCAACGGTTGGCCCTCGGGCAGCGACTCGGTCAGACTGGCGACGAAGCGCGGCAGCGCCGACAGCGCGGCGAAGCCGTCCAACGATACCGGTTCCAATCGCGTATGCTGGCCGCGTCGTTCGGCTTCTTGCCAGAGCGATTTGCTTTTGCCCGTCAGCGATAAATCATCCTCCGGCCGCAGCAGAATCAGATGATCGATCACAGTCGGCTCGACATCCAGCGCCGACAGCTTGGTGCCCAGGTCGCGCGGCTTGGCCGGACCACGGCCGAGGAACAGACCGATACCGAGCTTCCACGGTTGACCGTCCTTGCACACCCAATGCGCGATGGTCATGACGCCGTAGGTCGGATGATCACCGAACGTCCATTCGCCGACGACATGATGCAAACGCCACGGTCCCACCTTGGCGCCGTGTTCGTGGCACAATTGCAGAAACGCGCCCAGACCGGATTGCAGTTCGCGCGTCGCGCCCGTCAGCGCGCCCTCCGGCTCCAGCTTGCGGCGCGCGGCGCGCAATTCCTGATCCCATAGATCAACCATGTTTACCCCGTTCCCGCTTGGCGTTTCGCGCGAAACGTCAAGCGGCAAACCGGGATCGCAAGAGGCCGGGGTCTCCTCAGTGGGCGAATGAACGACCACGACCGACTTGACTTCGGACGGCAGTTCGGGTTCCGGCAAGCGATTTTCGACGATCGCTTCCTCGATCTCCTTGTCTTCTTGCCTGGCTGCCTGCTTGTCCGTTTGCGCGCTATAGACGACGTGATCGAACTGATGGCGGAACTGTTGGAGCATGTCGCGCAACGTCGGCTCGGTGCGCGCGACCAGGGCGATTTGCTCCTCCGTGAAGGGGAAAATCGGCGACAGGTCGGCGAAGTCCGGCAGCTTCTCCAGGGCCGGACGCAGACGCGCCTCGACAATGCGGCGCACCAGATCCAGGGCCGGCGCTTCCAGGCGGAGCGTCTTGAGGGTGCCGTGATTGGGCAGATGAATGGGATTATTGAGACGGTCTTGAATGTAGCCGTCCAGCGAGGGGACGAAGCGATTCCACAGGCCGCGCTCGGCGAAGATCAAGAAGCTGATGCCGTCCAGATGGTGCATCGATTGCACGATGCCGGCAAAGAAACTCTCGGCCGTGCGCCGGCCGTCGTCGGTGCGCCGCGCCAGCAACAGGTCTTCCAGCTGATCGAAGGCCGCCACGACCGGAATGCGCAGCTCCTGCAAAACCTGCATGATCGCCTTGAACAGCGCCAGCACGAGGTCTTGCCGTGTCGGGCGGACGTGGAAATCCAGCTCGGCGAAACCGTAGGTAAGGAAGCTGGCCAACTCGGATTCGTCGTGCAGCAGCACGACGCGAGCCAGGCCATCGAGGATGTGGCGGCGCATGAGGCCGGCGGTATCGTGTTTCTCGGTGCGGCTGATGTGAGCGCAAACCAACTCCAACGCCTTAGCCGATTCGATGCCGGCTTCACTGCACGCGCGCAGGATGCCGCCGGCCTGGAACGGCAGAGGGCAGGGCCGGGCCAGACTATCGATCAGCCATTGCGTGCGTTCCTGCGCTTGCGAACCGCCGAGTCCGAGGCGGCGCGTCCAGCGACCCAGGCCGGGCGCGGGGAATAGATCGAGACGTTCCGTTGACGTTAACTGCGCCAACGCATCGCGCAGCAGATTGCGGACGAGTTGCTCGCCGATATATTCCAGCGGTCGCGTGTTTTTCTGTTTGCCGCCGCCGAGCAGCGTGTCGATAAGCTGAAACAGCATGTATTCCAGAAAATCGGTGTCGCGCTGGTAGGTGCCGGGCGTGACCAGCAGTTGCCACGTCCCTTCCGGGCCGTGCTTGATCGAGTGCAGCAAGTGCGTCTTGCCGGACCCCTTGCTGCCCAACACCGGCACGACTTCGGAGTGCGTCGTCGGGGCGTAGCGGTACAGATCGACCACGCCCAACAATTGTTCGCGTTCTCGGGCGAACAACTCCGGCACATGGTAGAGCGCGCATACTTCATCATCGGGGTTGCGCGCGAAGTAGTTGCGGAAAGGATTGCCGGCGCGGCGCAGCACTTCCAGGGCGCGCTCCGGCAGGGTACGTGTGACGGCGGTGGCGGTGGACATGGAGGACCTCCCTGGTCCGTTTTTTTGCCGGCCCGCGGCGCCAGAAGGGGTTCCCTTGCTCGCGCTGCGGGCTGGCAACGACGGACTACTTGCGGATACTGGCGTAATACGCGATTTCGTGACCGATGAGCAGCGTGTAGGGCGGTTCGGGAATATCGTAGAGTGGGCCGGTCCACGGATGCAGATAAATCTGGCCCTGATCGTGGAGTTGCCGCAGCGCGTCGTGGAACTGGCCGATGGTCCCGTTCAGCTTTGCGTTTCGCGTGGCCTGGAACAGATGAGGCAACGGACAATCCTCCGACGCGCCGGCGCTGTGCCAGCGTGTCAACTCCGCGAGCAAAATATCGTGCAGCGCCGCGGCGGGAGACGCCGGGGCCGCTTGCGGTGAAGCGTCTTCCTGGAGGAAGCCGGCGAGCATGGTTCGCAGGCTGCCAGTGCCGCCGTGTTCCGGCGAACTTTCCGGTTGATAGGTATGTTGGAGAACCTTCTCGGCGTTGGCCTTGAGCGCCGAAAGGCTCTGCTGCATCTGGTGGGCAATGGCCAGCAAATCGTCAGCTTGTTTCTCGCGCGCTTCCACAGCGCGGACGAAATCTTCCAGCACCTGGCGCGGACTGACCTGGCTGAGCAGGTACGTCAGTCCTTTCTCGGTGATGGCGCAGAGCGGATAGCCGGTCGTCTTCTTCTTGACCAGGGTGGCCGTGCCGCCCGCGCCGCTGTCGCCGGAGACGGCGTCCTCGACGGCGACCAGACAGAGATAGCCGTCTTCCTGGCTGCGTTGGGCGGCTTGTTTGCCGGCCGCGTTGGTGGGGAAAAGGCCGGTGACGGCCTTGCCGCCGTGCAAGGGCACACCGGCGGGAGTCGCGGCGGCGCGGCTCAATGCGCTGAGAATCAATTGATTGGATTTGTCGGCCACAATCCCCCTCCTTGGGTTGGCAGTCGGTATTCCTCTTCGAGCCAGCATTATCGCAAGCCGCCAAAATCATGCAAGTCCAGGAAAAACTTCTTTCCCTCCCTACGCGACTCCGCTAAGATCGCAGAACCTGCCGAATTCTCCCCTTTATCCGGCATCCGTGCCTCGCTTGCGGCTTGACACCCCGGCGCGAAGCCGCGAGCCGCGTCCGCCGGGAGGGAGATTGTTTGGGACAATACCGTAGTGACTAGGAAAGGAGCGATTGTATGCGACAAGTAACCAAGTGGGGCGTTCTCTTCACGGCCTGCCTGACGGTGGCCATCGGGGCAGGCGCTGCGCAAGCGGCGGACGACAAGCCGGCCGCGGCCGCGATGGATCGCAAGACCCTCGACGGATTGATTTACGCCAACCTTCGAGACGTGATCGATCATGGGGCGACCCTGTACAACACCGGCGACTGGAATGGCTGCTATCGTCTCTGGGAAGGCGCCCTGATGGGGATAAAACCTCTGCTCGCGCATCGCGGCGATTTGCAGAAGACCATCGACAGCAGCCTCGCCGGCGCCAAGTTGGAACCGCTGCTCCACAACCGCGCCTTCGTTTTGCGCACGCCCCTCGACAAGGTTCGCGCCGCCATTGCCGCCGACTACCCGAAGCTCACGAAGGAATTGGACGAGAAGGCCAGGCGCGCCAAGCACAAAGAAGAGAACTCCGGTTCGGTCGATAACCCGAAGCCAGACGACAAGGTCAAACCGCCGGTCGTCACGCCCAAGCCGAAGAACACTCTTTGGGAGCGTCTGGGCGGCGAAAAGGGCGTCTCGAAGATCGTCGATGATTTCGTCAACGCGGTCGTCGCCGATCCCAAGGTCGATTTCTTCCGTCACGGCAAGATCAAGCCCGAGGCCGACGAAATCGCCAAGATGAAGCGAGAAATGGTCGAGCAGGTCAGTCAGGCCAGCGGCGGTCCCCTGAAGTACACCGGGCCGGATATGAAGAAGATCCACAAGGATATGGGCATCACCGGCCCGCAGTTTGACGCCACGATTGGCCATCTCAAGAAGGCTCTTCAGAAGAACAAGGTTGCCGACAAAGACACGGCGACCATCCTCGCCGCCATCAACTCCACACGCGGCGAGATCGTCGCGCCAAAGAAGCCGGAAGACAAGAAACCGGAAGACAAGAAACCGGAGGACAAGAAGCCGGAAGATAAAAAGCCGGAAGATAAAAAGCCGGTGGACAAGAAGCCGGTGGACAAGAAGCCGGTGGATAAGAAACCCATCGAGGGGGAACCGTTGGGCAAGAAGCCCGTGGAGGTGAAACCCGTTGATAAGAAGCCTGCTGCCAAAACGAGCATTTCGGGTAAGGTGACTTACAACGGCAAGCCCCTGCCGGGCGGCTCCATTCTGTTCGAGGGTAAGGATGGTGTGATTAGCGCACCCATCACCAAGGACGGCAATTACACCGTGGCGGGCGTTCTCAAGCCGGGCGAATACAAGGTTGCCATCGATACCAAGCCGGCGGCTCCTCTGCCGGGTGATAAAATTGGCGTGGGAGCGAAAACGCCCGCAACTCCCAAGGAAGCGCCAAAGCTCGTCGCCATCCCCGCGAAGTACAGCAACCCGAAAACGTCCTCTCTCGCCGTCACGATCGTGGAAGGAAAGCAGGTCCACGACCTCAATCTCCAGTAATCGCGTCGCCTGGCGAGGCGCGATCGACGCGGGGGGAATTGCCAGCCCGCAGCGCCAGCAAGGGAACCCTTGCTGGCGCTGCGGGCTGGCAGGGGTTTGTCCGCAAATCCTTAACCAATGGGAAGCGTCGTGGGTGGCGATATAACCGATCTCTCGACTCCATAAATCAGAGACGTGACTCCATGAACTGCCAGACGCATCTTCTTCTCGGCCAAGATCCCAAACTCGTGACGCGGCGCTGGTTCTTTCGTCAGTGCGGCGTCGGTCTGGGAACAATCGCACTAAATGAACTGCTGCGTGAGACCGGCCACGCCGCGCCTGCACGCACCGATCCGCTGGCCGTCAAGCAACCGCATCATCCGGCGAAGGCCAAGCGCGTCGTCTTTCTGTTCATGGCCGGCGCACCCAGCCATCTCGAACTGTTCGATTACAAGCCGCAATTGGCCAAGTACGATGGCACCCTGCCGCCGAAACATCTTCTGGAAGGCTACCGCGCCGCTTTCATCAACCCCAGTTCAAAACTGCTGGGACCGAAGTTCAAGTTCGCCAAACGAGGTCAATGCGGAGCGGAATTGTCTGAATTATTGCCGCGCTTGGCGGGCGTTGTGGACGATCTCGCTATCGTCAAATCGATGGTCACGGATGCGTTCAATCACGCGCCGGCGCAGATTTTCATGAACACGGGTTCGCAGCAGTTTGGCCGGCCGAGCTTCGGCTCGTGGCTGACCTACGGCCTTGGCAGCGAAGCGCGCGATCTGCCGGCCTTCGTGGTCCTCAACTCGGGCAAAAAGGGGCCGAGCGGCGGCAACTCGAACTGGGGCAGCGGCTTTTTGCCCACGGTTTACGAAGGCGTGCCATTCCGCGGCAGCGGTGAGCCGGTGCTGTACCTGTCCAATCCGCGCGGCATCAATGCCGACATTCAACGTGAATCGCTCGACACCATCCAGCGTCTCAATCACGCCCGGCTCGACGTGGTCGGCGATCCCGAAATCGCCACGCGCATCAACTCGTTCGAGATGGCCTATCGCATGCAGGCCAGCGCGCCGGAATTGATGGACCTCTCGCGGGAACCGAAGCACATTCTCGATTTGTACGGCGCGCAGCCGGGTAAGCCGTCGTTCGCCAATAATTGTCTGCTGGCTCGGCGTCTGCTGGAGCGCGGCGTGCGTTTTGTCGAGTTGTTCCATGAATCGTGGGACCAGCACGGCAATCTCACGAAGGATCTGACGAAGAATTGCAAGGACACCGATCAAGCCTGCGCGGCGCTGGTACGCGATCTGAAACAGCGCGGTTTGCTCGATGAGACGATCGTATTATGGGGCGGCGAATTTGGCCGCACGCCGATGGTGCAGGGCGGCGGCAACGATGGCCGCGATCATCATCCCAACGCCTTCACGATGTGGATGGCCGGCGGCGGTCTCAAGCCGGGGCTGACCCTGGGCCAGACCGATGAGTTTGGCTTCAACGTGGCCGACGACCGCGTTCATGTGCATGACCTGCACGCGACGCTGCTGCACCTGCTCGGCTTCGATCACACGAAGCTGACCTATCGCTTCCAGGGCCGCGACTTCCGCCTGACCGATGTGCATGGCCGGCTCGTGCGCAAACTGCTGGCGTGAGGTGAGCGATTGTGCATGCCAGTTTGTCAGTGGAAACATTGCGGATCGCAAGGCCATGAGCCTGGTCAGCTTTTCTTCTCCAACAAACCGGCGATCGGCGTCCCCTCGGCGAAACGCACGGTGCGGCCGATCGGCGTTTGATTAACCTTCTTGGGATCGATGCCAACCGCCGTTAGGATGGTGGCGTGCAGATCGCCGACGCTCACCGGCTTGGTCGGCGTTTTCTTGCCCTCGGGGTCGGTCTCGCCAATGACTTGGCCGCCGCGTATGCCGCCGCCGGCCAGGGCTAGACTGAAACCGTTGGGCCAATGATCGCGGCCGCCCAATGGGTTGATCGACGGCGTTCGCCCGAACTCGCCGGTGCAGAGAACGACCGTGCGCTCCAATAGGCCGCGCTCGCGCAGGTCGCGCAAAAGCGTGCTATAAGCCGGGTCAAGAATGGTGAGCCGTTGGCGATGCAAGGCGTGATTGTTGGCGTGCGTATCCCAGCCGTCCAGCGTCACTTCGACACAGCGCACCCCCACCTCGATGAGGCGACGCGCCGCCAAACAGCCTCGGCCAAAGGGCGTGTCGCCATAGGCTCGGCGCAGCGCCAGCGGCTCACGCGAAACATCGAATGCCTTCAGTTGCTCCGAACTCATCATCTTCCGCGCTCGTGCCACCGTCTCGGCGTGCCGCGTCGCCTCGACGCGCCCGCGCCGGCCGCGCGCGAACGCGCTCTCCACCACATCGAGATGCTTCAATCGTTTCTCTTCTCGCTCACGCGCGAGATGCGAAACCGTATCGGGAACCTCGCCGGCGGGATCGCCGGTCTTGAAGGCGTCGTGGCTTTCGCCAAGGAAACCGCCGCGTGCCGGCCATTGACCCGGCAAGATGCTGACGTGGCGCGGGATGTCGGTGCCGGCGACGGGCAATTCATGGCAACACACCGCGCCGATGGACGGATGGATTATTGTTGGGTCGGGCCGGAAGCCGGTCTTCATCGTGTAGGTGCCGCGTTCGTGGTCGCCCTCCTTGCTGACCATCGAACGCACCAGCGCGATGGAACCCAGTTCCGCCGCCGTTCGCTCCAGGCCAGTAGCCAGCTGCACTCCCTTCATCGCGGTGCGGATGGCCGTCGTCCCTCCGGCGATGGCCGTGCCCGGATGCGGATCGAACGTCTCCAACTGGCTGGGACCGCCTTGCAGCCACAGCATGATGATTGATTGCGCCGGGCGGCCACGTTCGGCAGGCGCCTCGGCGGCGCGAGCCAACATATGGCCGATCGGCGTCAGCCAGGTCGCGCCGGTTAAACCGGCCAGACGCAGAAAACCTCGACGGTTCAGAGAAGAGTGGGCACTAAGCCCTTCTCCCCCTGTACTCAGGGGGAGAGGGGTGAGGGGGCGGGGCTTCAGCGGGTTTCTCTCCCCCTCACCCCCAACCCCTCTCCCCCGAGTACAGGGGAGAGGGGAGCTTATGGGACAGACGCTCAATGGTTCCATGAGAACTCCGTCGAGTTGATAAGGGACCAGAACAGATCTTCCAAGCGTTGATTGGGCTTCAGGTCCGGCTCGGCGAGGAAGCGTTCAAAATACTCGGCCTCCGCCGGCGTCGGTCGGCGCGTCAGTACCGTCAGATAAGCCGCCTCCACCGCGTGGGCATCGTCGGACGACATCCAGCCGACCTGCGTAGAAGCGGTGAACGGTCCTTCCTTGATCTTCTCGCGGATAAGGGAGCCATTCATCATCAGCAACCGCTGCGGAATGGTGCCGCCGTGACCGTCGAACTCATCTTCGCCGGTGTCGCCGTAGCGTTTGACGAAGTCGTTGCGCTGGCCGTAGCGCGCCAGCCGCGCGAGAATGTGCGATTCAGCGTCGAGCGTGGATACGGACGATGCTTGCAGAACGCCGCCGATCATCTGATCGGGCCGCAATCGGCTCAGAGGGAAGACGGCCCAGGCTTTTTCTTCCGTTTCGCCGACCTCGTGTTCGCTGGCGCTATCGAGGCGAAAGACCTGCGTGGAAGCAATGACGCGAATGAGACGGCGCACGTCGAAATTGTGCGTGGCGAAATCGTCGGCCAATAAATCCAGCGCCGGTGGGGCGGCCGCGTCGGATTCCAGGTTATCAACCGGCTCGACCAGCGGCCGGCCGAGCATCAGCGCCCAGACGCGGTTGACGACGGCGCGCGCGAAATAGGGATTTTTCGCATCCGTGACCCAACACGCCAGCCGCCAGCGCCGGCTGCCCGTATCGGGCAGCAACTCCGCCGCGAACGGCACGCCCGGCTCGACCGCATGCGCTTCTTGTGTCTTGCGATCCTTCACGTTGTACTCGCCGGGGCCATCGTAAACGCCGGTAAAACCGAGATGCGTTTGACCAAAGAAGGCGGAAAACGCCTGGAAATCGGCCTGCTTCCACTCGGCGTAGGGGTGATTATGACACTGAGCGCAGTCCAGACGTAGGCCAAGAAACGCCCGCGTGACTCGGCCGGCCAACCGCACAGGGTCGGGTTTATTCTTGTTGTCGGGCTGAATGGTGACGCTGAGGAAATTGGTGGCTGGCTTGTCCGTCCACAGTCCCTCGGAGGCAATTAGTTCGCGGACCATCTGGTCGTAGGGCCGATTTGCCGCGAATTGATTGCCCAGCCAATCGACGAAGCGGCGGCGACGATAGAGGATGAACGGTCCATCTTCGGTGCCGACAAAGGCGCGGGCGAAGCGTTCGGCGAAATTGTCGGCGAAACGGCGATCCTGCACGATATGATCGATCCACCACGGCAAACGCTGCTCGGCGGGCAAATACTCGAACTGGCGAATCTCCTCCAGCGAGGGAATGGTGCCCATGAGTCCCAGCGCAAGACGCCGGGCCGCGCTCAGATCCGGCGCGGGCGCGGCCGGATGCAGTCCTTGCGCGTTCCACTGATGACGGAAGGAAATATCGACGCGCTCGACGACGGCGCGAAGCTCCGGCGACTGATACGCGCTGGCGTCGAAGCGCGTGATTGGTTTCGGCTGGCGCGGCGGCATGAGGCCGGCACCGAGGGCGAAGATGCCGCCGCCGAGTAAACCGAAGAAAAGCAGGTTGCGCCGCCACATGGTGTAATGTCCTCGCGGGTGCGATCCGTTATAGAGTACCATAAAAGGGGCGACAGGTTTCAACTCTCCCCGTATACCCCAAAAAACCTTGAGCCGCCTCGTTCGCCGTGGGTACTTATAAGGCATAGTCGAATCTTCCCGACGAGAATGGACGCATGGCCGATCGATCGATCGAGGTGTTGCAGCGTTACCTTCGCCGGTTGTGCGAGGAAGCCGTGCCGTCGGAAGACGCTGTACTGCTGAATCGCTTCGTCACGGCCAACGATCGCGAAGCATTTGAACGGTTGATCGCTCGTCACGGTCCCTTGGTACTGGGAACCGCTCGTCGATTAGTCGAGAATACCCACGATGCCGAAGATGTCTTCCAGGCCGTCTTTCTCAGCCTGGTCCGTCTGGCGAAAACGATCCGCCAAGGGCGCACTCTTCCGGCATGGCTTCACAAGACAACCTGCCGGATCGCCGCCAAAGTCCGCAAGAATCGGCTTTCCGGTGCAAAGGAAGCGCCGCCGGAGCCGTGCGAAAATAGCGATCCGGGAGCCGGACTGGTTTGGCAGGAGGTTCGCCAGGCACTCGACGAGGAACTGCAGCGCTTGCCGGAACGATTACGTTCACCGCTTTTGTTGTGTTACTTGTCCGGTTTGTCGCGCGATGAAGCGGCCAAGCAACTCGGCTTGTCGCTCGGTACCTTGAAGCGACGCTTGGAAGAAGGCCGCAAAACCCTGCGAATCCGCCTGGAACGACGGGGTATCGCCTCCGTCGGGCTTGCTCTCTCGGTCTTGACTCCCGAGGCTCTGCAAGCGACGGTAAGCAAGTTGCTTCTCGACTCCTCCCTGCGTCTCATTTTCTCGACGAGGGCGGTCGTGCCCGCGACGATTTCCGTCCTCGTTGTCAGTTCGAGTACCGCAATGAAAGGCTTTGCCATGAAATCAATCCTCGCGCTGGTTGCCGCCACGGCCGTCGGTGTTGGAATCTACGCGGGAATGGGCCAGGCCGACCCGCCAAAGAAAGCGGAAGGGAAAAAGGAGCAAGCGAAGCCGGCTCAAGAGGAAAAGATCGTGCAAAGGGATGATCCGTTGCCCGCCGGCAGCACGATGCGACTCGGCACCTCTCGTTTTCGGCAAGGCGCGGGCATCGCAAGCATGGCCGTTTCCGCCGACGGCAAGACGGCGTTCGTCTGTGACGGCGGCAGGGTTTTCGGGGGCACCCGCGTCTTCGACCTCGTTTCGGGTCGCGCCCGCTTCGCGCTCAAGCACGACACGGGAGAAGCCATCGCCCTCTCTCCCGACGGGCGGACGATTGTCACCAAGCAGGAACTTCACCTGCACATCCGCGATTCCCAGACGGGGCGGGAACTTCGCACTTTCGCCCTTCCCAAGAAGAATCCGTGGAGCGCCGGCGTGGTGCTCGCGTTCGCGCCGGACGGCAAAGCCATTGCCACCATCTCCGATGGGAAGGACATTCACCTGATCGACCTCGAGAGTGGAAAGCCGATCCGCGATTTCTCGCTGGAAAATCCTGAGTCGGACCTTCCAAGCGGCTTCCGGCAGGCTCTCGGCATCGCCTTCTCGCAGGACGGCAAACTGATGGCGAGCGGCAGTTTCGACAACGCCAAGGGCAACTACTTCGCCCGGCTCTGGGAGGTAGAAACCGGCAAGGAACTTCGCCGTTTCATGCACGGCAAACGAAGCTACGGTATTCCGAGTCTGGCGTTTTCTCCCGACGCGAAAACGCTGGCCACCCGTGCCCACGACGGTCGGCTCCGGCTCTTCGATGTGGACACCGGCAAAGAACGAAAAGCCTTCCCGCCGGACGGCGGCGGGAGGAATCCCGGTTGCGTGGCTTTCTCACCCGATGGCAAAACGGTGGCCGCTGCTGGCGATTCGATCCGTTTGTACGACACCACGACCGGGGAAGAACGGCTGCGTCTCGACCGAAAACAAGCCCGATGCCTTCACTTCCGGGAACAAGGAAAGACGCTGACCGCAGCCGTTGACGGAGCCATTTACCGTTGGGATACGGCCACCGGGAAGACCCTCACACCCACGGCGGCTGGTGATAGCATCGTCTGGCAGATTCTGGTCTCGCCCGATGGCCGACGGATCGTCACATGCGGCGAGGGAGGCGACGCCCATATCTGGGACGGGGCCAACGGCAATCACCTGCGGTCCCTCCGCGTTAGTTGGCAGCGGGGAATGACCATGAGTCCCGACGGACGCACGCTCGCCTGGTTCGTCATCGACGGCGATGTCAAGATCCATCTGTTCGACCTGGCCGCCGATCGGTTGGTCGAGCGATTCCCCGCTTTCAAGGGGGGCGATCAAGACCTAACATTCACCGCAGGCGGCAAGACGCTCGTTACGGTCGATCGTCGAGAAGGCACGGTGCGAGTGTGGAATGTCGAAGCAGGGAAAGAACAAACGAGTTTTCAAGCCGTTCCGAATGCGGAAAAGAAGCAATCCAATCGCATCAAACAAGCTGCGGTTTCTCCCGACGGTTCGATGCTGGTCGTGGCTTACAATCCGAGCCAAGGAGGGGTCACAAACCTCGGAAGAATTGTCCCCCCGCCCGATGTGATTCGCTTGTGGGACATGGCCAGTGGCAAAGAACTGCGCCAACTAAACTGGAATACAAATGCCGCGCTGGACCTGGCGTTTTCGCCCGATGGCCGTCTGCTCGTGAACCGAGGCGCGATCTGGGACATTGCCGCCGGCAAGCCGGTGAAGGCATTGGCCGATGGATTGGAGATGGCAGCGTTCTCGTGCGCTGGCCGCTCGCTGGCGACGGCCTCCTACGATGGCACGATCCGAATCTGGGAAACAGCCACCTGGACCGAACAAACCCATTTCAAGAGCCAGGAACGGACGACCGCCTTGGCCTTCACGCCGTCCGGGCAGATTCTTTGCGGCAACCCCGACACCACGGTATTAGCCTGGGACATCCGGCCTCCGCGCGTCGCGCGTTCCGTGCCCCTCGAAAGCGCATGGAACGACCTGGCGACAAGGGAATCCGCCGCATCGTTCCAATCCGAGGGGAGATTCTTGGCGGCACCGGCGGACGCGGTCAAGCTCTTCGCTGAGAAGATTAAACCCGTGGAGGCACTCGATCCCAAGCGGATTCAGCGCTTGATTGCCGATCTCGGCAGCGACGTATTCGCTGTCCGCGAAGCGGCATCGCAAGCACTTCACGGACTGGATGAACAAGCACTACCCTACCTCGAAGCGACTCGGAAACGCCCGGAATCTCTTGAAGTCCGCCTTCGCGTGACGAGGATTCTCGAACAACGACAGGGAGTCGCCATTACCTCGGAACGACTTCGCCGGATACGGGCCGTGGCGATCCTGGAACGGATCGGCGATGGCGCGTCGAAAAAATTGTTGAAGCGCTGGGCCGGCGGTCCTGTGGGAGCATTGTTGACGAGGGAGGCTTCCGCGGCTCTGAAGCGGCTGGAAGTCGTGCCGTAGGGTATCCTTGTTAGAGACACGAACTTGTTGACCAGCCCGCAGCGCCAGCAAGGGAAGTCCTTGCTGGCGCTGCGGGCTGGCAATTCATTCGGTTCGTGCCTCTTAACATTGAAACCGGAGTGCGGACGGAAGGTAATTCCTTTCATGGCCGACACCTTTGACACACCTCCGAGCATCCCCCTCTACCGCCCCATCCCTGTGCTGGAGGTCGCGGACGCTCCGCCTCGTATCCCTGAGGTTCTGCCTGCGGACAGAGAAACCGATGCGCCGCTGGAAGTGTTGCCTGCGGATGTCCCCACGCTCGTTGAGCCGTTGCCGCATCCGGCGGCGCGTGCGTTCGCGATCGCCTGGCGCAGCGTGCGCGCGGTCGCATCAATGCTGGAATGGATCTTCGGCGTGGCGGTGCTGATGATCGGCTTGGCCGTGTTAGCCGCTCTGCCGCTATTGCAATTCCTGAGCCTGGGCTATCTGCTCGAATCGGGTGGCCGGGTAGCGCGAACGGGACGGTTGCGCGACGGCTTCATCGGTGTACGTCGAGCCGCTCGGCTGGGCGGTGTCGTGCTGGGCTGCTGGCTGATGCTGCTGCCGGCGCGCTTCGTCGCTGGCCTGGCGTATTCCGCACAGATCATCGATCCCGACGGCCGTCAGGCGGCCGGCTGGCGCATCGGTCTGTTCGTGCTGATCGGCCTGACGGCTGGACACATCGGTATGGCCTGCGCGCGCGGCGGCCGTTTGCGTTACTTCTTCTGGCCGTTCAATTTTATCTGGGTATTGCTGCGACTGGCGCGCGGCGGCTACTACACCGAGTCGCGCGACGCCGTCTGGGATGCATTCGTATCTCTACGACTGCCGTACTATTTTTCGCTCGGTTTCCGTGGTTTCATCGGGGCGCTGGCGTGGCTGGCTCTGCCGGTGACGATGCTGGCTCTGGGCCGAGTGAACACGCCCATCGCTCCGCTGCTCGGCTTTCAGGGAGCACTGCTGCTGGCGCTGGTGTTGGTGTACCTGCCCTTCATGCAGATGCGCCTGGCCATGACCAACCGCCTCTCGGCCGCTTTCGACGTAATGGCGGCACGAAAAGACTTTCGCCGCGCGCCTTACGCCTTTGCCTTCGCTTACTTCATCACGTTGCTGTTCGCGCTACCGTTGTATCTGCTGAAAATCGAGATGGTGCCGCGCGAGGCGGCCTGGCTGCCGAGTCTGGTGTTTATTGCCTTCATCTTCCCGGCGCGTTTGCTGACCGGCTGGGCGTTGGGTCGCGCCGTGCATCGACAAACGCCGCGTCATTGGTTTTTCCGCTGGACCGCTCGCTTGACCTTCTTGCCGGCGGCGGCGTTCTATGTGCTGATCGTCTATTTCACGCAATTCACGAGTTGGAATGGTGTCTGGAGCCTGTACGAACAGCATGCGTTTCTCGTGCCGGTGCCGTTCTTCGGGATGTGAGTGTGTCCTTGTAGTAGAGGTTCCTCGGAGCGTTTGCTATACTGGAGCAAGTCTCAGGCGAGTTGTGTGACGTATCGCTTTTTTACAAGCCGAAGACCCGTGACGTGGTCGTTCGGCGTCCTTGTTTCCACCGGTGCCGCGTCAGCCGTATAAGACGCACTATCGTGGGCGCAAAGGTCCGAGTCCGGGAGGGCGAGTCGCTTGAGCAAGCACTGCGGCGACTCCGCGAGTGGGTATTCAAGGGGAACCGGTGGCCGGTCTATAAGCCGAAGCCAACCAAGCGGCGGCAGAATTACTACCAGAAGCCGGGGGAACTAAAGCGCCAGCGAAAGTCGCTGGCGAAGACGAGGCAGCAGCAGAACCTAAACTACATTCTAAACCTGTCCGCCTCACGACGCCGCTGGTATGAGAGATAGTTGGCGGAAGGATTTGAGCGAGTAAATGGTATCCTCGGGGGTATCCATGACGTCGGCGGATTTGCAGAAGCTGGTAGGGCAAAAGCCGTTCGTACCCCTGCGGATATATGTGAGTGACGGCACGGTGCATGAAATCCGTAGCCGGGAGTTGGTCTGGGTTGGTACGGGCATGGCGGTACTCGTCGTGCCGCTCCCCGATCAAGGCGACACCGACAAGCCGCTGATTGAGCGGACCATTCATATCGACCTGCGGCACATCGTCAAAGTCGAGACCGAGTCGGCCAAGCCAACTCCGTAATCGCGGCTTTCTATTGTACTCGTTGCGCCATCCCGAACATTCACGCCGCCGCCAGCGTCAGCAAGTTGATTTCCGGCCGGCAGTGGATGCGCAGCGGCAAGCCGACCGTGCCCAGGCCGCGCGATACGAACACCTGCGTGCGCGGCGCACGAATTAAACCTTGCAGATATTTTAATCCATAGCGTGACGGCAGGCAGTGGTAGCCGAGTCCAGGCACGACAATCTGACCGCCGTGCATGTGGCCCGACAGCATCAACCCCACACGCGGATCGCGCAGTGTCTCGGCATAATCGGGATTGTGCGACAGCAACAGGCAAGCATCCTTGTCCGTGGCGTCGTCCAGCGCAGCGTCGAGATCCTGCTCGCCATGCCACAAATCATCTACTCCGCCGATGCGCAAACGATGATCGTCCAATTCGATCCAGCGGCCGGCGTTCGTCACGTTAGTGATGCCGCTCTCATTGATGGCGCGGTGGACGGCGTCGATGTTGCCGCGCAGATGATCGTGATTGCCCGGCACGGCATAGACACCCAGCGACGCACGCAATTTGCCGAGCGCTTGCAGGCCAGGCGCGACGTACTCGCGGCGCGGTCCCTGGATGAAATCGCCGCTTAGCGCGATCAGGTCCGGTTTCAGGGCGTTGGTTTCTTCGACGATCGATTGAATAAAGGACAAACTGTTGAAAGGTCCGTGGTGCGGATCGGTCAGCAGAGCAATGGTCTTGCCGGCAAACGGCGGCGGCAGATTTGGTACGCGGATGGTGTGCCGTGTAATGTCGATCCAGTTCGCCTCGGCGCGACCGTAAGCCAGCCCCACCACGGGCGCGGCCACGGCGCTGCCGGCGATTCCTTTCAGAAATTGTCTGCGATTCATGCGCTCGCCTCTCGGTTCAGACGCACACTTTCCGGGGGACCGCATGCTAACATGAAACCGGCGCGGCGAACCAGGGCAAGTGAGGTAAAGTCCAGCTCGGCTCGCCGGACCTACTGCAATCGCCAGTAGGTGCCGCGAGCCGAGCGGCACTATGGAGTCAAAGCCCGGCTCGGCTCGCCGGACCTACTGCAATCGCCAGTAGGTGCCGCGAGCCGAGCGGCACTATGGAGTCAAAGTCCGGCTCGGCTCGCCGGACCTACTTACTACACCTGTCCGGCTCGGCTACGACGACGTACTCCCGCGAAATAATTTGTGGCAGTGTCCGAACGGTCGTACCTTGTTCGTTGTACCACCAGAGGGCCGGGGAAAAGAGCCTTGGCTCAAACAAGTGAAACCGTTTGGAGAACCATCTCATGCCGAAGTTTCTGTTCATCTTTCGCCATTCCACCGCTCCCCAATCCCGGCCGTCTCCTGAGGAAATGCAAGTCCTGGCGGGCCAATGGTATGCCTGGATGCAGAAGTTCAGCGCGTCGATTCTGCCCGGCGGCGATGGTTTGAAACCGAGTGGCCGGCTCCTCAAGGGGGGAATCGTGAGCGACGGCCCCTACGTCGAAGCCAAGGAATTCGTCGCCAGCTTTACCCTCATCCAGGCCGACAACTACGATGCGGCGGTGGCAATCGCTCGAGAGTGTCCGGGCGACAACGTGATCGAGATCCGCGAATTGGGCGGCTACGCATGAAGGAACCTCGTGCCCTGGTGGAGCATTTTTTTCGCCACGAGTTCGGCCGGCTCGTCGCCGTGCTGACCCGGTCGCTCGGCGTGCGCCGGCTCGACCTGGTCGAGGACGTCGTACAGACCGCGCTCGTGCAGGCTCTGGAGACGTGGTCGCGGCGCGGCATTCCCGAAGACCCGGGCGGCTGGCTCTACCGCACCGCCCGCAATCTCGCCATCGACGCCTGGCGGCGGGAGCAAACCCACGCCAAGGCGTTGCCGCACCTGGCGGAGGAGGCCGAGCGGGAAACGCCGCCGCCCGAAGCGCATTTCGCCGACGAGATCGGCGACGAGCCGCTCCGCCTCCTCTTCGTCAGCTGCCATGAAGCCGTGCCGGCGGAATCGCGCGTCGCCTTCGCGCTGCGGACGCTCTGCGGATTCAGTACGGCCGAGATCGCCCGCGGCCTGCTCACCACCGAGGTCAACGTCCAGAAACGCATCGAGCGGGCCAGAGATCGGCTACGCGACCTGGACGTCGATTTCGAGGCACCGGCCGCTCCCCAGCTTCGCGCTCGGTTGGACGGGGTACTCTCGGTCATCTACCTGCTGTTCAGTCAAGGCTGCCACGCCACCCATGCCGATGTACCGATACGCCGCGACCTATGCGACGAGGCCCGGCGGCTGGCGCGAATGCTAGCCGGCCATCCCGTCGGCGACGTTCCGGCGGTCCATGCCTTGCTCGCCTTGATGTGCTTCCACGCGGCCCGCTTCGATGCGCGGCTCACTCTCGATGGGGGCATCGTTCTGTTCGAGCAGCAGGATCGTTCTACCTGGAAGTGGAGCGACGTGCGTGAGGGCATGGCGTGGCTCGCCCGATCCGCCGCCGGCGACGAATTGACGCGCTATCATGTGGAAGCGGGCATCGCCTGGGAACACTGCCGGGCACCGACGTTCGCGGACACCGATTGGCACCGGATCGCCGAAGGGTACGACGCGCTCGACCGCATCGCGCCGTCGCCGATCCACGCGCTCAACCGCGCTGTCGCCGAAGCCTACCTGCACGGCCCGCAAGCCGGACTCGACCGCCTGGCCGCCGTTGTCCCGGAAAACGTCCCCGCCCGCTATCCCGGCTGGCACGCGGTCAAGGGCGAACTCCACTTCCGCCTCGGCCAGCACTCCGCCGCCGAACGCGCCTGGCAGGAGGCGCTGCGATGGACGAGCGCAAGCACCGATCAAGAGTTCCTGCGTCGCCGCCTCGCCGACTGCCGGCGCGTGGAATCGTTGGACTCGCCGGTGAGTTTGGATCCGTAAAGCTGATAGAATACGATTGTCCGGAAGCCTTATCGCGGAGGACCAAAAATGACATTGATGGGTCATGTACAGAATGGGGTCGTCGTTTTTGATGAACCGGTCACGTTGCCGGAGGGAACCGAGGTCGAGGTCACGGTGCGTGACAAATTGGACAATCGGCCTAGCTTATGGGATCGGCTCAACGATGTCGTAGGCAAGGCGGACGGGTTGCCACCCGACGCGTCCAGCCGAATTGACCATTACCTGACGCACGGATTAGCGAAAGAATGAGGATTGTTTTTGCCGACACCTCGTTTTACGTCGCGGCGCTCAGCCCTCGCGATGTCAATCACGCTTGAGCCGAAGCCGTCGGGCGAGGGTTCCACGGGCGCGTCGTCACCACCGAATACGTTCTCCTGGAGGTAGCGACCTTCTTTTGTGAAGCGGCTCATCGAGCCGTGTTTTTGGGACTCTTGCAATCTTTGCAGAAGGATCCAGAGGTTACGATTGTCCCCGCATCGGCTGATCTTTGGCAGCGCGGGGTTGCTCTGTTTGCCTCCCGGCCGGACAAGGATTGGTCCCTCACCGACTGCATCTCATTTGTCGTGATGCAAGAGCGAGGCATCGCCGACGGCCTTACCGCCGACCACCACTTCGAGCAGGCTGGGTTCGTGGCGCTACTCAAGTAAAGTGCCGCGCACAAATCTCTCCTATTGGAAGAAGAAACTCGTCCGCGTTCTCGCTAGGGACGCGGAGAATAGCCCGAACTCCTGAGATGCCCAGGCTGCGTGTAGTGGGGTGCTGTCGCGCTACCTGCATGGCCCGCAAGCCGGACTCGACCACCTGGCCGCCGTTGCTCCGGACAATATCCCCGCCCGCTATCCCGACTGGCACGCGGTCAAGAGCGAACTCTACTTCCGCCGCAGCCAGAATTCCGCCGCCGAGCGCGCCTGACAGGAAGCGCTGCGAGTAACGAGCGCCCGCACCGATCAAGAGTTCCTGCGTCGCCGCCTCACCGACTGCCATCCCGATAGTGACTCAGCCGTAGAAAGTGGTAAAATCATATAGTGAAGGTTAGAGATTTGGAACTTCCTTTCCTGATGAAACCCATGAGGCTGCCGGGACGCGGAACTCTCTTCACACTAATCGAGGATCGAATCATGACTACACGGAGCCCCATCGGCCGGCAATTGCAGGCCTACGAAGAGGGGTGGAAGGCCCATCACGACGAGGCAATGCGGTTCTGGGACTTTCAGGAGCAACTCACCATCGGCATTGCCATTTTCAATGCCATTGCGAACCGCAATGGCTCGTGGCGAGAACGAGTATCCCAGGGACTCGATTCCTTCTCAGAAGAAGAAAATTCGGAGGTTATTTGTCTGTTTAAGTGGTGGTTTAAGGTGGCTGATCGAAATCTCAGTCAACTTGAGGTCTATGAAGAACAGTTCGGGCCGATTGATCTCTCTGTGGGTTTTCGGGAGTGTTACGACTCTGCCGAAAAGACCATAGCCGATTGGGTTCCGCCGGTCCTATCCAAGGCCCAGGCGCTGCACGCGGACGAACTCACCCAAGAAGAAGCCGAGAGGCTTCATCACATCCTCGAAAACGGTGAGGGCCGCCTGCGTCACCAGCCAAAGCCGATCCAATAGCGGAGGCATCCTACATGAGCAGCCCAACCGTCCCCCAAGGCGAACCCAATGCCGGAACCATTCCAACGACAGAGAAACGCTCTGAGATTTCTTGTACTCCTCTTGTACCGCCCGTCTCCTTTTCCGAAAACCTGCTCTCGGAAGTTGCCAACTTCGACTGTGGTGCCGAGTCCTACGAAACCGAGGTAGCCGATTGGATCCGGGCACCTCGCGGGAAGGGCGGTGCGCTGGATGACATGGCGAACAACAAAACTCAGGTCTGGCTGTACCGAACGGCGGCCAACGAATTGGTGGGCTACGGCTCACTTGGCCAGACCGCATGGCGGTGGGATAATCCAAAAAAGGGCCCGTGGGTTCCGATTTACGTCATTCCCTTCCTGGGGGTTCAGACGCCATTCAAGAAGCAACCACCCGGGCCGAAGGACCAGCGGTATTCCCACCGTATCCTCGATGATCTCATTTACAAGGCGGTGACGCACTCAAACAAACATCGTCTTCTCGGCCTGTGCGTTCATCCTGAGAATGAATCGGCGATCGCCTTCTACAAACGCTTTAACTTCGCGGAATACACACTGAACAAACAAGGCTACCTTCGGATGGTCCTGGACTTGCACGGTTCTACTGGCTCAGCACCATTCCCACCTCAAACCAGCTAACACACAGTCATTCAGCGCTTAACTCCAAGTGGCCAGACAGGGCCAATGGTGAAGTCAGCGCTAACGATGAGGAGCAACAGGAGGAATCATCCATGTCCCATGAAATGGTCCGCATGCACGACCCAGAGTCGGACGCCGTCGTAACGGTTCCCAAGCGGGAACTTCGGCCGGGGATGATCCGAACTCGAAGCGTTGGGGAAGACGGACGGCTCGGGGAGATTGTTTGGCGCTACCGGACAAGCCTCAAGACGGACTCGGCGTTCAAGCACGACCCCTTTACTGCGGAAATCCGCGAGGTTCTTGAAGAGATCCGGCTTGCGTTGCAAGACGTGTATCCGATGACGCCGGAGGAGTGGGAGTACGGGTTCCGATGCGATACGCATCCGACGCAAGAAATCCGCCTTTGGCTGCATGCCGCCAGAGTCTTCAAGCACTACACGGACGGCTGGGACTACGACGCCGACCAGAAGGCTCACATGTTCCAAGTGCTAATGGAGTGCCTTAACAATGGTAGGGACCACCTGCTGTTGAAGGAGGGGCCACGGACGCTGTCGAGGAAGCGCGTGCAGGCGATCACGGACTACTTTTTCACGCGGGAACAGCCGTCTGTGCCGTGGGTCACGTCTGACCCTGATTATTACTGGAAGGTCAAGGTGCGCCATCAGGTTGAGCAAGCAAATGTCATCGTTGCAGCAGATTCCAAATCGGGCGAAAACCTCCTCATCTTTGGCCGAGCGGATTTAGAAGCTGCCCAAAAAAGCGGGGCGGACGCGATCGAAGCGCTCGTAATTTCCGTAAATCAGGATACCGGTGACTTAGAAAAACTCGTCGCCATGGTACGAGTGGTTAAGGGCAGGGACGACTTCTGCACGTGAAATCGTGCGCACCGTTCCCGACGTGCAAAAGGCGGTCAAATGGAACACGCCCTTCTACGGAGTCGAGGACCAGGGCCGATTCCTCGGCATCCATCGGCTGACAAAGTACGTGTCAGAGTAGCTTTTTTCCGCGGCACGTCGCTGCGTCCTGTCCCCCCGGCGAGTCCAAGAGCAAGGACGCGCGAACTCGACATCCACGAGGACGACCTCGACAAAGCTCAGCTTGCCGCTTGGGCGAAGCAAGCCAGCCAATTGCCCGAATGGCCCCGTAGCGCCGACAGACATCCTCGTAAGCCAGTTCGTCACCGCACGGACCAGCGACCTAACCATTGGCTCCTGTCGCCCCGCTCACGCCCTCGTCGTACTCCCCGAAAACAGCCGCAACAACTCGGCATACGGGGCATCCAGATGCATAGCTACCACGCCTTCGACGCTGCGAAACAAGAATGGGGGGTGGGGCGTGAAGAATTCCTGTTATCGCAGCAAGAAACGGCGTTCTTGGGCCAATACGGTGCCTATAGCCAAGGAGTTATTTATTTTATCGGTTTTTCCATTCCCTTATTGACATCTACAGTATACAATAAATACAGATATATCCAATAGGCCACTCAGAAGGAGCGTTGCCATGCCAACCGTGACCCTTTCCGACGCCACTTACGCCAAACTCCAGAAAGCAGCCAAGCCGTTCATCGACACCGAGGATTCGACGTGTGGCCGCGTACTCGACTTCTACTTTGAGTACAACGGAGGCACGCCCGGCATCAACGGCGCGTTGTCGCCGAACGTCAATGGCTCAGGTGGCTCCGCTGTTGCCGCTGTTACCGCTGTTACTCTCGATCCAGAATCGCGTCAGCTCGCACACACTAAGTTGATTTCCGCGACCGTTGATGGTACCGCGCTTCATCGCCCGAAGTGGAACAGCCTGATGAACGACATGCACGTCATGGCACGGAAGCGGCTTGGCTCGTATGACGTGGTGCGCAAGGCGTCTCACGCCAACTTGCGTCAAGGGCGCTACGAGGAGAACGGCTACAAGTATCTGCCGGAAGCCGACCTGTCGATTCAAGGCGTTGACGCGAATCTTGCCTGCGAGCATTCGTTCCGCCTCGCCAAGGCCATGAACATTTCGCTCAAGGTGACGTTCGAGTGGCGCGATAAGGAAGATGCCGCGCATCCTGGCCAGACTGGCATCATCGAATGGAATCCGAATGGTCGCTGAACCGAAGCGCTATGCGGCTGCAAAGGCGCTTGCTTGAGAATCGATGGGGCTGCCTCCAGCGCGGCGCCAACAGGGATCCTCGCAAGCAGTCCGTAACGAGGTGCGGGGCCTGGTGCGGCGTGCCCGGGTCGATGTACCCGAAATCGAGACGAGACCCAACGTGATAAGTTGGTTTGACATCGAAGACCCTGATGGGAACGAAATGCGATGGTATCAGTGCTGACCTCGCGATACTCAAGTGATGGGCGAGCGACGACGACCATGAAGAAAGCGACAACAACCATGAAGAAGACGAAGAGCGGCTCGAAGGAAGGAAAAGGAGGAGACTCTCCCTCTCAGCTGATCGATGCGAGAATCAAGGAACTGAGTGATTGGCGGGGTGAGGCGCTCGCTTGGATCCGAATTCTCATCAGGCAGGCCGCCCCCGAAGTGGTCGAGGAGCGGAAGCGGAGAGGGATTCCGGTGTGTCGCACGCCGGGATCATCTGCATCGCCCGGCTGTCGAACCGAAGGTTCGTGCCGAAAAAACTCCGCAGCGGAGCCCAACGGCGTGCCTTCCTGACCGACCCAGACCACAAGCACATGATCCATTACACGCCCAAGTATGGTAGCTGGCTGAACCAAATTGAAATCTGGCAACAAACATCTGGCGCATCCGCACCTCTGAACTTGCGAAACGCAAGATGAGTAGGTGCCGCTTGCCGAGCGGCACTCATGGTCCGGCTCGGCTCGCCGGACCTACCGCATTCTCTTTGCGTCTTTTACTATGCCGAAATCCATTCGCGGATGACGCGGCCTTCGTTGAGGCGGATCGGTCGGCCATCGGGCGTGTCGGTACTCAAATCGAGCGGAATGCCGAGCTTGGTGTAGATCGTCGCGGCAATGTCCTCGGTGAAGTATTCGTTGTGCGTCGGCCGGCCGCCTTCGTCATCGGTGCGGCCCAGCACCGCGCCGCCGGGGATGCCCGCGCCGGCCATGATCGCGAAGCCGGCCGACGACCAGTGATCGCGGCCGCTTGCCGAGTTAATTTTTGGCGTGCGGCCAAAGTCCGTCATCCACACGACCAGCGTTGTCTTCAGCAGGCCACGTTCCTGCAAGTCGGCCAACAACGCCGGCAACCCCTGATCGATGGGCGGAATGCGATTCTTTTTGAGGGCGTTGAAATTGTCGGCATGGGTATCCCAGCCGCCGTCGGAAACCGTCACGAAACGCACACCGGATTCGATGAGACGGCGAGCCAGCAAGCAGCTTTGGCCGAAGCGGGTGCGGCCGAAGCGGTCGCGGTGGCGCGGATCTTCCTTGTCGATCTCGAAGGCGCGTTTCGTCTCCGGCGCGGTAATGAGATTCAACGCGGCCTGGTAGTGCTGATCGAGGGCCGTGAACGCGGCCGGTTGCGCGTCGAGCGAGCGCTGCAAGGCGTCGATGGTGTGCAGCATACGGCGACGCCGGGAGAGCCGGCCCTGATCGACGCCCTGCGGCGGCGTGATGTCGCGGACAGTGAATTGCGCGGCATTCGGATCGGACAGAATCTCGAACGGATTGTGTTCCAGACTGAGATAGCCGGCCGTGCCGCCGCCGTTGGTACGATCGACCTGATCGCCGAGTTGAACATGCGGCGGCATGCGCGTCTTGAACCCCTTGTATTGGCTGACGATGGAGCCATAACAGGGATAGATCAGCGCCGGATTTACGGGATGACCGGAGAGACAATATTGGTCGGCGACGCCATGACCGCCATTCTTGGGATTCCAGCTGCGCAACAGGGCGTAGCGATTCAGTTCGCGCGCCATGCGCGGCAACAACTCGGTGAACTGAACGCCGGGAACGGCGGTGTTGATGACCTTGAATTCGCCGCGCACGCTGGCGGGCGCATCGGGCTTGGGGTCGAAGGTGTCGTGATGACTCGTGCCGCCGCGCGTCCAGATGAGAATGCAATTGACATCGCTCGCCTTGCGGCCTTCCTTCGCCTGCGCTTGCTTGGCAGCGAACATTGTTGGCAGCGATAGCCCCAGGCCGGTGAGCGCGCCGAGTTTCAGAAACGCACGCCGCTCGATGCCTTCACACGTCCACATGGGGGCGGAAGCGAGATTCAACATGGCAACATCTCGGACAAAAGGCGGGAACGAACACAACGCGGAAGAGTATCATAACATGGAGGACACCCGCCGCACAGCAGGAATTGGACATTAAAGCGGAGGAATGGAGCGGCGGATTTCGTCGAGAAGGTCGCGGCTTCCGTGCTGGTCGCACCAGCCGTAGACATAGGGCCAATCGATGTTATGGCCCTGGACGGCGATGACGTTCCGCACATCTTCGCGGTCTTTCAATCGCCGGGCGTTCAGCGCCCAGCGCAGTTTAGTGATAATCACGTCTTCGACGGTGGGCATGCTGACGTCACGGCCCATCGTCTTTATCCGCCGACGGCGGCGAAATCGCTCTTGATCGTGTGGATCATCGCTGAGATGAAAAAGTTCGATGGCGAAAGAGATGCCGACGACCTCAAGAACGTGTCGTTGCGACATGGTAGTCGTCTCAAATGTCATCTGCGGGTCGAGGCGGAAGGCCGAACCGAGTTGAGCGGTGAGATGCGTTAGAGGTACAGAACGTAATTCGACGACGAAATCCGCATCGTGGCTCAAGCGAGGCACCCCGTATACCGTACACGACAACGAACCGACCACCATGTAAGGGATCGCCAGCATCTCCAGCGCATCAATCACAGTCATAGTTGCTTCGTCGTCGGTCATCTCGATTCCTCTAGTCGCCGCGATAGAGCTAATCGCGCACGAAGAATTTCCTGGACCTGCGGTTCGTCGGCGTCGGGGAACTCGTTGCGAATGCCGTCCGCCATGAGCCGGCAGGCGCGAGCAAATAGCCGGGGACCAGCAAGGAGTTTCTCCTCTGGAGAAGTCCGACGCGCTCGCAGGATTTTATCCCGATAAATGCTATCAATGAGTTCCTGAGTAGGTTCCATGATTTGCTATCCGATTCCAGCCAGCAGTTATGATGAGTCGATTGTGTCTGTAATCGCGGACATTGTCAATTCGGCGGCGTCAAGAACTGGCGAATCACTTCCGCCAACACTTCGGGATGCGTGTAGCTGGGCACATGGCCGCAGCCTTCAATGACCACACGGCCAGCGTTGGGCAATCCTTGCAGCAGAACCTCCTCGTAGGGAGGCGGCACCACGCGATCTTGATCGCCGCAGATGAGCAGCATCGGCTGGCGAATGCCGGACAGGAGCGGTCGAAGATCGAGATCACGCAGCATGTGCGCTTGCGCGGCGAACGCCGCCAGGCGCGCACGCCCGGAACAGTCGAGGAAGTGCTGCCACACATCGGGGAATAATTCCTTGAAGGCACTGCCGGTGGTTTTGAGCAGCACCTTCTCGCGCAGCGGTACGCTCGCCATCGCGCCGGGCAGGAAACGACCCCAGTAGGCCAGGAAGCGCTCGGCGCGACGCAATGGACGATAGGCCAAACCGCCTTGCAGAATGCCGCGCGGCAGTCGTTCCGGGTGAGCGTGCATCGCCTTCAACACGATCGTCGCGCCGAAGGACGAACCGAGGATGTAGCTTTGCCGCACGCCCAAATGATCGAGCAACGCCCACACGTCCGAGACAAGGTCATCGTGCGAATGACGGCGCAGTCGGGCGCTATCGCGGTGGCCGCTCGGCAGATCGTAGGCGATGCAGCGAAAGTGAGCCGACAGACGCGAAATCGGCTGGAGGAACGAACGACAACTATCGCCGACGCCATGCACGAATAATAACGGCGGTCCCTCGCCCCAACTGTAGTAGGGCAGACGATAACGGCCGGTGTTACAGGTGCCTTGCACCGCCTCACGCTCGAAACGCGCCAGCGCATCGGACAAACCAATCGGAGCGACCTGCTCGCCCGGATGCAGCGCGCATACCTCGGCGCAGGATAGGGCGCAATCGTGGGCCTCGCCGCCGGGACAATTTTCCCGTGGAACAGAACACGAATCCGGGGCACACTCCAAGGGGAGTTTGTCATTCATTGCGAAAATACCATGCTGGCGAAGCTGACGCTTTCGTCGCCGTTGGGATGGATGTACTGATCATAGTGCAGCAGCTTGCCGCTGCTGGGCCGAAGCGCCTCGATCACGAGATACGTGGGCGGCAAACCGCAGATGCGGCGAGCATCGCCTTCGCCGGCGACGACACGGAAATAGTCGGCAACATCCGGCGTCGGCGGACGACCCTTCGTACCAGCCGGTTCGCCGAGGGCGTGCAAGAGCGCGTGATCCTGACGGCGGCTGCGCGCCAGCAGGCTTGGGCTGACCGCCTGAGGATCGCCGAACTTCGGACCGATGTGCGCCAGGTCGCCGCTGATAATGTAGCAGATTGGCTCGTGGGTCTCGCGCTCGACGGCGCGCAACGCCGCAATCATACGGCCAATGTCGTCTTGCGCGATCGGCTCACGATTCGCGGTGATGCAATCGTGAAACGAACCCACGACCAACGGCACAATACGGAAGGGCGTGTCGGGGTAGAGATATTGCAAGAACACCACTTCCAGTTCGATCGAGTGTTCCGGCAGATGGGCCGCCAATTCGTCGTCGAACAGGCCATCGCCGTAGTGCGCGACGAGGCGATCGATGTAGGTCTGGTCGGTCTGAGCAACGCCGAGCGGAGTCTGAAAATGTTTGCGCGTCAGTGTGAAACGCTGATAGCTGTAGTGCGAGGTGCCGATGATAACGAAGAGCGTGGCCGGCGTGCGTTCAAACAGTTCCTTGAAGCCCCAGGCGTAGGTGCGTCCGCCGCGCGCATAGTCGATGTGCGGCAAGAGGGCGGCGCGAAAACGCTCGTCGGGCCGGCGCGGACCGGGACGCCCCGGACCACCACGATCGGCGAACAGGTGAGCGAGTTGACGGCGGATGGCGGCCGGATCGTCGCCGTAACAGCCGATACACGAAGGCAGACGAATCGGGTTATCGCTATGCTCGCGGAGGCGCGAGCGGAAACGCGGACCATCGAGAAACAGAGCATCATCGAGTTGCTGAACGAGGCGCGTGAAATCTTCGAGGGATAGCGGTGGGCCGTCGTTGCGCGGATGGGTTTCGGCCTGGATGTCGCCGAACGTATGTTGGCCATCGAACAGCCGCAGCCAATTCATTTCGCGCATCGTCACGCGAAGGCGGCGTTCCACCAGCCGTAGCTGGTCCCAGATGACGTACCCTCCCCGGCTCTCCGGCGTCGCCGCCAGATGCGGACGTAATTGGGGTCGCTCCCGCGCGGACATCGCGTGATCCTCGGTTGCAAGACAAGGCCGCTGTCCTATTTTTTGCGCGAGGAGCGTGCGGGTCAAGGGCGCATCACCTAGCCCCCGGCTTGCCGGGGGTAAATACTCCCGGCAAACCGAGGGCTAGGTGAGAGGCGGGATCTCAGCTTTCTTCGTTTGCCATCACCCATAGCATGTAGGCGACGCGCTGACGCAACACGCGATCGCGTCGCCGTAGGCGTTCGCCTTGCAAATGCCATAGGCAATAGATGGTCGAGACCGCCAAAGTTGGTACGCTGTACACGAGCGCTTGCATGAGAGACCTCCTTGTGGACGGGAGCTACTGTTGCACGGAACCACGAGGAGAGTTCGATTCGGCAACTAATAGCGGCAGGCCACGAGGTTTTCCTGCCGGCTTCCTGCCTTCTCAAAACGACGTTGTTCAGTGAGGTGAATCGCGATTCTCTCCTCTACCAACGGAAACGTAGGTCGCATTCGCGGGGTTGTCAAATGCAGCGAGAAAAATCGCGCCGGAGGCGAGCAAGCGAGTCCCTCGCCGGCGCGGCGGACTGGTAAAAAAAGACGATGTCCCATCCCGGAGGCAATATGGAATCGTTCCACAATCGCGTCGCGCTCATCACCGGAGCGGCCAGCGGCATCGGCCGTCAGCTGGCCCTCACGCTGGCCGCCGAGGGCGCGTCCATCGCCGCCCTCGATCGGCAGGCCGAGGCGCTTGAGCGCCTCGCCGCCGACCTGAAGGGCAAACCCGTGGCCTGTGCGGTCGCTGATGTCACCGATCTGCCGGCCGTGCGCGCGGCCGTGACGCAGCTCGAAAGCCAACTCGGTCCCACCGAGTTGATGGTGGCCAGCGCCGGCATCGGTATCGAGACGCCGGCCGATCCGTTCCGCGCCGAGGATTTCACGGCCCAGATTCAGGTGAATCTTATCGGCGTGGCCAATACGCTGGATGCCGTGCTGCCCGGCATGTGCCAACGGCGGCGCGGTCATGTGGCCGCGCTATCGAGCATGGCCTCGTATCGCGGTCTGCCGCACATGGCCGGCTACTGCGCCAGCAAGGCCGGCGTCAATAGTCTGCTTGATGCGCTGCGCGTTGAATTGCGCCCGCTCGGCATCGTCGTGACAACCATTTGCCCGGCGTGGATTCGCACGCCGCTGACAACTCCCCTCAATTTGCCGGAGGGAGATATGATGGAAGTGGAGGAGGCCGTTCGGCGCATCGTGGGGGCGCTGCACGCACGCAAGCCGTTCCTGGCATTCCCGACCGGCATCACCTGGCAGGCACGTTTGCTGCGTCACACGCCGCGACCAATCAGCGACTGGCTGACGCGCCAGTGGGCCCGCAAAATGAACAAAGAGAATCGGTGATGGAATCGCTGTTTCAATACGTCGCCCCGCCGACCCCGTGCGGCTATCTTCCCGAACAAATGTGGAGCCTGGAGTACGATTATGTCGCCAGCATGACGACGGCCGAGTATCTCCAGCGCATGCTCGATAACTGGCGGCGTTTCGGCAATATGCTATTTCGTCCGGTCTGCGAATCGTGCCGCGCTTGTCGTTCGTTGCGTGTGCTGGTACCGCGCTTTCGCCCTGACCGCAGCCAACGGCGTTGCCGGCAGCACAACGAAGGCGTCATCGAATTGCGCATCGGTAAACCTTCCGCCACCCGCGCCAAGCTCGCCCTTTACGATCGCTATCACGCTTTCCAGGCCGACCACAAAGGTTGGCCGCACCATGCTCCGCGCGACAAATCCAGCTATGCCGATTCGTTTGTCCATCACCCCTTCCCCGTCGAGGAGTGGTGCTACTATCTCGACGGTAAACTGGTCGGCGTCGGCTACGTCGATGTCTTGCCGGAACCTCCGTTCGGCGGATTCTCGGCGATCTATTTCTATTACGATCCGCGCCAGCGCCAACATTCATTGGGCACCTGGAATGTGCTGTGTTTGATCGAGGAAGCGGCGCGGCGGGGACTGCCTTACGTCTATCTGGGCTATTACGTCGAGGGCTGCGAATCCATGTCGTATAAGCCGCGCTTCGTGCCCAATCAGTTGCGAGGAGAAGACGGCGTGTGGCGCGATTTTCGGGGTTAGACTCACCCCGTTTACGTTTCGCGAAACGTAAACGAGTTAAGCCCTTCGCGCGGGAATCGTCGGGCGATTCGCCAGCGCGCCGCGAATGATGTGCAGCACCTGCTCGCGTTCCGCGCCGGCTAATGGCAGCCGAGGAGCGCGGACCCACTCTGCCCCAAGTCCGGTTTCTTGCGCTGCCAGCTTGATGTACTGCACGAACTTGATGTGCGTGTCGAGCTTCAAAAGCGGCGTGAACCAACGGTAGATACGGAGCGCTTCCTCCCAACGACCGGCGCGGGTGAGATCCCATAAATGTTGATTTTCGTCGGGAAACGCGATGCCGGTACCTGCGACCCAACCATCAATGCCAAGAATGGCGCTCTCCAAGAGCAGATCATCGACCCCGGTGAACAGGGCATATCGATCGCCGACCGCATTGCGCAATTCGGTGATCCGCCGCGTGTTCGCGGAACTTTCCTTGACGGCTACCAGATTCGGAATATCGGCGAGATCGGCGAGCAGTTCGGGCGTCATATCGACGTGATACGATAGCGGATTGTTGTAGAGCATCCACGGCAAATCGGTGGCTGCGGCGACGGTGCGAAAGAATCGCATCGCCTCGCGCGCATCGGCCCGATAGATCATGGCGGGCATGACCATGAAGCCGTTGACGCCGAGTTTGGCACAATCGCCGACGTAACGGCAGGCGGCGGCCGTGCTGCTCTCGGCGACGCCGCTGAGGACCGGCACACGTCCGCGACTGAGGCCGACGGTCATCTCCGCGACGCGCCGCTTTTCGTCCGCCGCCAGGGTTTGGTTTTCGCCCAGCGAACCCAAGACAATGAGGCCGCTGACACCCGATTGGATCAACACTTCGAGATGGTGAGCCGTGGCTTCCAGATCCAGCGATTCATCCTGCTTGAATTGCGTCGTGACGGCGGGAAAAACCCCTCGCCAGTTCGGATTCATAGGTTTTCTCCGCTATCCAGCAGTAGGTCCGGCGAGCCGAGCCGGACGCGAGTGCCGCTCGGCTCGCGGCACCTACTCAAGCCGTGCCGCTCGCCAGTAGGTCCGGCGAGCCGAGCCGGACTTTGCCTCAACAAGTGCCGCTCGGCTCGCGGCACCTACTCAAGTCGTGCCGCTCGGCTCGCGGCACCTACTGTCGATTGCAGTAGGTCCGGCGAGCCGAGCCGGACTTGGACCCAACAGGTGCCGCTCGGCTCGCGGCACCTACTTCACTTCCACCAGCGGCGAACCGAGTACGTCCCAGCGCGGTGTGATGCCCAGACCAGGAGTGAGCGACGCCGCCATGCGGCCGTTGACGCGCCGCGGCGCGCCCTCGGCGATGCTGACCGTGACGTAACTGTTGAAATCCGTGGACGTGAACAGCAACTCTGGCGGCGTGCTATGCGCCAGGTGAGCAATGGCAGCCGTGACGATGTCGCCCCCCCAGCTGTCCTCCAACGTCATGGCCACACCCAATTCGATACACAGATCACGCGCCTGCCGCGCCTTCGTCAACCCGCCTAGCTTGCTGATTTTGATGTTGACCCCATCCATCGCTCGATCGGCGTGCCCACGAAGCAGCGCGCCGAGGGAATCAATCACCTCATCAAGGATGAAGGGGTGGTCGGTATGCCGGCGGATCGACAAACATTCTTCGTAGCTGAGACAGGGTTGTTCGATGTATACATCCACGTCGCGCACCGCCCGGACCACACGCATGGCGTCGTGCATACGCCAGCCGGTGTTGGCGTCGGCAATCAGGCGATCGCCGTGTTGCAATTTCTCGGCGACGGCGTGAATGCGGTCAATGTCCACGTCCGGGTCGCCGCCGACTTTGAGCTGAAAGCGCTGGTATCCTTCACTGCGGTAGCCGGCGACGCGGCCGGCCATCGCTTCGGGCGATTCCTGTGAAATGGCCCGATAGAGGCCGAAATCGTCGCCGTAGCGTCCGCCCAGCAACATGCAAACCGGCTGGCCCGTCACTTTGCCAAGGATGTCCCAGCAGGCCATGTCGAGGCCGGACTTAACGTAGGCGTGCCCTTTCAGGGCGGCATCCATGCGGCGGTTCAGTTTCGCCAGTTGAAGCGGATCTTCGCCGAGCAAGTGCGGCCCCAACTCGGCGATGCCGGCACGAACGCCGTTGGCGTAGGCTGGCAGGTAGAAAGGACCGAGAGGGCAGACTTCGCCAAAGCCGGTGACGCCTGCATCGGTTTCGACTTGAATGATGGTGCTGTCGAAGACGGTGACCGATTTGCCGCCCGACCATTTGTAGCTGCCTTCGTGCAGTGGCAAATCGACCCGGTAGACGCGGATGCGGTTGATCTTCATTCGATGACTCACCTTATCGCGGAGATGGAGCTAATGTAGCGACCGGCCCGATGGAAGCAAACGCGAGACGCAAGCGTTTCGCGCGAAACGCCAAGCCGTGCCGCTTGCATTTGCCTCAGACGGTCCCTAAAGTGGCAATGTTTCTAATCTTGACCTCGCCGCCCATCTGTCTGGAAAAGTTGTCCGAACGCCGCGAACGATTCCGGCATGGGCTGCGTATTAGCGAATAAACCCGACTCGCCAGAAGTCTTCGACGAGGTGGCCTTATGCCCCAAAACGTGATTGTCGAAACACGCAAACTAACCAAGGTCTATCGCGATTTCTGGGGCCGCCAGAAGAAGACCGCCCTTCGCGCCCTCAACCTGGAGATTCGCCAAGGCGAAATCTTCGGCCTGCTCGGACCCAACGGGTCCGGCAAGACCACCACGATCAAACTCCTGCTCGGTTTTCTCTTTCCCACCGACGGCGAAGCCTTCGTCTTCGGCCAACCCGCCGCCGACGTGCGCAAGAATGAACGCATCGGCTATCTACCGGAAGAATCGTATCTGTATCGCTTCCTCAATGCCGAGGAAACGCTCGATTTTTATGGCCGATTGTTCAACATGCCGCCCGGACAGCGGCAGACCAAGGCGCAGGAACTCATCGAAAAAGTCGGCCTCAAGGCCGATCGCAAACGCACCCTCCGCGAGTATTCCAAGGGAATGCGCCAGCGCATCGGCCTGGCTCAAGCGCTTATCAACAATCCCGACCTTGTCATTCTCGACGAACCGACTTCCGGCCTCGATCCGCTCGGCGCACGCTGGATGAAAGATCTCATCCGCGATCTGCGCACGATGGGCAAAACGGTCATCATGTGCAGTCATCGCCTGGAGGATGTGCAGGATGTTTGCGACCGCATCGCCATTCTCAACGAGGGCGAATTGCAAGCTTACGGCGAAGTACAAACCTTGCTGCAAGATCATCGCCGCGTTGAGCTGCGGGCGAGCGATCTGGAATTGACCGACGACTTACGCCGCGATCTCGATGAGGTGCTGCGCAAACACGGCGGTAAGCTGGACACGATCGGCCATCCGACGACGACGCTGGAGGATTACTTCTTGCGTATCGTCGAGGAGAGCAAAAAGCATCCCGGCCGGCGCTTCCAGCCCGGCAAGGAGCCGGCACCGCGGCCGGAACAGGTCAAGCGCGGCGAGGCCGGCGGCACGACCGATACGGGTTCTCCCACGGGCATCACGGAACGCCGATGAATCCCATAGCCCTCGGCTTGCCGGGGGTGGGCGGTTCCCCCGGCAAGCCGGGGGCTATGTGCGAGGTTGTGGACTCTGGGATCTGTTATGTTTGCGATGAACTTTGATCGAGACCCCATGCGTCTGCAAGACGTGCCCAGTGATTTTCTCTCTGGGCTTCAGAATGCGGGGGGCTGGGCGGCCTTCGGTGTCCTCTTGTGGCTGCTGCTGGGCTACACGCGCATGCGCGCCGCGGATCGCCTCCGCATACCCGGCTGGAAACGATCCGTATTCCTGGCCAGCGTGGTCGTCTCCGCCCTGTGCTATCTGCCTGTGCTGGTTCTGTGGGCCTTCGCCGGGTTGGCGTGGTGGTTCGCCAATCGACCGCCCGATTTCTCGTCTTCCGTTCAGATGTTTCTGTCGATCTGCATGACCATCGGCGGTGCGGCTGCCATCGCCGCGGCCGGACTGCCTTTCGTCGCCAGTTTTTCGACGCTGCGCTTCCGGCGCATCTGGGCACTGGCTCGCCTGAGCTTCAAGGAAGCCATTCGTAGCCGTGTCCTGTACGCCTTCTCGGCCTTACTGTTGGTCTTCCTGTTCGCCAGCTGGTTCATCCCCCACAAACCGGAAGATCAGGTGCGCACCTATGTCGCCGTAATCTCCTGGTCCATGACCATTCTGCTGTTGGCGTCCGCCGTCATTCTGGCCGCTTTCAGCATCCCGAAAGACATCCGCCAGCAGACCCTGCACACTATCACCACCAAGCCGGTCGAGCGCTTCGAGATCGTTCTCGGCCGTTTCCTTGGCTTCACCGCCTTGATGACGCTCGTCTTGCTGGTGATGACCACGATCAGCGTTGTCTATGTGCTGCGCGGCGTCGATCCGGAGGCGGCATCCGAGAGTCTCAAGGCTCGCGAGCCGCTCTACGGTACGCTCCATTACGAAAACACCGGCAACGACCGCGAGGGCGTCAACGTCGGCCGAGAGTGGAACTATCGCAGTTACATCACCGCCGTGCCGCGCACCAAGGAACCGCAATACGCCGTCTGGGATTTCGCCGGCTTGCCCAGTTCGCTGGCCGACCGCAAGACCGTGCGCTGCGAGTTCACCTTCGACATTTATCGCACCACCAAGGGTTATGAGAATCAGGGGGTGTCTTGCGAGTTCCAGTTCCAGACGGCCCACTTCGATAAGAGCCAGCGGGACAGGTACAACCAGGAACGCACCCGCCTGCTGGCCCAGGGGAAGCGCGGCTCCGATGCCGACATCGACAACCAACTGGCCGAGGAGTTCGGCTATTATGTGGTGCCCGCCAAGGACATCACCGATTACCACACCATGTACGTCGATGTGCCCGCCGGCCTGTTCCGCAACGCCCTCAAGAGTCAACCGGCCGCGTCGCCTTCGTCCAAGGGCGCGCCGCTGCCGCCACTCCAAGTGCGTGTGTCCTGTCGCAGTCCGACGCAATACGTGGGCATGGCCAAATATGACCTCTACTTGCGGCTGGACGATCCGCACCGAGGCAGCGAAAAAGCGGCATTCGCCTACAATTTCTACAAGGGCATGTTTGGGCTATGGCTGCGTCTGTGTCTGGTGATTGGTCTCTCGGTAGCCCTGAGTACGTACCTGAGTGGGGTCATCACCATGCTGGTTGTCGGCATGCTCTACCTTGGCGGCGGGATGACAGGTTACATCGAGTCGCTTGGCCAGGGCACGGCTCCCGGCGGCGGTCCGATGGAAGCGCTGGTGCGGCTGGCCAATCGCCAGGTCGCGCTCATTCAGTTGGAAGACAGCACCGCGGCGACGGCCGCCAACTATTTCGATTACGTCTCGCGCTGGTTCATCCGCCGTGTCCTCGACATCATTCCCGATGTGGATCGCTACAACCTGACCACCTACGTCGGCGAGGGCTTTAACATTCCCCTCTCGCAGTTGTTGCTCGATGGGTATCTCTTGGCGCGCTATTTGTTGCCGTGGATCGTCCTGGCTTATTACCTCATCAAATGGCGTGAGATTGCGGCGCCGACATAACCGCTATCCGCTGTCCGCTATCCGCTATCCGCCAAAACCGATAGCGGATAGCGGATAGCGGACAGCGGATAGCGGATAGCGGATAGCGGATAGGAGTAAATCATGGCGAGTCCTTTTCAACGACAAGCCTTGCAGCGCAAGCTGATTTACGCGGCCCTGATTTTGGTGCTGTTAACGGTGACGTGGGGCTGGCGTTACGCCAATTTCAATGCCTTCGGCATGGAAGTCAAGGGCGTGGACAAGCAGGCTCAGGATCTGGCCATCCGCGAGCAGAGCCGTGGCGAAGTCGATTTGATCGGCGCGATTGTCCGTCTTGGCACGATCGGCTCACGCGGCTGGGCCACTTGCGCTCTGTGGGTCAGCGCCATGGACGCGCAGAAGAAAAATCAGTGGAACGAACTGGAATTGTTCGTCCGTTCGCTGACCAAGCTGCAACCGCACTTCATCACGCCGTGGATCTTCCAGAGTTGGAATCTGGCCTACAACGTGTCGGTGGAATCCGACCGCGTCAACGACAAGTATTTCTATATCACGCGCGGCGTCGGGCTGCTGGCCGAGGGCGAGCGGCAAAATCTGAACAATCCCGATATCCGCTGGTCGATTGGGTTTTTCACGCAGCACAAGATCGGCCAGAGCGACGAGACGAATACCTTGCGTTCGCTGTCGCAGCTGAGCATGATCCCGCCCAATGAGCGCGATCCGGGGCGCTTCCAGGTGATGACCGATGGCCGGCAGGAACTAAACCTGACGGAGTTTGAGGATTTCTGCAAGCAGCATCCGCAGCTGGTGCGTCGTCTTCGCGAAGGCATACGCCGCGAACGAGCGCTCGACGAGCGCCGCCAGTTCCGCTGCGAGCGCGCCGAGGAAGTGGTGCAGTTTTTGGCCGATAATTCGCGCGTGCCCTCGCTCTGGGAGGATACGCTGCCCTCGGCACCGGGCAGTTGGAGAGCGAAGCAGGACACGCTGCGACCGTTGGCCGATCGCTTCCCCGTCTTGCCGCCGCCGCATTCGGCCAGACCGCACCAGCAAGCGCCGGATTCCAATGCGCTGACGACGGCCAGCCAACTGCGCGATGAGGATGACGCCCATCAGGTGGCGGCGGCCTGGTACAGCTACGCGCAGGAGCCGCTGCCGGCGCCGGGCGACATGCCCGCCAACAGCGAGCCGATTATCGATCGTGTTCATCAGCGTCTGCCCGGCCACATGACGACGGTCATTTTCCGCGACTATCCAGCCCAGGCCCAGCGCTTCACCGCCGAGCGTTTGCAGGCCGAGGGCTGGTTCGATGCGTCCGGCTGGAATATCCCCGATTGGTTCCGCGATCAGGGTGATAAATTCTCGGGCGGAGAGCCGGCCACCATCGGCGGCGGACACAAGTGGGCGCGGGATGCCTGGGATAAAACCTATCGGTTATGGCGGGATTTCGGCGAGGCCAATCACCTGCACTTCAGCGATGCGGCAGCGCAGCAGAACATGGAGGAGCGCGCACGCCGGTTCGCCAAAAAGTTCAGCCTGACGGATGCCTCCCCTACCCCCGCCTTGCGCGAGGAGAACCTTGATGCCGAGACGCGCCGAGAGTATTTCGCCTGGCAATTCATGAAGGCGTGGCGCTATGCCAATCAGATAACGAACTTCAACCACCACTACAATCGCGCCTTCGTCGAGGCCAAGGAGGAGACCGTCAAGGCCCGTAAGCTGTTCTACGATGCGCAAACGCTCCATTTCAGGAACGCCGATCCGCGCGCCCTGCGGAAGTATCAAGACCCCGACGCGCTCAAAGCCTGGCGCGAGAAGATTCTGCTGGGGAACAAGGAATTTCGCCGCGATATATTTATCCAGGAGCAAACCTTCGAGATTCAGTTGAAGTACATCGACCTGTACATCGAGCAGAACGGCAAAGACGTCAAGGCCGAGGCGGCCCGCCTGGTACTGCTGGCGATGCAAAATCCTCTCGGTGCGGGGATCTGTCCGGTCGGCCTCACGAACTGGGTGGCGCCGTTGCTCCAAAAGGACCAGGGCAACCCGCTTTTGGGCGGACCGTTTGACGGCACGGACAGCGAAGGACATCCCTTGATTGAGGACCAGCCACGGACGCAGGTGTTGCACCGACTGTATCCGGGGTTGTTCACGGGTTCGGCGGCTCCCAAAGTCTCTCCTCCGTCTGCCCACCCTACCAAGACTCCCTGAACCGGGTGAGTGGAGAGCATCATGGCCGATGTCGTCCTGAGCGTGCTGGCTCATCCGGATGATGCCGAATTTCTATGCGCGGGCACGCTGGCTCGGTTGAGCCGCGAACATGGTTGGCAAGTGCATATCGCCAGCATGACGCCCGGCGATTGCGGTTCGGTCGAACACGGTCCCGACGAAATAGCCTGCCTCCGTCGTCAGGAAGGTGCCAACGCCGCCGCCGTGATTGGTGCTGCCTATCACTGTCTGGAAGAACGCGATCTGCTGATTTTCTATCACGAACGCCCCTTGGAGCGCCTCACGCGCCTGCTGCGCACGCTCCGGCCGCGCATCGTCTTGACGCACAGCCCGGCCGACTACATGCTCGATCATGAGATGACGAGTACCCTGGTACGCGCCGCCGCCTTCGGCGCGCCAATCCCCAACTTCTTCGCCGCTCAGGGCCATCCGCCGGCCATTCCGCACATACCCCATCTGTATTATTGCGATCCGATCGAAGGCAAGGATGCCCTGGGACGCCTTGTGGAGCCGGCTTTTCGCATTGATGTCAGCGCCGTCGTGGAGATCAAGGCCGCCATGCTCGCCGCCCACGCCAGCCAGCGCAATTGGCTGCTGAAGCATCACGGCATGGATCATTACGTGCAGTCGATGCGCGACTGGTGCGCCGAGCGCGGCCGGCAAGCCGGCGTCGCCTTTGCGGAGGGATTCCGCCAACACCTCGGCCATAGCTACCCTCAAGACAATCTTCTCGGCCAGTTCCTCGGCATCCGCTGACGCCTCAATTCGCATGAGGATCACGGCGATTGCTCTTCGGAGTGCCTTTCGTCAACGAAGCCAGACGGGCAACGGCGTCCTTCTTGGCATCGGATCGACTCGAAGATTTTTTCTGCTCGCGGCTGCGCGTCCGACCGCGCGGGTTCTCCGGCGACGAAGCGGAGTTGTCGGGCATCGTCGCCATGCTGCGCAGGACGACGACGACGATGATGGCGACGCCGAGACCGACAAGGATCGGGAGCAGGGATGGCGAAAGAGGTAGGAAACGCAGACCACCGCCGAGAACGGCACCGAGCAAAATCCATAGCGGCCAGAGTTGCGCCAGGGCATTCGCTGTGGCGGGTGGCGCGGCCGGCACCGGATTGGCCGGCGGCACGGCCGACACGACACTGTCGGTGGCGGGCTTGGTTCGGCTGCTCGGCGTCAACGGCGGAGTAACCGGAGGCACGGATCGCTCGGGGCGCGTGGGCCGGAGGATTTCTCCCGATCGACTCAGGCGGCGCACGCGGTGTATCGGCGGCACGACCGGCTTGACGGATTCCGGCGCGGGAGCGAAAAAATCTACCGTGTCGGAGTCGTTTTCTGTTTCAACAGGAGTGGGGTCCGCCACAATCGGCGTGGGCGTGGCCGTGGCCGCCACGGCGGGTTGCACCGTGAGAGCCGCTCCGCGTAGCGCCTGCACGATCTGTTCCGCGCCGGCGGCGGGCCGCGATTCGTCGGCCAGTCCCAGCTTGGCAACCAGCTGACTGTATTGCCGGCCCGCCGGCGAATCGGGATGCAGATGGCTGTTGATCTGGCCGACCCACAGCGCCTTGCCAATCGCGTCGTCGTGCGGAATCACTTCCGGCAGAATGCGCGCACCCAAGCGGCCGCGCAGTTCACGCTCCCAGCGGCCACCCAGTTCCTCGCCTTCGGGCAAGGTCAATAGGATGCCGCGTAGCTCGATGACATGACCCGCGCGGCTGGAACGCTGCACCAGTTCGAGGAAAGCCGGCAGGGTGCGATAGGCCATCGCCTCGGCACGCATGACGAGCAGGAATTCGTCACAACTGCCGATCAGCTGCGACGGGTTAGCGCCCAGGAACGGCGGCACATCGACGATTGTGCAGCCGTAGCACTGCCGGGCAACCGGCTGGGACAAGGCACGCAGCAAGCGATCGAGATCGTCGTCGGAGCAGCGCCCTTCGTCATAGGGGCTGAGAACGTCGAGTCCAGGCACGATGTTGGTGATAAGGACGCCCGGCAGGTCGATGCCGGCCTGGCGCAGCAATTGGCGATGGGGATGCTCGGCAAGATTCAGCGCCGTGCTGATGTTGCTGAGAGGGTCGGCGTCCAGCAGCAAGACGCGCGTGCCGCTCCGGGCCGCGGCGGCCGCCAGGTTCATCGACGTTGTCGTCTTGCCCACGCCGCCTTTTTGGCTCGCCACGAGCAGTTTCCGCACGGTCTTCTCCCGAAAAAGAGATCCTGCCCGCGCGCCGCCCAGCTCGGAAAACTGAACGTCGCCCTGGATTCAATCGCCTTGAACTGTTCCTCCAGTAAAAACGTAGTACACAAATGCCGCACTCAACCTCCTCGGTGAAACATTTCCGCCGAAATTGTCTTGGCCAGGCGAACGGCCGGCGTAAGCCGGCTGGTAAGGCATGCCTACCAGCCGGCTTACGCCGGCCGTTCGCCAACAGGTGGCCGAAGGTCATTCAGCCCCGGCGCGAAGTCGCCGGACCTCGTGGGGTGTCAGTAATCGCCGAAGACCTCGCCACCCTGCGACGTGCCCAGGGATCGCCAGGTGCCGAGAAAAACAGCGTTGCTGACGAAGCGGATGGAGCCATCGCACAGGGCAATGTTGACGCCTTGGGTGTGGCGGCTGCGGGCGGATTGATTGATGGTGGCATTGGAAGTAGCATTGGCGCAGGGCGGGTTGGGAGCGTTGGGGTCGCAATTTTGCGCCGGTGCATCGGGGATGCTGCTATTGGGACCGGCGAGAGTGCTGAAGCCGCCGCCCGGACCCCACCAACCGAAGCCGCGCAGGTCGGAGCGCTGCCCCTGGATCAACTCCGAGAGCATCAGCGTATTACTGGTGCCGTCGGTAATGACGGTCAGTTTAGTTCCCAGGCTGGGGGAGAAGGGAGCGCCGCCGAAGACGGCGGTGCTGCCGCCGCTGACGACGGAGGAAGGCTGGTAGATCCCGGTATTGCCGTAGTTGACGGCGTAATTGTGCGACGTGATGCCGCCCAGTGGCGCGTTGGACATGTCGCTGGGACAGGTCATGGCCTTGAACCGTTGCTTGGTCACCTGCGTATTCGGCGCGGCACCGTAGCGAGGGCCGGTACTATCGTTGCCGCCATAGTTGACGTAACGGTTGAAAGCGTTTTGCTGCTCGATGAAGGGCAGAATAGCCACCTGCCAAGTGCCCCAGCAGCAATACGAGTTGCCGAAATTGACCGTTCCCGGCGACATGCCCGCTGGGAAGGTGCCGTAGGTGTCGTGGTAGTTGTGCATGCCAAGGGCGAGTTGCTTGAGATTGTTGCCGCACTGCATGCGCGCGGCCGCCTCGCGGACCTTCTGCACAGCCGGCAAAAGTAAACCGATGAGAATGGCAATGATGGCGATGACCACCAGCAGTTCGATGAGCGTGAAACCGCGGCGCGGAACACGAGAAGGGAACATACGATCTCCTCTCCGACACGAAGGATGAAAATCCGCAAGTAAGGAATGAGAACACGACCGGAAAGCGGAACGCCCGCGTCCGTGTCAGTCGAGTTTGAAATCAACTTGATTCGGGTTGGCGGCGGTGATTTCCGCCGTCAGCGTGGTCTGGATGTTGTACTTGGCCGGGAGACGTTCCTTGGCCAGATTGAACGCGCCAGGCGAGTTATCCGGCGCGGAGTCGGCACCGCGTGCTTCGGGCGCGGAGATTTTGACCGAATATTTCCCCGGCAACAAGCCTTTGTCGGCGGGAATGGAATAGTCGCCGTCCTTGACGATGGCGCCGGCCGAGTAACTCTGCGCGGCGTCGGTCGGCTCGAACTGGATGCTCCCTTCCTTGATGGCCGCGCCCTGGTAGGTGATCGTGCCTTTGAGGGCCACACGGCCAGACTTGGGGCTACAGCCGGCCGCCAACAAAACCAGGACGCAAAGCCACGGCCCCGCGCGAATGGTAAAAATAGTTGCGGGCATGGAGACCTCCTGAATCTGTGATAAAATGCTAACAATTCTCACAGATTAACAGGAGATGAACGCCGATCCAAAAGAATAATCTGTCGATTTCTTTAGTTTTTCTCGATGCAATCCGCGCAAACGATAGAAACGATATTCAGCGTCCGCCCGCGCTCGCTATGGGTGCGCCAGGAACTCGCGGGATAACTTCGGTTTATTTTGCCTGGTCCGGCTTCAGCCAGCGAGCGAACCAGGCCAACATTTCGGCGCGCATCGCCGGCGTGTAGGTGTGGCCGATGTCGGCATAGCGGATGCTTTTGAAGTGATCGCGGGCATCGAGTGCGGCATACACCGCATTGACCTTCGCCTCAAGCACCTTGATGCCGTCCGCCGGCGAACCGGCGTCGAGTTCGCCCGTCAACGCCAGGTACGGCCTCGGCGCAATCAGCGCGATCACGCCCTCGGTGTCGAAGTGCTTCAGCAAGCCGTTGACGAAATAATAGACGCCGTGTTGACGCAGCTGGCCATGAGCGATGAGGTTCTGATAGCGTGTCAGACAGGCCACGCCGACCACGGCGGCAATGCGCTCATCGACAGCGGCCAACCACCAGGCGCGTGTGCTGCCCATGCTCATGCCCGTGGCACCGATGCGCGTTTTGTCCACTTCCGGCCGGCCGCACAGATAATCGAGGGCAATCTGATCGTCGCGCACGAACATGCCCCATAAAGTGCGGCCCATCCACAAGTGCAGCTTGAACAATGCCTCTTGCTCTTTCACGCCCGTCTCGGTGTCTCCCGATGGTCCGGTCCCGGCACGCTCGCCATGCCAGTAAGCATCCGGTGCCAGCACGACGTAGCCGGCGCGCACGAAGACCTCGCCCAGTGGCTCGGCCCCGCCGTTGCTGTGCGGTGTGAGAATCTGCGTCTTGTCGGGCGTGGACGAATGCAGCCAGAGGATGGCGGGAGCCGGCTTCGTTCGTTTATCCGGCACGAGCAGAAGGGCCGAGATGTCGCCATCCACGCCGTTGTCGATGGCAACATGTTCGACGCTGTATCCGCTGCGCAACTCGCGCGACACGAGACGAACGCGCTGCGGCGAGGGGCGCGGCGGCAGATCGCCCAGGGATTGCACCACCGTCTTGAGTATCTGCGGCCGTCGTTCGCGCCACTCCGCCGCGTTCGCCGGCGTCTTGAAATCCGGTGCCTTGAGATTTTTATAAGCGTGCGGCACTCGCGCATCGCGCTCGGACTCCGCTTTGCGATAGCGAGCGCCGGCCTCGGGATCGGGTATCGCAGCAGGCGTCGGCCGAGCGCGCCGGATGAGAAGCTGCCGGCGCACGCAATCAGCCACAGCGTCGGCCAGGCGTTCGTAGCCTGCGGCCGTGTAGTGCGTGCCGTCCATTCCCAACACCTTTTCCACGCCGGCCCGCTCGACGATCGTATGCAAATCATCCACCGGCACGCCGGCCGGACGCATGACCGCGAGGGCGGTTTCGTTGTAGCGCTGCACGTCGGTTTCATGGCGATCGAAGTTCGCGCCGCGCTTCGCATGGCGTGCATCCACGATCGGCGTGGTGTTAGCGAACACGAGGGTTGCGGAAGTTTCCTTGCGGATGCGCGCCACGATTTGCTTCAGATTGGCCTCATAGCTCGCCCGGTCCACCTGATAGCGCTTGTCGCGTTTCGCTTGCTTGAGATCGTGTAAACCACAATTGAGGTGAATAATATCCGGTTTTTCGCGGATCACCCATTCCTCAAGATGTTTGAGGACATTGTCACTATCGCCGCCATTGGCTGCCGGACTGAAGACGATGGCCTGCCCCGCCAGGCGTTTCGCCACCAGCGGCGCATAACCAAGCCGGATCGAATCGCCAATCAGCGCCACTTTCGGCAACTCCGGCTTGGCCGGCTCCGCACCACTCAGCGCGGAACACAGTGAAAGCAAGGCGACGAGAACGCCAGGAATAACGCGGTAAAACATCTCGAATATCCTTCAAGCCAAAATGTCTTCGACGACGCGGCCATGCACATCGGTTAGGCGGAAATCGCGGCCAGCGTAACGGAAGGTTAGTTTCTCGTGATCGAAGCCAAGCAGATGTAGGATGGTGGCGTGCAGATCGTGGACATGCACCTTGTTTTCGCTGGCCGCGAAGCCGAACTCATCGGTCGCGCCGTGAACGTGTCCGCCCTTGATACCGCCGCCGGACAGCCACATAGAGAATCCGTAATGGTTGTGATCGCGTCCACTCAGCCCCGGCAATTCCGCAACCGGCGTGCGGCCAAACTCGCCGCCCCACATAACCAGCGTGCTATCGAACAGACCGCGCACTTTGAGGTCGGTCAAAAACGCGGCAATGGCTTGATCCCACGGCTTGGCCAAGCTGCCATGCTGTTTGGCGATGTTATCGTGATTGTCCCACGGTTGCCCGCCGCCGCTCCACACCTGCACCATGCGGACACCGCGTTCGAGCAAACGGCGTGTGATGAGCAACTGCCGGCCATGCACATGGGAGCCGTAACGATCGCGCACCGCCTGCGGTTCGCGGTTTATGTCAAAGGCATCGCTCGCCTCGCTCTGCATGCGATACGCCAGCTCAAAAGTGTGAATGCGCGCTTCCAGCGCCGCGTCGTGGCCGCGCGTCGCCAGATGACCTTCGTTGAGCCGGCGCACCAGATCGAGTTGACGGCGCTGGTCGGCGAGCGAATCTTTGGGATTGCGAATGTTCTCGATCAATTTGCGGATGTAGCTGTGTTGCGTGTCGATGTAGGTGCCCTGGTAGGCACCCGGCAGGAACGCCGAGCGCCAGTTCTGCGGCCCAACGATCGGATAGCCGCCCGGACACATGGCGATGAAGCCGGGCAGATTCTGATTCTCGCTACCCAGGCCATAGGTGATCCATGCCCCCATGCTTGGCCGCGGCAGCCGCCCATCGCCGCAGTTCATCAGCATCAGCGACGGTTCATGGTTCGGCACGTCCGCGTGCATCGAGCGCACGATGCACATATCATCAATGTGTGCCGCTGCCGTGCGCGCGAACAGTTCGCTGACCTCAATACCGCTTTTGCCATAGCGCTGAAACTTGAAGGGCGAACGAAGAGCGCCGGCCGTCTTGCGTTCGGTGCGCAGGTTCGGACTCGATAACGGCTTGCCGTGATATTTATCGAGCAGCGGCTTGGGATCGAACGTATCGACGTGCGAGGGGCCGCCGTTCATGAACAGATGGACGACATGTTTTGCCTTGCCGATATAATGCGGTCGTTTCGGTGACAACGGGTTGTCAGCGGCATCGGCCAACGCTTTGTCCGCCGATAGCACGCCAGCCAAGCCGAGCATGCCGAGTCCCATGCCGCCGCGGCGCAACAGATCGCGGCGAGTCAATAGCACGTCTTCGAGGCGAATCATGTCGCAACCTCCTCGGTGCGCAAGAGAATTTACTGTCCCGCCAATCGTGCCACGAACGCCGCATGTTCCGGCGTGGCCAATCCCTGTTGTAACACTTCTTGGACGCGCGGCGTATCATGTCGCAAGAGGGCAGCCGGATCGAGCCAGAGGCCGGGAAAGACTTCCGACCGCAAGATGCCGTCGTCGCCTGGGGCGAGTTCCTCGAATTGGCCATTGCGCGAGACGAACCAGAAAACACGCGCTTGTCGGAGAGCGACGACCACATACTCGCGGACGCCTGTCCGTTCGTAATCGTCGCGCTTGGCGTGCAACTCGATGGCGTCCGTGCTGGAGGCTGTCTCAACGATAAACTCGGGAGGACCATCGATATAGTCGTCCATCTCTCGGGTTTGCCCGCCCTTGTCGGGGAAGATGAGCAGAGAGACAGCCGGTTGCACCTCACTCTCTTCACTCAGAATGTGCGTGACATGCGGGAGCGCCTCTATTCCTGGCGTGGCCTCCTCGTAACCGGCAAGCCAATGGAAAACCCGGACGCGCATCCGACCGAGTGGAGCCTTCTGAGGCGGAGAGAGGTAAACAATTCCTCCAATCAATTTCGCCCATACCCGCTCCGGCATAGCTTCATAACGAGCGTGGAAGGTCTTTTGATCGAGACGATCGCCGTTTTTCAGCGGCGGCAACATCGATTCCTCCCATCAGTCGAGAAACACGAACTCATTTGCCATCAACAACCCTTGAGCGTAACGCACCCAGCGAATCGGTTCCATCCCAGCCGTGAACTCTCGTGCCAAGCTGATTTCGTCCCCCGTCGGACCACGTCCATACAGCCGGCGATACAGATACTCCACCCGCCGAGCGCAATCTTTTTCGGACGCGATCTCCGGCAACTGGATGAGATAACGAGCGCATTCGATCGCGAAGGGATTATTCATCAGAAACAGCGCCTGCTGCGGAATCGTCGTCGTGTCGCGCTGCGGACAGCTGGCGTCGGGACTGGGAAAATCGAACGTGCGGAACAGACCGGGCACCTGGAGTCGGTCGAGAAAACCATACACCGTGCGCCGTCGTCCTGTCGCGTTCAGAATGTCCTTCATCGGCGGCCCGCCCGGCGTTCGGTCGAGACGGCCCGATACGGTGAGCAGGGCATCGCGCGTCGCCTCGAAGTCGAGCCGGCGACGGTTCATCTTCCACAAGAGCGCATTCTCCGGGTCCACACGGCGACCATCGGAACGACCATCGCTGCGCTGCTGGTAGGTGGCGGATAATACAATTTGCCGATGCAATTTCTTGATCGACCAGCCGTTGTCCATGAACGTCGTCGCCAGGTGATCGAGCAACGCGGGATGCGTCGGCGGATCGCTGCGCAAACCGAAATCGCTAGGCGTGCCAACCAATCCCTTGCCAAAGTGGTGCAGCCAAACGCGATTGACCAGTACACGCGCCGTCAACGGATTATGACGATCCGCAATGGCGCTAGCAAGTTCGAGCCGACCGCTACCGTGTTTGAAGGGCGGCGCATTCGGTCCCGCAAACAGACTCAGGAAACGTCGGCGCACCGCCGCGCCGCGACTGTTGGGATTGCCACGCACGAACACGCACGGCTCATACGGCGTCGCCGCATCCACAAGGACATTGGCGCGCGGCGGCGCGCCCGCGCCCTCGGCGCGCCACTTCTCGACGGCCTTGCGCAATTCTTGCAGTTTGCCCTGCGACGGTCGATCCGGCAACAACTCCAGTTCGCTGAACACCGCCGGCGCTACATCCGGTGGCGCAGCCGGACCGTGGAACACTTGCCTTAACTCGTCTTCCATCGGGTCGGCAAGCGCTGCCGGTGGCGGTAATTGAGATGTCGTGCATCGCTTAATATCTTCCTGCCACTTCTTCTCCGTGCCCAGAAACAGTTCGCCGTAGCGCTGCGCCACGTCTTTCATGCTCTGCGGCGGTTTGTCGGCGAACGCTTTGGCCACCAGCGGATTGATGCGTTTCTCAGTCGCCGAGCCGTTGCCGATCCGCACGCATACTTCGCGCGCCTTGACAGTGAAGTCCTTGTCCGGCAGCGCCGCGAACAGGTGCCAGGCCGCGAACACCGAATCATGTCGCTTACGCGTGCGCTTCAGATATGCCTGCCAACGTGCAAGCATGGCCGGGTTGAGGTCGTTGCCGTCGGCGATGAGCATGAAATCATCGGTACGCGGCTGATCGCGCATGGCGTGCGCCGCCAATAGATAATCCGTCACGCGCGTCCGCGCCGACTCCACGAGTTGCTTGTGCTTCGTCTTCACGAAGTCGGCCAATGCTTTTTCGCGTTTCTCCAGTTCCTTGCGAAACGATTCGTAAGCCGGCGTATGCGGCGGCTCGGCGAACAACGGCGGCTCCATCGGCTCGACCGAACTGGCGAACACGCCGTAAAGCGAATAGTAGTCCTTCGTCGGAATCGGATCGAACTTGTGATCGTGACAGCGGGCGCACGTCACCGTCAGCCCAAGCAGGCCGCGCGTCACCACGTCGATGCGATCATCGATGATGTCGTGCGGATTGTTCGAGAAGTGGTCGCCCAGCGTGAGGAAACCCATCGCGGTCAAGGGCCGGCGATCGCGGCCCAACGGCAGTTGATCCGCCGCCAACTGCTGCACGATAAACTGATCGTAGGGCAGATCCTCATTGAAGGAACGAATGACGTAATCACGATACGTCCACGCCCACGGATACGCCTTTTCCTCGAAGAATACATATCCTTTCGTGTCGGCATAACGGGCGACATCGAGCCAGTAGCGGCCCCAGCGTTCGCCGTAGTGCGGCGACGCCAGCAAACGATCGACCACCTTGGCCAACGCCTCCGGCGAACGATCCGCCTCGAACGCGGCGATTTCCTCCGCGGTCGGCGGCAGACCGAGAAGATCGAATGTCACGCGGCGCAGCAGCGTTCGCCGATCCGCCGGCGACGATGGCGTCAATCCTCGTTGTTCCAACCTGGCCAAAATGAAACGATCGATCGACGTATGCGGCCAATCCCGCTGGCGCACGGTCGGCAGCGGCGGATTCTTAACCGGCTGAAACGCCCAATGTCTCTCCGGCTCTTCAGCGCCCACGCAATTCATCACCACGGAAAACACGGAAAACACGGAAAAAATACAAAATGACAACATCCGACGATGAGAGAAAAATGGCTTCATGGTGATGTCCATCTCTTTTGTCTTTTGTCTTTTGGTTTTTGTCTTTTTTCCGTGTTTTCCGTGTTTTCCGTGGTGATGAATTTTTCACTTCCACGGTGTGCCGGGGATGCGCCTCGCTGCGGGATCGCTCGGTGGTTTGTCATACGTCAGGAAAGCGAATAGATCGGCGATTTCCTTCGGTTTAAGCTGTTTCTCGATGCCTTCCGGCATCAGTGACACCGGGCTGACACTGATTTCATCGATCTCGCCGCGCGGGATTGTCTCCAATTTGCCCCCTTGCAGTTTCAATACGACACGCTGCGCATTGTCCTCGACCAGCAAGCCCGTCAGCGCGCGGCCCTTCGTGGTCTGCACCGTGGTTCCCTGATAAGCGGCACCGATGACCAGGCTCGGGTCGAAGACGTTCGACAACAGTTGCTCGAACGAGGCGCGGCCGTTGCCGGTGAGGTCCGGGCCAACCTCAACGCCTTCGCCGTGGATTTTGTGACACTGACCGCACAGGTTTTTGAAAACCAGCATGCCGGCCCTGGCGTCGCCGTGGTCCTTACGCAGAAAATCGCCCATGTCCTTGACGACCTTCTCGCGCTCTGGATTGCGTCCCTCGCGCACGCTGCCCCAGATCGCCTTGACCTGTTTGGTCAATCCTGCGTCCTTGCTGGCGAGCAGCTTGCGAACCTGATTGACGTTGAGGGCACCGCGAGGAATTTTCTTGTCGCCGATCGCCTTGACGAGGTGCGCGGCCCATGCCGTGCGCTGCGTCAATAGTTCGATAGCACGCGGTTGCAGGTCTGGCTCCATTCGTTCGTAGTCGGCCAGAACAATCGCTGACACTCGGTTGTCATCGAGCTTCCCCAGTGCGCCAAGTATCTGAGCGCGGAAGGCGAGCGCGTTGGTTTTGCGATCCGCGAGGATGGCTGTGGCCGTGTCGAGTGCGCTACCATCTTTCGCCACGATGAGCGCGTCGAGCGCGCGCAAACGAATGTTCTCCGGTTGCTCCTTGGCCTGACAACACGCGCGCGTGACTTCCAATCCCATCGGTTCCTTGAGTGAGGTGGCCAAAAGCGCGGCATCCATCCGCAATGGATTGGCGGAATCGTGCAGCAATTCGCGGAGTTTGGGCGCGAATCGTTCGCGTAGCCTCGTGGCCCGCTCGCCGCGGATTTCGCCGGTCTGCACCTTGCCGGCCAGCACGCCCAAACACTGCCCCGCCGTCTTGTAATCGGGCGATTTGCTTTCGCTCAGCAGACGGAACAGCGTCACCAGCAGTCGCGGTTCGGCGTTGCGTCGTCCGAGGATGCGCTCCATCACGCGCGGCATCATCTGCGCCAGACGCGGCGCTTTGCTCAAGTCGGTTTTCGCCGCGATTTTCAGGAAACGCTCGGCATGATCTTCCAACAAGGGATGCAAGTTCTGCCACACGATAACGGGGATGAGTTTATCGTCACCGCAAACCGACAGCACTTCCAATAGCGTCGGGATTGGGTCCACGCCTTCGATCTTGCGCGCGGCAATGGCGACTTGCAGTAGCACATCCGCCGAAGGATCGTGCGCCAACCCAAGTACCTTCGCCTTGATCCCCGCTTCGACCTTACCGCTATTCGCCGCCGCGCGCACACCCCAAGCTCGATAAGAAGAGTTTTTGTGCGATAGTAAATGTTCGTGAAATGCGGAATCGAGCGAGCCAGCCCCAATCAGCGCCCATAGGGCGTGCATGCGAGTCTTGCGTGACACTTTCTCATCGAAGACGAGGCGCATCAGCGTTTTCCGCGTCGTGGCGTTATTTCGCTCGCACAATAGCCGCTGGGCCATGTCGCGGAAGAAGATGTTCGGGCTATGTAAACGCGCGATCAATTGTTCATCCGTTTCCTTCGCCAGATCGAATTTCGCTGCGCGCGGCGTGTTTTTATAGCGGACGCGGTAGAGCCGGCCGTGCAAGCGGTCGATGCCTTTGGGATCGCGGTTGGCGTCCTGGTAGCAGTGATAGCGGTCGTACCAATCGAGAACGACCATGCAACCATCCGGCCCCGTCTTCTGCGACACAGGCATGAACCAGGCATCGTTAGCCGTCAGGAAGTCCGGCCGCGGTTTGGCGAAATAGGTCGCGCCGTCGCGCGTCAGTTCGTCGCAATTGATGCAGCCGCCGTGAATGTTGCCCATGTACAGTTTCTCGCGATACTCCGGCGGATAGGCGTCGCTATCGAAGTAGTGAATGCCGCAATACGCCGCCTTCTGATGGCGGTGCTTGACAATGGAGCCGAGTTTCCAGGTGAACGGCGGATAAGGCCCACCCTGGCGATGATAGTAGCCCGTCTCGGTCAGGTGCCACAAATGATCTATGACGCAGGCGCTGACGAATGCGCTGCCCTCGCTGTCCCAGGCGACGCCCCACGGATTGCTGGTTCCTTCGCAGAAAAGCTGGAATTCGCGTGTCTTGGGATGAATGCGAAACAGCGTACAGGTGAAGACAAAATCCTTGCCGCGTTGCTTGACGTGACTGTGATTGAAGACGCCGTTGAGTCCGTACAGCCAGCCGTCCGGCCCCCAACTCAGCGAATTGGGCAGTTCGTGGGTGTCGCTGCGGCCAAAGCCCGTGACGACGACTTCGGGTTTGCCGGCCGCCTTGCCATCGGCACCGATCTTGTAAAAGAGAATGTCCGGCGAATTGGCGACCCACACGCCGCCGTGACCGACAGCGATGCCCGACGGGATATTCAATCCCTCGGCGAAAATGGTGACCTTGTCCATCTTGCCGTCGCCGTCGGTGTCTTCGAGGATCTTGATGCGATCGCGTCCAGCGCCGGCGCTGCGGCGCGGATACTCCAGGCTTTCGGTGATCCAGATGCGGCCGCGCTCGTCGAATGTCATGGCCACGGGGTTGACGATGTCCGGCTCGCTGGCCACCAACTCGACCGAGAAGCCCGCAGGCACGGTCATTTTCTTGATGGCTTCTGCCGGCGAAAGAGCCGGTCCTGGTAGATGATCCTGTCCGTGGGGCGGACGCTCCTTCTGAGGCGGCGCGGTCCAGGCATTGCCGATTAGCAGCCACGCCGTCAGGCTGAGGACGGCGAGCCATCGGACCTTTGATCGCAAACGAGAAACGAGGAAGAGCGCGGCAACTGGCATACGAGAACCTCACGCTTCACGGGGTCAATCAAGGAGACGCAGGGCAGGAGCATGGCCGGGACAGCATCCGCGACCGATGCCGCACCCCATGATACCAGTCCGGCGCGAGGCGGACAAAAAGGTTTTACAAGGAGATTATCCGAAAGGACACCGTCAGCCACGGCCCGAAAAAAGGCAAGAAGGGTTATGTTGACACGAACGATAGGATATGGATCAAGGATAGAGCGCACGCGGGCGACCCGGATCATTGGGATGTTCAAGAGGATGGCGGACAGACATACTTTCGCGTCGATCTGCAAGGCAATCTGCTGCCCTAACTCGGGAGAAAGCGATGACGACTTCAAGGAACGCAAGGCCCAGTCAGGGACGCGGCAACGAGAACTTCGGCCTGTTGGCAAACGGCTCTTCCGGTGAGTGGGACGTTGCCATCGACGAAGCCACGTCAGGAGTCGAGCGCTGGTACGCGCAGATCGAGGGGCCAACGGTATATTTCTATTTTGAGATTCCATCGCTTGACATAGTGGGCGAGTTGCTGCGCTTCCTGGAGCGCGGCTTGGTGGCGGCGAAACGCTCGCTCAATGGTTCGGACGAGCGAAACGGCTCGCTGATGATTGGCAAAGTCAAGAAAACACCCATAACTCTCTTCAAAGACGACGAATATCTGGATCGCTTTTTCCTTGTGGTAGGGCCAACGGATAGTCCGATGGTACGGTTTGTCCTTGCCGGCAAGGATGCCGCAGAGATTACGGAAGCGCTGCGCCAGGTCGAAGAAGATCTGGAGGAAGAAGGGTAGTCTCTTCTCGCTCGGAAGTGAAAAGGGTAAGAGGACAAAGGGCAAAGTGTAAATTAGTCCAGAAGGAAACAGACACGCAACCCCTGGTCGTGGGTGCGGAGGCCCGGCGCGAACTTGCTACGGCAAGCGGCGCGGCAGCTCCACATAGCGAAGAGCCAGGAGCCGCCGCGCACCACGCGGGCGTCTCCATTATTGCCACTTTGAGGATCATTTATATTTATACGCCCGTATCCTTGTGGATACGGCCCATACCCATCCTGACACCACTCGCAGACATTGCCGTGCATGTCGAATAGCCCCCAGGCGTTAGGCTTCTTAGTGCAGACCTCGTGCGTCTTATTCCCGGAGTTATTGACATACCAGGCGTAGTCGCTGAGCTGCTTGGGATCGTTGCCGAAGAAGTAGGCCGTGGCGGAGCCGGCAAGGCAGGCGTATTCCCATTCGGCCTCAGTGGGCAACCGGAACGGCTTACCCGTGGTTTGGCTCAGCTTGGCGCAGAACGCCTGGCAGTCGCCCCACGATACATTCTCCACGGGGCAATCTTCGCCCTTAAAATAGCTAGTGTCAGTCGGAAATTGGCCTCTTTTCCCGAGTGCCACCCTGTCCTGACAACCAGTGACATGTCCTTGTCCATTCCCAACGGCCCTCTGCTCCCCAATTCTGCTCACCCTCTCG
>Ga0134126_10000370_pt1 | contig 58213 bp, 53 predicted proteins | sample KB31752_FD_96881 | JGI IMG/M metagenome (GOLD analysis project Ga0134126, IMG submission 96881) | Terrestrial soil microbial communities with excess Nitrogen fertilizer from Kellogg Biological Station, Michigan, USA - KB3-175-2 | ecosystem: Environmental > Terrestrial > Soil > Unclassified ...
CCCATTGATCGTCGCGCAGTGCAGACCGTCGTGCCATCGGGTAGCCCCTCCGTTCAGGCGAACTCTCTATGAATCACATATGCTCAGCTTTGTGAATCCTTAACCGACGACACGCCCTAAGGGTGCTGGCCCTCCATCAGCCCAAGGCGTTGCTCGCAGATGTGCGCGCAATTCAGGACAGCACAGCTCGGGCAGAGGTCTTGGCCGTCTTGGTGCAGCATGTGGCAGACGAGGATCGCGCCACAGTCGTTCAAGAGGCGCTCGCAGCTGTGCATGATATCAAGGAAAGCGGGGTTTAGGCATAGGTGCTGGCTACCTTGGTGCCGTATATGACTGAACAGAACCGTGCGCAAGTGCTTCAGCGAGCACTAACCGCTACGCATGGATATGTTGACAACTTGACACGGGCACAGGTCTTGGCCGCCTTGGTGCCATATATGACAGAGCAGAGTCGTGAGTTGGAGATTCACAACGCACTGATCCAGGCGAGGTACAACGAGCTGAGCAGTCACGAAGCTAGCGAGCTCAAGTCCCTGGCTCCTCACCAACCCGAGGCAGTGCTCGTCGCGGCACAGGCCATCAAGGACAAAGATGAATGGTTCAAAATCTTCACCGCGTTGGCACAACACCGACCTGAGGCGGTGCTCGCAGCCGCACTTGCAATCAAGGACGGTGAGGACCGGACACGGGTGCTGACGGTTCTGCTGCCCCACGTCGCGGAACCAGATCGAGCGCCAGTCCTTCAAGAAGCCCTGACCACCGCACAAGCGATCGCTGACTACGAACAACGGGCAATGAGGCTTATAGCCCTGTTACCCCACGTGGCAAAATCGGACCGACCCCCACTCCTTAAAAAGGCCCTCGTTGCCGCTCAGGCATTCGAGAACAGCACGAGCCGAGCAGAGGTCCTCACGACGCTGGTGCCCCTTGTTGCAGAGCAGGATCGAGCGCCGATCGTTCAAGAAGCGCTCGCCGCCACGCTAGAGATTGAAAATATCTACCGACGTGCATCTGACTTAGAGGCACTAGCTCCTTATCCATCCGATGCACTTCTCGCTGCCGCGCAGACAATCGAGGAGAGCAAGTGCCGAGCACAGGTCCTCGCGGCACTGGTACCTCACGTAGGAGAACAAGATAGGAATTCTTTGATTGATATGACACTCAACATATTCCATACCAACGACAGCAGTTATATGGATCGCGACATTTTGACAGCCTTAGCACCTTATAGACCCGATGCGACGCTGGCCGCGGCGCGGGCATTGAATAGTAATTGGGAACGAGGATCAGTTCTGGCGGCTTTGGCCTCATATTCCCTATCAGGATCTCAGCACCGCCTGTACCATTTATGGCGCACGATATTGAGGCACTCATCGACATCCACCCGAAGCGACCTGATGGTAAATGTGATAGTGCTTATGCCAATTCTTAAAAAGTTGGGTAAGACACGAGCACTGGAAGCCACATTCCTTTCGGTCCGGGATGTCACGACCTGGTGGCCGTGACGAGGCGTTCTCCTCAGTATCACTGCAATATTCTTCGTGTTGTATGATTGCCTGCTCCGTCAGTAGTCATTTACCTTGACTTCGCTAAAACACGGTTTCTAGAATGGCTCCCTTTCACGGCAAAGATGGTCGATTATGAGGGATGACATCGTCATCGTGGGGGGCGGTCTGGCAGGGTCGGAAGCTGCTTGGCAAGCGGCCCATCGTGGAGCCAAAGTCACGCTCTACGAGATGCGTCCAAAAGAGATGACGAAGGCGCACAAGACCGGCAACTTGGCCGAACTCGTCTGCTCGAACTCACTTGGTTCCGCCGATCCTCTGAATGCGCCGGGCATTTTGAAGGAAGAAATGCGGCGCTTGAACTCGCTCGTCATCGCCGCAGCCGAACAATCCAGAGTGCCCGCCGGGTCGGCACTGGCAGTGGACCGTGATCAGTTTTCGTTGCACATAACCCAAGCCTTGCAAGGACATCCACGCATCAGAATTCTTCACGAAGAGATCGCGGACATCCCCACCGATTGCCTCTGCATTATTGCAACAGGTCCGTTGACCTCCGATAAATTGTCTCAGACCATCCGTGCAGCGACGCAATCCCAGCACCTCTATTTCTACGATGCCATCTCGCCGATTGTGGACGCAGACTCGATCAACATGGACGTGGTCTTCCGCGCCTCTCGCTATGACAAGGGCGGAGATGATTATTTGAATTGTCCTATGACCGATACGCAGTACAATGCCTTTTACGATGCCTTGATGGCGGCAGAAAAGGTACAGCCGAAGGAATTTGAGAAGACGCCTTATTTTGAAGCCTGTGTGCCGATTGAAGTGCTGGCAGAACGTGGCCGCCAGACCATGCAGTTTGGCCCTCTCAAGCCGGTCGGATTGAAAGATCCACGGATCGGAATCAAGCCCGCCGCCGTCGTCCAGTTGCGAACGGAAAATGTCCATCGCACCTGTTACAACTTGGTCGGCTTTCAGACGAAACTGACCTATCCGGAGCAGAAGCGCGTGTTTCGCATGATCCCCGGACTCGAACAGGCCGAGTTCCTCCGCTACGGGAGCCTCCATCGCAACACGTTCATCAATTCCCCTCAGCTCCTTCTTAATACGCTGCAATTCAAAGCCCGCGGCACATTGTTTTTCGCCGGGCAGCTCGTCGGCGTCGAAGGTTATACCGAGTCGGCTGCCATGGGAGGCTTGGCCGGCATCAATGCCGCGAGAGCCTTGGTCGGGCAACCGTCGATCACGCCTCCGTCCACGACCGCGCACGGCTGCTTAGTTTCTCATATCATCTCGTCGGATCCTCGCCATTTCCAGCCAATGAATACCAATTTCGGCCTGTTCCCTCCTTTGTCGAACCCTCTCAAAGACAAAGAGAAGAAGCGGCGCGCATTGAGCCAGCGAGCCCTTGAGGATTTTGACTCATGGAAGATGCGATCACAGCTTTCGTAATGCATCTCCAGGTCGAACGGAACGCGTCGCATGAGACGATTCGCAATTATCGATCCGATCTTCATCAGCTGATGAGGTTCCTTCAACGAACCAAGCAGGAAACCGTGCCCATTCGTATCGATACGGTCACCGGTGACGATATTCGTGCCTACCTACACAGGTTGGATCAACAAGGCGGGAAAGCTTCATCTTTAGCCAGAAAACTGGCTTGCCTGAGAAGTTTTTTCCGGTTTCTCGTTCGTGAGGGGCAGCTTCATAAGAACCCCACGGAGAACCTGAGGAGTCCCAAGCTACCAAAGCCGCTCCCTCGAGTGTTGACAAAGGACGATGCGGCGGCTCTCATGGAGTTTCCGACCGGGCAATCGCCCCTCTCCTTGCGCGATCGTGCCCTGCTGGAAACGATGTATTCGACCGGGGCTCGGGTGAGTGAGGTCGTGGGGATCAATCTCGGTGACTTGAACGAGACGGACGGAATCGTGTGTTTGAGAGGGAAGGGTCAAAAGGAGCGGGTGGTGCCGATCGGAGATCTGGCGCTTCTCGCGATCCGGGAGTATTACAAGTCCTTGAAACCGCCGATCCACAGCCGTCATCTACCGTCTCCGATGTTTTTGAATCATCGTGGGGGCCGGATCACCACGCGGAGCGTCGCTCGAATGGTCTCTCGATACTCCAGCCGTCTCGCGGGTGGAGCGGTCAGTCCCCATGTCTTGCGACACTCGTATGCGACTCATCTGCTTGACGAGGGCGCAGACCTCCGGTCGATACAGGAAATGCTCGGCCATGCCTCGCTGAGCACGACACAAAAGTATACGCATCTCGCAATGGATCAACTTCTCGCCGTGTACGATAACGCCCACCCACGAGCGCGGGCGGCAGCAAGCCCCTTGTCAGGAAAGGACCGGAAATCGTCATGATCATTCGATCGACCACCATCCTGTGCGTCAGGCGCGACGGACAGGTTGCCATGGGCTGCGATGGTCAAGTGACCGTTGGAACCACGGTGATGAAGCACAACGCCAAGAAGCTGCGACGCTTGCACCACGACCAGGTGCTGGCCGGATTTGCCGGGGCCACTGCGGATGCCTTCACACTGTTCGAGAAATTCGAGAGCAAGTTGGAGGAGTATCGAGGCAACCTCACCCGAGCGGCGGTCGAGCTCGCGAAAGATTGGCGAACCGACCGTGTGCTTCGACGGTTGGAGGCGCTGCTTGCCGTCGCCGGACGTGAACAGTCGTTCATCATTTCAGGGACCGGCGATGTCGTGGAGCCGGAAGACGGCATTTTGGCCATCGGTTCGGGCGGACCCTATGCCCTGGCAGCTGCCCGGGGGCTCTTACGCCATTCTCAACTTGAGGCCCCGGTGATCGTCACCGAAGCCATGAACATCGCAGGTTCGATTGACATCTACACCAACCAACAGATTATTGTTGAAGAACTTCAAGGATAACTCACCATGATGAAGCCTCTCACGAGCGATACCGAACCACTGAATCTCAATAATCTCACGCCGCGTCAAATCGTCGAAGAACTGAACCGCTATGTCATCGGGCAAAAGGATGCTAAGCGGATGGTCGCCATCGCTCTTCGCAACCGGTGGCGCCGCCAGCAGTTGTCTCCAGACCTCCGCGACGAGGTGATGCCGAAGAACATCATCATGATCGGGCCGACCGGCGTGGGCAAAACGGAGATTGCCCGACGACTCGCCAAGCTGGCTGAGGCTCCATTTATCAAGGTCGAAGCGTCGAAATTCACCGAGGTCGGCTACGTCGGGCGCGATGTGGAATCGATCATTCGCGACTTGACCGAGCTGGCCATCAATATGGTCAAAACGCAACGGCTGGCGTCCGTTCAGCAAAAGGCGGAACAACAAGGCGAGGAACGATTGCTCGATCTGCTCTTGCCGCCACCGCCCCCTCGACCGGGCTTTGTGGACAACCCGAGCGATCCGGCCGCTCAAGCCCCTCAGGATTCCCACGAAACGACGAGATCGAAATTGCGCCTGCAGTTGCGAGGAGGAAAGCTGGACGAACGAACGGTCGAGATGGAAGTGAAGGAGCGGGGTCTTCCCATCGGGGTGATTTCCAACGTGGGCGGCCTTGACGATCTCGAAAGCAATCTCCGCGACATGCTGGGTGGCATGTTCCAAGGCAAGAAAAAGAAACGGCTGATGAAAGTGCCGGAGGCGCTCAAGCACTTGACGCAGGAAGAAGCTCAGAAACTGATCGACATTGAGGATGCAACACGGGAAGCCATCACCAAGGTGGAACAGACCGGGATTGTGTTCCTCGATGAGATCGACAAGATCGCCGGCCGCGAGCGCACCATGGGACCCGATGTGTCGCGAGAAGGTGTGCAACGCGACCTCCTCCCCATCGTGGAAGGCTGCACCGTCACCACCAAACATGGCCCGGTCGTGACGGATCACATCCTCTTCATCGCCGCCGGCGCCTTTCATGTGGCGAAGCCGTCAGATCTGATTCCGGAGCTCCAAGGGCGATTTCCGATCCGCGTCGAGCTCAGCGCGTTATCAAAAGACGATTTCGTCCGCATTCTCACGGAACCGAAAGGGGCGTTGGTCCGGCAGTATCAAGCCCTGCTGGCCACGGAAGGTCTCGCCATCGAGTTCACCAAAGACGGTCTCGAGGAGATCGCCGAGGTGGCGGTGCAGGTCAATGAACGGACCGAGAACATCGGAGCGCGTCGCCTCTTCACCATCATGGAGCGGTTGCTTGAGGACGTTTCTTTCGAGGGGCCCCGCTGGCCCGACAAACAGATCAGCATCACCGCCGCCTATGTCCGGGACCGATTGAAAGACATCGTCAAGGACCAGGACCTGAGCCGATATATTCTCTAAGGGTCAGATGTTGATCGTCGAGAGCTCAGCATGAACAAACTGATCAAGAAGGCCAACGTCCTCATCGAAGCCCTTCCATACATGCGCACGTTTCGCGGGAAGACCGTGGTCGTGAAGTACGGCGGCCATGCGATGACGGACTCTTCCCTGAAGGAACGGTTTGCGCAGAACGTCGTCTTGCTGAAGTATGTCGGCATCAATCCGGTCATCATCCACGGCGGCGGACCCCAAATCGACAAGATGCTCGACCGGCTCGGCATCGAAGCGAAATTTCGCCATGGTGTTCGCATCACCGACGAGGCCACGATGGAAATCGTGGAAATGGTCCTGGCAGGAAAGATCAACATGGAAATCACCGACCTCATCAACCGACACGGCGGCAGCGCGGTCGGGTTGAGCGGGAAGGATGGAGGATTGATACTCAGCAAGCCGTTGACGGCCAAGGCCTGGGCGGAAAGCCTCGATCGCGAGTTGGACGGAGAAGACGACGGCGGGGACTTCGGATTAGTCGGTGACATCGAAAAAGTCGAGCCCGGCCTGCTGCGTAATCTGCAGGATGACCATTACATCCCCGTGATCGCTCCGATCGGAACGGATCGCGAAGGGAACACGTACAACATTAATGCCGATCTGGTCGCCGGAGCCGTGGCCGGGGCTCTGCGTGCGGAGAAGCTCCTCATGATGACCGATATCAAAGGCATTCGCGATGCCAACGGACGCCACCTTTCCACCGTCTCGCGCAAAGACGTGCAGCGCATGATGAAGAAAGGGACTATCACGGAGGGAATGATCCCGAAAGTCCATGCCTGTTTGGACGCGTTGGCCGAGGGAGTCGGAAAAGCTCACATTATCGACGGACGCATTCCCCACGCCCTTCTCCTTGAAATCTTCACGCACAAGGGCATTGGGACCGAAATCGTGAACTAACTTATCGACGGACCACACCACGTGTCTCTTGATCGCAACCAACTCAAGAACGACCTGCATCGCCTCGTCGGCGAGCGCCATCCCCTCTCTTCTCCGCTTCGCCTCCAGGAAGCAGAAGCCTATCTACACCGACAGTTCACTAAAGTAGGCCTGACCGTCACAAAGCACCACTTCCAGGCCTTGGGCGGCACCTACCACAATGTGATCGGAACGGCACGTCCTGCCATTCAGCCATTTCAATCGGCACCGCCGTTGATCCTCGCCGCGCACTTCGATACCGTGCAGGGGTCTCCCGGCGCTGATGACAACGCCAGCGCCCTCGCAGTGATGCTCCAGGTCGCTCGTCTGGTCCGAGCCATGACATTGGCCAGACCGATCCGTTTCATTGGCTTTAGTTTAGAAGAAGACAACTTGCTCGGCAGCTCTGCTTATACCGCGCTTTTGAAAAAGAATCGTGAGGCGATCCTAGGTGCGATCGTGTTGGAATGTGTCGGTTATGCGAGCGATCAACACAACTCGCAGAAAATTCCTCCCGGTGTGCCCATCGCCGTTCCGACGACCGGAAATTTTCTGGCCGTGATCGGGAACGAGCGGTCACACGCTCTGACCGGCTCAGTCGTCCAGGCCATGAAATCGCACCTCCCGATTGTTCCATTGGTCGTGCCGGGCAATGGAGAGAAGCTGCCGGACACCAGACGCAGCGACCATACCTCCTTCTGGGAACAAGGGTTTCCTGCCGTCATGCTCACCGACACGGCCAACTTCCGCAATCCTCACTACCATCGTCAGACCGACACCCTCGACACGTTGAATCTGGACTTCATCGTCTCAGTAGCCGATGGGGTCACCGCAGCAGTCATGGCATTGGCTGGTCAGCCGACCGCTTAGCTTTCACAGAACGATTTGGTTAGACTCCCGTGGCTCAATTCGGAGACTTTCAAGGGCGGCCGGCTGCGTAGCTTTCGGGCTGCGATTTCGTTAGACTTCCGCCCCACAGACCGCTTTGCGCTCTTCCTTAGAGCGCGGTCTCTGATCAAAGCATGAACGCCCAACCCATCTTGTCATGCCCACGCTGAACTGGATCGGAAAAGACGCGGTCGTCAATCACCATCATCAGGTGCCCTTTCATCTGTTGAAAGACGTGCCTGAGTTGTCTTGCGGCGATCCAGGGTCGGGGAATCTCATTGTCCAAGGCGATAATCTCGTCGCGCTCAAGGCACTGCTTCCCTACTACGCCGGACAAGTGAAGTGCATCTACATCGATCCACCATACAACACAGGTGTGGATGAGCGGAACGACGACGGAAGGCGTACGGGGTGGATATACAACGACAATGTGAACAGCCCCGAGATTCGTAATTGGTTAGGGACAGTTGTCGGCGAAGAAACGGAAGACCTTTCACGGCACGATAAGTGGCTCTGCATGATGTATCCACGACTTGCCTTGCTGCAGAAGTTCCTAAGGCAAGACGGGATGGTCTTCGCAAGCATTGATGAAATCGAACTGCCAACCCTTCGTCTGCTGTTCGACGAAATCTTCGGCATAACGAACCGTGTCGGCACTCTGGTTTGGAAAAACGCCACCGACAACAATCCGACGAATATCGCCATCGAACATGAATACGTTCTTTGTTACGCCAGAAACAAAGAGAAGCTTCCTCGCGAATGGAAATCTGTGCATTTGGCGGTGAAGGATAAGTTATTGACGGTTGGAGATGAGTTCGTCATAAAGTATTCCGACGTCGACCAACGACAAAAGGAGTACACAAAGTGGTTCAGACAGAACAAGGATTATCTTTGGCCATTCGACCGGTACAAATACATTGATGACGGTGGGATCTACACGGGGAGCCAAAGCGTTCACAACCCAGGAAAGGAAGGTTACCGTTATGACGTGTTCCATCCCGTCACAGGTAAGCCATGCGTGCAGCCACTTATGGGCTATCGCTTCCCCAAAGACACGCTTGATGACCTAATCGCCAATAAGCGCGTCCTCTTTGGTGACAACGAATCTAAAATTATTGAACTCAAGGTTTAAAGGTTTATGTGAAAGATTATCGCGCAAAGCTTGCAAGTCTTTTTGAGTTAGACGGTCGAATTGGTACATATGAGATCAAAGACATTTTCCCGGAAGATAAAAGGCCCTTCGATTTTCCAAAGCCTACGGAACTGATCGAGGAACTGCTCAGCTTTACAACGTCGGCAGACGATTTGATTCTGGATTCCTTCGCAGGGTCCGGAACAACCGGTCATGCCGTTCTGAAATTGAATCGTGCGGATCGGCAGAACCGCCGATTCATACTTGTGGAGATGAAACCTTCTATTTCCACTGACATCACCGCCGAGCGTGTGCGGCGAGTGGCCGAGGGCTATAAAAATGCGAAGGGCGAGAAAATTGACGGCCTTGGCGGCGGGTTTCGCTATTGCGAATTGAGCGAACCGTTGTTTGACGAGAACGGCAAGATTCGAGAGTCCGTCACATTTGCCGAGCTGGCGCGGCATGTTTACTTCACGGAGACCGGAGAGCCCTTGCCGCGTGAGCGTGTGTCGAAGTCTCCTTTTCTCGGCGAATGCCGTGGGGTAGGCATCTACCTGCTCTACAACGGCATTCTCGACGACAAGAGCGCCAAGGGCGGGAATGTCCTCACGCGGGCAGTGCTGGCGAACCTGCCGAAGTTCGATGGTCAGAAAGTGATCTATTGCGCCGGCTGCCTGCTGGGAAAAGACCGGTTGCAAGCGGAGCGAATTTTGGTTCGCCAGACTCCGTACGAAATTAAGGTCTCATGATCACGTTAAAGGACTATCAGGAGCGGGTGCTCGATTCGCTTCGAGAGTTCTTTCGTCTAGCCGCAAGAACCGGTGATCCGGCCGCAGCTTTTCGCGATACGACGAGGCGGCTAGGTGAGACGACCCCGTATCTTCCGGTTCCGTCGGCAGGACTGGGATCTGGCATGCCCTATGTTTGCCTGCGCGTGCCGACCGGCGGCGGCAAGACGTTGCTCGCCTGTTACGCGGCTGGGCTGGCCCAACGGGAATTTATGCGGGCCGAGCGGGCCGTGGTCCTCTGGCTGGTACCAAGCAATACGATTCTCGACCAAACCGCCGACGCATTGCGTGATCCAAGACATCCATACCGCCGCGCATTGGAGCTGGCCTGCGGGGTGGTCGAAGTAGTGACAATCGAAGAGGCGCTCCGGCTCTCCCGTGCTACGGTCGAAGGGCAAACCGTGGTAATCGTGTCCACCATTCAATCGTTCCGCGTCGAAGATACCACGGGACGCAAGGTTTATGAGCAGAACGGCGCGTTCGCCGACCATCTACTGAATGTGCCCGTTGATCGATTCCCCCATTTGTTGAACGGAGCCGACGAGAAACCGAAGCCGTCGCTCGTGAACATGCTGCGGTTGCGGCGGCCCATCGTGATCGTGGACGAGGCGCACAATGCACGCACGGACCTTTCGTTCTCCACGCTCGGACAGGTCCTGCCGTCTTGCATCGTGGAATTTACGGCGACGCCGGCTCGTGAGAAACACCCCTCCAATGTCCTCCATAGAGTCTCGGCAGCGGAATTGAAGCAGGCTCAAATGGTGAAGTTGCCGTTGCGTGTGTTCACCAGGCATCCAAGCCAGCGAGATCAACTGTTAGCGGACGCGATCGCGCTGCGAACCGATCTTGAAAAGCTCGCCATCACCGAAGGACAACAGACGGCAGAATACATCCGACCGATTCTTTTGATCCAAGCCGAACGCGTCGATGCCTGTGAGTCTCTGCGTGACCGGCTGGTGCGTGAATTCGGGCTATCGAAGGACGAGGTAAAAATCTCCGTCGGCAGACTCGATGAGCTCAAAGACGTAAAGGACATTGCTTCACCAACATGCCCAGTGCGCGTCATCATCACCGTGGAAAAGCTACGAGAAGGCTGGGATTGCCCCTTCGCCCATGTGCTGTGCAGCCTAAAAGAAACGCGATCGGCCACAGCCATCGAGCAGATCGTCGGGCGCATTCTGCGATTGCCGAATGCCCAGGTGAAGCGGCATCCCGACCTAAACTGTTCCTATGCGTTCTCTGTCTCTGAATCCATCACAGACGTGTTGGCCGAGCTGCGCGAAGCCCTGGAGCACAACGGTTTCACCGCTGCGGAAGCGGAGCGGATCATCATTCCGGTGCCTCAGGGCACATTGCCGCTCGGCATGCAGCAAAAGACAGCGACCTTCGCGCCAGCTGAGATCGACGCCATGGTCGCCTCTATTCAAGAGGCCGCGCTTGGCGGGAAAGTACGGATCGATGTACCAAGCAGCTCTATCACCATCCTCATGCCGCTTGACCGCGATGACCTGGAAAAAGTGCAAAGCTGCGTCACGACGCCGAGCGCCAAAGCCAAGGTTGCGGAAGCCGCTGAGTTCGTACGCCAGGCAGAGCAGGCCTTCGGAGGAAGCGGGAAACCGAGAAAGCCTTCCCCCTATGAGCAACAGTTGGATTTTCTCGTGCCGCTGCTGTGCTTCAACGAAAATGGACTGTTGTACGAGTTCGAGAGCACGTTCCTGCTCGAACACCCTTGGAAGCTGAGCGAAAAGGATGCGTCGCTGTCGGCTGCGTACAATCCAAAAACCCGACCTTTCGGCAAGAGCGCAGTTCTCGATGTGGGGGCTAAAGGGGAGGTGACTACCATTCTCGCGGGAGATACAGCCGATGGGGACTTTGTCGGCACGCTGCATCAACAGGTTCTTCAACTTAGTGGGACTGAAGACTGGTCAATGGAGCGTCTAGTGGTGTGGTTAGATCGGGAAATCGACCACTACGATATTCCTGCAGGCGAATCGGCAGAGTTTCTACGGAAAGTTATCCGAGGGCTCATGGCGAAGTTCGGAATTGTTGATGTGGGCACGCTCGCTCTCGATCGCTTCCGCTTGTGCGACGAAATTACAGAACGTATCCAGGAGCATCGCGACAGCGAATGCAAAGCGGCCTTTCACCAACTGATGCTCCCTGATTCACCGCTTATCGTGGATGTGGGGCAGACGATCAACTTCCGGACGATGGGGTATGAGCCAAGCCGCCTGTACGAGGGCGGATTCCAGTTTCAAAAACACTACTTCGGGCCGAAGCCCGGAGAATTGACGGAGAAAACAGCGGACGGGAAACTCACGGAAGAATTTCAATGCGCACAATTTCTTGATGATCTTCCAGCGATAAGGTTTTGGGTGCGCAATCTTCCTCGCAAGCCGACTTCATTCAGGCTTCAGACCTCGAAGGACTGGTTCTATCCGGATTTCATTTGTCAGTTAACCGATGGTCGCGTGCTCGCGGTCGAGTACAAAGGCAAGCATCTGTACGACGGCAATGACGCCGAAGAGAAACGCACCGTCGGCGCTGTGTGGGCTTCGCGTAGCGATGGCCACTGCCTGTTCGTCATGCCGACAGAGGGCGACTTCTCCGTGATTACACAGGCAGTCACATCGGTATAATCGAATATTCTTCCGGCAAACTGCCTTCTGCCACCAATTGGATGACGTGTTTCACTCCCTCCTCTGCCGCACGTTTTAAGGTGAGTTGTGAAGACCACTCGCTATTTTGAAGAGCAGACCTTGCGAAAACGCCCGTACATCAAATGCGAATGGTGTGAACAAGCTTTGCGCCACCCCGTCCACCGTGAAGTGCAGCCCGATGGTCGCATCCGCCACTGGGTTCTTATTCCTGAACTTGGACGGTACTTGCGCGTGGTGACCTTGGAGGATAGTATGACGGTGCATAACGCGTTTCTAGATCGCAATTTCAAAGAGGCAGGATCGTGAAGTTTCACTACTATCCTGAAACAGACTCCCTCTATATCGATCTGTCCGATAAGGTCAGCGTCGATTCCCGAGAAGCGGCACCGGGCGTGGTGTTGGATTTCGATGCCGAAGGGCATGTGGTCGGGATTGATATTGACCATGCCAGTCAGATTGTCGACCTCTCTCGTCTTGAGGCAGAAGCCCTGCCGATTACGACGCTTTCTCTCTCCCAGAAAAGTTAGCCAAGACAACGGAGAAAGAAGTTATGACCACCCAGAATAAGTTTCCTCCAGGCTGGGACGAAGCGCGTGTTCGTCGAGTACTGACTCACTACGAACAACAGACGGAGGAAGAGGCGGTTGCCGAGGACGAAGCTGCAACCGAATACAAGACCCAGACGGTTATGGAAATTCCCACCGAGTTGGTTCCCGCTGTCCGTGAGCTGATCGCAAAACGACAACGATAGATAGTCAACGCTTCGTACCGTCCTCGTCGCTAGAGATTCGAGCAATGGAATACCAACAAACCTCCTCTTGCCGCCGTCTGGGTGACCCCTTCCAGTCGATGCTCCACCGCGCGTTCGACGGCGAATGACAGTCGTTGCCTAAGCCGATCCGGGCGCCAGTCGTTCACTACATCGTGCTGTTCAGGAATCATGAAAAAAGAGAAGTCTGATCGATTTCTTGTAAGGCTTTGTGACATAAGTGAGCGGCCATGAAGAGACGTCTCTCAGATTCAACTCGACGTGTAATCGCCGAGGTGTTCGATCAGCTCGATTACACACGGCTCGAGTCCGTCTATTGTTATGAAGGGGGCGATGAGTTTTGGTTTAGAAAGCGGGCACCTTGTCGGCGACTGGGAATCAAGGTAGCCCAAGTTCTCGTAAAGAAGCTACCGCCTGACGGGCGCAGTCTGTATGTGGGCGCTGGCGTGACAGAGCTGCCTGTGCTACTTGCAGAATCGATCGAGCTACAACGCCAAGTTGAGCCCTATAATCTCAAAAGATCGGAAGTGGCAGTACTCAATCGCGCCTGCCGATCGCTACCCGTGAGGTTTAGGGGCCAGGACGCCTCTTCAGCGGCTGGTTTTTTTGATCATCTCTGGATTGTGAGTGTCTTGAATGATCCCGAGCGGTTTCCACACCTTGCACCATTATCGTACGGGCGAGCTGATCCGGTCAGCTTCAATCCTCTTCTTTTCCAGAAAGAACGGCGGATCGTACAGACGATCGTGAATCGCTGCATGCCAAAATTGAGTGTACCCGGTCTGGTGACGACATCAACGGAGGAAGTCGTATGGATCGCGGACTGGTGCCATAGACATAGGATTCCTTACCACGTGGAGCGTAAACAGTATCCCACCGCGCTCGTCGGCGATCCGATCTGCTTCATCAAGATTGGTAAAGAGTGAGAGGTAAGCGTTCCGCCTTCTGGGGTCAGTCAGAGTTCAAAGCCGGTTTTCTTGGCTGAATCGCCCATATACTGCCTCGCGTACTTCACATAGTTCTCTGCCGACTCTCTAATCCAGGCTAACTCCTCCTCTGTTACCGGTCGCTTCACCTTGGCTGGCGATCCGAGAATCAAACTCTTCGGCGGTACGACCGTCCCTTCGACGATCAGTGCTCCCGCTCCCACCACAGAATCCTCTCCGATCACTGCGCCGTCCATGACGATCGCGCCCATTCCGACCAACACACGATCCTGAATCGTACAGCCATGCAGCACGACATTGTGGCCAATCGTAACCGCATTGCCGATGATGAGCGGATGGGTATCGTGAGTCACATGGAGCATGCAGAGGTCCTGGACATTCGTCCGTTCTCCGATCCGGATATAGTTTACATCGCCTCGGATCACGGCGTTGAACCACACGCTGCAATCTTCACCCATGACGACATCGCCGATCACAACGGCGGTTTCTTCGATAAAGCATGAGTTGGGAACCGTCGGCCTGATGCCCTGAAAGCTTCGAATCATGAGAGGCACAATAGGGGAAGTGAACGGTCTCCTGCAAGGGTCTGCCATAAAGGTCTAATTGACAGACTTTTTCACCCTCCCGTAGACTGCCCCTATGTCTCAGCCACTGATCATTCCACGGCGTACGAAACCGGTAGCCCAAAAGGACAGGCACCGATCCTTAATCGGAGCCAGTCCCCAGAAAACTACGATCGGGTTTGTGAATCTTGGCTGTTCAAAAAATCAGGTCGACACGGAAATCATGCTCGGGTCTCTCGTGACCGAGGGGTTTCAACTGACCAGTGACCCGAAACAAGCCGACGTGGTCATCGTCAACACCTGCGGCTTCATCGAAGAGGCCAAAGAGGAATCGATCAACACCATTCTCGAACATGGACATCTGAAGAAAACAGGAACCTGCCGTGTCTTGATTGCAGCCGGTTGTCTAGCGCAGCGGTATCAAGGAGACTTGCTGAAGGAGTTACCGGAGTTGGATGCCGTGGTCGGCACGGGAGAGTTCGGCAAGATCGCGGAGATCTGCCGAGACTTGTTGGCTCCCAAAAAACGGCATCGTCGTCTGTGGATCAGCCAACCTCCCTATCTCTACGATGAACTCGCACCTCGCCTAAGACTCGGCAGGCAGCATAGCGCCTATGTGAAAATCGCCGAAGGTTGTAACCGCAATTGTACATTCTGTGCCATTCCGCTGATGCGTGGCAAGCAGCGCAGCAGGCCTGTGGAATCCATTGTTGCAGAGGCGCGCCGGCTCGCCTCCGAAGGTGTCAAAGAGATCAACCTGATCTCGCAAGATACGATCAACTATGGCGTCGATCTTGGTCTTCGTCAAGGTCTGGTTCAACTGCTCCGCGAATTGGTGAAGGTTGAGAAACTCCGATGGATCAGACCGTTCTACCTGTACCCCCAGCAAGTCACGGACGATCTGCTGGATCTGTATGCGGGGGAAGAAAAGATTACCAAATATATCGACATGCCTCTTCAGCACATCAATAACCGCATGCTCAAACGCATGCATCGTCTGGGTGACCGCGCCGTGATCGAAGCCTTGGTCGATCGTATCCGTACCCGTATTCCCACGGTGGCTTTTCGGACGGCCTTCATCGTCGGCTTTCCGGGAGAAACCGATGCGGCTTATACTGAACTGCGCAACTACGTTGAGCAGGCTGAGTTCGACCGGGTCGCGGTGTTTCTCTACTCGGATGAGGAAGGGACGGGGGCGGCCGACTTAGACGAGAAAGTCGAGCGAGAAGTCATGGATGAGCGCCGCAATGCCATCCTCTCCATTCAGGAGTCGATTTCAACGGCCAAAGGGAGGGCCAAAGTCGGTTCAATCCTCGACGTGCTCATCGATGGGCGATCAGCAGAAGCGGAGGGCGCCATGGAAGGGCGCCATGAAGGGTTCGCGCCAGAAATAGATGGTGTTGTCTACATCGACGAGGGCTCGACCTCGAGCCTCCACGTACGCGATCCCCGCTTCGAAATGCCTACCCCCACGCCAGGCGATTTCTGCACCGTCGAAATCACCGATGCAGCAGACTATGATCTCGTTGGACGCATCGTCAGGAACTCTGTCTCCTGAGTGTTTCCATTACTCCTAATCTTGTACGGTGAAAATGGCCGCTTTACAGGGGTGCAACCCAGTGGCGGCTCCGAAGAAAGACTCCATTGTCCTGCTGATCCATTGCAAAGACCGTAAAGGCATCGTCGCTCGGGTGTCTGGATTCATCCATGACTTCGGCGGGAACATTCTCGACTCCGACCATCACACAGACGACGAGACGAACGATTTCCTCATGCGAATGGAATTTGCAACGGAGGGATTCCAGATTCCCTCAGACGACATTCCTGCCGCCTTTGCTCCGGTCGCCAAAGTATACGAGATGCGCTACGAAGTGTATGTGTCCAGCCGACGCGCTCGTGTCGGCTTGCTGGTCTCGAAACAGGATCACTGTCTGGCCGATCTGCTTCAGCGGCACCGCCGAGACGAACTGTACATCGATATTCCCGTCATTATCTCAAATCACGACACCTGCGCGAGCTGGGCCGATCTCTTCAAAATTCACTTTGCCGTCTATCCCGTGACGAAGGAGACCAAGCAGCAACAGGAAAGACAGGTCTTGGCGCTCCTGAAAGAGCAGCGGGTGGAGCTCGTCGTTATGGCTCGCTATATGCAGATCCTCAGCGCGGACTTTCTCGCTCAGATCGGCTGCCCGGTCATCAACATCCACCATTCCTTTCTTCCGGCCTTTATCGGAGCGAATCCCTATCGTCAAGCCTATGAACGGGGCGTGAAGATCATCGGAGCGACGGCCCACTACGCGACTCAAGATTTGGACGAGGGGCCGATCATCGAGCAAGACGTGATTCGTGTAGGACATCGGGATACGGTGGAGGATCTCGTGCGCAAAGGTCGAGACCTGGAAGAAATTGTGTTGGCGCGCGCAGTGCGGCGGCACATCGAACGGCGGGTCTTAGTCTACGGCAGGAAGACGGTGGTGTTCGACTAGCGGTTGTTGAAAAAAGAGCAGGTCGGATGACCTGCTCTTTTTTCTCTTTTGCGGGATTACACCTTCGCCGATAGGAACAGCGAATTCCCACGCCGATTGACCAAGATCAACACATTGCCTCCCTTTTTCACATCCGAGGAGACTTTCTCAAAATCCTTTACTGACCTGATCGGTTGCCTATTGATCTCTCGGATAACGTCGCCCGGCATGAGACCGGCCTTCTCAGCTCCACTCTCCGGGGCAACCCTTGTAACCACCACGCCTCGCTTTCCATGAAGGCCGAGTTCTCTGGAGATAGCCGGATCTAAGTCTTCGACCGCGAGGCCGGACAAGGCACTGTCGGTTTCGGCTCTTTCCACCTTGGCGACTTTGGCTTCATCCGGCTGCTCACCGATTCTGACCGTCATCTCACGCTCATGACCGTCGCGAATCAATTTCAGCGGTACTATGGTACCAACCGATGTCCTGGTCACCAGTCGCTGCAAAGCCATGCCATCATCCACGGGAGTGCCGTGATATTCGATAATGACGTCTCCCTGCTTCAGTCCGGCCTGCTCAGCCGGGCCCTCTTCTTTCACGTCGCTGATGAGGGCACCCTTCGAATCCTTGATATTGAAGGACTTCGCCAGATCCTGATTCAGGTCCTGGATGCCGATCCCAAGGTAGCCTCGGACAACCTTGCCGGTACTGACAAGACTCTCATAGATCGGTCTTGCCATCGTCGTCGATACGGCAAAACCAACGCCTTGATAGCCGCCGGTCTGTGAGAAAATTGCCGTGTTAATGCCGACGAGCTCACCCTTGGTATTCACCAACGCACCGCCTGAGTTGCCGGGGTTAATGGCGGCATCCGTCTGAATGAAATCTTCATACTGAGTGATTCCCATGTGGCCTCGACCGACAGCGCTCACGATGCCCAGTGTCACGGTGGAATTCAATCCGAAGGGATTGCCGACGGCCAACACATACTCGCCGACTTGCAGTCGTGAAGCATCGCCCCACGACACCGCGGGAAGGTCGATCGCGTTGATCTTTACGACGGCGAGATCGGTCTTCGGATCCGCACCGATAATCTTGCCTGTAAATTCGCGCTTGTCCGGAAGCGTGACATTGACCTCACGGGCCTTGGCGATCACGTGATTGTTGGTCAAGATATATCCATCCGAAGAAATGATGACGCCCGACCCTTGTCCTCTTCGAGGTCCTTGGTTTCCAAAAGGGTCGGAAGGTCCGCGCCCACGAGGTCCGAACGGTTTTCCGAAGAACTCTTCCATTCGGTCTCGTAGTTCATCCGGGGCAGAAAACCCCTCCGAAACCTTCTCCGTCATCACCGTCGTGATGTTGACGACCGCTGGAGTTACTTGTTTAGCGACTTCCGTGAAGCCATTCGTCGGCGTGTTTACGGCGACAGGTATAGCGGCAGGTATAGCGATCGGAGACGGCGCATCCGATGCATGGGACGCGGTGAGTGAGTGGTTTCCCCAGACCAGGGCGCCGCTCAGGAGACCGATCCCAATCACGGAACCGATGGTACGATACGAATGCGATGACATGACTTCCTCCTTAACGTGAGATTGTTGATCAAAGAATCGACAGAGAACGAGCTCATGACTGCAAGGATGTTTCCCGGTTTCGATTACAAAACCTAACAACCGGTAATGAGAGCGAGATTAATCGAGGATTAAACTTCGCTAACAGGTAGGGCCCCCGCAGGCTGTTCAAAAAGGCCGTTCGGCAAGGCCGCAGCGAGCGAAGAGGCGAGGCGTAGCCATTTCACCCGCCCTGCCCCGAGCTGCTCTGGCAGCTCTAGCCCGGTGGTACGTTGAGCCTTCTGAGCGATGCGAGGACGCCGCTGGCGGACTTTTTCAACGGCCTGCTAAGCAGGGGGATGAGCGAGCGGCAGCACAACCGTGAAGGTTGATCCCTGGCCGAGATCGCTTTTGACTTCTACCCGTCCCTTGTGCAGATCGGCGATCCATGCACAAATGGCGAGACCAAGACCTGTCCCCTTCTTCGTGTGGGCGCGAGCGACGTCCGTGCGGAAGAAGCGTTGGAAAATCCGCTTGTGGTCTGCCGGGGCAATGCCGATGCCATGGTCCGTGACCGACAGCCTGGCCTCTCGGCCGTCATTCAACAGCGAGATCTCGACCTTTCCTCCCGGGTACGAATACTTCAGCCCATTCTCGACGAGATTGAGCAGCAACTCGCGAATCCGCAAGTCGTCGCCCTGCACGACCACCTGCATGACGGTTCCCAGTACAACCTCGATGCCTCGATCCTGCCCCAGCAGCGTGGCCTGACGATGAATATCTTCGACGAGTGGTTCCATCGCAACGGGCAATGACTCCATTTTGACTTCTCCCATGTCGGCACGGGAGAGGAACAACAGTTCGTCGACGATGCGGGTCATTCGATCGATCTCTTCCAAAGTGCTCTCAAGCACCGACTTATAGTCTTCGAGGGCGCGAGGGCGCCGCAGAACCAAGTCCGTTTCGCCCTTCATCACCGTGAGAGGGGTCCGCAACTCGTGCGACGCGTCACTGGTGAATTGACGAATTTGGCGGAACGAGACATCCAGTCGGCCGATCATGTTGTTGAATGTGGCGGCCAGGCGACCGATTTCGTCGTGAGCCGCCGGCATGCTGAGACGCTGGCTGAGATCTCCCGCGGCGATGCGCTGCGCGGCAAGGGTAATCTTATCGACCGGACGTAACGCTCGTCCTGCCAAGAACCATCCCCCCGCGAGAGAAACGGTCAGGGCGATCGGGATTGCGACCACAAGCAGAATCAGGAATCGATGGAGGGTTTCTCCGACCGATTCCATCGACGTGCCCACTTGCACGATATACAAGAGATTGCCTCGATACATGATCGGCATGGAGATCAGCCGTAACGGAGGCTCATTGGGATACTTGGCCGACTCAAAAATGCTCTGTCCGGCGAACGCGGTATCGAGAGCAGTCCGGCTGAGCGGAACTTCGTGTTGTTTGATGTTGGGAGAACGGATCGATATGGTGCCTGAGGGGCTGAAGATCTGGAAAAACTTATCGATGCGCGTCAGTTCGGGAAATTGGGAGAGCAGTTCCTCTTCATTGATCAGAGGAAGAAATCCACGCTCTTCAAGCGAACGCACAGCCGTCGTCGCCGTTTCTTCGAGGGATTGATCGACGGCGTCGCGCAAATTTCGCGCGGTCATGGCGTACAGAACCACGGAGAAAATCATTAAGACCAGGACAAGGGCAGTCCCGTACCAGAGGGTCAGGCGGACACGTAGCGGCATAGGTCAGCTCCTGGTCGCTGATGACGACATGATACCGTCGCAGAGCCTTCTTGTCGGTTTAACGCATCCGGAGCCGAAGCAGGAGAAAGAGGGTTGCTTCGGCGTCGTGCTAGTCTGCCTTCAGCATGTACCCGCTGCCGCGAATGGTATGGATCAATTTCTTGGTTCGGCCTCGATCAATTTTATTCCGAAGATAGTTGACATAGACATCGATGACGTTGGTGAAAGTATCGAAGTCTTGATTCCATACGTGTTCGGAGATCATGGGCCGGGTGAGCACGCGGCCGGTATGGCGCATCAGATATTCGAGTAACGCATACTCTTTCAGCGTCAAATCGATGCGTTGCCCCTCCCGGGTGACGTCACGGGTCGCCGGGTTGAGAATCAGGTCGTCCACCTGTAGAATTCCCGGGCTTTCGGATGCCCCACGGCGCAATAGGGCCCGAACGCGCGCCAAGAGTTCATCGATCGCAAACGGTTTGGTCAGGTAATCGTCGGCGCCGGCATCCAGTCCTTTGACCCGCTGGTCGATCTGGGATTGAGCCGAGAGGATCAACACCGGTGTGTGGATCCGTTCGCGGCGGATATTCTTCAACACATCCAGACCGGACATGGACGGCAACATCACGTCGACGACCAGAAGGTCGTAGTTGGTCACCAGGGCCATCCCCAACCCTTTGGCTCCGTCCTCACAGAGGTCGACTGCATAGCTTTCTTCTTCTAACGCTCGCTTAATAAAACAGCCGACTTTGGTTTCATCTTCGATGACAAGCACCCGCATACACACTCCAACGAATGTTGAGCAGCGGCGTGATTATACCAGACCGATGAATGTGAATCTTGTCGCGTACAGATACGCTCGATCGTTCATGCAGCCGGGGCTAGGTCGAATCGCCGGGGAAGGTCTGTTCCAGAGAGGTAATCTTGGGTTTGCCGTCGCGTATATTGAAGACCAGCGTTTCTTCGCCTTCTGTCTTGAACTCCCGATTGGCTTGTCGAAGCGTCTCCGTCGACTTGAAGGACACTTTCGCGCTTCGCTCATCCGAGGCCAACGAGACGGACGTATTCGTACGAGTGAAGTCGTTGGCGCTGGGAAAGGCGAAACTCATGGCGAGAGTTTTCCGGTATTCTTCCCGCGTCAGCATGGCCATCTGTTGCTGCGGGCCTTGTTTCAGATGAATGGTGATGGTCGCGTCGTGAGTAATGTGGCGTAGGACGCCGTTGACATCCTTTCGTCGAACAGCCTCGTCGAGCGCATCGAGAAGAAGGTCGATCCCTTCACGAGTCAGACGGACATCGGGCTGAAAGGGTTTCGGCCGCGAATCTGTGAGAACCACGCTGGACTGACTTGTCGGTACATGGGGAGCCAGAAATTTGGTTACCAGACCCTGGTTTTTGAACATCGCGTATCCCGCATACCCGATGACCATCGTGGTACCGAGAACAAGCGTTATGACGATAGCTTTTACCATCAAGAAGCGCTGCGGCGATCCCTTCTCTGTCCTTTCACCGGGGCTCGGCTTCGTGACGACCATCGGTCAGCTTTCCGGACTGGAGGTATGAGCTAACAATAGCGTGAATTATGTGAAAAGCAACCAAAGCCGGCCGCTATGCAAGACGATTTACCCCGTGCGCAGCCGAGCCCGACGGCGGCTGCTTCAGACAAGGCCCTCGCAACCCACCTATTATCATGACCGCCATGAAATCATCCCCGAAAAGTGGATCTGGTCTCTTGGAAAAAGAGCTGATAGCGTGGTACGTTGCCCAATTGACGGGGATACCTCTCAACCATCCCTGCGAACCAAACGGAGGGACAGTCGACTCCATGACCACTCACGATTGGCTCCAACCGACCGATGACTTTGTTCACCGACACCTGGGTCCCACAAGGGCCGATATTCAGGAGATGCTGGCCTCATTGGGTCTAACCTCGCTCGATACGTTGGCCGATACGGCCATTCCTCCAGACCTTCGTTTTCGTCGGTCCCTGGATATTCCGAACGGCGACGGTGAGCAAGCCGTCCTAGCCCGTCTGAAAGGCATCGCGTCCCAAAATAAGGTCTATCGATCGCTGATCGGCATGGGGTACTACGATTGTGTCACCCCGGGCGTGATCCAGCGAAATATTCTAGAGAATCCGGCATGGTATACGCAATACACCCCATACCAAGCCGAGATCTCACAAGGCCGCTTAGAGGCGCTCGTGAATTTCCAGACCATGGTGGCGGACTTGACCGGTCTGCCGCTGGCGAATGCCTCACTGTTGGATGAAGCGACCGCCGCAGCTGAAGCGATGGCGATGTGTTACACGATCGCCCGCCACGCGGGCGAGGAACGAAAGGAATTTTTTGTCTCGCGCGACTGTCATCCACAGACCTTGGCGGTATTGCAGACCAGAGCCGACCCTTTAGGTATTGTCATCAAGACCGGTGTCGCCTCGTCCATTGATTGTTCGAGTCCTCAGCTGTGCGGCATTTTGTTGCAGTACCCGGCTACGGACGGCTATGTGGGTGATTTCAGCACATTGGTCGCGCAGGCTCATGAGGCCGGTGTTCGAGTGGCGGTCGCCACCGATCTTCTCGCCTTGACCTTGCTCCGCTCGCCCGGGGAATTCGGTGCCGATATTGCCGTCGGCTCGACACAACGGTTCGGTGTGCCGATCGGCTTTGGTGGCCCTCATGCCGCGTTTTTGGCTACTAGAGAGGAGTACAAACGGCAGGTGCCGGGTCGCCTTGTCGGTATCTCAAAAGATGTGACCGGTAAACCGGCCATCAGGCTTTCGCTTCAGACGAGGGAACAACACATTCGACGGGAGAAGGCGACCAGTAACATCTGCACGGCTCAAGTCTTGTTGGCCGTCATGGCCGCCATGTACGCGGTGTACCATGGGCCGGACGGGTTGCGTCGGATCGCTGAACGTGTACATGGCCTCACGTTGCTGCTGGCTGAAGGTCTGCGTCGACTTGGGTTCGACGTCTTGCCGAAAATCTTCTTCGATACGATTCGTGTACCATTGTCCAAAGCTCAAGCGGATCAGATTGCGACGCGCGCGGATGCACAAAGAATCAATTTCCGACGTTATGAGGACGGCTCGATCGGCGTCTCGCTCGACGAAGTCAGCTCCGCGGAGGAAGTACAGCGCCTCCTTCAAATCTTTGTCGGTCATGATCGCTTGCCATTCCGCCTCTCCGATCTCGCTGGGACCATCGATCTCAGTTACTCGTCTCCCTTGGTCAGAACCACTAGATATCTGACGCACGAGGTGTTCCATCGTTATCATTCCGAGCACGAGATGCTCCGCTATCTCCACAGGTTGCAGGCCAAAGACCTCTCCCTCGTCCACTCGATGATTCCATTAGGCTCCTGCACGATGAAGCTGAATGCCACCGCTGAAATGCTGCCGGTGACCTGGCCGGAGTTCGCGCGTCTGCATCCCTTCGCGCCGGCCGAGCAAACGCTCGGCTATCGGACCTTGTTCGAACAACTCGAATCGTGGCTGGCCGAGATTGCCGGATTTGCGGCCTTCTCGCTCCAACCGAACGCGGGGTCCCAGGGCGAATATTCCGGCCTGATGGTGATCCGAGCCTACCATCGGTCGAAGGGGGAAACACACCGAGACGTCTGTTTGATCCCAGTCTCGGCCCACGGCACGAACCCTGCCAGCGCCGCCATGGTCGGCATGGAGGTTGTCGTCGTCGCATGCGATCGGAATGGAAACGTAGATATCGACGATCTGGAAGCCAAGGCCGCTCAGTATCGAGATCGATTGTCCGCCCTGATGCTCACGTATCCGTCGACCCACGGGGTATTTGAGGCGGGCGTACGGCGCATTTGCCAAATCGTCCATACCCATGGCGGTCAAGTCTATATCGACGGGGCCAATATGAATGCCATGGTGGGCCTCTGCCGTCTGGGCGACATCGGGGCCGATGTCTGCCATCTCAATCTCCATAAGACGTTTTGTATTCCCCATGGAGGTGGAGGGCCTGGCGTAGGACCGATCGGAGTGGCACAGCATCTCGTGCCGTTTCTTCCGGGGCATCCCGTGGTCAAGCTTGGTGCGCCTCAAGCCATCGGTCCTGTCTCGGCAGCCCCGTTCGGCAGTCCGAGCATCCTGCCGATTTCATGGGTGTACATCGCCTTGATGGGTCGTGACGGATTGACCAAAGCCACACAGGTGGCCATCCTCAATGCCAACTACATGACCAAGCAGCTGGAAAAGCATTACTCCATTTTGTACAAGGGGGACTCCGGACTGGTAGCTCATGAGTTCATCCTAGATCTGCGCGAATTCAAGGAAAGCGCCGGTATCGAAGCGATGGATGTGGCCAAGCGATTGATGGACTACGGTTTCCATGCGCCGACCGTTTCGTTCCCGGTGGCAGGCACGCTCATGATCGAACCGACGGAAAGTGAAGCAAAGAGCGAACTCGATCGGTTCTGTGAAGCACTCATTCTGATCCGCGCCGAGATTCAGGAGATCATCGATGGACGCCAACCCCGAACGAACAATGTGCTGAAGAATGCCCCTCATACCGCCGCGATCGTGACGGCGACGGAATGGAATCGCACCTATAGCCGGGAACAGGCGGCGTTTCCTGCTCCCTGGCTCAAGAATAACAAGTTCTGGCCGAGCGTGAGCCGCATCGATGAGGCCTACGGCGATCGCCATCTCATCTGCAGTTGTCCTCCCATGGAAACCTACCAGTCCTAGCAGAATCGTCTCCTTTATTGCTGCTGTCCTCTAGCCCGCTGGAATAGTCCCAGTCGCTCCTTGCTTGCTTTTCTGGACAAGCAGTAGAGTACAGCTGTCAGCTCTGACCTGGAGGTTCGTATGAACGATATTGGACGTCGAGGTTTCCTTGTGCGTACCGGCTTGGCCTTGGGCGCAACGGTTCTGGCAAACGCTTACCCCGGCGCGTTTGCCGATCAGCAGTCTCCGAAGAGCAAGTTCAAGAACTGGAATGATCTTCGGGCGCAGTTTCCATTATCTCCTCAACTCATCCATCTCGCAGCGTTCTTCCTTGCGTCCCATCCCACGCCGGTACGCCAAGCGATCGAACGGCATCGCGCTGGTCTTGATGCCGATCCCATCGGCTATTGGCACGAGCACGAAGAGAAACAAGAAGCAAAGGTCCTCCAGGCCGCAGCCGATTATCTGGATGTCCACCCCAACGACATCGCGTTGACCGATAGCACAACCATGGGTTTGGGCTTGCTCTATGGCGGCTTGACGCTTCGCCAGGGACAGGAAATTCTGACGACAACACATGACCATTATTCGACGGAAACCTCTCTACGTCTCCGTGCCGAACGGACTGGCGCCACCGTGCGTCAGATCCCCCTCTATCGTTCGCTCAAGACGGTGTCTCGCGACGAGCTGGTCGATGCCCTACAAAAAAGTATTACCCCCGCAACGCGCATCGTGGCCATCACCTGGGTTCATTCCAGCACAGGACTCAAGCTGCCTATTCACGAGATGGCTCTGGCTATTCAATCCATCAATCGCTCGAGAGCTGAGCAGGACCGGGTGATCTTCTGTGTGGATGGAGTTCACGCGTTGGGTGTCGAAGACTTTCGTCTCAGCGAACTCGGCTGTGATTTTTTGATTGCTGGGACTCACAAATGGATGTTCGGCCCTCGTGGAACCGGTCTCGTTTGGGGCCATCCGCAGACCTGGCCCGTTGCGCTGTCGATCATTCCGACGTTCAACTCTCGGGCCTTCGATCAATGGATGGAGAATGGTTCGCCGAACAATCTCCCTCAGTCGATTTACATGACTCCGGGCGGATTCCATTCATTCGAACATCGCTGGGCGCTGGATGAAGCGTTTAAGCTTCATGAAGCCATCGGAAAAGCTACAGTGACACAGCGCATCTACGAACTGAATCAGCAGTTGAAGCAAGGCTTGGCCGCCATGCCTCATGTCACCTTGCACACACCGGTATCACAGGATCTTTCGGCGGGGATCGTCTGTTTCGAGGTAGCTGGTATGGTGCCTCGAGCTGTCGTGGGAAAACTCCGGCAGCGCGGCATTGTCGGCAGCGTGACACCGTACGCGACACAATATGCCAGACTCGCGCCGAGCCTCCTCAATTCACCGCAGGAAATCGAAAAAACATTGGGAGAGATTCGAAACTTTCGTTCGTCATAGACAAGAGCCCAGGCACAAGCCGAGTAATATTGGAAGGGATTCACTTCAACGCCGGTGATAAGGAACGCAGAAGCTGTTGGAACAGTGGGCTATTCTCAGATCTCCGTTCGTCACATCGTAGTAACTGATCAGGCCAAGCCCGTCCGTCCCGATGATGATCGTCGTGAATTGACCGACTTGATCCTGGCTTTGAACGGCAGTATGGGTCGCCGTTTCACAGTCAACGGTGGCGCAATGAGCGATTCGTAAGTCTCCATTCGTTGCATCGTAATAGCTGATCAAGCCGCGGCCGTCCGGCCCCATGGTGATCGACGTGAATTGGCCGACGTTGTCCTGGCTGTGAAGCGCGTTCACGTTGGCAGAACGACATGGAAGGTCGGTGCAGTGAGCTACTTTCAGATCGCCATTCGTGGCATCGTAGTAGCTGATCAACGCCAATCCGTCGGACCAGATGGCCACAGAACTATGCAGGCCGACATTGCCCCTACTGTCCAACGTGCTTTCTGTCGCAGAACCACAAGCAACATCGTCGCAATGCGCAACTTTCAGGTCCTCGTTCGTGATGTCATAGTAGCTGATGAGCGCCAGCCCATCGGCACCTATAGTGATTGACGTGAACTGACCGATGTCGCCCTTGCTGACCAAGCTGGTAATCTTTGCCGAGCTACAAACGACATCGTCGCAATGGGCCACTTTCAGATCGCCGTTCGTCGCATCGTAATAGCTGATAAGGCCTCGCCCATCCGTCCCGATCGTCATCGACGTAAACCGACCGACCTGATCAACCTGATCTAACGTAAAGACGGTCGCGGTGGTACAAGCAACATCGGTACAGTGCGCGACTTGCAGGTCCCCATTCGTTGCGTCATAGTAACTGATGAGGGGAAGCCCATCTGTGCCGATCGTCACAGAACTGTCCTGTCCAACGTTGTCCTGGCTCTGAACGGTCGTCAGCGTGGCAGAGGCGCAGGCGAGGTCCGCGCAGTGAACCACCCTGAGGTCGCCGTTCGTTGCATCGTAGTAGCTGATCACTGCCTTGCCGTCGGCTCCCAGCACCATCGAAGAGGACGCGCCGACGTTAATAGCTGCTCCGTCCAATGGGGTAACAGTCGCGCCGGTGCAGCCCACGTCGCCACAATGAGCAACCTTCAAATCGCCGTTGGTGACGTCGTAGTAACTGATGAGGGGCAGACCATCTGTCCCGATGGCGACGGACGTGGATGAACCGACGTTGCCGGTACTGTCCGGCGTGGCGAGGGTAGCCGACGTACAGGCGACATCGCCACAGTGGGCCACCTTCAAATCCCCGTTCGTCACGTCGTAGTAACTGATGAGGCCCAGGCCATCTGCTCCGATCACGATGGACGTGTATTGGCCGACATTGCCGTCGGTCTCGAGAACGGTGCGCGTCGGAGAGACGCACACGACCTCTTCACAGTGGATCACTTTGAGATCGCCGTTCGTGGCATCGTAATAGCTGATGAGGGGGCGGCTGTCCATCCCGATCGTGACCGAGCTGTATTGGCCCACATCACCGGTTTTATCAGGAGTCGTGGTGAGAGTCGGCTCCGTGCAGGGCAAATCAGGACAGAGCGCCGATTTCAGGTAGTGATCGGTCGCGTCGTAATAGCTAATGAGCGCCTGCCCTCCGGCAATGGTGACTGACGTGTATTGGCCGACGTTCCCTTCTGCCTGCAGAAACGTGAGGACGGTAATTGCCGCGGCCTCACAGGCCACATCGGTGCAGTGCGCAATCTTTAGATCGCCGTTGGTGACGTCGTAGTAACTGATGAGGGGCAGTGTGTCGATGCCGATGGTCAAAGAACTGTACTGACCCACGTTCCCAGTATGGTCGAGCGTCTTGAGCGTGGCCGACGTACAGGCGATATCAACGCAGTGGGCGACTTTCAAATCTCCGTTCGTCGCGTCGTAGTAACTAATGAGACCTCGGTCGTCGCTCCCAAGCACGATAGAGGTGTACCGCCCGACATCCCCGGCACGGTCCAGAGAGCTGATCGTCGCGGAGGTGCACATCTGGTTCGAGCAGTGGGCAACTTTCAAGTCCTGGTTGGTCGTATCATAGTAACTAATGAGGCCGAGCTCGTCGGCCCCGATGGCGACCGACGTATACAGCCCGGCATCGCCGGAGCCGTCTCGAGTCACAAGCGAGAATCCAGGACGCTCGAAAGCGCTGTCATTTGCTCCGGCAGTAAGGGTTAGGTCCCGTCCCGACAGAAGCATCAGGGCGACGAGAATACTTCCCAGCCCCGTCCATTTTTTACCCGATCGGAGGTTCATGAACCACCCGGTGGTCACAGTCTGAACCACCGTGAGCAACGGAGGCAAGAGAATACTAGGTGACCTGGAGCGTCAATCTTCCAATCGCGGTACAGATACACGTGGGAAAGAAGAAGGGAATCGTGTTGTATTGCTCCCAGCGGCTCGGAAGTATTGGGCAGAACCGTATGCTGTTTTCGTCGGTTGTCGAGCGAGGGCGAGTCTGGTTAGCGGGAAGCCTGTGTTCAAATTCTGGTGCGGGCCTTACTTCTCGTCACACTTATTGAACTTCGACTCGAAACAGCGCTGGGCCATCTCCTGCGCTTTTTCGATCTGAGCTGGAGTCATACGTGATGTCACCTTTTCTCGATCCTTCGTCAGCTCTTGTTTCGACCCGCCGCCTAACGATTCCCCCGCGATGCTGTACCACATATGGGCACGAACATAGTCCTGTGGAACGCCTTGTCCCTTGGTATACATTTGCGCCAATTCGTTTTGCGCTCCCGCATGACCCTGCTTCGCAGCCATGCGATGCCATTTCAACGCCGCATGGTAGTCCTGCGTCACACCCAGACCGCTGGCGTATAGCAGTCCGAGATTGTACTGCGCTCGCGCATCTCCCCGCTCCGCCAGAGGATAAAAAAGTCCCGCCGCGAGCTTGAAGTCTCCACGTTGCAAGGCCTCGTATGGTTCTTCCCCGGAAATGGCTGCCGCGATGGATGCACTCGTCAGGACCAAAAAGCCCACGACTAAGAATAGCCTCATCGGTGACCTGCCTTTCAGCATCGTAATGGACTTGGGACTTAGAATGCCCTACACTCGGTTACAATACAACCATTGCCTGCATTCCACTACTTCTACAGAGCATCGTTCGGTCGTCTTTGTTATCGACTAAGACCCAGGTATCATCAACAACCATGTTGTGTCACGAGTCTCGGCGACCACAATGAACAGAATCAATGCCACCGACTCCCTCGCTTGCGTATTCCTACGGAAACCAGAGTGTCTACCGCTTCCTCTATGACCCCTACTTTGGCATAAGACCTTTTGAGTTGTAGCAATCGGCTTGCTCTGATAAGTACACCGATCAACCCTGCAAGGACGCGGTCGGAGAAACCCTGCTCGGGAAACGACGATCGAGGTGAGCCATGCCGACGACGTACCAAGAACGATTCGGGAAGAACGACGACCTCATCCATGCTTACGCCGATGATAATTCTCCTCGCGTGTCGGAGATTCAATATCTCTATGACGCGATAAAGCGTCTCAAGGCGCGACGGGTCCTCAATGTTCCCTTCGAAGGCAGCCTCATGAAGACCGTCGCGACAAATGAGCAGGTCACGTTCGCGGATTTCGTCGTGCCGGCTACGTTGCGCAAGTGGAATATTCTCAAAACAGACTTCGGCTTGACCGGCATACGGAAGAACTATTTCGACGCGATGATATCCATTGCAGGCATACATCATCTTACCGATCAGGAACAGTTTCAGTTGATTGCAGCCACCCGAAAGACACTCAGGGTTGGTGGACGACTGTTAATGGTCGAGGTGACGACTGATTCGCCCACGAGCCGTTTCCTTGACGGATTTGTGGGAAAACATACTCCTACAGGACATGTTGGGAACTACCTCAACGATGACTTCGCCCAGATGGTGGAGCAGGCCGGATATCAAAAGATCCGGAGGAAGACCGTGGTCCATGAATGGGTGTTTCAGGACAAAGAACACCTGTATGCCTGGATGATCAAGTTTTTTGGTGTCTCTGTCCCCAAACAGGATCTCATTGCCCAGGTCGACGGCATCTTGGGGATCAACCAGCGAAAAGACTTTTTGACGGTCAATTGGCCGTTGGACTTTGTCGGCGCACAGGCCTAAAGAACACCTCGGAAAATATCCTTTCCCCATCGGTTGGATAAAATCGGCCGATCCCGCCTGCGGGCAAATTCGTCAGCTCGCCGAAAAGCACTCGCTTCGTATCGGTAAAAAAGTCTACTCTTATATATGTGAACGCAGCCGACACAATTCGCGATTGCCTCAATAGGTCCGGCAAGAAGTCCCAGCTCGCCGGCTCGAATTCTTGTAGGGGATAAAACAAGCTTACGCCTAAAGGCGTCCCATCGATGTCGAAAGTCTGCCGCGCCTTGGTGTATCGATCGATCAGGCTGACGAGCTTGGGCTCTCCGCTTAGGCAGTGAACTGATCCTTCGAGCGAAAAAGAGTCGTCGATGTACTCCTCAAAGATGACTTTCCGTTCAAGGGTGGCGTAATTCTTTTCCAAGTCCGACAGAAAATAGTCCTCGTGAAACCAATTCTTAATCCTGGCCAAGGCCTCACTGTATTCCTTTTCAGAGCGCGCGATAACTACCCTTCCGGAGCTATTCGTCGGCTTGATCACGCAAGGAAATGCGGATGGCCTATATTGCTCCACTTCGTCCTCGCTCCGCAACACATGGATCGTTGGAGTGGTTGTCCCCGTACCGAGTTTCTCCTCCGTATACAGTTTGCAATACTCCTTGTCCGACACGCGTCTCCGTAACGGGCTTTCCAGTTCAGATCCTGACTTCACTCGAAAGAGGAAATCGTTAAATAACCGGGCCGGTCTTATCGGGAGTCTGTGATGCGCCGCCACAAACTGAAAGACATACGTCGGATACAGGACGACATTGAGCATTGCAAGCGGAACGTTTCTTCTGTAGAGCGCCAGCGCGACTCGCCGAAGGCGTTTATAGAGGAGAACGGAGAATTTTACCAGAGCCGGAGGGGATTGTCTCATTGCAGAAGCGTACTTCGTGAATTCTCGCCCATCTCTATTAGCGTTGCATCTTCGGCCATAGGGAGTAGCTTTCCTGGGACAGAGCAGCCACTTGAGACTCCAAGTTCCGGCTCGTCCAGGAGAACGGCATACCTCTCGGTACAGAACCCACCAGGGATACCAAAAGTTAACATCAACGCCATGACCGGCAAACGGAAAACCAACATTATCAAGGAGTGATGTCTGATGAAATCGCAAACTTGGCAAAATCACTTCCAGACTGCCATAGGGAGGTTCGAGAGTTTCAACCCCATCATGTCATGCGACTGGCGCAACGGACAGGCCCTGTTTGTTGTTGTACAAGCCATATGAGGCATGATGTGATGTGCAGAATACTCATTAGATAGGAACCCTGCAAGTTGTGTCGCTTGTTGCTTGTTGGTGGGGGAGCCACTACTGTCGTTCACTGATTGATATCACTCACCGAAAGAGCATATATTGACGAGAGGTTGCTCTATAAGCCTCACAGGGGGGGTTACCATGCGACAGTCTGCTCTGTTCTCAATCCTGACACTTATTCTCTTTCTGCTCGTTCCTCCAGTCCATGCCGTAAACTATACCGGCGAAGCTGTGTTGAACTGGAACACGTTGCAGTTCAGCGGTATCCCCATCACGATCTCGACAACGAGAGGAGGTCAAGGGGTTGGCGGGGACATATTCCCAAACTCTTTTCCGTCGACGGGTTTTCCGCAGCCGCGTAATGGTACCCTAACTCTCAGCGTCCCACATGTTGGAACGTCCATTAGTAGTATGGGTTCCAATCTGTTTGGTATTAGGAGTTCCAGTCCGCTCTACGCCTCCGTCAACACACTTGGTGGGGAGGGAGATGCCGGGGCGGATCGCAATAATTTCTTCACTGCCATGGGCACAGGCCAGCTCACTGTGGGCATCGACTATACTCTACAACAGATCGGTCAGTCAAGTCTGCCGAGTGATTTCGTATCAAGGGATATAGGGATACTCAGCCTCTTCCGGGAGAACTATCCCGGTCCTCCACTAGAAGATCGGGTTGAACTGACGAGCTCATCAGGAGATAACCTAAAAAGTGGTACCCTCAGCGTCACTGAATCGTACCAGCGGGGAGATACTGGGGGATTTATCGCCACAGCTTCTGTCATAACCGGTGAGCAAGGATCGAGTGTACCCGTCCCTGACATGCTCTGGCCGACGCTGGCTGGGATGATTGGAATCGCGTTCTGGGCTGAGCGGAGACGGTGCCAGGCACGTCTCACGCGGTGAACCGATTCCAGAGGGTCGGTGATAGTCCGGATAGAGGTTTCTTTTAAGCCTGCACATCCTTCCCTAGCCGACAGCAGCTCTCTGCCAGGATATCCTCCGGCGAGCAGTGAAGCCTTGCTGCGTCATCTCTCGCACTCTCGAAATCCAGCGTACTTGGACTTCCTCAACCAAGGCACTGCAATTTTACGCCTCTATATTTTCAACTCCACCGCGGTAGACGTGTCATACGCCTGGCGCAACGGACAGGCCCTGTTTGTCGTTGCACAAGCCAGATGAGGCATGATGTGCAGAATACTCATTAGCAGGAACCCTCGCAAGTTGAGGCGATTATTGGTTGGAGGCCCACTGCCGCACACGTTCGCTGGTTGACATCAATCTTTGAAAAGGCGTACAGCATGATACGTCACTCTATGAGTCTTACCATTCAGAGAGGCTTCCCATGCGAACATCTCCTCTGCTGTCAAGCCTGACACTTGGTCTCCTTCTTCTCGTTCCGCCAGTCCATGCCGTAAACTATACCGGCGAAGCTGTGTTGAACTGGAACACGTTGCAGTTCAGCGGTATCCCCGTCACGATGACGACGGACAAACTTCAAGAAACAACTGTCGTTGCCTCCCCTCTTACTCCCAATCAAGGAGTTGGCAAGAACAAGAACGACTCCTTCTCCAACTGGTCCGATCATACCAGTACTGTGACTATCCCATCGATCACAGCAGTAAGTATCGCGGACGCCAGCCAGCTCCATACATCCGTCAACGTGACTGGACCGGGTTCAGGAGAAGCAGATGCGACTCGGTGGGGAGGTTTCTCTGCGATGGATACAGGCAACCTAACAATCAGTATCGACTATACTCTGCAACAGATCGGTGCGTTGAGCCTAAAGCCTTTCCAGCTAGCGTCACCAGGGCCGCCCACGGTGTCGCTTAGCGTTGGCAACAAGATGTTCGGGGAAACGATTACCCCAGGGGAGCACGGGGAGCGCGAGGTAGCACAACTGCCGAATGTACACGCAAGATTAGTAGATGGAGACCAAACTGGCACCCTGAGTGTAACTAGCTCGTTCCAACGCGGAGAATCTGGGTACTTTATTGCCGACGCGTCGCTGACTCCGAATAGTGGTGTAAGTGGTGTACCCGTCCCCGACATGCTCTGGCCGACGCTGGCCGGCATGATTGGGATCGCGTGCTGGGCTGAGCGGAGACGGCGCCAGGCGGGTCTCACGCCGTGAACCGGTTCCAGATGGTCAGCGAGAGTCCGGATGGAGATTTCTTTTAAACCTGCTTCTCCCTCCCTAGCCGACGAATAAGTCCTCGTCCAAATATTTCCTGGCGAGTCGTAAGGCGTTGTTGCGCCAACTCCCGCATCCGCGCAATCCAGACATATTTAGACTTCCGAAACCAAGGCACCGCAATTTCACGTCCTCCATATTTTCTCTTGTACTCGCCTGCGCCGCCCATATCGTAGGTCTGGACCCCGTTTCGTTTTCCGATTTTCATCGCCTGCCATTGAATCGCCTCGTTCGGCCGCAAGAGCTGATGCTGCCGCCAGCTCGCCCCTCCCCAGAAATACATGGCGCCGTTGAGATGGGGGAACATTCCCGTCGCAATGCACCGACCGCTTGGATCACGCGCGCGAAGCAGCAGAAGCTGCCCGGTGGGATGCACGTGGGTGATGAGGTGCCGAACACGGTTCATATCGTAGGTTGGTACCAAACGTTGCTTGGCAAAGACATCCCTGAGCTGGGCATAGTAATCGTCTGCAAATCCTGAGTCATGCGCTTCCTCGATGATGACGCCTTCCTTCTCAGCTTTTCGAATACAGCGTCGACAAGCACTGCTCATGCGGGAAAAGAGTTCGTCCTCACTATGTGTGAGATCGATTTCGAAGCCGTGATACATGCGGTATTCAACGCCGAGCCCATCGAGATCTCCGAGTGTCAGACTCCGGTCCATCATCTCAAGGTGCACGCAGCCCAGTTCATCAAACGCATACTCAATCAACGTCTGGACCATCTGCCGCCTGTCCACATCCGCGGAGAGTGCACACCCCATGTACGAGGTGCTCCAACCTGGGAAAGGACTTCCCAAGATCCGCAGGCCGAACTTTCGTACAATCATGCCGATGAAGTAGCCAAGCGTCTCCTGTCCCTCCTTTAAAGCGGCAATGACCGGTTCACCGCGTTGAGTTTCCGAGAGAAACGCAAGCCAGGCGGGAGTTTGATGGATAGTCGCAACCCGTCGAATGTTTATCTGGGTCCACCAGTCCTCAAGTCGAGCGTCTACCCGTTCAAATGTATACGTCATGCAATACGGAGTTAACTTCTGCCGTGCGTGTTGACAATCTTGTGCCAGATCCATCGTTTTTCAAGATCATTCCGCTCCGCCTGGGTGATGACGTGGCTGCCTCTCGTTTGCAGAATGAAATCCAGCAAGGTGCTGACCGGGACGAACCATCCGTTCAGTTTGCTCAGTCGTTCCATGAGCACTGCGAAACGTTCGTTGATTTTCCTCTTCTCCAGAAAACCCTTGGCGAAATGTGTGTAGACAATGCAGGCGCCGCCCTCTCCGGCTAATCTGTCCTGCCGCTCCTCAGTGATCATCTCGTTGAACGACCGGATACTTGGGCCTTCTGAAGCGGCGAACCAATGGTTGACGAACGGACGAGTAGGATCATGGTAGGGCATTACAGGACAGGCCTTGAGCGTGTTGATGTCCCCAAACGCAAAATTTCTGACGTACTTGATCTTCTCCCGACAGAGATCACCCCAGAAGAGCGGGCTACCTTCGAGGTGGCCCTGAGATACAGCGGTCTTTCCGTTCGCGCTCAGATTCAGCATGTTGTAAAGAATCCGGGACACACCGGATACCCGCGCACTTCCCCAATAGATACTTTCCTGACAACCGGAATGATTCGCCATCGACGTGGGATCATGTCCAAACAGGTGCCGGAAAGCTTCCAATCCATGAACGGTTTGCTCCCGAGTGGACGTATGATGGGTGGCGTTATGAAATGCGATCTCGAATCCGTTCTTGTTCAGATTCAGGAGCAACTCAAGATATCGCGCATTTTCGCACGTGGTCCCGCCCACCTTAGGGGTGCCGTTCCCTTGGATGGGCCACACCGCTTTCGTGGTTCGTAGGCCGAGATCCACCAGGAAGGAATACATCGAGGCAGTCGTCTCGACCGTGTCAAAATCGGGGTCGTCGAAGATAGTGAAGGCGAAATCCTTTCCATTCGGCCACTCCATTTTCGGGATCATCATGGGTGACGACATCACAACAATACCGATAGCCGACTGATCGCAAGGGCCGATACCGCAGCGACCGCCATGATAATGCTCTTGCCTGTCTCGAAGCAGCCCTGCCGAGCAGGCACCGGATCGCCTCTCGAGGCGGTGGGACCGTCGTCGCTCCACCGGAGCCCGATCCAAAACAGTAAGGGAATCGTCACACCGTAAATAGAATAGCTGAACACACGATGATCCGTCCCATCGGCGATCCCAAAGTGATCACCGATGATCACCCCATAGGCCCTCAATCCATTGGCAATCATCAGCGTCGCGGCGCAGAGCACGAGAAAAGCCAGACGACGAACCGGCTGCTGATAGATCAGTATTGCAAACGCGGCTCCCAACACTAAACCAGGTAGAAGATACCGGAGCCCCCCACAGTCCCGAGCAACCTGCCAGACCCCGGTTGTCATGACGATCTCATGAGTGTTGTCAGAGAAATACGGAATCTGTGACAGCCAAAGGCCCACTTGGACGAACCAGGTCGTGAAGTCCTGTAACCACGGTTCGATCGAGGTTCCCACTGGAAGCATGAAGAAGAGAAATCCGAGTGGCCACGCTAAGGTCTGGACGATCTGTGTCCCCAGGATCGCCCACATGAGTCCGGGAAGCATCGCAACCACCGCGGCTTGCTGAAGCCACAACATATCTGCCAGGGAACCGATGAACCATCCACTCCCCAGCAAAACAAGGATGCCGAGTCCCAAGGGACTCGGAACCGGGACTTGATAAATCCATAGTGGTCGATAGCACCAAATAAGATAACAAGTGGCAGGCAACACCAAAAAACCGTGCACGAACGTTCTCGAACTGCTCCACACGCTCACCATGGATTGGACGGTATCCCAATAGAGCCCAACCACGGCAAGGCTTGCCAGAAAGAGGATCATGCCGGTTGTGCCCCACTCGTTCCAGTCCAACCGGTCATCCTGGGCAAAGCTCGCCGGGATAGTGTGTTCAGCTTTTTTCATGTGCCGGTTAGATCCCTACTTTCTTGCTGGTCAAGAATCAAATACTGGCCTCACAGCCATCTGTCCTGGTCGGTGCGCACTGGACAATCCAGATACCTCATCCGTCAACCGGTTACGTCAGCTCGGCCAGCACCTGTTTTGCTTCTTGAGCATGCGGATCGTCAGGAGCCAATGTCAGAAACTTGTCCAGGGCCTTCTTGGCCTGATCACGCTCCTTGTTGGCATATTGAACAATCCCATAATGGTAAAGGACGAGCGGATGCATCGGTAAACGATCAACCGCCTCCTTCAAGAGACTCGCAGACTTCGCATATTGCTGTTGACGGTAATAAATCCATCCCAACGTATCCGCGATATACGGATCATTGGGCAAGGTTTGTCGAGCAGTTTCAGCGTAGGACAGAGCACGTTCCTTGTCGCTAAGGTGTTCAACCAAGAGCCAGGCAAGATTATTGGCGGCAGGCGAAAATTGGGCATTGACCTTGAGTGCTGCCTCGTATTTGACCATGGCCCGAGCGTAGTCCTCCTGTTGCTCATGCAACAAGCCTAAGACCATCAGCGCGGATAACTGTTGAGGATTCTTCGCCACGATCGTCTCAAACTGGTTGATGGCCTCCTTCACTTTCCCCTGTTTGGCATAGAGCGTTCCGAGATGGGCATAGGTCTCGATCAGCGTCTCATCAAGCGCCAATGCCTTCTGAAACGCGGCTTCTGCTTTCTGGAACTGCTGGGATTCCATCAACAGGCGTCCGAGCAGATTCTGTAACCTCGGCTCTGGCGGGTGTGCGGCGATGTGTCGCGCGAGCCGCTCGCGTGCTTGTGCGACCTTGCCTTGTGAGGTCATCGCAGCCACGATCTGCTCAAGGGTCTCCACAAGGTCCGGCCTCTTTTTCAGTGCCTGTTCGAAGTGGTCGATCGCTTCGGCCTCGTGGTGCAGAGCGCGGGCAACAATCCCGAGGCGGTGATGAACGGCGGGTTCATCTGGCACAAGAACCAGCATTTCGTTCAGGCGTTGCTGTGCGCGCTTGAGGTCCCCCTCAAGGAGATGGGCATCGGCAAGCAGGGTGAGGGCCGACAGGTTCTGTGGATGATCCTCAATCGAAGCTTCTGCCTCCTTGATGGCGAGCCCTATGGAGCCTTGAGCCAAGTACGTCTGCGCGAGCATGGTCCGAATCTCGCTCGAAGCGGGGGCCAGGGCTCGCGCTTCCTTCAGCGCAGCAATCGCTTCAGGCCAGTTGTGCTGCTGTGCCCAAGCCATTCCAAGAGAGTGATGAACTGCGGCAAGTTTCGGGGCTTGACGCGCGATGTCCTGCAAGAGCGACAGGGCCTTTTCGGCATTCCCTTGCCGGAGAGTCAACCGGGCTTGCAGCAGGCGTCCGCCGATAGCTGTAGGATTCAACTGGAGGAGCGCCTCGATTGCCGGACCGGCCTCCGTCAGCCGGTTTGACTTCAGATACAGGGAGGCCAAGGCCTCCTGGGCAAACGGAGATGAGGGATCAACCTGTTTGGCACGATCAAGGGACGCTTCCGCCTCCTTGGTCCGGCCGGTATCCCAATAGAACTGAGCAAGGGCGACATGGGGTCGTGCATCATTGGGGATCACCTCAACCCACTGCCGATACAAGCTCTCCGCTTCCTGGAGGCGACGTTGCTTCTGGCTCAACGCCGCCAGCCTGAAATACGGTATGCCTTGGGTCCGATCGCGCTCAAGGACCCGTCGATACTCCGTCGACGCCTCAGACTCACGGCCTGCCGCTGCCAAGACATCGCCCAACGCCATCCTGGTATCGATGGACTGCGGATCGACGTCCAGACTATCGCGCAAGACCTTCTCAGCCGTCGGAAAGTCCCCTTGCCGTGCATAGGCGCGTGCAAGTTCAAGGTAGGCACTGTAACTCTTGGGGTCGGACTCGATGGCCTTCTGTAGTTCGGCCATTCCGGCCCTGACTTGCTGATCACCAATGAGGCTGACCCCTAAAAGTACATGCCCTTCCGCATGCGTCAGGTCGGTGGCCAAGATGGCGTTGGCGTGGAGTTGTGCTTGTTTAAACTGCTCCGAAGCAACGTAGAGGCGTGCCAGTTGTCGGTGCGCATCTATGTGCAACTTGTTGAGTTTGACGACCTTCAACAAGGCCTGATGAGCCTGCTGGACGTCATCGCGCTTACCAATGCGGAGATACAAGCGCGCAATTTGATAATAGGCGTCGGCATCGTTGGAATTACGTTGAACGACTTGTTGATAGGTGCGGAGCGCCTCGGGAAACTGGTTCTTCTCAACGAGTGCCTGCGCTTGCGCCCGATACTGCGCGATGGCCTCATCATTCGAAGGAGATGAACAGCCTGACAGGAGCACCCCTGCCAGCAGGGCCAGGACGCCCACTGCAATATGACGGGTGTGTGGCACGGTAGGATGCAAGACGAACGGCATGGCCACCTCGTCAGGGGAGCATATTTTAGTAGGGTGCGGAAACGATCTGCAAGGAGACTCGACTGGAACTACTGCTTCAAACGTTGAAACCGTTTGATAAGAGAGAAATAAAGGTTTGGTGCCGAAGCCGGGATTTGAACCCGGACACCCGTGAGGGCGCTAGACCCTGAATCTAGTGCGTCTGCCAGTTCCGCCACTTCGGCAATAGGCACTCTGAAAATGTCCTTCAACTTCGTTCTCGGCCGCCTGCTTCACTGCGACGTAGCAAACTCGTACGCCTCATTCGCAGACACCCTGCGGCTTCGTTCAAGGCCATTTTGAGAGTGCCAAGAACCCCGACCTCGAAGGGAGTCGGATTATCCTGAATTCTTGTTACCCACGTCAAGTAAGTGTTAAGGCAGCTCCTCAATGTGCAGTACGGGTGACCGACTGAGGCATAGTCCATTGTCCCGCGGCAGCAATGTCATGTGGATCGCCGCTGATGATAATGCGTTCACGTACGAGCCCTGCCGCGGCCAGAAGTGAAGGCGCCGCAATCCTCGGGGCCTCATCAATCATTAAGACATCGAAGCGCACCCGACTGAACAAAGGATCGCTCGCGACTCGCGTGGGTGTAGCAGCAACGACTCGCCGATTCTGAATGAAGGCCTGTCGGTTCGGATTTTCTTCGGCCGCCAGTAACTCACGGACTTTTTTGGCGCCCCCCAATTTCGTGATGTGCTCTTTGAGGTCCTCAAACTCAGCTCGGGTCCCCCTTGGAATGGCTGCTTCCGGAGCAAGCTGCTGAATGCGGCCTTTGGCGACATCGAGTTCATTGTCCAGCTGCTCCATCTGACCTTGATACAGCGCGCAGTACTGTTTGAGGGATTCCACATTTTTCCCCACCGCCTGCATCGTCAAACGTTGAAACAAAGGTAGGTTCTCGAATTCATCGAGTGTCTTCCGGACATCGGCCATCCTCACTTGAAGATCTCGCAATTGTGTGACGAGGCGCCATTCTAATAGGCGGACTTCGTCGAGATCTTTCTGCTTCGCTTCTTTCTGAGACAAAAAAGGTGCGAGTTCCCGGAAGCGGTCGTACTTATGTTTCAAGGAGGCCTTGTCGCCTTGTGACTTGGCATAGAATTGATGCATTTGCGCTTCGAACCCCAGTTCGTGAAGATCGACGCCGCCGGCTTGTGATGCAATCGGGAGTTCATATCGAGTAATCCACGTTTTGTGGTTCAGTCCGCCGGCCTTCATGGTACGCCCCACCATTCCCACAATCTCATCGCACTCTTGGTGGTCGGGACTGATCAGGAGGATACGTTTGTTGACGCGGATGAGTTCCATCGTCAGGTTCGCGAGCTTCTGACGACGAAATGACCGGTCATCCGACCACACCGTTGTAAAGACAGATGAGGCGGAGGAGAATGCCTCAGCCTCACCTTCCTGCATCTGCAACAGCGAAGCCAACCGCTCGGTTGGCCCCAGATGATACAGGTCTGGCTTCGCCAGTATATCTTTCAGGTGGGAGGCTGACGTGCTGGCAAGACCGGCCTGATCTGGAACAAGGGTAACAGAAGGAACTTCGTGTCCGAGGGCATCAACCAGTTGGATGGAGATGCTGTTCCCGGCCTGCTGTAGGACGACTCCTTCCGTCGTATCCGCCTCATCAACAGTCACAACGGATACCGGCAGGTCGACTGCCAGTTGGACGTCGGCGGGCACGATAAATTCGTACAGATGAAGCCCCCCGGTGCTTTGCACGAGGCGACCTTGCAACGCCACCACAGGAGCATCTTGCCCTGCTTCAGTCAGTCGAGCTCGCTCGGCTTCAAGGCGGGTGATCCACAATTCTATGAGTTCTGTCGCGGTCATGAGGAATGTCATCCACATTTCAAATCAAAGAATGGTCATGATAAATGCCCACCGCAATACCTGTCCACCACAGGACCGAGAGGTTGCCCTTGTCTTCACAACCGGATCTTGTCTAGAATGAGCGCCTTCTGTGGAGGAATCTGTGAAGGGTCTACGGTTTGAGCGAATCGCCAATGGACGTCATTACAATGTGATCTTCCACATCGGCAGTACGTATGTGCCGGTGAGTGACGACACAGTAGAAGAACTCAAAGAGCAAAGCTTGCTGCCGGTCGAACGCTTTTTGGATCTCCTCATTGACCGCGTGGGCTATTCATCCTACCTGAAAGATCAGATCCGCAACGAACTGAAAGCGACGGGCGATCCCACCACGCAGATCACCGTGCTCCAGGGAGCGATCAGAGAGCTGTAACGCCTGCTAAAATTACCGACTATGCCGTTGTTAACCGGCGGTTGATCTCAAGTATGGTGTTGTACAGGTCGATCATATTGTAGCCTTGAAATGCTCAAGGTGGTTTCGAAGCCTTCGGAATGGCTTAAGGTCAATCCCTGAGAGATCAACATGGCCAGCGAGTATAGTGTGGCGATCCGTCCCGGACTTCGTGTCAAGAATTCGATCAATGTTGCTCGCGTGTACCAGGAAATGATGAAGATGGAAGAAAACATCTCTCACAGCGGAGACTCTCTCAGCTTCTTGGAACGCCTCGTAGCAACGAAGGGCGAACTCGGCCTGTGTCTTGGCTTCCTGAAGGTAAATCTGCCGCTTCTTCACGTGGTCGACACTCCTCATTCCATCTACTGTCTGCATTCTCCTCGATTTCTTCCCTTCGCACCTAAAAGGACCCGCAGCCTCTTCGTTCAACCGCTTGCATCGAGTGGGCACCGCCCACAATACAAAAGTGAGATGATTTCTGCGTCCGCGTTCGGCGAGCGAAGAACCAAGAGGTCGTGGGTCCTCAATCCCCCACCTGCCCTTCTTGGAGCAGCTGGTTCATGATCTGATTTTTTTTCTCGGGATCGCGATAGTACTTCAGCGCCTTGGTGTAGTTTTCCATCGCGCTCTGGCGCTTGCCACGCAGAGCATAGATTTCAGCGATGCCGTGATAGGCCCGCGCATCTTCTTCATTGCACTTGAGCGCCCGGCTGAAGATATCCGCCGCCTCTTGAAGCCGATGCTTGCCCAAGGCAAGCCACCCGAGCGCGGAATGGGCGGCGCCAAAGTCCGAATCGGCGTTGAGAGCGTCTTGATAACTCTTTTGCGCCAGGTCCAGGCGCCCGCGCATTTCGTAGAGTCCGCCCAGCGCGAAGTGGACTTCGGCGTCCTGCGGGTTCAGTTTCAAGGCGGTCTTGTAGGATTGCAACGCCGGTTCTATCTTCCCTTGTTCTGCGAGAGCGCAGGCGAGATTGGAGTGCGCTGCCGAATCGTTGGGGGTGAGCTTGACCACCTCTCGGTATTCTTTGATCGCCATCTCCAGCCGCCCTTGGTCTTGATACGCGACTCCCAGATTCATCCGTGCCGGTGCAAAGTCCGGCGCGAACCGGACGGCTTCACGATACTCCTTGATCGCCATTTCAAGGTGGCCGGCGCGTTCGTGAATCTGTGCCAGAAAGTAATGCGGATAGGCAGATTGTGGGAGTAACCGAGCGGCTTCCGCGTATAGTCTCATGGATTGCTCCGATCGACCTGATTGCGCCAGAAAAAGGCCCATAACTAAATTGGTGTAGCCGCTGTTCGTATGCCGATCGAGCAGATCCTTCACCCATGTTCCCACGGCCGCGATGTCTTTTTCAGCTTCGAGGCAAAGCGCATGGGCTTTCCAGGCATCGGCGAACCGGCCTTGCAAGAGATACACGACGTTACGCGCGAAGAGAGGACGTGGATCCTTTACTCCATCCGACTCCCGGCTCCAGTCCATCGACTCGGCGAACAGGGTGTCCCATGCTCCGGCCACGATCGCGGCTTCGCATGGTTGCTGATGGGTACTCATGAGCGATATGAGGATCTTATCGAGTCAGCGCGTCTTCGACATCCGGCGGTGTTGCCTGGATACCTTCGCCGAGGAAGGGAAATTTCTTGGTCAGCTGCTGTTTCATCTTCCACGCGACGTCTCTGTAGGACCAGTGGCCTTTGACTCCGGAGCGGAGTTTGCTGATGTATTCCGCTTCCGCATAGTCCATTTTAAACAAACACCGTACTTTGAAGCCAAACGGAATGGCATAGAGTGATGCTTCCTGATCCTTTTTCTTGAGCAACTCGATATCCTGACGCACCGCATCCATCGCCTGCCGATACTCCTGATCCAGACCTGCCTCAATAAGCGGCGGCGGGATATCATAGCCGTGGAGAGTCGTGAAATTTTGCTGGACTTGCTGACACCGTCGATGGCGGTGCATATCTCGCCAGGCGCCGATGTCCATGAGGATATCGAAATTGAATGCATAGCCGCTGCGGAACTCTTTGATGAGTTCATCGTATGGTCCGCGCTGTCTTGTGGCTACTTCGATGGTCGCTTGTTTCTCCTTCTCAGACCAGTCGTTCACAACCTCGAGGATCTTCCGGTACGGGGCCTGCGATACGCGATAGAGGAGCGTCGTGACGATTTCATCGAGCGGATGATGTGGGTCAATCAGCTCGACCGACTCCACAGCACCCCACGTATCAGGCTGATCCAACCCTGTGCCGCGTAATACTTCTTTCGCATGCCGCGCCAAATCGGAGTAGACGGATTCCTGATAGGCATTCGCCTTGGCATGCCGCGCTAGTGTCGGCGCCAGAGGATCGTTCACGCCTGAGGTCTGACCGCAGAGTTCGCTCCACAGATTTACCGGCGGCCGTTGGCAGGCCTCTTTCAAATCTTCGCCGATCGCCCGCAGTTCCGGCAATCGCGCCGACAACAGGCGCGTAATCTGTTTTTCCAACGTCCGGATGCTGACGACTTGCCCGACGTTGGTCTTGGCCGCAAGAGGAAGCAGGTACCGAGTGACATCGAAGGCGCGTGCCGCGATCGTCCGCTGATAATCGGCCGGTTTCATGGACTCCGGACACGGGTCCCGTTCAGAGAGGTATGCGATCAAGGGATCGTGCAGCAATCGATAAATTTCAGACAGACTACGGAGGATGCCTTCATAGACTGCCTCAGTTTCGCTCCCTCGAATCTGGCTCGGCACAAACCACCGGCTCGAGGCAAAATTTTGATAGCGGCTCGATTTCGCCTGACCATCCCACAGAGGCTCATCCTCCAAGCGAATAGCAGCGAGTTCTGAGATCTCTTCAAAACAGATGATGACGTGGCCGAGGTCGGCGATCGATGCATGGCCGTAATCGAAATAAAACTGGTCCCAGAATTTTTCCGACGAATGTCCATGAACCCACCGGATGCTTTGTTCGATGGAGTCCGGCGATCGGCTGTAGCGCGCTAGTGCGTATGCGGATTTCTCCGGCGGCATGGGGGCGATGGCCATGACCCGGCGACCTGATTGATCCTGACTCATAGAAAGTCTTTCACGTCGTATTGACCCGTGTATTGACCCGTAGGCCGCGCACTATACCTCTCATGTCAGTATGGCGCAAGCTCGATGTCCGTTGACTTGCCGCAGAAGCCATCGTTATAGTCCGCGCGAACTGTGCAATGTGAAATGCGCCTTCATAAGGAGATGACTAGGTGTCCGTGATCAAGGGCATCAAAGGTGTCAAAGATCTATTGCCGGAAGAGACGCCTCGTTGGCGCCTCATCGAAGAGGCTGCCAGGCGGTGGGCGGGCCGGTATGGATTTCATGAAATTCGCATTCCGATCTTTGAAGTAACAACCTTGTTCGCGCGGAGTATCGGCGCATCGACGGATATTGTCGAGAAGGAAATGTACACGTTCCAGGACCGGGATGGCACCTCGCTGACCCTTCGACCTGAAGGGACCGCCGGGACAGTCCGGGCCTATATCGAGCACAACCGTACCGCGATCCCCGTTCCTCAGAAATATTTCTATTTCGGGCCCATGTTTCGTCATGAGAGGCCGCAAGCAGGCCGCCTGCGGCAATTTCATCAGTTCGGCGTCGAGTCGCTCGGTATGGCCGATGCTCAAGCCGATGTCGAGGTCATGGCCCTCCTCTGGCGAATCTTGTCTGACCTCGATCTACCCGGTCTGACCTTAGAGATTAACAACCTAGGTTATACAGCTGATCGAGACACCTATCGACCTCAACTCGTGAGTTACCTCAAGCAGTATGAATCCGGCCTTTGCGCGAATTGTCGACATCGCATCGAATTCAATCCACTGCGCGTCCTAGACTGCAAAGTTCCCGAGTGTCGCGCAATTACAGAGCGGGCTCCTCGCCTAAGCGACTCACTTTCCGAGGCAGCTCGTTCGTACTTCACACGAGTCTTATTTGGTCTCGACGTCGTGAAGATTCCGTACTCGTTGAATCATCGGCTCGTTCGAGGTCTTGATTACTATAACCTCACCACCTTCGAGGTTACTGCGACCAACTTGGGTGCTCAAAATGCCGTAGGGGCCGGTGGACGCTACGACGGATTGGTTGAAACTCTCGGAGGGCCGTCCACCCCGGCTGTTGGTTTTGCCCTAGGCCTTGAAAGAATGTCGCTGTTGCTGCCGGAGTCCGCGGTAAGAAAAGCACCAGAGTATGTGACTATCTATGTCGCCGGCTTCGGCGGTCACGGTGCTGTGGTTGGTTTCACGGCTCTTGAAGAGCTCCGTCTTGGTGGATTCCAAGCAGTCTCCGATTTTCGATCTGTAACCTTGAAGGCCCACTTGCGACAAGCTGATCGCCTTAAGTGTCGGTTCACTCTCATCATCGGGGATGAGGAAGTGGCGAAAGGGTCGGCCGTTCTTCGTGATATGGAGACTAAAGCACAATATGATGTGAGCCTCTCCACTGTGAATCTTCAGATTCACTCTCTTCTTCCCGGCTCATGAAACGCACTTTTTCAGATTGACTTTCTCTTATAAACCTCTTAATCTCCCACAAGATAATTACTTATAACTATATAAAATTAATCGTAAATTCCTGTGGATTCAAAGAGGATAGGTTTTCTCCTAGCTCTTCCCCCATCACACACTAGTGCTGAGACTGTTCACGGTCTTGCGCGCGCGGCCATTGATGCCGGCCATGAGGTCTACCTATATCTTATTGATGAAGGTGTGAAGAATATTCACACCGACCATTACCGAGGTCTCGCACAAGCGGGGGCCCGCGTTTTTGCATGCGCTTATGGATGTCAACAACATCATGTTCCAACGGCAACTATTGATCCGAAGATGTCACTCTGCGGCCTCGTTGTGTTGTCAGGAATTATTGATGCCTGTGATCCGTTTTTGTCGTTTACCTGATTATCTTTTTATGGCAAAAAACATAGCCGTCGTTATTCAAGAAGATCCTCGACAGACCTATAGGCCTGTCGAGGCGCTCCGCATTGCGCTTGGCCTTGTGTCTGGATCTCATATGACAACCGTTGTTCTACTCGGCGAGGCTGTCCGTCTCCTAGGAGATGAGACTGACGACATTCTCGATGTAGAAATCCTTGAAAAATATCTTCCTTCGATTCAGCAGCTTGAAGTCCCCTTTATTCTTCAAAACATGCCTGACCAGATACCAGTTCGTGACGAGTTCGCCATCAGACGGGAAAATGACGAAACTATTAGATCTTTTATTCGATCTATGGACTGCGCACTCGTTTTTTAATCCAGGAGCTCCTTTTATGCCGTCGGCCGTCTACATTGTCCGTTCTCCGCTTCATACCTTATCGCATGCACTCTTCTCTCTGGACGATTCCGCAGTGGTGCTCTCTCTGGAAGATCCTATTCTTCCGGGAAAAGTATTGTGTGCGATGAACGCCACCCATTTAAGAGAAGGAGAACGGTTATCCTATAAACAAGTGTTGGCACTAGTCATTGACAGTAAGAAGGTTATGACTCTATGACTCCGAAGTTTATTGGTAAAGAAAATCCGTAGCCGTAGGAGTAGGAGTAGGAAAGTGAATAAGGAGTATAGCGAGAAGGTTATTGATTTTATTAATAAAATATTAGCGCCTAAAGAAGGATAACACTGTGGATTGCTTCTTTATAGAGAGTTGGACCCTGTGGAGAGTTTGTGAAGAGGAAGAAGACGCTGACCGTGGTGTCTTTATAAAGCTCGACATGACACAGTGCGTCATGGTATTCACCGTCGATTTTTGTCAGGTATGTAAAGGATGAGAAGGTAGTTATCCACAAGTGTGAGTAACCTGTGTATAGTGATTTTACTTTATTATGAGTATCGATATTGTTTGGCAGGACGCGTTGCAGTACATCCAAAAGAAGGTCCCGAAGCAGGTATATGACACATGGTTCATACCGGTTCATCTGGACCAGATTGAAAACTCGACGGCGCATATTGGAGTTCCGAACAAATTCTTTGGAGAGTGGTTGAATACTCATTATGGATCCCTACTGGCAGAAGCCATGGCTACAGCTCGTGGTGGAGAACTCATGGCTGTCGCATTTACCGTCCGTGAGAAAGGAGTTACGCCGCAGGGCGAACCCCAAGCTATTGTGAATGGACCTCGCGGCGTCACACAGTCTAAACCTCGCCGAGGAATCCAACTGAACCCAAAATATACATTCAAGAACTTTGTCGTCGGCGCCGGGAATCAATTCGCGCATGCGGCCTGCATGGCGGTGGCCGAGCAGCCTGGGCACACATATAATCCGCTTTTTATTTATGGTGGTGTGGGACTGGGAAAAACCCACCTCTTAAACGCCATAGGAAATCATGTGGCTGAAAAGAGCGACCAGCGCATCGCATACCTGACCACTGAACAATTTACCAACGAGGTGATCAACTCCATTCGCTATGACAAGATGATGGACCTGCGGAAGCGTTATCGGCACATCGATATGCTCATGATCGACGATATTCAGTTCCTGGTCGGGAAAGAACGGACACAGGAAGAGTTCTTTCATACATTCAATGCCTTGTATGAGGGGCATAAACAGATTGTCGTTTCAAGCGACCGTTTTCCTAAAGATATGCCGGATATCGAAGAGCGTCTACGATCTCGCTTCGAATGGGGACTGATCGCTGACTTACAGCCGCCCGATGTGGAAACCCGCATCGCCATCCTGAGAAAGAAATCAGAGGATGAGGGAGTCACATTGCCGGAAGACGTCATCCAGTTCTTGTCGATCACGATGAAGAGCAATGTTCGAGAACTGGAAGGAAGCCTGGTTCGATTAGGTGCGTATGCTTCGTTGACTGGGCAAGTGATAACCCTCGATCTTGCCAAGAATGTCCTCCGCGATGTCATCGGGGATAAGAAAAAGATCGTTGCGATGGATGATATTCAAGAGGCGGTCTGCGCACAGTTCCACGTGAAGATGACGGAGCTGAAATCTCGCCGCCGGAGCAAGACACTCGTCCATCCTCGACAGATCGCCATGTATTTGTGTCGCGAGCTGACCGACGCATCATATCCAGAAATCGGGCGCCAATTCGGGGGCAAGGACCATACGACCATCATTCACGCTTGTCGTCAGGTCGCGAAGGCCAAGGAGACCGACACGATGTTGCAGACGACGATTGAAACATTAAAAGAGCAAATTCTTAGAAACTAAGAGCTTGGTTGGGAGAGGTCTCCATGAAAGTACGCATTGAGCGAGATGAATTGTTGACAGGACTCCAGCGGGTCCAAGGGGTCGTGGAGAAACGGAACACGATGCCGATTCTGTCGAACATTCTGTTGGAAGCCAAGCAGGATGGGGTAGAGATCGTAGCGACGGATCTCGAAATCGGCTTGCGAGGCCTGTACAAAGGGACTATTCTTTCGACCGGCGGGGTCACCATTTCAGCCCGCAAGCTATTCGAAATCGTCAAAGAGTTACCCCCTGGCGATATCGAACTGACGTCGACTGACAATAACTGGACCACCATCCAGGCCGGGAAGAGCCAGTTCAAAGTCGTAGGCCTCCCCAGCAGCGAGTACCCCGCACTGCCGACGATCGAGCGCGAGGGGTTGACGCCTCTCTCGGGAGAAGGACTTCTGGAATTGATCCGGAAGACACTGTTTGCCGCCGGTGATAACGATGCTCGGTATATCCTGAATGGTCTCTTAGTCACCCTCGTTGCGACCGATAAGAAGACCTCCCTTCGATTAGTCGGCACAGATGGCCATCGTTTGGCGGTGGCGGAGCAGGAAGTCGGCAAGGCCAGCAACAAAGGCGTGCCGCAAGAAATGAAAGCGATCATACCCAAGAAGGCTGCGCATGAAATCCGCCGTCTGTTGGAAGAGGGCGGAGACGCCGAACCGCTCATTGGTTTCTCGAAGAATCTCATGATCTTCCGCAAGAGCGGTTTACTCCTCACGTCGCGGTTGATGGAAGGCAACTACCCCAACTATCAACAAGTCATTCCAAAGGAAAACGGCAAGAAGATCAGTGTGAGCCGAAGTGAATTGGAGAGCGCACTGCGTCGCGTGTCGGTATTGGCCAAGGACAAAGCCAGCGCGGTAAAGGTTTCGTTTGCATCCGGCATGATGACCTTGTTTTCAAGCAGCCCGGACTATGGAGAGGCTACGGAAGAATTGCCCGCCCGGTATGAGGGTGAGACCATCAATACAGGATTCAATGCCCGTTATCTTCTGGATGTCTTTAGTGTGATGGACGGGGAAACTATATCGCTTCAGATGGAAACCTCGCTGAGTCCATGTTTGATTCAGGAGCCGGAAAGCCTGGGGTTCAAGTGTGTAGTCATGCCCATTAAGATTTAGCGGGATGCCGAAAAAGTCCGCCGACATCGTTCTCGTATTGACCAGAGGCTCAACGTACCACCGCGTACGTCCTGCCTCTTCACCGGCTATCATCTTGCAGGGCCATTGTCGAGTACTCTGCCGAGCATCTCGGGATCAAACACGGCGAGGTGCGCTTCCCAACAGACTGTCAGGAAACGGATGACCACAGACGACTCTTCTCAACCCAAATCAGACAGCTACAGCGCGGATCAAATCAAGGTCCTCGAAGGTCTCGATGCCGTACGAAAGCGCCCGGCGATGTACATCGGAAGCACCGGCGTCGACGGACTCCACCATCTGGTCTATGAAGTCGTCGACAACAGTGTCGATGAACATATGGCGGGGTTCGGTGAGGCGATCGAGGTTACGATCCATATCGACGGAAGTGTGACGGTCATCGACAACGGACGTGGCATTCCCACAGGCATCCATCCCACGCAAAAGAAATCCGCAGCCGAGGTGGCGCTGACGGTTCTTCATGCGGGCGGCAAATTCGAACAGGGAGCCTACACCGTCTCCGGCGGCTTACACGGGGTCGGTATCTCCGTCGTGAACGCCTTGTCGGAGTGGCTCGAGTTGGAGATCTGGCAAGACGGCCAAGTCTTCGAACAACGATATGAGCGCGGGAAGCCCAATGCACCCCTCCAGGCGACGGGCAAAACCAAGCGCCGAGGGACAAAGGTTCGCTTCAAGCCGGACGGCCAAATCTTTGAGACGCTCGAATTCAGCTTCGATGTCTTGGCGCAACGCCTACGCGAACTGGCCTTTTTGAACAAAGGCTTGGCGATCACCCTGAGAGACGAGCGGAAAGAGCCGGCGAAAGAACAAATCTTTCTGTACAAGGGCGGCATCGTCTCCTTCGTGGAACATTTGAACGAGGCGAAAACGCCGCTGCACAAGCCCATCTATGTCAAGGTTGAGAAGCCGGAAATGATTCTGGAAGTGGCGCTCCAGTACAACGACGGGTACGCGGAGAACCTGTTTTCGTTCGCGAACAATATCAACACCAAGGAAGGCGGCACCCACTTGGTGGGGTTTAAAGCCGCTCTCACGAGGACGATCAATAATTACGCCAATGCAAACGATCTCTTCAAGAAAGAAACCGAATCGCTGACCGGAGACGATGTGCGTGAGGGTCTCACGGCGGTCGTCAGCGTCAAGGTCCGCAATCCGCAATTCGAGGGCCAGACGAAAGCAAAGCTCGGGAACAGCGAAGTGAAGGGCGTTGTCGAGGCTGCTGTCAACGAAGCCTTGGGCAATTATTTCGAGGAAAATCCTCCCGTCGCTCGAAAGATCATCGGCAAGGCCGTCGACGCGGCCCGTGCGCGCGAAGCCGCTCGGAAAGCCAAGGATCTGATCAGACGCAAGAGCGCGCTCGACGGCGGCTCGCTTCCCGGCAAGTTGGCTGATTGTTCGGAAAAAGATCCGGCTTTGAGCGAAATCTACATCGTGGAGGGTGATTCAGCCGGCGGGTCTGCGAAGCAAGGACGCGACCGCAAGTTCCAAGCCATCTTGCCGCTGAAAGGGAAGATCTTGAACGTCGAGAAGGCGCGCTTCGACAAGATGCTCTCCAGTGATGAGATCAGGACGCTCATCATGGCGCTGGGGACCGGTATCGGTCGCAAGCGTGAAGAAGGCGACAAGTCGGAAAAAGATGCCTTCGATATCGCCAAGGCTCGCTACCACAAGATTATTCTTATGACCGATGCCGACGTCGATGGGAGCCATATCCGTACCTTGCTCTTGACGTTCTTCTTCCGGCAGATGCCTGAATTGCTTGAACGGGGCTATATCTACATTGCTCAGCCTCCGTTGTTCAAAGTCAAAAAAGGCAAAACCGAACGGTACCTGAAGGATGAGGGGGCGTTGAACGAGTACTTAGCCGACTTAGCGGTCGAAGACGTCGAATTGTACATGGAAGGGGCCCAGGGATACGTGACCGGGCGCCGATTGTTGCCGATTCTAAAGAAGTTGATCGCTTTCGAAACGTTGCTCGGTCGGCTGAATAAGAAGTCGCACGAAGCCGCGATGCTTCGAGCCTTTGTCGATGAACCGGGACTTGATCGCGAACTGCTCAAAGATCGAGCGGCCCTTCAACGATCGGTCGAGAACGTCAAGACGTCGCTGACCGTGGTGTTCCCGAGAATGACACCGATCTTCGATGTGCTTGACGATGAGGAGCATCAGTCGAACAAGGTGGTCTGCCGGCTTCACGCGAACGGTGCCGCCCATGAATTGGGCGTGACACATGATCTTGTTGGTTCTGCGGACTTCCATGAACTACAGAAACTGACTCCCTCGGCTATTGGGTTAGGGCGCCCCCCGTACAAGTTCAAAGCTAAGGGGCAAGAACATCACTATCGGACGACCGATGAGCTGGTGAAGGCTATCTTGGATATGGGGAAGCAGGGGCTTAGCATCCAACGCTATAAAGGTCTCGGCGAGATGAACCCAGGGCAGCTCTGGGAAACGACCATGAATCCTGACATGCGTACCCTCTTGAGAGTGACACTTGAAGATCTCACCGGCGTCGACGAGATCTTTACGATCTTGATGGGTGATGAGGTCGAGCCGCGTCGCAATTTCATTCAAACCCATGCTCTTGAGGTGAGGAATCTCGACGTATAGAAGGCGTCATGCGTCAAACGCGGGAAGCGGATTGATCCGTGGATTGACGAATGATGGTTCATGAGGAGTTCGGAATGCCCCCTGATGAACGTCTAGGCCACATCGCAATAGAAGACGAGATGAAATCGTCGTACCTCGATTATGCGATGAGCGTCATCGTAGGAAGAGCGCTACCCGACGTCCGTGATGGGCTCAAACCGGTCCATCGCCGTATCCTGTTCGGCATGAATGAAATGGGCCTCGCCTCCAATCGGGTCTACCGCAAGTCGGCCAAGATCGTGGGCGAGATCATGGGCAATTATCATCCTCATGGCGATACGGCCATTTACGACACCCTCGTACGGATGGCGCAGGACTTCAACATGCGCTATCCCCTCGTCGACGGCCAGGGTAATTATGGGTCGATGGACGGCGATTCAGCGGCCGCAATGCGCTATACCGAAGCGCGCATGACCAAACTCGCCGAAGAGATGCTGGCCGACATCAACAAGGAAACCGTCGACTTCGTTCCGAACTATGACGAATCAAGACAGGAACCGCTGGTATTGCCCACCAAGGTGCCGAATCTCCTCATAAATGGAGCGGGTGGCATCGCTGTCGGCTATGCCACGAACATCCCGACGCACAACATCGCCGAGATCATCGATGGGTTGCTCATGCTGTTGGAGAGTCCGGACGTCACGATCGCCCAGTTGATGAAGAAGATCCCGGGACCTGATTTTCCCACCGCCGGGTTCATTTACGGCATGAGCGGTATCAAGGAGGCCTATGAGACCGGTCGGGGTCTCTTGACGTTGCGGGCAAAAGTCGTGGTAGAGACCGATGAACGCACCGATCGTGAACGGCTCATCGTCACGGAGATTCCGTATCAAGTCAACAAGGTGTCATTGATCAAGAAGATTGCCGAACTGGTTCAGGAAGACCGGATCAAAGGCATCTCCGACTTGCGAGATGAGTCATCGGATCGAGAAGGGGTCCGGGTGGTCATCGAGCTCAAGCGAGGTGAAATCCCGCTGATCGTGTTGAACAATCTGTACAAACATACGCCACTTGAAACCACCTTCGGCGTCATCATGTTGGCGCTGGTGAACAATCGCCCGGAGGTTCTGAACCTCAAGCAGATCCTCCATCATTTTCTTGAGCATCGACGCGAAGTCGTGGTGCGGCGGACAGCCTTCGAACTCCGAAAGGCGGAGGAACGGGCGCATGTTCTCGAAGGGCTCAAGATCGCGCTCGACAATCTCGATACCGTGATCACGCTCATCAGACGGGCTCAATCACCCGATGAAGCGCGTGCCGGCTTGATGCGTCAGTTTGGCCTGACCGACATCCAAGCCAACGCGATCCTCGACATGCGGCTCCAGCGCTTAACACAGCTGGAACGCACCAAGCTCGTCGAAGAATACCAAGAAGTGCTCAAGCAGATCGAATACTTGAAATCCGTGCTCGCGAGCGAGGCACTGGTCCGGACCATCATTAAAGACGAACTGACCGAAATTCGAGAGGCCTATAAGGACGAGCGGCGGACGCAGATCATCAAAGAAGAGGCGGAAATCAGCCTGGAAGATTTGATTGCAGCAGAAGAAGTGATCGTGACCATCTCTCATGCCGGCTACATCAAACGCAATGCCGTGTCCCTCTATCGCGCGCAGCGACGAGGCGGCAAAGGCAAGATCGGAATGGGCATCAAGGAAGAAGACTTTGTCGTGAATCTCTTTACCGCCTCTACCCACGATTCACTGCTCTTTTTCACGGATGCCGGGAAGGTGTATTGGTTGAAGGTCCACGAAATCCCGGAGGCTAGCCGGGCTGCGAAGGGCAAAGCTCTTGTCAATTTGCTCGCCCTATCAGGCAGTGAAAAAGTCACGGCGACGTTGCCGGTGAAAGAGTTCCGAGAGGACCGGTATATCGTGATGGGCACCAAGAAAGGTGTCATCAAGAAGACGGAACTGTCCGCGTTCAGCAATCCAAGACAAGGCGGGATCATCGCCTTGGGGCTCGAGGGCGGCGATAGACTGATCGGGGCTCAACTGACTGACGGACAGCGGGAAATTCTTCTGGGAACCCGACAGGGCATCACTATTCGGTTTAAAGAAGAAGAAGTGAGGCCGATGGGTCGGATGGCGTATGGTGTCAAAGGGATCACGCTCGAAGAAGGCAATGACGTCATCGGCATGGAAACCATCACCCCCGATTCCACGACCTCGATTTTGACCGTTACGGAAGGGGGCTACGGCAAACGGACGCTCGTGGGCGAATATCGTGTTCAGGGTCGAGGCGGGAAGGGCATTATCAGCGTCAAGACGACTGAACGAAACGGACTGGCCATCGGCTTCATTCAAGTACGCGACGGCGACGAAATCATGTTGATTGCCGCGCAGGGGAAAGTGCTTCGTTGCAAGGTGGACGACATCCGTGAAATCGGCCGGAATACCCAAGGGGTTCGCATTCTCGACCTCGACGGCGATGGAGATCGAGTCGTGGGCGTCGCTCGACTGGCCGAAGCTGTCGAACGAGAGGAAACGGCTTCGGAAGATGTGCCAGAGCCCTAACGTGGCTGGCCAACAGCAGTTCAATGCACGATCAGGTATCCTCTCCCACGCCTTCCGACGGTCCCAAGACCAAGAAGCCGTTGGACATCGTCGTCAAATTCGGGCTCGCCGTCTTTGTGGGATCCTTCGCCCTGATCTGGGGTGGGATGTATCTCAGCCGTCCCGATCGATCGATTCCTCCCTACACCGTTGGTTCTCAGTCAGGTCATGTCGTCGCGACGGATGTTCCCTCAGGGACCCAAGATGGTCAGATCGAAAAATTACTGAATCGTTTCCGAAAAGTCGGTCACGAGACACGCGACTTCGGTCGCATGAAGATCTATCCCACGACGCCGGGTGATCCGGGAGGCCGGTACAGACAGATTGTGATTTATGTGTTCGACGACCACGGATGGACCGATCCGGAGGTATTGGCAAGATTTCTGGCGGGAGATGCGACAACGATCAAGAACTATGAAAGCTCTATGCGAGGATACTATCGATTGCTGGACCAAGAGGAAGAAGGAGGCTTGGGCTCTATTCCCAAGAATGGGCGAGTGACTAGTAATATGCGGATCCTCTTTAAGGGGCTTGTGACAGACCCTTTGCCGGTCGAGGCGGAAGGTGAGCAGGGTATTTCGATATCACCTCTCTAAGTCGTTCACGGATGGACGGATCTTGAATCATGATGGTATGCGATACCAGCTCAGCCCAAGATTTCTCAGACTGAGTCGACCCAAGGTCGGTGGTAAGACCTGCTGGGGAAGCCTCCGCTTCACCGGGAATCTCTCCGACGCGAAACGCAATGTCTGTTACAGACCCAGTTCCTGACTCTGCCTGCAGTTTCGTTAAGAGCGTCGGTTTGAGGAATGTCAGCTGTTGCAGCCAGACGGAATTTCTGACGATCAGATAGAGCTTTTTGAAGCGAATCTGGGCTGGCCAGGTGTGAGAAGCCGTGGGCTCGCCCACGATGTCACGCCAGCGACGCTGCAAACGAAGTTCCAGCATCCTCGATTCGAGACCAAGCCGCTTGGAAAGACCAGAAAGGATATTGCCGAAGGAATCGAGTGTGCCTGGACCGATCATGTGGCATCATAGGCGGGAGCGGCGAAGTAGTTCAAGACGTCGGAATGAGTCATGGATAAAGAGACGGAAGATCAGCGGAAGGTCGTGGCCACCAATCGGAAGGCCTACCACGATTATTTTATCGAAGAAAAGTTCGAGGCCGGGATTGTTCTCAAAGGCACCGAGGTGAAATCACTTCGAGACAGGCGAGTGAACTTACAAGACAGTTATGCGGGCGTTAAAGAGGGCGAGGTCTTTCTCCATCATTGTCACATCAGTCCCTATAGTCACGGCAACATTATGAACCATGATCCGATCAGGACCCGCAAATTGCTCCTTCATCGAAAGGAGATCAACAAGCTTCTCGGCAAAACTCAGCAGAAGGGACTCACGCTGATCCCCCTCCGAATCTATTTTTCGGAGCGAGGCCAAGCTAAGGTGGAACTCGGATTAGCCAAAGGGAAGAAGCAACATGATCGCCGAGAATCGATCAAAGCTCGGGAAGCCGGCAGAGAAGTAGAACGAGCGATCAAAGAACGGAAGTAGGGTAGAACTTCGTTCAAACTGTGTTTGATACAACAAGAAAACCACGCCGTATCGCGGTCCATGGGCAGTGGACGCGACACGACGAACATTTGACATGTCAGCAGAGTGGGCGCCCTCAACTCCTGTCGAAAACCCAACAGCCTCCTCCTCGGCCATGAAAGGAGGCGGTTCTATTTATTATCCACCATCAATGAACACCGCCTTATACATCATTCCAAAAACAACGGTCAGCGCGAGCAACGCAACAAATATCGTCATCATGCTACTTCACCCCCTTTCACTCAATAAGGAGTGTACTGCTCGAACATGAATGCTCGATGATGAGACCGTGAAGAAATCTTCATCTGAGCGCGCTTCTTATATTCGGAAGGACTTGGAAGATGGTGTTGAACGGCACCAGGCTCCATGAACCTCCGGATTGGACCGATACCTATAGTAAGAGGGCCCAATACAAGACTGACCAGCTCTCACGATGTTGCACCTATGGTCAATTCAGACTGCACCGGGACTCAAGAACCAAGCGAAGACGCTTCCTCTACTCTGGGTGACCTCGATCACCAACGCGTAATTTTAAACGAGATATTTTATGCCGGTCTCCATTAATATTAATATTGCGTCGCTCTACGACATCGACCGTAGAGGGACCCAGTCTACCTTCGGGCGAGCTGCAACATTGTGTACAGTACTCCGAATATTCCAACCACTAAGAACACTTCAATGAGGGAAATCATGATAGAAGCTCACCTCCTTTTCCTTTCCTTCTTACATACGCTTTCAAGATGAAAGCTCCATGATGAGATCGTGAAGAGTTCTTCATTATTTGCAGTTTTCTACAGGTCCTTAGCGTGGTGTAAACACGGGACACCCGGGTATAAAGCAAACCTTGCAACCGGTATCTTTTTGGCGTGTTTTCCTGACACTCTCGTCAAATACCGTGAGAGGTATCTTCCGACCTGTGGTCTCGGCTGTGTCACGGACTGTTCTTCCGGCCGAGTGCGCCCCCAATATGATTGCCTGTCCGAGTCCCACGATGACGTACGGAAAACACACCATTGAAGCAGTGATAACATTTTCCATTTATTTTGACCCCTCCCTGTGAGGAATAATAACAATCTCACATGAAGGCAGGATGAAATGATGGTGAAGATCCCTTCATTCCTTCGCAGGAAACACAGCTGCTGCCGATGTTGTCTCACTGTGCGATGTCGTCATCGTTTCTCACCCATCATCCGTGTGGCGGCAATTATAGCTAAGCCCACAGTTACTGATGGACATGAGGATGGATTTGGGCAATCATGGGAGCATGAGATGCTCATCAGATTTGCGTCAACGGGTGGTGAATTTTGTGCGCAATGGTGGAAGCAAA